>Ga0302256_10000043_pt1 | contig 21792 bp, 11 predicted proteins | sample I_Fen_E3_4_FD_194571 | JGI IMG/M metagenome (GOLD analysis project Ga0302256, IMG submission 194571) | Peat permafrost microbial communities from Stordalen Mire near Abisko, Sweden - I_Fen_E3_4 | ecosystem: Environmental > Terrestrial > Soil > Wetlands > Permafrost | place: Sweden: Abisko...
GGCTACTACGACGTCCTCGTCGCCGCCGTCCAGGAGCTGATCAACGCGTCGAAGACCCCGGCCGAGGTGCTCGACGAGCTCGCGGCGCCGTACCAGCAGCACGTGGCCACGATGGGCAAGTGAATGGCGAGCGCCCGCTCGCTCGGTCGATCGGGGTACCTGATCTTCTTGATCCCGGGTCTCGTACTCTCGGCGGCGATCGTGATCGTGCCGCTGGTGATGACGATCGGCGTCAGCTTCACGCGCTGGCAGGGCGTCGGCGCGCCGGTGTGGATCGGCCTCGATAACTACGTGCGGCTCGCGCACGACCCCGCGTTCTGGGCGTCGTTCCAGCACATCGCGCTGCTGATCGTCGCGATGGCGATCGTGCCGACCTTGATCGGCCTCGTGATCGCGGCCGTGCTGTTCGACTTCATCGCGGTGGCGTTCGGCAGCCGCACCGCCAGCGTGTTCCGCTCCGGATTCTACCTGCCGCAGATCCTGCCGGTCGCGATCTCCGGCGTGGTGTGGGGGTGGATCCTGCACCCGGGCTACGGCGCGCTCAACTCGCTGCTCGAGGCCGCCGGCCTGCCCGGGCTCGCGCACAACTGGCTGGGCGATCCGCGCTACGCGCTGTACAGCGTCATGGCGATCATGGTCTGGGTGCAGGTCGGCTACCCGATCGTCATGTTCATGGCGGGCCTTTCGCGCGTCGATCCGGAGCTCTACGAGGCCGCCGAGATTGACGGCGCGACGTGGCGCCAGCGGTTCACCAAGATCTCGGTCTACCTGCTCAAGCCCGAGATCTACGTCGTGCTGGTCACCACGACGATCGCCGCGCTGAAGGTGTTCGGCCAGATCTTCGTGCTGACGCGCGGCGGCCCGGGCACCGCGACCCTGGTGCCGTCGTACTTCGCCTACAAGAGCTTCTTCGAGCGCGCCGAGGTCGGTTACGGCTCGGCGATGTCGACCGTGCTGACGTTCATCATCCTGGGCCTCACCCTGGTGTTTCTGCGCGTCCAGGCGCGCGGCGAGCAGCCGCGATGACGCCGCCGCGACGCTCGAGCGCGGGCCAGCCCTACCGGCGAGGCTGGGTCCGCCACGCCGTGCTGGTCGCGCTCGTGATCGCGCTGCTCCTCACGCTCGCGCCGTTCCTCGTCGTGGCGCTGAACGCGATGAAGACGCCGGCCGACTACGCCGCGCACGGGCCGATCGCTTTGCCGCGGTCGCTCGACCTCGCCGGGATCGCGGCGTTCTGGCAGCGCGTCGACTTCACCCGCAAGCTGCTCAACAGCCTCGTCGTCAGCGGCTCGGTCGCCGTGCTCGGCGTCGCGCTCTCGGTGATGAACGCGTACGCGCTCGGCATCGGCAAGGTGCGCGGCCGGATCTGGTTTCTGTTCGTGTTCCTGGCGGCCAACCTGCTGCCGCAAGAGGCGGTGGTGTACCCGCTCTACTACCTCGCGAAGTCGCTGCACCTCTACGACTCGCTGGTCGCCGTCATCATCATCTTCACGGTGATCCAGAGCGCGTTCGGCACGTACCTCCTGGCCTCGGTCTACGACCACTTCCCCCGCGAGATCCTCGACGCGGCGGCGATCGACGGCGCCGGGCCCTGGCGGATCCTCGTCCGTATCGTCGTGCCGCTCAGCTGGCAGACGATCTCGGTCCTGTTCGCGTTCTTCTTCATCTGGACCTGGAACGAGTTCTTCTTGCCGCTGGTGTTCCTCATCTCCAACGATCACCAGACCGTGCCGGTCGCGCTGGGCGTCCTGCAGGGCCAGCGGTTCATGGACGCGACCACCACCAGCGCCTCGGCGCTGATCGGCATCCTCCCCGCGGTCGTGTTCTTTGTCATCTTCCAGCGCACGCTGATCCGGGGCGTCACGACGGGCGCAGTCAAGTAGGAGCCATGAAGTTCACGAAGGGCTACTGGCAGAAGCGCGACGGCGTGCGCGCGTTGCACCCGGTCGAGCTGCACCGCGCCGCGGAGGCCGATGGCCAGCTCACGGTCTGGGGCGCGACGCGGCCGCTGACCGGCCGGCTCGACACGCTCGACGCGCCGCTCGTCACGGTGATCTGTTCGTCGCCGATGGCCGACGTCGTCCGCGTCGAGATCAGCCACTTCCGCGGGACCCGGCCCCGGCGGCCCGGGTTCCCGCTCGACCTGCCGAGCGAGCGTGCGCCGGTCGCGATCACGACCCAGCCCGAGGTCGCGCTGACCACCGGCTCGCTCACCGCGCGGTTTCGCCGCGGCCCCGCCTGGGGGCTCGAGTTCGTCGCCCAAGGTCAGGTGATCACGAGCAGCGGGCGCGCCGCGATGGGCATCATCGATCTCGCCGGCAGCGGCGCGTTCGTCCACGAGCAGCTCGCGCTCGGCGTCGGCGAGCAGGTCTACGGCCTCGGCGAGCGGTTCGGGCCGCTGGTCAAGAACGGCCAGTCGATCGATGTGTGGAACGAGGATGGCGGCACGTGCAGCGATCTGGCCTACAAGAACGTGCCGTTCTACCTGACCGGTCGCGGCTATGGCGTGTTCGTCGACCATCCCGGCCGCGTGTCGTTCGAGGTCGGCTCGGAGATGGTCTCGCGCGTGCAGTTCAGCGTGGCCGGCCAGGCGCTCTCCTACTTCGTGATCTACGGGCCGACCCCCGCGGAGATCCTCCGCAAGTACACGGCGCTCACCGGCCGGCCCGCCCTGCCCCCGGCGTGGTCGTTCGGCCTGTGGCTCACGACCTCGTTCACGACCTCGTACGACGAGGCCACCGTGACGAGCTTCATCGACGGCATGGCCTCGCGCGGCCTGCCGCTCTCGGTGTTCCACTTCGACTGCTTCTGGATGCGCGAGTTCCACTGGTGCGACTTCGAGTGGGATACCCAGGCGTTCCCCGATCCCCGGGGCATGCTCGCGCGGCTGGCGCGCCGCGGCCTCAAGATCTGCGTGTGGATCAATCCCTACATCGCGCAGCGATCGAGCCTGTTCGCCGAGGGCATGGCGCGCGGCTACCTCGTGCACAAGCCCGATGGCGACGTCTGGCAGACCGACCTGTGGCAGGCCGGCATGGCGCTGGTCGACTTCACCAACCCGGCGGCCCGGGCGTGGTACGCCGGCAAGCTGCGCGCCCTGGTCGAGATGGGCGTCGACTGCTTCAAGTCGGATTTCGGCGAGCGCATCCCGACCGACGTCGTCTACTTCGACGGCTCGGATCCCGAGCGGATGCACAACTTCTACACCTATCTCTACAATCAGACCGTGTTCGACCTCCTGGTCGAGGCGCGCGGCCCCGGCGAGGCCGTGCTGTTCGCGCGGTCCGCCACCGCCGGCGGCCAGCGCTTCCCGGTGCACTGGGGCGGCGACTCGACGACCACGTTCGAGTCGATGGCCGAGACCCTGCGAGGCGGCCTGTCGCTCGCGATGTGCGGATTTGGCTTCTGGAGCCATGATATCGGCGGCTTCGAGGGCACGCCGGATCCCGCCGTGTTCAAGCGCTGGCTCGCGTTTGGCCTGCTGTCGTCGCACAGCCGCCTGCACGGCAACCAGTCGTACCGCGTGCCGTGGCTGTTCGACGAGGAGGCGGTCGAGGTGCTGCGCCGGTTCGCCCAGCTCAAGCACCGCTTGATGCCGTATCTGTACGGCGCCGCGGTCACCGCGCACCGCGACGGCATCCCGATGATGCGGCCGATGGCGCTGGCGTTCCCCGAGGATCCGGCGTGCGCGCACCTCGAGCGCCAGTACATGCTGGGCGGCGATCTGCTCGTCGCGCCGGTGTTCTGCGCCGAGGGCGACGTCGCGTACTACGTGCCGGCCGGCCGGTGGACCCACCTGATCGGCGGCGCCGTGGTCGAGGGTCCGCGCTGGGTGCGGGAGCGCCACGGGTTCGACAGCGTGCCGGTGCTCGCGCGCCCCGGCGCGGTGATCGCGATGGGGCGCGACGATCGCCCGGACTACGACTATGCGGATCGCGTGACGCTCTGCGTCTACGAGCTGGGCGACGGCGCGCAGTCCGGCGCGTGGATCCCGACCGCGCACGGCGAGGTCGCCGCGACGTTCGCCGTCGTACGCGCCGGCCGCGAGCTCCGCATCGATCGCCGCGGCGCCGCGGGGCCGTGGCGCGTCGTCCTGGTGGCGCGGCGCGCGAGCGCGGCGCCAGGTGGCACGCTGACGGCGACTCCGGAGGGCGCGGTGGTCGAGATCGACACCGGCCTCGGCGTCACGACGATCGAGCTGGCCGCCGCAGACTACTAATCTGCGATTCCGGTGGATTCGCCGGTGATCCGCGATACCGGCCTCGCCCTCACGACGAGCGTGCTCGACTAAATATCGCGAGCCGACTACCGTGCGTTCGCCTCGCGCCCTTGATCGCGAGGAGGGAGGGAACAATCATGACAGCTCGGACTGGATTCCGCGTCATCGTCCTCGTGGCTTCCGTATCTGTGATCCTCGCGGTGTTGCTCCGACCGATCGAACGGTCGAACGCCGCGCCACCCACCACCCTGCCGTTCCAGGACGGGCGCCTGGCGATGCCCACGCGGATCGACGATCTGCTGAGCCGGCTGACCTTGGCCGAGAAGATCTCGCTGCTGCATCAGTACCAGCCGCCGATTCCGCGGCTCGCCATGCCCGCGTTCAAGACTGGCACCGAGGCGCTCCACGGCGTGGCGTGGACCACCGATCGCGACCACAACGGCGCCGTCGTGACCGCGAACGGCACCGTGTTCCCCCAGGCGATCGGCCTGGCCTCGACCTGGGACCCGGCGCTGATCAAGAAGGTCGGCGCCGTGGTCGGTGAAGAGGCGCGCGGCTTCAACGTGATCAATCCGCGGGTGTGGGGCGTGCAGCTGTGGGCCCCGGTGGTCAACCTGCTGCGCGATCCGCGGTGGGGCCGCAACGAGGAGGGCTACTCCGAGGACGCGCGCCTCACCGGCGCGATCGCGACCGCGTACGGCCAGGGCATCGAGGGCGATGATCCGGTCTACCTCCGGGCGGCGCCGGTGCTCAAGCACTTCCTGGCCAACAACAACGAGATCCACCGCGACACCACGTCGTCGAACCTGCGGCCCCGCGTCAAGCACGAGTACGACGAGCTCGCGTTCCGGATCCCGATCGCCGCCGACGCGGCGACCGGCGTGATGGCGTCGTATAACCTGGTGAACGGCCGGCCCAACACGGTCAATCCTGATCTGAGCGACGTGGTGCGGACGTGGACCCGGCGGACGCTCTACAACGTCTCGGACGCCGGGGCGCCGTACAACCTGACCGGCTCGGAGCAGTACTACGCGACCAACCCCGAGGGCTTCGCGGCGTCGCTGACCGCCGGGATCGACAGCTTCACGGTCGACAACCAGCTCAGCGCCCCGACGATCGAGATCCTCCAGCAGGCGCTCGACCAGGGCCTGCTCACCGAGGCCGAGATCGATAAAGCGGTGCGCCACGTGCTCTCGATCCGGTTCCGGCTGGGCGACTTCGATCCGAGCGGCGGTCCCTACGCGAGCATCACGCCCGCGGTGATCAACAGCCCCGCGCACCAGCAGCTGGCGCGCGACGCCGCCGACGAGGCGATCGTGCTGCTCAAGAATACCGGCCAGGCCCTGCCGCTCGATCCGGCGGCGACCCGGAAGATCGCCGTGATCGGCCCGCTGGCCGATACGCTCTACACCGACTGGTACTCGGGATCCCTGTCGTATCGCGTCACCCCGCTCGACGGGATCCGCGAGCGGCTCGGCAGCGGCGCCACCATCGCGACCAGCGAAGCGGTCGACCGGATCGCGCTCCAGGAGGTCGCCACCGGCAAGTTCGTCACCGCGGGCACCGGGGGCGATGGCGACCTCTTGCGGGCCACCGCCACCGCCGCCGGCGCGACCGAGCAGTTCGACGTGTTCGACTGGGGCCGCGGCATCGTCACCCTGCGCGCCGTCGCCAATCACAAGTATGTCAATCGGTTCAACTTCGGCGCCAACTTCGCCAACAACGCCGCGCAGCCGTTCGACTGGTTCGTCCAGCAACAGTTCGTGCTCGAGCCGCAGCGCGATGGCAGCGTCGCGATCCGCTACGCCGGCTACGAGAAGGCGTTCGACTGGGCCGGCCCGGAGATGTACCTGACCGTCGCGGCGGACGGCGCGCTCGCGCTGACCGCGGTCACGGCGGCGGACGCGGCGCGGTTCCGCGCGCAGGTGATCCAGCACGGCGCGGACGCCGCGGTGGCCGCGGCCCAGGGCGCCGACGCCGCGGTGATCGTCGTGGGCAGCATGCCGTTCATCAACGGCCGCGAGGACCACGATCGCCAGACCATGGCGCTCGCCGAGGGCCAGGAGGCGCTGGTCAAGGCGGTGCGCGCGGTCAATCCGCACACGATCCTGGTGCTCGAGATGAGCTATCCGATGACGATCACCTGGGAGCAGGACCACGTGCCGGCGATCCTGTGGACCTCGCACGCCGGCCAGGAGACCGGCCACGCGGTCGCCGACGTGCTGTTCGGCGACGTCAACCCGGCGGGCCGGCTGACCCAGACCTGGTATCGCGCGCTGACCGATCTGCCGGATATCCTCGACTACGACATCATCAAGGCCAAGCGGACCTATCAATACTTCGACGGCGCGCCGCTCTATCCGTTCGGTCATGGCCTGTCGTACTCGACCTTCCAGTACCGCGATCTCCGGGTCGCCGAGCGCGACCTCGGGCCGCGCGACGCGCTCACGGTCGAGCTCGCCGTCACCAACACGGGCAGCCGCGCGGGCGACGAGGTCGTGCAGCTCTACACCCGGCAGCACCAGTCGCGCGACGTGTTGCCGAACCGCCAGCTGCGGGCGTTCCAGCGCGTGCACCTGGCGCGGGGCCAGACCACGACCGTCAAGCTGACCGTCCCGGTCGCCGATCTCGCGCACTGGGACGTGACCCGCGATCGCTGGGTCCTCGAGACCAGCAAGCACGACGTGATGGTCGGCGCGTCGTCGGCCGATGTCCGCCAGCACGCCACGGTGACCGTGCACGGCGAGGACATCCCGGCGCGCCAGCTCGGGCGCGCGACCCGCGCGGTCGACTTCGACGACTATCTCGGCGTCGCGCTGGTCGACGAGACCAAGCCGTTCGGCGACGCGGTGGCGGCGACCGAAGGCGCCTGGCTGCGGTTCTCGGGCGTCGACCTGGGCCGCCACACCGAGCGGTTCAGCGCGGAGGTCGCGAGCGCCACGGCGGGCGGCGCGATCGAGGTCCGGATCGACGGCCCGACCGGCCGGCTGCTCGGCACCGCGCTCGTACCCGCGACCGGCGATATCTACCGCTACGTGACCGCGAACGCGTCGCTCGCCGCGGCCGGCGGACACCACGACGTGTATCTCGTGTTCCGCGGCGCGCTCCGGGTCTCGACGTTCACGCTCGACTGAAGAAGCTACGCGTTACGGGCGTTACGGGCGTTACGGCCTCGCCCGCCGCCGCCCACCCCGCCGCCGCGCGGGAACCGCACGCAAGCGCCGGCGCAAGGTCGTGGAGACCGGGCGCGCCGGCGGCGGCGCGGCCAGCGGCGCGTGTTCACAATGCTGGGGCGGCAGCCCCTCGGGGTGACCGGTGAGCGCGAGGGCGAGCGCGATGCTGCGGGCCGGCGAGACCTGGGCGGTCGCGCCGACCTGGCACGGCTCGCCGTTGAGCCGAAAGTCGCTGGGGACGGCGGTCGAGGCCGCGGTCTTGCTGCCCAGAAAGCCGAAGGAGGCCGTACCGCCGTTCGGCGCGATCACGCCGTTCCACGCGCCCGCCGTGTTCGACGCCGCGAGCCCCTGACCCGAAGGGGTGAACGTCGCGTTCCAGCCGCTGCTGAACGCCTCCCCGCTGCCCATGCTCCAGGTCAGCGTGTAGCCGACCACCGGGATGTTCGACGACGTATTGACGACGCTGATGCTGGACTGGAACCCGGTGTTCCACTGCGTGTCGATCCGGTAGTTGATCCGGCAGCTCGCCGCGGGCGGCGCGACCTGGAGGAACGCGCCGCTGACGTTCGCTGCGGCGACCGTGAAGATCCGGTTGGCGATCGCGTCGCGCACCGGCGCGATCTGGCCCTGGGCGTTCAGCACGCCGATGCGGATGCTGCCGCCGAGCGCGTTGACGGCCTGGCCGAGCTCGAACGGCCACGCATCGGCGGCCGCGTTGGCCGCGGTGATCACCAGGGGCGAGCTCGGCAGGAACACGTCCTGGCCCGTGCTCGAGACCGCGCGCATCGAGATCCGGTTGCCCACGGTCAGGACCCGCGGCGCGGCGTTGAGCAGCCCGCCATCGAACCACGGCGAGCCGCCGAGCGGATGGTGCACCAGGCTGATCGTCGCCGTGTCTGATCCCGACGCGCTGACCACCGCCAGCGACACCGAGATCTTGGCGGCCGCGGCAGGATTGGCGAGCGCGAGGGTCGCGATCCGCTGGTTGGCGTTGGTCAGCGTGTAGAGGCTCGGGTTCGGCCCCGAGACCGACCACTGATAGCTGAGGCCCGCGCCCACCGAGCTCGAGGCGTCGAGCGTGATCGTGCTGGGGCCGGTCACGTCGGTGGCGCTCGGCGATAGCGCGATGCGAGCGCTGATCACCGGTCCGTTCTGGAACACCACGTCGACGCAGCTATGGAAGCGCTCGAACGTGAACTGGTTGCGGCCCCACTCCGCGTAGATGATCTGGCGGCCGGCGCGCACCGGGACGTTGCACCGGGTCTGGAACAGCGCGTTGGCCTTGTCGGGGATGATATTGGGGTTGCCCGTGGGGTTGGTGTCGTCGTAGGCGAGCACGCAGAACGGCTGGTCCTCGAAGTCGTCGAACGACAGCGCCTTGCCGACCTGGAACTGGAAGCTCGGCTTGGTGATCCAGTAACGAAACTCCTGGGTATCCGAGAAATGCGGTCCCCAGCTGATGTTCCAGGTGAAGGTCTGCAGGCCGGAGCTCATGTTGCTGGTCGGCCAGTTGATCGGCTGATCCCAGACCGTGGCTCCGCCGTTGAAGGACTCGGAGTTGAACCCACACACGTTGGGCCGGGGCCCCACCACCGATCGGCCGAGCGTGTGGGTGAGCACGCTCATGAAGCTGTACCCGGCGATCGGATCGAACGCGAAGGCGTCGCCGCACACCGGAAACTCGGCCACCCCGTTGGCGACCTGATCGGGCTTGGTGACGGCGCCGCAGAACCAGTTGCGCGACGGCGGACTCTGGATGAGTCCGTGACCGAGCGCGCTGCCGGCGAGTGAACAAGTGAGCGCCGCGACGATGACGTTGTACCGCGCAATCCTGACCATGACAGTCCCTTCTTCCGTGTGGAACTACCTGTGTGTGACCGGACGTTCAAACCGCGACGCTCACGACACCTGGGCCACGCGCCGCGCCCGATCGCGCGACCCGCAGCCCGATTCAAGTCCCCGCGTTTACGACGGTGTCAGTTGCAGGCCACGCCGTTGAGCGTGAAGCTCGTCGGGACCGTCGTGCCGTTGCTGCCGGCGCCGGTGAACCCGACGTCGTTGTAGCTCGCGCCCGCCGCGATCGCCGCGTTGTACGACAGGTTCGTCACCGTGACGGTCGCCCCGGTCTGGACCGCCGTGCCGTTCCACAGGCTCGACACCTGCTGCGTGCCGGGGAACGTCCAGCTGAGGGTCCAGCCGGCGACCGCGGCCGCGCCGGTGTTCTGGATGCTGAGCTGGACCTGGAAGCCAGTCGACCACGAGTTCACGACCGTGTAGCCGATGTGGCAGGTGCCGCCGCCGCCACCGCCCGCCACCGCCTGCGTCGTCGCGCTGGCGCGGGTCACCGCCGAGGTCCCCGCGGCGTCGGACGCCACCACCACGAACTGGTAGGTGGTCGAGGCGGCCAGCCCCGTGCTCGTGTTCGAGGTCGTCGTGAGGCCGCTCGCGACCAGCGTCGCGTCCGACGGCGTGAAGCCGGGCGTGGTGCTGCGGTAGACGCTGTAGGTCACCGAGCAGCCGGTCGGCGCGGTCACCGCGCTCCAGGTCAGGGCGATCGAGCTCGACGACAGCGCGCCGGCCGTCAGCGCCGAGACCGCCGGCGCCGCGGTGGCGCAACCGCCGCCGCCGCCACCGGGCGTGGTCGCCTGGGCGCGCGCGATCGCGGTGCCGACGGTATCCGCCGTCTCGATGACGTAGAAGTAGGTCGTCGAGGCTGCCCGGCCGGTATCGGCGAACGAGGTCGTCGCCAGCGAGGACGCGATCAGGGTCGCCGCCGACGGGGTGAAGCCGGCGGTCGTGCTGCGATACACGTTGTAGAGCACCGAGCAGTTGGCCGGCGCCGCGACCGCGGTCCACGCCAGGTTGACCTGGGTCGCCGACACCGCGGTCGCCGTGACGCCGGCGGTGGCCGACGGCGCGGCCGAGCACACCGGACCTGCGCCGACCGCCGGCAGCGCGTTCTGGACCAGCTGGACGAACTGGTTGTGGAACCAGTGGCCCGACAGCGGGGCGTTCGGCAGCGCGTTGCTGAGCACGTTGTACTGCGTGAGGAACGTCGGGTCGCACATCCGGTCGAAGCCCTTGCCCTCGTTGTTGGGGATGAGAGAGCTCGCGCCGTCCGAGTCGCCGGGCGGCTTGACCCACACGAACGCATCGAGGTGCGAGGCCGGGAAGCCGGGAGGCGAGGCCTGGGGCCGCTCACCGAGGCCCGCGCCGCTCTGGTTGCACCACAGCCCGCGGTGCGGCCGCGGGTCGATCTTGGTGGCGTTGACGAACGTGTTGAGATCGGTGCTGGTGCTGGCCACCGTCGGGCGACCGGCGCCGCCCCAGCCGTTGCGCGACGTATCGATCAAGAAGCCCAGGCTCGCCGGCCAGCCCGCCGCGACGAACCGCTGGTACATGTCCGCCGTGAAGCTCACCTCGTCGATGTCCGGGTCGAACTGGTAGAAGTTCGCCGACATCACCGGCTGGCCGCCGATCTGCTGCGTGGCCGTCATGAACGGCTCGTGCAGCGCGGTGTCGTTCGCGGTGTTGGCGACGAAGCCGTCGATGCTGGCGAACTTCGCGACGGTGCCGCCGGCGACCTGGGTGAACAGGCTCACGGCGCCGGACGCGTTGTTCGGCCAGCCCAGCCAGCCGGAGTGGCCGATATCGACGTAGGTATAGACGTTGGGCAGCGCGTGCAGCTTGTCGAGCGCGTACGTCACGCCGGCCACGTAGATGCCGGTCGAGCTCGCCATCGCGCAGCTCTGAATGCCGAGGTTGGTGACGAGGTTCGGCAAGCTATCGGGCTCGATCACCGTGACGATCCGGATGTTCCGGTACTGCGGCTGGCTCATGATCGCGACGATCGGATCGATGTACTGGGTCTTGTACGTGGTGAGCCCCGCGGCGGTCAGCGGGATCTCGCCGTTCGACGCCAGCGCGGCGCAATCGCGGCCCGGCAGATCGTAGATCACGAACTGCGCGACGATCGGCGTCGATCCCTGCTGCTGCGCGAGCGCGTTGTCCAGGTGCTCCTGGAGGCCAGCCGAGTCGGCGCTGCCGGCGATCGCCGCCATGCGATCGAGCCAGACGAACGTGGGGGTCTGGGCGACGATCCGCATCTTCGACACCAGCGTCGCGTCCGTGGTCTGGGCGATCGAGGTCTGGACCTTTGCGGCGTAGTCGGGGTTCGCGTACACCGTCGCCCCCGTGAACGCATTGTCGACGTGCGTTTGCGCGTATGCCGCGGAGGGTATGGCGACCCCCATGAAGGCGAGGATTGCGTGAGTCAATCGTTTGGCGATAATTTGCATGGCGCTACCCTGGGGGTGATCGGTCTGTGATTCAATCTGATTGTGGCGAGACAAGGAATGTTTCATGCCGCGTGATCGGGGCGCGGATCCCCATCTGATCGGTCACGACGAACTTCTCCACCAACGACGCTGTCGGCGATCCGCGAGCCTGCAAACCGGTCAGAATCGCGCGCGAGTTTACGACGTATCGACGTGGCCTTCAAGGACGAAACAGGGTCGCGAGGCGCGGTCGCCAGTCGTGAATGCGAAACACTGCTATCGATCGACAAGAACACCGGCGATGAGAAGAACGGTACATTCGCCCCATGAACGGTACATTCGGCTTCCGAGCATCGCACTCCACGGCAATGCGCGCCGAACAGTCGATCGAGAGTCAGTGGACGGTACATTCGAATGACCGACAGGGGATCGCACGCCGCGTGATACATCGGGCACACGCACGCAGGGTTTCGCTCTCCGAACACTGCCTACCCACCTCGCGCGGCGGCGCCGACCGCATGAAACGTCGGTATCCTGGCCGACACTCCGGCGCCGGCGAGACGCGCTTCGACTTACCGCATCATGCGCTGCAGCAGCACGAGCTTGTCAGGATTCCAGGTCAGCCAGTCGTCGCCGTACACACCACCGGTATCTCCGGAGTTCGGGTTGAGACACCAGTAGAAATTGCTGCGCGTGGTCTTGCCGTGCAGATACGTGACATAGGAGTCCTGCCAGAGCTTGTCATCCTGGGATAGCGTCGAGCTCGTCGTGTAGTGACCGCCGAATTCTCCAGCGATGACGGTGAAGCCCTGGGTCACGAGGTGGCCAAAAAACGTATCCCAGATCGCAGGCATGTTGCCGGGATAGCCCGCGGCGGAGAAATAGCTCTGCGCGGCGACGCTCGGCCCGTAGGAGTGAGGACTGAACACCAGGCGGTTCGCCGGAATCCCGGGGATCGCGGCCGCCTCGAACAGGTTCTGGCCCCAGTTGACCGGCAGGCCGCCCGAGGCCGAGTCGTTCGCCACGCCCTCGACCCAGATCGTGACCTTGGGATTCACCGCGAGCACGGCCTGGCCGCCCTGTGAGGCGAAGCTTGCCCAGGCCGACCAGGTCAGCGTGTGCGGCTCGTTCGTCAGGTCGATGCCGACCACGTTCGTGTAGGTCTTCGACAGCGTGGCCAGCGTCGCGAGGTCCGCGAGCCAGCGGCCCAGCGAATAGCCGGTGCAAGCGATCGGACTGCCGGGGAGTCCGGCGCCCAGCTGCGCCGGGTTGCAGGTGTGGAAATCCACCACGACGAACACGCCCGCTGCCAGGGTCTTGGCCAGCGTGTATTCGAGCGCGGCGCGGCCGTCTTTTCCGGTGAGCGCGACCGCGTCCTCGCCGACACCGGGCCCGCCGGTGATCGCAAACCCCGGATTGATGGTCTCCGGGGATACCGGGATGCGCAGCGCGTTAAATCCCTTGCTCTTGATATCGGCGAGAAAGTTCGCGAGCGGACGCCCGGTCCACAGCCCGTGCAGCACGTGATTGGGGGTCTCCAGCCCGAACCAGTTCAAGCCAAACAGCGTGATCTCGGCACCGTCCTTGAACAGCGTCCCGTTCGCGGCGGTGTATCCCGCGCCGGGGCTACCGCCGCCGCCACCTCCGCCCGCCGCGGGGATATTGACCGTCACCGACACCACGGCCGAGGTGGCGGCGTTGCCGGCCGCGTCAAACGCCTTCGCGGTGTAGGCGTGACTCCCGTTATTGGCGGCGGTCAGCGCCACCGATTGCGTGTAGGGCGCTGCCGTATCGGTGCTCAGCAGCGTGGTGCCATCGTAGAATTCTACACGCGACACTCCGACGTTATCCGTCGCGGTCGCGGTGAGGATGAGCGCGATCGGCGTCGTGACGCTGGCGCTGGACGCGCCGAGCGCGACCGCGGGTGCGGAGGCATCGCCGCCACCGCCGCTGCCTCCGCCCACGGCGATCGCCTGGCCGTTGATCTGGATGCTCACGATGGTGGAGCTCACGAACGTACCGGCCCCCCCGAACCCGACCTCCCAGGTCTGCCCCGTGGCGACCGGGTTGCCCGACAACCAGCTCGGATTGGTGGCGGTGCGCGCCCCCCCGGCATCCGGCGGGGTGATGTCGCCGTTCCAGGACGAGCCCGCGACCGCGGCCGTCCCGCCGAGCCGGAACACGACCTCGAACGACGCGATCGGCGCCGGAAACGAATCGTTGGTGATCCGCACGGCGCCATTGAACCCTCCGCTCCAGACGCCCGTGGTGACGACGTCGACGGTCACCCCGCCGCCGGACGCCGCGACCTCGTCGATACCGGCGCTGGTGGCGGGCGAAACACCGGTGCACGCGATCGCGCCGCCGAGCGCGATCACGGCCAGCCACCCCGGGAGTGAGAGACCCAAGCGATGCGAGCTATTCGTGGTTCGAATCATGAACTGTCCTTTGCGACTCAGTTCCGTCCCGCGGTCATACGGTGTGCTCCGAAGTGCGCGGTGGCCCCGTGAGCGAGCGCCGCGTGGCCGCCCGCTCCACGCACCAGGTCGTGATGCGTGACCGCGACCGAGCCGCGGCGTGCTGCGCTCTCTGCATCGCGGCGATCGTCGAGATTCGCGACACGGCGAAGAGATATCAACAGGCGGGCTCGAATGTCAATCTCGGTCGGCAGTGTCGCGCTGCAGCGTTATTATCGACGAGGTGAGCCGTTCACCGAGGCGGTGGACCGTTCATGCCGTGAGCGGTCCATCGCGCCGATGAACCGCTCAGCGTTCATTCGAGCGTCAAGATCGTGAGGACCCATACGCGGAGATTGCCAAACACATTCGACTACCACCTTGGCGACACATGGCAGTCCACGGCGGTCCGGCCCACCGGGCTTGCGAAGTCCTCGCAGGCCGAAACGCTTCCGGACACTCGGCGTCCGGGTCGCCGCCGCCACGACCGCGAAGTCGCGCGCCGAGGTGCTGGGTGGATCGCGAGCCGCCGGCGGGCGCGCGTTCGTCCTCGAAGCGAGGCCCACCCGGCGCGCCAGGACGCCCTCGTGCACCGTCGGTGCGCGGCCGTGACACGACGCCCGGCGCCCCGCGTTACAGTCGCGCCATGCACAAGCACCTGATCGTGTTCGCCCTGGCTTGCGCCGCGTGCAGCCCACCCAGGCCTTCCGCGGAGCGCAAGGTCCGCGTCGCCGCGGCGGCGGATCTCCAGAAGGCGTTCACCGAGATCGCCGCAGCATTCAAGTCCAGGACCGGGATCACCGTCGAGCTCCAGTTCGGCGCCAGCGGCCTGCTCGCCAAGCAGATCGAGCAGGGCGCGCCGTTCGCGATGTTCGCGGCGGCCAACCGCAGCTACGTCGACCAGGTCATCAAGGCCGGCACGTGCGACGCCGCCACTGCGCGGTCCTACGCGCGCGGCCAGGTCGTGATCTGGAGCTCGCGCAAGATCGAGGCGCCCAGCTCGATCACCGATCTCGCTGATCCGAGGTTCAAGAAGATCGCGATCGCCAACCCCGCGACCGCGCCCTACGGCAAGGCCGCCAAGGAGGCGCTCGAGAAGGCCGGCGTGTGGCCGCAGCTCCAGGACCGCATCGTGCTCGGAGAGAACGTCCAGGCCACGCTGGTCTATGCCCAGAAGCACGAGGCCGACGTCGCCCTGGTCGCACACTCTCTCGCGATGGCCGCCGAGGGCGGCACGACGGTCGAGATCGACCCCGCGCTGTACACCCCGCTCGATCAGGCGCTGGTGATCTGCGGGACCGGCGAGGAAGCCCAGCTGGCGAAGCAGTACGCCGAGTACGTGCTGGGCCAGGACGGCCGCGTCGTGATGACGCGCTACGGCTTCGCGCTGCCCGCCGAAGCGCTACCTTCCAGGACACCATGAGACCCGTCCACCCCGAGACCCTCGCCGCCCAGGCGCTCCACTCGATCGACGAGCCGACCGGCGCGGTGGTGTTGCCGATCCACCTGTCGACGACCTACGCGCGCGACGCGGCCTACGAGCTGCGAGGCCGGACCTACACGCGCGACGAGAACCCGACGCCGGTGCTCGCCGAGCGGGTGATCGCCGCGCTCGAGGGCGGCGCCGCGGCGCTGACGTTTGCCTCGGGGATGGCGGCGGCGACCGCGGCGATCCGCGCCGTGCTGTCGCCCGGCGATCACGTGATCAGCCCGCGCGTCGCCTACTTCGCGCTGCGCAGCTGGCTCGCCCGGTTCTGCAAGCAGTGGGGCGTGACCCACGACGTCGTCGATATGACCGACCCGGCCGCCGTCCGCCGCGCGCTGCGGCCGAACACCCGCCTGGTCTGGCTCGAGACGCCGGCCAACCCGACGTGGGAGATCACCGATATCGCCGCGATCGCCGAACTCGCGCACGCGGCCGGCGCGCTGGTCGCGGTCGACTCGACCTGCGCCACGCCGGTCCACACCCGGCCGATCGCGCTCGGCGCCGATCTGGTCATGCACGCGGCGACCAAGTACCTCGCCGGCCACTCCGACGTGCTCGCCGGTGCGCTGGTCACCGCGAAAGCCGACGCCGCGTGGGCGCAGATCGCCCTGCTCCGCCACGACGAAGGCCCGGTGCTCGCGCCGTTCGAGGCCTACCTCCTGACCCGCGGGCTGCGCACGCTGTTCGCGCGGGTCGAACGCTCGAGCCGCACCGCGCAGTGGCTCGCCGACCAGCTCACCGAGCGCGGGGTCACCGTGCGCTACCCCGGGCTGCCGTCGCACCCGCAGCACGCGATCGCGGCGCGCCAGATGGAGCGCGGGTTCGGCGCGATGCTGTCGATCCAGGTCGGCGGGGGCGCCGCGCGCGCCGTCGAGGTCGTCAAGCGGCTCAAGGTCTGGGTGCCGGCGACCTCGCTGGGCGGCGTCGAGAGCCTGGTCGAGCACCGCTACACCGTCGAGGGGCCAGACACGCCGACCCCGCCGGACCTGCTGCGACTTTCGGTCGGTCTCGAGCACGAGGCCGATCTGCTGGACGATCTGCTCACCGCGCTGTCATGACGCCACTCCGCATCGCCACCTGCCGCCAGCTACCCGAGCCCGATCCCGATGAGGCGCCGCTCGCGGCCGCGCTCGCCGCGGCGGGGTTTGCCGCCGAGCTGCTCGGCTGGGACGATCCCGAGGTCGACTGGGACGCGCCGATCCCGACGATCCTGCGGTCGACCTGGAACTACCCGCTCGCGGTCGACGCGTTCGACGCCTGGATCGATCGCGCGGCCGCCGCGGCGCCGCTGATCAACCCGCCCGACATCCTCCGCCGCAACCTCCACAAGCGCTACCTGATCGAGCTGATGGCGCGCGGCGTGCCGGTCGTGCCGACCGTCGTGATCGAGCGCGGCGCGCCGTGCGAACCCGCGGAGCTCGCCGCGATCGCGCACCGGCTCGGCGCCACCCGCGTCGTGATCAAGCCCGAGGTCGGCGCCGGCTCGCTCGGCACCCGGCGGTTCGCCGCCGACGATCCGGTCGCGGCCGCCCACCTCGCCAACCTCACGGCGGCGGGCGCCGCGCTGGTCCAGCCCTACATCGCCTCCGTCGATAGCTACGGCGAGCGCTCGCTGGTCTGGATCGACGGCGCGCTGTCCCACGCGATCCGCAAGACCCCGCGGTTCTCGGGCGACGACGAACAGGTCACCGGGCCGTTTCCGATCGCCGCCGACGAGCGCGCCGTCGCCGAGGCCGCGCTCGCGCCGATCGCCGGCCGGATCCTCTACGGCCGGGTCGATCTCGCGCGCGACGCCGCCGACCAGCCGATGGTCATGGAGCTCGAGCTGATCGAGCCGTCCTTGTTCTTCGCCCGCCAGCCGGGCTCGGCCCTGCGCTACGTCGCCGGGCTGCGTCGCTGGCTCGGTTGATCGATCAACGCGGACCGCCGCGGTCGCGCAAGGACCTTCAGGGAGAGTTGCTGGTGATCGCGCAGGCCGGCTCGCCGGGGCGCGCATCGCACTCGGCCTGGGGCACCGGGAACCGAACGTTGCGCGTGTGCTTCGGCGAATCGAGCGGGAGCTCGCGGCCGAACCGGCGCAGGTCGATCCAGCGGTGTCCGCCCTCGAACAGCAGCGAGTAGCGGCGCTCGACCAAGAGCGCATCCTCGAACGCCGTGTCGTCGGCGGGCTCGGCGGTCAACGCGGGCAGCTTCCCCGACAGGGTGCGGACGAGGTTGAGCTCGGCGAGCGCGCCGGGCTTGTCGCCCGTGAACCACAGCGCCTCGGCCTTGAGCAGGATCAGCTCCTCGTTGCGGATGAGCGCCACCGGCGTCACGTTCGTGTACATCTTGAACTTGATCGTCGTCTTGAGTGCGTCATCGGTCGGAAACGAGACCGTCTTGCCCATGTCCGCGACCTTGGCCGTGTAACGCGCATCCGGGGTCTTGCCGTCCGCCTGCAGCTCGACGTCGCTGAGCAGCGCCGGGTGCGCGTAGATGGCCGGGTTGATCAGGGCGTTCGTCACGTCGCCGGCGCCCGTCGAGTACGGGTAATAGACGCCCGTGGTGAAGCTGAGCTTGGCCGGGTCGTCGTCGAGGAACGACCCGCCGAGGGCCTCGAGCGCGGCCGCGTACTCCTTCTGGTACGCGGCGACCCGTGCCTTGATCGCCTGGTTGAACTTGAGGAACGCCGCGGGGGTGGAGAACCCCTTGAAGCCCGTGTTCAGCTTGAACGTGAACGCGTCGCCGGCGCGGGCGAGCTCGCTCGCCGCCTGGTCGAGGAGATCTTGGATCTTGGCGTAGACCTCGTCCTTGCTGACAAACGGCGCGAGCTCGGCGCCGAGCGGGCGATCGGTGTCGATCGGCGCGCCGGTCGTATCGTGCGTGATCACCACCGTCAGGAAATCGAGCGCCTGCATGGTGTAGACGAAGCCGCGGAGCCCCGCTTTGTCCTCGTCGCTGAAGTCGGAGACCTTGTCGAGCGCGTGCAAGATCGCGAAGCCGAGCTGGATGTTGGCGAAGTTGGCGGCCCAGAACACACCGCCGAACGCGGTGGAGCGGTTCAGGAGCCCCTCGAGCTCTTCGGTCACGAACCTGCTGTCCGAGGGGTCGAAGTCGTACGACTCGCGGCCGAGGATACCGAGCTGATTGACGAGGCCGGTGGTCGCCGCCTTGCCACCGCGGATGCCGACCTGAAGACCACCCGCCGCGCTGTTGACGAGGGCAGCCGTCGGAGAATCCTGCAGCTGGTCGTAGCCCGGGTTATTGAGATCGGGGACGGAGAGATCGCATCCCGGCAGGGCGACCCAGCCCAGGATGCCGGCGAGCACACAAGTTGGTGCTTTGAGGTTCATGGTGATCTCCTTAGATTCCCGCGGTGATCGAGAGCCAGTAGCTCCGGCTCGGCGGATAAGGGGTGACGTCGATGTTGCGCGCGACCGGCTGGCTGCCAAAGTTCGAGACCTCGGGATCCAGGCCGGTGTAGCTCGTGAAGGTCAGCAGGTTGCGTCCGCTCAGGGTGAATTGCAGGTTCTTCAGCGGGCCGAGCTGCGTGACGTACTGCTTGGGCAAGGTGTACGTGATCGAGATCTCGCGCACCTTCACGAACGACCCATCCTCGATGTACGGCAGGTTGCTGCCGGCGGCCATCCGCTTGGCCGCCGCCGCCTGGTCCGGCGCGTTGCCGTTGTAGTCGTAGTTGTTCGTGGTCAGGTTGATGACCTTGGAGCCGTGCTGCCAGTCGAGCAGCGTGCTCAGCGTGAAGTCACCCGCGTTGACGACGTTCGACCAGCCGACCCGGAAGTCAGGCTCGCCGTCGCCGACAGTCACGAGCTTGCCGTTCGCGTCGTTGGCGACGATCTGCGTCGCGCTCTTGCCCTGCTCGATGCGGTAGACACCGTAGCCGGCGCCGAAGCCGATCGCGACGTTGAACGCCGGGACGCCGTCGGGCAGCTCGGTGACCTTGGAGCGGTTGAGCGTGAGCGTGCCGCGCGTCGTCCAGTCGATCAGCTTGTTGGTTGGCAGCGGCTTGACCGAGAGAGCCGCCTCGATGCCGCGGTTGCGCAGGCTGCCGCCGTTGATGAACTGGCTGCCGAACCCGGTCGTGGTCGCCAGCGCGCGCGACAGCAGCATGTTCGAGATGCTGCGCTGATAGCCCGTCAGCTCGAGCACCACGCGCTGGTCCTTGGTCGCCGCGTCGATCCCGAGCTCGATCTCGCGCTGGCGCTCGGGCTCGATGTTGGCAGCGCCGGCGGTGCCACCGAGGATGACCGTGCCCGTGCCATCGATGTTGTTGACCGCGCTGAGCGGCGTGAACTTGTTGCCGTAGTTCGGCCGGTTACCGGTCTCGCCGTAGGCCGCGCGGACGCGGAGCGACTCGAAGGCATCGAGGACGTCCGCGGCCGGCTTGCCCGGCTTGAGCAACGAATAGGCGCCGCCGAGCTTGGGGTAGAAGTAGAACTTCTTGTCGTCGCCGTTGAGGCTCGAGCGCTCGGCGAGCGCGCCGCCGAGGATCGACAGCCGATCGTCGAGCAGCGACAGCTCTTCCTGGAGATAGCCGCCGAGCTCCTTGGTGCGCAGGTTGCTCTCGTTGGTCCTGACCGACGTCGCGCTGTCGGTCTTGGTCTGGCCGGCGGTCAGGTTGCGGGCGATCCCGTAGACCGAGTGCAGATCCACGCTCTCGTAGGTGAGGCCGGCGGTGAGGCCGCTGCGCAGCGCGCCGCTCTTCGGGGTGTACACCCAGGTGGCGCTGGTCCCGACGTTGAGGTTCAGGTTCGTCGTCGAGCCGTCGACCACGGTGCCGGGCAGGCCGTCGTCGTTCTCGAACGTCAGCTCGACGGGCGAGATCACGTTGTCCTTCTGGACGTAGGTATCGGCGCCGAAGTTACCGAGCAGCTTGACGCGATGCTCGTTATCCTTGGTCTTGAACACGTCGACCGAGGTCGTCGCGCCGACGATGCCGCGCGTGATCTCCTGGCGGTTCTGGAACAGCTCGACGTTCTGCAGCGGGTTGCCGCTGACCGCGATGTTCGATGGGAAGATGCCGTTCTTCGCGCGCAGGTCGACGAAGTTCGGCGTGGTGCTGAACACGTACCACGGCGAGACACCGGTGTTGTCGTTGTTCGACAGACCGCGATCCGACAGCGAGTGGATCACGTTCGCGGTCAGGCCGACGTTGATGATATCGAACAGCTTGTAGCCGAGGGCGAGGCGACCGGACTGCTTCTTGTAGAACGTGCCGATGACGACGCCGGGCTGATCGCTTATCAACACCGAGCCGTAGTAGTTGCCGTTCTCGGTGCCACCGGAGATGCTCGCCAGCGTCTCGGTCATGAACGGGACCCGCTCGATCTCGGCCTCATGGTCGTAGGTCTTGCCGTTGGCCGCGACGTACGCCTGGACGTAGGGGTTGGCATCGCACGTCTCCGCCGTGTCCTTCGAGCCGCAGAACTGGCCCTTGACCTCGTCGAGCGAGTGCCAGGTCCGCGAACCGTACTTCTTCGAGACCTGCGCGATGCCGAACCGCTGGGTCACCGACGCGTGGTTCTCGCCCGCGCGGCCGCGCTTGGTGGTGATGATGACGACGCCGTTGGCCGCCTTGGAGCCGTAGAGCGCCGCCGCCGACGCGCCCTTCAGCACCTCGATGTTCTCGATGTCGTTGGGGTTGAGGTCGGCGACGCGGTTGGTGGCGTTGTCCTGGTTCGACGGGTTGCCGCCGCCAGCTGCGCCGGTGACCGCGTTGACGCCGCCCGGGGTCGAGACGTTCGAGATGACCACGCCGTCGATCACGTAGAGCGGCGACGACTGACCGTTGATCGTGGAGATGCCGCGCAGCCGGAGCTGGGCGCCACCGCCGGGCGCGCCGGAGTTCGACTGCATGTTCGCGCCGGCCAGCTTGGCGGTCATGGCGTCATCCAGCGTCGCGGCGGGCACCCGGGTCAGGTCCTTGCCATCGATCACCGAGCTGCCGCTCACGAGGTTGGTCTTGCTGATCGACGGGGCGCGGCCCTGGACGACGATCTGCTCGCCCTCGACCAGGCCGAGCGTGACCGCCACGGTGCTGGTCTCGGCGGGAACCTTGATCGTGCGGACCTCGTGGCCGGCCGCGGTGACCTCGAGCTCGACCGGGCCGAGGTCCTGGCTCTCGATCTTGAACCCGCCGTCGGCCTCGGTGAACACGACGGTCTGGGTCCCGACGACCAGA
>Ga0302256_10000051_pt1 | contig 21144 bp, 16 predicted proteins | sample I_Fen_E3_4_FD_194571 | JGI IMG/M metagenome (GOLD analysis project Ga0302256, IMG submission 194571) | Peat permafrost microbial communities from Stordalen Mire near Abisko, Sweden - I_Fen_E3_4 | ecosystem: Environmental > Terrestrial > Soil > Wetlands > Permafrost | place: Sweden: Abisko...
GCCGACATGGCATGATGTCGCGGTGCGATTTCAGCGCGTGAACCTGCAGCTGCGGCGGGCGCAGGTCGTGCTGATGCTCGCGGTGCTGCTGCCGACCATCATGATGACCGTGGTCGGGGTCGTGCTGCTGAGGACGAGCTCGGGCAGCGTGCCGGCGCTGGTGTCCGGCGTGCTGGTGCTGACGTTCTGCACCAGCGGCATCACCGGCTACATCCTCGGCAGCATCTTCGTCGCCAAGGGCGCCACCCTGGCACGGATCCAGAACGACTTCGTCGCGAGCGTATCGCACGAGCTGCGCACGCCGCTGACGTCGATCCACCTGCTGATCGAGTCGCTGCGCGGCGGTCGGCTCGAGGCGATCGAGCGGGCGCAGGTGCTCTCGCTCCTGGCCCGCGAGACCGAGCGGCTGGAGCTCCTGGTCGGCAAGGTGCTCGAGCTGTCGCGCCTGCAGTCGAGCTACGACTACGCGCGCGACCCGATCGACGTGAGCTCGCTGGTCGAGGAGGCGATCGCCGCGTTCGACGCCGGCACGCTGACCCGGCCGACCCCGATCATCCGCCACCTCATGCCGAACCTGGTCATCACCGGGGATCGCCCCACGCTGGTGCGCGCGCTGGTCAACCTGTTGACCAACGCGTGGAAGTACACCGGCGAGGACAAGAAGATCGCGATCACGGCCTACGAGAACGGCCGGTGGATCGAGATCGCGGTGCGCGATAACGGCGCCGGCATCGGCGCCGAGGAGCAGCGCGAGATCTTCGAGCAGTTCCGCCGCGGCCGCGCCGCCGATACCAGCGGCGCCCCGGGGGTCGGCCTCGGGCTGTCGTTCGTCCGCGCCATCGTCCGCGGCCACGGCGGCAAGCTCGACTTCGAGTCGGTGGAGGGCGAGACCAAGTTCCGCATCCGGCTCAAGCGCCGGCGCGAGACCACCGCGATCGCGCGGCCCGCGGCGGTCGGCGAGATCGCGTCGTGATCGGGCGCGTGCTGATCGTCGAGGACGACGAGGCGATCGCCACGGGCCTGGCGCTCAACCTCAAGCTCGCCGGCCACGCGACGTCGATCGCGCGCGACGGGCTCGACGCGCTCAAGCACGCCGAGGACGAAGACTTCGCGCTGATCCTGCTCGATATCAACCTGCCCAAGAAGAACGGCCTCGAGGTGCTCGCCGCGCTGCGCGCCGCCGATAACGTCGTGCCGGTGATCGTGCTGTCGGCGCGCGAAGGCGAGTTCGACAAGGTCGGCGCGCTCAGGCTCGGCGCCGACGACTACGTGACCAAGCCGTTCGCGCTCGCCGAGCTGCTCGCGCGGATCGACGCCGTGCTGCGGCGCACCCACCAGCTCCAGCCGGCGGTGGTGGTCTCGCCGCCCGTCCCCGCCGCGCCGGAAGGCGAGCTGCGCGGGTTCGGCGACGTCACGATCGACGCCGCGCAGCGCCAGGTCACGCGCGCCGGCGCCGAGGTCAAGCTCACGCACCTCGAGTTCGAGCTGCTCGTGTTCTTCGTGACGCACCCAAGCCAGGTGTTCTCGCGCACGCAGCTGTTCAACCTGGTGTGGTGCCAGTCCGCCGGCTCGGTGCGCACCGTCGATAACTTCGTCGGTCAACTGCGCAAGCGGTTCGAGCCCAACCCCGAGCAGCCGCGCTGGTTCGTCACGGTGCGCGGCTCGGGCTATCGCTTCGATCCGTGATCCGCGCCGCGTAGCCGGCGTCACGCGCCCGACGATGTGAGGAACGGAGTTCCGCGGGTGCGTGGTATTCACGATCTCGTGACATCAACTCCGTCGATCACGACCGGTGTTCGACGCCGCGCTGCCGTGGGCCTCGTGCTCGCGCTCGCGGCGTGCTCGACCGCCTCCAGCAACTCCGGGACGACCGCGGGCGGTCAGGTCGGCGGCGCCGACGCGGGCCCCGGCGGCAGCGACGCGGCCCCGGGTGATGCCCCGTCGCCCGGGACGGCCGCGGGCCGGATCCACGTCTCGGGCACCAAGCTCGTCGACGCGCAAGGCAACACCGTGCGGCTGACCGGGCTCAACTGGTTTGGCCTCGAGACCGCCACCTACGCGCCGCACGGGCTCGACCGGCGCTCGATGACCGACCTGCTCGACCAGATCCGGACGCTCGGCTTCAACGTGATCCGCGTGCCGTTCTCGAGCCAGCTGTTCGACGCCGGCTCGACCCCCAACACGATCGACACGGCCAAGAACCCCGCGCTCGCCGGCAAGACCGGCCCCGAGATCCTCGACATCCTGATCACCGAGGCCGGCAAGCGCGGGCTGCGCATCATCCTCGACCGCCACCGCCCCGATAGCAACGCCCAGTCGGCGCTCTGGTACACCTCGAGCTACAGCGAGGAGCGCTGGCTCAAGGACTGGGAGGCGCTCGCGACGCGCTACAAGGATAACCCGGTGGTCGTCGCGTTCGACCTGCACAACGAGCCGCACAGCCCCGCGACCTGGGGCGACGGCAGCCTGACCACCGACTGGCGGCTCGCCGCGCAGCGCGCCGGCAACCGGATCCTCGCGGTCGATCCCGACGCGCTGATCATCGTCGAAGGCATCGACGTGATCGACCACAACTTCTACTGGCAGGGCGGCAACCTGCGCGGCGTGAAGGCCGCCCCGGTCCAGCTGTCGGCGCCAGGTCACGTCATCTACTCGCCGCACGACTACCCGGCCAGCGTGTTCAGCCAGCCGTGGTTCGCGGCCTCGGACTACCCGGGCAACCTGCCCGCGCTGTGGGACGCGACGTGGGGCTACGTCGCCACCGGCACGGCGCCGGTGCTGGTCGGCGAGTTCGGGACCAAGCTCGCGACCGACAGCGACCGCAAGTGGTTCCAGGCGCTCACCAGCTACATCAAGACCCAGCAGCTGTCGTTCACGTTCTGGACGCTCAACCCCGACTCGGGCGATACCGGCGGGATCCTGGCCGACGACTGGACCACGGTGAACCAGGACAAGATGGCGGGCCTGACGCCGCTGCTCGCGCCGCTCGTGCCCGTCCAATAGTCCGCGGCGAAGAACCACGATACGGTAGGGCCATGGCCCAGACCGTGTTCGCGAAGATCCTGCGCGGCGAGATTCCGTGTCACCGCGTCTACGAGGACGCCGACGTGCTCGCGTTCCTCGACGTCAACCCGCTGTCGCGCGGCCACACCCTGGTGATCCCCAGGGAGCCCGCGGCCACGCTCGACGCGCTGTCGGATGCCGCGTCGGCCGCGATCGGCCGGGTGCTGCCGCGGATCTCGCGCGCGGTGCTCGCGGCGACCGGCGCGCGCGCCTACAACGTCCTGCAGAACAACGGCGCCGAGGCCCACCAGGCCGTGTTCCACGTCCACTTCCACATCATCCCCAAGTTCGACGACGGCACCGGCCTGGGCCTCGACTGGAAGGCCGGCACGCTCGGCGATGGCGCCGGGCTCGCGGCGGCGATCGCGGCCGCGCTATGACCCGCGTCCTGCTCGGCGTCGCGCTCGCGGCCGCGCTGCCGGGCTGCCTGATGGCCGAGTACCTGTCGCAGGCGGCGCACGGCCAGCTCGCCCTGCTCGGCAAGGCCCGGCCGATCGAGGAGGTCGTCCGCGATCCGAACACGCCGCTCCGCACGGCGATGCAGCTCGCCGAGATCCCGGCGATCAAGCAGTACGGCCGCAGCTATGGCCTGGTGATCAAGCGCAACTACGCCACCTACTCGGCGCTCGGCCGCCCCGCCGCGGTGTGGTTCGTCGGCGCGGCCGATCCGGTGGCGTTCAAGCCGCTGCGCTGGTGCTTTCCGATCGTCGGGTGCTTCGCCGGGCTCGGCTGGTTCGACGAGGACGACGGCATCGCGCAGAAGGCCGCGCTCGACAAGCAGGGCTGGGACACGATCATCCGGCCGGCCTCGGCCTACTCGACCGGCGGCTGGTTCCCCGATCCGGTGCTGTCGACGATGCTCGGCGGCGGCGATGACGCCCTGCCCGGCCTGGCCAACGTGATCCTCCACGAGTCGGTGCACGCCACCGTGCTGGTCCCCGATGAGCCGTTCTTCAACGAGAGCTTCGCGTCCTACATCGCCGACGCGCTCACCGATCACTGGATCACCGTGCGGTTCGGCCCCGGCTCGCCGGAGGACCTGGCGTGGACCCTGGGCGAGGCGACCCGGCTGCCGCGCACCGCGCGCCTGCTCGATGCCTATGATCAGCTGAAGCAGCTCTACGACGGCCCCGCGCCGCGCGCCCAGAAGCTCGCCGACAAGGCCCGGATCATCGACGAGCTGGTCGCCGATCTGCACCTGCGGCGGCGGCCGAACAACGCGTCGTTGACCGAGACCCGGGTCTACAACGGCGGCGCCACCCCGATCCTGTTGGCGCACCGCGCGTGCGGCGACCTGGCGAGCCTGGTCCGCGCCGGCCAGACGCTGACCCGCGCCGACTTCGCCAGGACGCTGCAGGACGACCTCACGCCGATCGGCGAGGTGCTGGCCGCGCGGTGCAAGCGAGCCGCTGCGCCCCCGCCTCGGCGATCGTCGTGAGGCCGCGCGCCCCGCGCGGGTGGAGATCCACGAGCCGCGCGGTCGGACGACACGGACGCGGCGCCCGGCACCGCGCCGCGAAATCACGATCATGAAACTGGCGCACACACCGGCGATGGCGTCACCATCCGAGGCCTGATGCGTGCGTTCGCCGGTCTCGCTGTCGTCCTCGCCTGCTTCGTCACGCGCCCGGCGGTGAGCCACGCCCGCGGCCGCACGACCGAGCCCCGATCGGCCAAGCCCGCGCGCACCAGCGACCGCGCCAAGCCGCACAAGGCGAGGACCTCGCAGACCTCGCGCGCGACCGAGCCCGCCGCCACCAGCGCAGGTCCGGCGGCGACGCGGGCGGCGCGGACCGCCACGCCGCGGGCGCGCGATCGGCTCGCGGTGCGCGAGCTCGCCACCGGCCAGAGCATCGGCGCGCCGTGGCAGGGCCGGCTGCAGCACCCGACGCAGCTGCCGCCCGGCGAGGGCTACGTCATCCGCCGCCCATCCCGCGCGTTCGGCACCCAGACCACGGTCGAGCTCGTCGAGCGCGCGATCGGCGAGACGCTCGAGGCGTTCCCCGACGAGCACGTCCTGGCGATCGGCGATCTCTCGGCCGAGCCGGGCGGCGCGATCTCGCAGCACCGCTCGCACCAGTCAGGCCGCGATATCGACGTCGGCCTGTTCTACCGCGAGCAGCCCGCCGGCTACCCCGCGAGCTTCATCCACGCAGACGAGGACAACCTCGACTGCGCGGCGACGTTCAAGCTGCTCGACAGCTTCCTGGCGACGGCCGACGACGACGGCGGCGTGCAGATGATCTTCCTCGACTTCGACGTGCAGGGAATCCTCTATGCCTGGGCGCTCGATCACGGCGTCAGCGAGACCCGGCTCGCGCGCATCTTCCAGTACCCTCACGGCCGCGACTCGAGCGCCGGCGTGGTTCGCCACGTGCCGAACCACGACAATCACATGCACGTGCGGTTTCAGTGTCCGGCCGACGATACGGCCTGTCGCTGAGCCAGCGTGGCGTCGCGCAGGGGATCGGCGTCGGCGCGCTGCTCGGGCGCGCGCGGCGGCACGAACATCGGTCCGAGCTTGCCGCCGTGGACGAGCGCGAACAGCTGGGGTCCGCCGACCACGAGCGCCAGATCCGGCGGATGCGGCGCGACCTCGATCGTCGTCGTGTGGTGATAGTGCTCGGCCAGCGCGGGCAGATCGCAGAACCCCCGATCCGTGGGGTCGAGATCGGTCACCGGTAGCACCGCCTCGAACCGGCGCTGGGCGATCTCGCGCGCCAGCTCGGCCCCGACCTGCGCGTCGAGCCGCGCGACGTCGCACAGCCCCACGTAGTGCGCGTGCCAAGGCTTTCCCGCCATCACCGCGTACGCCGGGAACGCCGGCACGTAGACGTCGCCGGGGATCGCCGCGATCCGGGCGACCAGCTCGTCGCCGCGCGCGACGTCGCGGGCGGTCGGCCAGACCGCACAGGGCGACCACCACAGCACCGCGAGCTGGACCGCGAGGCCGAGCATCGCGGCGCGCGGGACCAGGTCGCGGAGGCGCTCCGCGTAGCGCCCGAGCTGGATCGCGGCCAGCGCGACGAGCGGCAGGAACACGTTGGCGGAGCCGCCCTGCTTCGCCCGGGCGAGCATCGACATCCCCAGGTACGCGACGGTGGCGATCGACCACGGATCGGCCAGCGAGGCACGCCACGAGGGCCGGTGGCGCACCACCGCTGCCAGCGCGATCGGCAGCGTCGTGATCGCGAACACCGGTCCGAGGATGACCAGCGACCGGACGCGCAGCGGGTGCGAGGCCGGCACGGTGAGGCTGTAGAAGCTGAGCCAGGGATCGCCGACGAGGCCCATGACCGCGAGCACGAGGACGAACGCGAGCCCGGCGGCCGCGGCGTACGTCGCGGCCCAGCCGCGCCGGCCGCGCACCGCCGCGTGGCCGACCGCGACCGCGGCCAGCACGACCATGGGCTGCTTGGTGAGCATGGCGAGCCCGGCGAGGCCCCCCGCGACCACCGCGTTGCGCCGCGTGGCGGCGGCGCAGAACGCCAGCGCGAGCGAGCCGAGCGCGAGCGCGAGCGCGAGCGCGTCGACCCGTCCGGCCGATCCGACGTAGTGCGTGCGCCCGAACGCGCCGAGGAACACCGCGGCGGCGACCAGGGAGAGGCTCGGGCGGACCGCGTGGCGGCGCAGCACCGCGTAGATCATCGCCGCGGTCGAGAGCGTCGCGACGACCGAGATCAAGCGCAGCGCCAGGTAGCCAGGCCCCAGCACGCGCATCACCGCCGCGCCGAGATAGAAGTACAGCGGCGGGTAACAGAACGCCGTGTAGTCCACCGATGGCTGGGCATAGAGCGGCTCGCCGTGCAGGACGCGCTCGCACATCGCGAGCAGGTTGCCCTCGAGGTTATCGATCTCGTAGGGATACCGCAGGTGGGCGATCGCGACCGCGACGAACGCCACGACGTAGCTCGCGGCGAGCGCGGCGACGATGACGACCCAGATCTGTTCCGACGTGCGGCGAGCGCGAGGCAATACCACGGACGACTCCTTGCCGAACCCGACGCGCCGCGCGCCCGGCGCAGGGCGCACCGCGACCCGCGGCCCCGGGGGCAACGCACCCGCGTGGAGCTACGGCACGGGCCCGAGCGGAGCGAACGTCACGAGGTTGCGATGTTCAGCAGGTTGCCGGTCGCGGTCGTTTCATCGCAGATTGTTCCGGAATCGGAGGGGCCGCGGCCGCGGCCGCGCTGAAGTTACGTCACCGACGAGGCTCGTACGATCTCCGCACACCGGCCGTCCGGCGCGCAGCGCGGCGCCCGCAGCGAACCTGGCTCGTACAGCAGTCGTTCAGCTTCGCACGCGCGATGTTTCGCCGCCGTGTCGCCGCGCCCCGCGCGCTGTAGCCGTCGTGTCGTCGCGTACGGATCGCTCGCCACCCGTGCAGGCATCGTACAGATTCGATCATTGCGTAATTTTAGACGCACAGATTCATAATCAACAATCTGACCAAGACCAGCGCGAGAACATCAGAAATCTGTTGCGAGATAAAATCGATTCGTGCAGTTTGACCTCGCGATGAGCACAATCACCATCTCGCCCAAGCGTCTATTGCTCGGTTGTATTGTCTTCACCGCGTCGAGCTGCGGGGTCGATATGCCCGCGAGGCCACCGGGTAGCCCCGGCGACCCGGGCGGCAATCCCAGCGACCCGGGCAACGCAGATCCTGGTCAATCCGACCCCGGCACCCCGGCGGCGCCGGCGCCCGACGACTCCACACCAAAGACGTACACCGAGACCGCGCTCACCGTGATGATCCGGCTGACCATCACGCCCGGCAATGGCGCGGATGTCCCCAGCGTCGCGAAGCTGGATATCACCGCGCGCGATGGCATCACGCCGGTGATCACCGATCTGTGGCTGTACAATCTCGACGATGGCGGCGCCCCGGTCGCGCTGACCGGCTTCACCTCGACCGCGGCGCGCAAGAGCCCGCGGCTGATGCTGCCCGCGACGGTGAGGGGCCAGCCCTCGCAGCTCACCCCCGCCGACGACGGCCGGATGAACGGCCTGGTGACCAACACGTCGCGCGGCGCGATGAAGCAGGGCGCGTTCGTCTCGGGCATCACCGGCACCGTGACCGTGACGCTCCCGGCGGTGCCGGTGCAGCCGATCCTCGTGGTCGCCGGCCTCGAAGACCAGCGCTACGCCGGCGCGGCGGTGATCAAGGCCGACGGTACGCCGGGCGTGGTGCCCGATGGCGTGCCCGGCGCGGTGCCCCAGGTCTACACGCGGCTGTCGTTCGCCCGCGACATCGCGCCGATCACCCAGGCGCATTGCGGCGGCTGCCACAAGCCCACGCACACCTACCTGAGCCGGCCCGCCGGGACGCGCGACGACCTGGTCAACAACAACTTCGGCCTGGCGCTCGCCACGCGGACCTGCCAGCGCAACAACCCCGCGGGCGGCGTGGCGCTGGATCAGTGCATCCAGGCCATCACGTCGGCGCTGTTCCTCGTCGAGCCCGGCGTCCCGGCGGTGTCGCCCCTGCTGACCCGGACGCGGCCCGACGAGAACGGCGATGCGTCTGCCAATGGCCTGGCGTGGTGGGGCGCCCAGGGCGCGCGCTACAACACGACCTACGGCGACCAGCGGATGCCGTCGACCGTCGAGAGCAGCGATCCGACGCTATGGACCGATCAGCCCACGGACTTCGATCTGGATCCGGCGTCGTATCAGCTGGTGTGGAACTGGGTCGCGCAGGGCGCGGCGCCATAGCGCGGCTCCTGCCTGCCCGCCTGCCAGCCACGATGGCTCCGCGCGCCGCCGCTTCAGGCGTCGAGGATCATCACCAGGATCGCGAGGATCACCAGGACGGCGACGATCGCGAGGATCACCCACCGAGCGTCGGAGCGAATCCGCAGGTCGCCGGCATCGGACGCCCCGCCGATCGGCGGCTGGCTCGAGAGCGCCGGGCCCGGCGCCGGGTCCCATCCGACGCGGCCGGGGCGCGACGGCGCCATCGGCAGCTGACCTGTGGCCGCCCCGGGCACAGGCGCGTGCGCGCTCGTCGCAGCGAGCGGGGTCGGCGGCACCACGGCATGACCGGGCTGGGCGCCCCCGGTCGCCGGCACGCCGGCATGATCCGCCGGCGCGGGGGCCGACGGGATCGGCCCCACCGCGGTGATCGCCAGGTGATCGGCGGAGGCATGGCTCGCCGCGACCGCCGGCGCCGCTGGTTGCTCGGGAGGCGCGACCGCTGCGAACGGCAAGCTCGGCCGGTCCTGCACGAGGCGCGCGCTGGGCCGCCTCGGCGGCTCGCTCGCCACCCGGCCCGACGGTTCACGCGCCACCGGCACCACCGCCGCCGCCGCTCGGCCCGACGACTCACGCGTTACCGGCACTACCGGCACTACCGGCACCACCGCCGCCGCTCGGCCCGACGACTCACGCGCCACCGGCACCACCGGCACCGGGCCCGACGACCCGCGCGCCGCCGCCCGGCCCGACGTCTCGCGCGCCGCCACCGACGCGACCCGGCCCGACGTCTCGCGCGCCACCGCCGCCGCCCGGCCCGACGACTCGCGCGCCACCGCCGCCGCCACCCGGCCCGACGGTTCCCGCGCGCCCGCCGGCACGGGGATCGCGGTCGACGGCGTGGTCACCACCGGCCGGCGCTGGGAGGGGCGCGCCGGCGCGCTCAGCTGGTCGAGCGCGCGCTGGACGTCCTGGCGGTTCGACGAGATCAGCGTCTCGTTGTTGTCGTCATCGTCGTCGGGGTCGGGGTCGTCGGGGCTGGGCGCGTGCGGCGAGACGACGGTGATCTCGGCGGGGGGCTCGCTTGCGGCCGCCGCGCCCTCGATCCACGGCTCCTTCCGGCTGCCGAACAGCTGGACCATGAAGCGGCTCATCGCCGTGTTCGAGCCGGCCAGCGCGGATCGCACCATGAACGCGTCGAGCGCCTCGGTCAGCTCCTGCGCGGTCTGGAACCGCGCCGCCGGATCGGTGGCCATCGCCGTGAGGATGATCGCCTCGAGCTCGCGCGAGAAGCCGTGCACGAGCTGCGATGGCGGCACCAGCTCACCGCCGACGATCAGCTTCATCGTCTCGAAGTCGTCGACGCCCTTGAACGCCCGCCGCAACGTGGTCAGCTCGTACAGCACGATCCCGAGCGCGAAGATGTCGCTCCGGCGATCGATCGGCTTGCCCCGGCACTGCTCCGGCGCCATGTAGCCGTACTTGCCTTTGATCGTCCCACCGACCGTCACGGTCGCGCGCTCCTCGGCCTTGGCGATCCCGAAGTCGAGCACCTTCACGCTGCCGTCGTAGCCGACCATGATGTTGGCCGGCGACACGTCGCGGTGCACGATGTTCAGCGGCGCGCCGTTCTTGCCCCGGCGCTCGTGGGCGTGGTGCAGCCCCGCCGCCGCGCCGCTGACGATCGTCACCGCGAGCTCGAGCGGGATCGTCCAGCCTCGGCGGATCGTGGTCTCGAGGATCGTCCGGGCGTTCTCGCCATGGACGTACTCCATCGCCATGAAGTAAGCGCCGTCGGCCTGATCGACCTCGAAGACCTGCGCCACGTTCTGGTGGTTCAGCGTCGCGGCCAGCTTGGCCTCGTCGAGGAACATCGTGACGAACCGCCGGTCGCTGGCGCGCTCTCGCAGGATCGTCTTCAGCACCACGTGGCGCTCGAACGAGCCAAGCCCGCTCTGGCGGGCGAGATAGATCTGCGCCATGCCGCCGGTCGCGAGGTGGCTCAACACCTCGTACCGGCCGATCCTCACGGGGCCGGCAGCCGTGGGCTCAGGCGGCGCCACCCGCAAAGGATCGGCTGCTTGGCATAGCGTGTCAAGCCAAGGGTCCGACGCCGCGCGTATAGTTGTACGGTTGATGAACGCCCACTACGAAGTGGCCTTCTCTGGCGTGATCCCGGCGCTCGTCGCGCTGTGGCTCGTCGACCGGCTCGATGCCAAGCGGCCCGAGCCGCCGCGCACGCGCCGGCGGGTCGTGCTGGCTGGCATGCTCTCGGTGCTCCCGGCCGTGGGGCTCGAGCTGCTGCTGTCCAACCTCGTCGGCGGCCAGATCGAGCCGCCGCTGACCTATCAGGGCGCGAGTTTTCAGGCGTTCGTCGTCGCGGCCGGCGTCGAGGAAGCTTGCAAGATCGGGGTGGTCTACTGGGTGGTCTGGCGGCGGCCCGAGTTCGATGAGCGACTCGATGGGATTGTCTATGCCAGCCGCGCGGGCCTGGGATTCGCGCTGGTCGAGAACATCATGTACCTGCTCGGCCAGCAGTCGCTGCAGGGCCAGGTCATCGTGTGGGTCGAGCGCGCACTGCTCGCGATCCCCGGCCACGCGATGTGGACCGCCATGATCGGCGGTGCGGCGGCACGGCGGCGGTTCGATGGCAAAGGCCTCGGGCTGATCGGTGGTTACCTGCTCGCCGTCGCGTTTCACGGCACCTACGACCTCGCGGTGTTCGTGCAGCAGCCGCTCCACCTCGAGGGCCGCGACACGCTCGGCCGCGCGGTGCTGATCGCCCCGATCGCGCTGACCGTGCTGGCCTACCTGGTCGTGCGCACGATGATCCGCGCGGCGCTGTGGCACGACGATGCGCAGGCCGTGCGCGCCCCCGCGACGACCCGACCGCCCGTCGGGTGAGCCTCACGCCTTGCGGAAGCGAGCCACCGGCAGCGCAGCGGCGACCCCCGCGACGACCGCGGCGACGAACCAGTAGATCCCGGCGCTGATCGCGAACGGCAAGCCGTCGGGACGCAGCGCGATGAAGCCGGTCGCGGCAAGCGTCACAGTTGCAACCGCGACCAGCGCGGTCTGTCCCGCTAGACGAGGCACACGGTTGGCCGCCAGCGCCCCCGCCAGGACGACCAGCACGAACATCGCGATCAAGCCACCGCCCCAGGTCGCCGCGCCGAACCGCTGCCAGCGCGGGCCGCCGCCGGCCCACGACATGCTCACCGCGTCACCGAACGATCGACGCGACCCCGCCGGCCCGATCTCGACGTCGCCGACCGTCCACCACCGCCCGGCCTGGACCGAGAGCGCGAACGCCGAAGCGGACACGAGCGCGAGCGCGACGACGACCCAGCGGTACCTCAATGCCGGCGCAGTCTGATGGCCAAAGCTCTTGAATGCAATGAGAAACTTTCAATTCCGACGCGCGCGGACAAAATGCGCACGCCTACATTGCGCCTACATTGGGAAACCCAAAACACTCATCTCCTTGAAGCTGTCCCCCCCCCCTCTCGTGTGGCTCGCGGCGTTCGCCGCGATGCAGGTAGCGTGCGCCACCGTTCCAGCGGCCAGGGCGCCGGTGATGCTGGCGCCCCCCGCGGTCGTCGGTCCGTCGGACTGGCAGACCGTGCACGTGATGACGCGGCTCGCCCGCGCGCTCGACCTCGTGGTGCCGCCGACCCTGCGCGAGGGCATCGTGCGCTGGGAGCTGGCCGCGCGTGATCGAGTTCACGATCTCGAGGTGCAGGTCGCCAGCGCGATCGACCACGCCGGCGTCGGCACCCCCGACCTGACCGTGCTGTCGACCGAGCCGGTCGCCCACAGCGAGTCCTCCGGGTTTGGCTGGCGCGACGATCCCATCCGGCACACGCGCAGGTTCCACAGCGGGACCGACTTCCGCGGCGATCCGGGCACCCGGGTGGTCGCGGCCGGCGACGGCATCGTCACCTTCTGTGGCCGCATGGGCGGCTACGGCAATATGATCGTGATCGACCACGGCGGCGGAGTCGTGACGCGCTACGCACACTTGCGGCGGATCGAGACCACCAAGGACACCGCGGTGACCGCCGGCGACCCGATCGGCCAGGTCGGCTCCACCGGCCGCGCCACCGGCCCGCACCTCCACTTCGAGGTCCGGCTCGATGGCGCGCCGGTCAGCCCGATCTCGGCGATGACGATCGCGGCGCTGCAGCGCGAGTCGCCGCTGGCCGGCCGCCTGGCTGCGCTCTCCCTGTCGCCCGCGCTCCAGGCGACCGCGACCTCCGAGGTCGACCCGCCCAAGCAAAGGTCCGATCCGCGCGACCGAACCGGCCACCGGCCCGAGCGCTCCGGACGCGGCAAGCGCCAGCAAGTCCTCTGGTAAGTCTCGTGCCATAGTCGCCGCCGTGGGTAGCTCGTTCGCTCGCCGCTACGTGGCGTGGGTGCAGCGTCACTCGATCGCCATCATCGCAGCGCATCTGTTGCTGCTCGCGGTGGCGGTCGACCTGATCGCGTACCACCTGCCGCTGTTCGCAGACTTCTCGCACCTGCTGCCGCAGGACGCGCCAGCGGTGCGCGATCTGCGCCGCCTCGAGGCGCGCGTCAAGGCCAACGAGACCGAGCTCGCCGTGGTCACCGCACCTACCTCGGCCGAGCGCGCCGCCGCGGTCCGCGAGCTCGCCGCCGCGCTGCGCACCCTGCCGGAGACCCTGGTCGAGCGCGTCGTCGACGACGACGCCGAGGTCCGCGCGTTCTTCCACGCGCACCGCCACCTGTTCGTGCCGCTCGCCGACCTCACCTCGGCGGCGGCGGCGCTCGAGCGCCGGATCAAGGCCGCCAAGCTCGCCGCCAATCCGCTGTTCATCGATCTCGACGACGCGGCGCCCGCCGCCGACCACGACCAGCAGCAGCTCGACGATCTGCGCGCCCGGCGGCGCGCCGCCGAGGCCAGGCTCGATCGGTCGGCGCACGTCAGCCGCGACGGTCTGACCGGCATGATCCAGATCCGGACCAGCTTCCGCTCGACCGACGCCGGGCTCGGAGAGCACCTGCTCGCCGGGTTCGCCGCGGCCCGCGCCACGGTCGTCGCCGCGCACCCCGGCGTCCGGATCGGCCTCACCGGCGGCGTGAGCACCGCGGTCGCCGAGCACCACGCGATCGTCAGCGGCATCGTGTCGTCGAGCATCATCACGACCTTGCTGGTCGCGATCGTGCTCGCGCTGTACTTCTGGAGCGCGACGCTGCTCGTGCTGCTGATCGGCACGCTCGCGATCGCCACCGCGCTGGCGTTCGGCGTCGCCGCGCTGACCGTCGGCCACCTCAACGCCGCCAGCGGCTTCCTCGGCGCGATCATCGCCGGCAACGGCGTCAACTACGGCATCCTGCTGATCGCCCGCTACCGCGAGGAGCGCCGGGCGCGCGGCGTCGAGGACGCGCTGGCCATCGCGATCCAGGAGACGCTCAAGCCCACCGCCGTGGCCTCGCTCGGCGCCTCGATCGCCTACGGCTCGCTCGCGGCGACCAGCTTCAAGGGCTTCGCCGACTTCGCGGTGATCGGCGCGGTCGGCATGGCGCTGTGCTGGCTCGCGACCTACCTCCTGCTCCCGGCGCTGCTGCTGCGCTGGGGGCGCACGCCACGGCCGACCGCGCGCGACCCGCTGCTGGGCGAGGTGCTGGTGCGGCTGATCGGGTTCCGGCGGCCGCGCCTGGTGTGCGGCGTCGCGATCGCGGTCGCGGCGGCCTCCGTCGTGCTCGTCGTGCGCTACGTCGCGGCCGATCCGTTCGAGTACGACATCACGCAGCTGCGCTCCGAGGGCGCCGACGCGGTCACCGTGCGCGACTGGATGCAGGTCGCCGATCAGAACTTCGGCCGCGGCTACTCGGGGCGCACCTACATCGCCGCGGATCGCCCCGCGCAGGTCCCGCTGATCGTCGCCGCACTGCGCGCCCGCGACGCCAACACCCCGCCGGCGCGCCAGACCATCGGCTCGATCTCCTCGATCCTCGACGCCATCCCCGACCACCAGCCCGAGAAGCTCGCGGTGCTGGCCAGGATCCGCGCGCTGCTCGACGACGACGCGCTGGCCCAGCTCGGCGACGCCGAGCGCGCCGAGCTGACCGAGCTGTCGCCGCCGGCCGACCTCGCCGCGATCACGCCGCAGAACCTGCCGCCCGCGATCATCGACCAGCTCCAGGAGAAGGACGGCCGGCTCGGCTACATCGTCTCGATCCGGCCCGCGCCCCAGCTCGACGAATGGAACGGCCGCGACCTGATCCGGTTCGCCGGCGCGGTCCGCAAGCTCGATCTGGGCGACGGCGAGACCGTCACGACCTCGGGCTCGAGCGTGATCTTCGCCGACATCGTCACCTCGATCGCCGGCGACGGCCCGCGCGTCACCGCGGTCGCGGCGCTCGGCCTGATCGTCATGGTCGTCCTGGTCGTCGGCCGCAACCGCCGCGCCGTCGCCGTGCTGATCGCGACCTCGGCCGGCTCGCTCCTCATGGTGGCGGCGTGCGCCGCGCTCGACCTCAAGGTCAACTTCCTCGACTTCGTGGCGCTGCCGATCACGCTCGGCATCGGCGTCGACTACGCGATCAACGTCGCCCACCGCCAGGACCACGAGGCCGATCCGGAGAAGACCTTGCGGACCAGCGGCAGCGCGGTGTTCGTGTGCTCGCTGACGACGATCATCGGCTACGGCTCGCTGCTGATCAGCGACAACCTGGCGATCCGCGGGTTCGGCGTCGCCTCGCTGATCGGCGAGGTCTCGTGCGTGGCGACCGCGCTGATCCTCGTGCCGGCGCTGCTCGCGCTGCACCCCAGGCCGGCGGCCGCGCCCGACGAGTCGATCGCCGCGTAGCGCAGCGAACTGGCGAGGCGGCGGACCGGCGCGGGGCGATGGGGGGAGACCGCGCGCGCGGCGCCGATCTGGGCCCACTCGCTCGGGGGAAAGCGAACCGCTGGCGAGACAATGACCTCCACCCCTGCAGGGTCAGGGCTGGATCTCATGAACCTGATCGTTTCGGCGTCGACCGCGTCGTGGTGTCGCGCGCGAGTGACCGCGTTCATCAAGTCCAGCTCTAGTGCAGCTTGCCCAGCGCGTTCTTCGCGGCCCACGCCAGGTTGGCGTCATCGCTCCGTGTGGCCTTGGCCAGCGCCGGCCGCGCCCGCACGTCGCCGGTCCGGCCGAGCGCGCCGGCCGCCTCGGTGCGCACCATCGCCGAGCGGTCGTGCTGCATCACGTTGATCAGCGGGTCGACCGCGACCGCGCCGCACCTGGGGATCGCCGCCGCGATCGCCGCGCGCGACCGATCGCGCGGGTGGTTCTGCAGCGCGACGATCAGCGCCTGCTTGGCCCGGGGCTCGGCGCACGACGCCACCAGCAGCTTGATCGCGCTCGGATAGCGCGACAGGCCGCCGCCGCCCAGCGTGTTGATCGCGACCGCCAGCGCCTGGGCGTGGGGCAGCTGCGGCTCGAGCTCGAACGAGCCACTCGACAGATCGACCGTGCCGCGCTCCAGCACCGGCGGCGACTCGGTGGCCTGCAGCCAGAACATCAGCTCGTCGCCCCGGATCGCCGGCGGCCCGACCTTGGCCTTGCGCTGATCGCGCGTGGTGGCGGCGGCCAGGATCGTGCCCTCGCTGTCGCGCTGCGCGACCTGCAGCGCGATCCGCGCGAGCAGCATCGGGTCCGGCTTGCCGGCGATCACGGCCTTCAGCAGCTCGCGATCCTCGACCACCGAGCCGCCCGCGCCGCCGACCACGCCGACCAGCGATCCGCCGCTGTACTCGCCGTCGGCCGCCGGCTTGGCGTCGCCGACCACGAACAGCTCGACGCCGGGCACCGCCAGCTCGCTCGCCACGACCTTCGAGCCGCTCGCCGCGTGGTGCTGGACGAGCTCGAGGGCGCTCGCCGACTTCGCGAGGGGCGCTGCATCGGCCGGTGCTGCACGGGCGACCGCAGGACCGGAGCCCGAGCCGAAGGGCGAGCTCGCCGGCGTGGACGCGTCGCCTCTGCAACCCGCGGTGATCGCGGCGGCGCACAGGGCGGTGGCGAGCAGCCGCGCGATCGACTTCGTACTTCTCGGTTGCGGCATCTCCGCCGACGCTACCGCAAACCGGCCGGCCTCGCCCGCCGGGCCTCCCCGCGGTGGATCGCCGCCCTCGGGCGAGCGACCCGACGGGACGGCGGGATTGCGTCGCGGCTCGATCTCCGCCGCGAACGCGCCGTGAGGCAGCCCGATCTCGTCGGGCCGCGAAGATCTCGCGCTCGAGCGCCGCCGCGCACCGCGTGGCTCCCACCGCCGTCCTCGCCGCACGCGTGCCGGCGCCGGCGATTCGCCCCGCGCCGCATCGCGATCGGTGTTTCGCGCGTCACCGGGCGCGACGCCGACGTCGATGCGGACGACGGCTGCGCCCTGCCGTCGCGACCGCACCGGGACCTGTGCACGTCTCAGCACAGCGAGCTGCGCAATCCCGGACCCGGTCGCGCACAGATCGCGGCGACCGTGCGAAGCGCTCGAGCGTGGGCCACGTCACGGCCCGAACAGGGTCGACCGCAGCGATCCGCGGTGTAGACTCCGCCGCATGAGATCGTGGCTCGCAGTATCGGCCATCCTTCCGGCGCTCGGGTGCTCGCCGTTCCACCCCACCGACTCCGGAACGAACGACGCGGCCGTCGATGCCAGCATCGATGTTCCGCCGCCTCCGCCGCCGGATGCCCAGCAGTGCTTCGGCTCGATCCTCTCGATCTGCTTCAACTCCGGTGGCGATGTCCCGACCACTCCCACGGTGCTCACCGGCGATATCTCGACCGATGATCCGCTGGTATGTAATCAGCACACGCGCCAGAGCACTGCCTACTGCGTGGTCACCGGCATGGGCATCACCATCGCCGCCGGCACGACGATCCGGGCGTACGGATCCAGGCCGCTCGTGCTGCTGTCGACCACGACGGTCGATCTGGCGGGCACGCTCGACGCGAGCAGCACGTCGATCGCGACCGCCGCACACCCCACCGGCCCAGGCGTCTTCCCCAACCCGGCGTGCGCCGTTGGAACGGTCTCCGCGGACGGCAACTCGGGTGGGTTCGGCGGCAGCTTCGGCGGCAAGGGCGGCAACGGCTACATGCTGGACTCTGCGGTCCTGCCGACCGCAGGACTTGCCATCGCGTTTCCCCCGCTGCGGGCCGGCTGTCCCGGCGGAGCCGGCAGCACCACCACCTCGAACACGACGGCCGGCGCCGGCGGCAACGGCGGCGGCGCCGTCGCGATCATTGCCAGTTCGATCGCGCTCTCCGGCACCATCAACGCGTCCGGCGCCGGCGGTCTCGGCGGCCCTGCCGAGAAGGCCGGCGGCGGCGGGGGTGGTTCCGGCGGCATGATCGTGCTCGACGCGTCCACCATCACGGTCTCAGGCGCGACGTATGCGCTGTACGCGAACGGCGGCGGTGGCGGGCAAGGCGGCGCTTCCAGCAGTGGCGGCCTCGGTGTCGGCCCGGGACAAAACGGCGGCGAATCCCCAGGCCCTCTGACTGGGGGCAGCGGCGGCAACGACTCGCTGCGCGCCGGCGGCATCGGCGTCACGGGCTCTGGAGGCATCAGAAAAGACGGATTGCCCGCGACTAACCAGCCCTTGCTGTCGAACGGCGGCGGCGGGGCTGGCGGCGGCGGGGCCGGCTTCATCCACGCCCCCGGCGTCACGAGCAATATCTCGCCGGCCTCGACCGATCCGTAACCGAGCGCCGGCCCCGACGGTCCGTCGCCAGGCGCCCGCGTCGCCGGCTCGTGTCGAACTCGAGAGCCCCCTCACCGCGGCGGCAGGCAGGGGAGCGCTCCGACGCCACGGCACGCGCCACGCTGCTACCACCGCAGCCGCAGCCTCACCCGTGCATCGCTCGCGCTCGTCGCGGCGTGCGCCCAGGCCCGGACAGCGGCGGCTGTGGCGGCCTCCTCGGCGACGACCGACGATTCACCGCTCTCCCGGCGACCTCAGCCCCACGGTCGACGATCCGCGGTTCGACGCCGAGCTCGCGGCGTACGACCATCCGTTCCCGGTCCATGACGTCGAGTTTCGTCGCGGCGCCAGAAGCTGAAAATGGCGTACATGGACGGGCCCTCGCGCACGCCAGCGGCCACGCGGCCCTGCGGGCGCACGGCAAGAACTTCACGGGAAGCTTCAGGGCCGGTACGCGCGTGCCATGGAAATCCGCCTCCCAGTCGCATCCCGATCCGTTTCAACGTTCTGCCGAATTCGACGCCGATGCGCACCCTTCCGAACGTCGTGGGCAGAGGACCGCTCCGCGCTACGGTGCGCGCCATGCTGGCATCCCACCGCAGCCTCCCCCTTGCATCGCTGGCGTTCGTGGCCGCGTGCGCCCAGGCGCAGACGCCGACGCCGGTGGCAGCGTCGTCCCCGCCGACGGCGACCGCCGCCCCGCCCCCCCCGCCGCCGAGCGCGGCCCCCGCGGCGGGCGATCCGCGGTTCGACGCCGAGCTCACCGCGTACGAGTACCCGTTCGCCGTCCACTACCTCGAGCTCTCGTCGCAGCGCCAGCAGCTCAAGATGGCGTACATGGACGTGGCCCCCGCCCAGCCCAACGGCCACACCGTCGTGCTGCTGCACGGCAAGAACTTCACGGGCGCCTACTGGGCGACCACGATCCGGTTCCTGACCGAGCGCGGCTATCGCGTGATCGCCCCCGATCAGATCGGCTTTGGCAAATCCAGCAAACCCGCGGCATATCAATACAGCTTTCAGCAGCTGGCCGACAATACCAGGGCGGTGCTCGACGCCGCCGGCGTGGCGAAGGTCAGCGTCGTCGGGCACTCGATGGGCGGCATGCTCGCCACGCGGTTCGCGCTGATGCACGCCGATCGGGTCGAGAAGCTGATCCTGGTCAATCCGATCGGCCTCGAGGACTGGAAGACCGTCGTGCCCTATCACCCGGTCGATCAATGGTACGAACAGGAGAAGAAGGCCACGGCGGAGTCGGTGCGCGAGTATCAGCGCACCAGCTACTACGGTGGAACCTGGAAACCGGAGTACGAGAAGCTGATCGAGTTCAGCGTCGGCATGACCCGTCACCCCGACTATCCCAAGGTCGCCTGGGCCTCGGCGCTGCTGTACGACATGATCTACTCCCAGCCGGTGGTCTACGAGTTCCCGCGGCTCAAGGTGCCGACGCTCCTGGTGATCGGCCAGCGCGACCGCACGGCGCTCGGCCGCGCCTGGGCGCCCAAGGAGCTCGCGGCGACGCTCGGCGATTACCCGGCGCTCGGCAAGCGCGCCGCCGCGGCGATCCCGGGCGCCAAGCTGGTCGAGCTCCCGGGCGTCGGCCATGTGCCGCAGGTCGAGGCCTTCGAGGCCTACGCGCAGGCGCTCGCGCAATTCCTGCCGTGACCGGCGGCCCCCGCCTCGCCACCGCTGCCCGGTACGACCGCTCGGCCAGCACCGTGATCACCGGCGCGCGATGTCGTGGCGCCGGGGCCCTAGCGACTCGATGGCTCCAGATTCCCCGCGATCTCCCGGCCGCCCCACGTGTAGAGTACGCGACATGAGATGTTGTATGGCGCTCCTGATGACGTTGCCCGCATGTGGGTTCCAGTCGTCCGCTGTGAGCGCCCCCGACGCCCCCACCGGCCTGATGGACAGCAGCAGCAGCGCCGGGCTCGATGCCCCGGCGATCGAGGCCACGCCCGCCGACGCGGTGGTCTCCGATAGCGATAGCGCGGCCCCGCAGGATGCCTCCGCCCTGTGCTTCGGCACCTACCCGACGGTCTGCTTCGCCTCGATCAGCGATGTCCCCACCGCCGCCATCACCCTGAACGCCACGATCGACACCGACTCGACGACGGACTGCGATCAGCACAACGACCAGGTGGCCGCCTACTGCGTCGTCGCCGGCGCGGGCATCGTGTCGCGGACCGGCTCGACCACGCGCGCCACGGGCAGTAAGCCCCTCGTCCTGCTCTCGACCACGACCGTCGATCTCGCGGGCACGATCGACGTCAGCAGCAAGCGGGTCGCCGGCGCGCCGCAAAACGGCGCCGGCGTGGGCGCCGCGATCGCCTCATGCACCGCGGGCGCCATCGCGGCCACGTCGAACTCCGGCGGCTACGGCGGAAGCTTTGGCGGCAAGGGCGGCAAGGGCCAGCGCCAGGACGTCCTGCAAAGCCAAGCGCCCCCAACCGCGCCGCCGCCGATCGACGTTCCGCCCACGCTGCGCGCGGGCTGCCCCGGCAGCAACGGCAGCACGAACGCCTCGGTCTCGCCAGGCGCCGGCGGCGCCGGTGGCGGGGCCGTCAGCGTCATCGCTTCCAAGATCAACCTCAGCGGCACCGTCGACGCCTCGGGCGCGGGCGGCGGCGGCGGCCCGACCGAGAAGGCCGGCGGCGGCGGCGGGGGCAGCG
>Ga0302256_10000053_pt1 | contig 20915 bp, 21 predicted proteins | sample I_Fen_E3_4_FD_194571 | JGI IMG/M metagenome (GOLD analysis project Ga0302256, IMG submission 194571) | Peat permafrost microbial communities from Stordalen Mire near Abisko, Sweden - I_Fen_E3_4 | ecosystem: Environmental > Terrestrial > Soil > Wetlands > Permafrost | place: Sweden: Abisko...
CCAGCTCGCCATCGGCAAGCGGTTCGCCCGGGTGATCGGAAGCCTCGCGTTCGCCCGCAACACGGCCCGGGTGTCGTACGCGGCGGCGATGTCGATCGCCGACGCGCGCGCGATCCTCGCCGCCGCCGGCAAGCACCTCGACCAGTACTTCGGCCGCGCCCCCTAACCTCCTGGCCCCGAGGCGGCCTAGCGCTCGAGCGCGACGTCGAGCCGCGCCGGCCGCACGGCATCGACAAAGACGGTGCGATGCACGATCACCGGAGCGCCGTACACCAGCTTGCCGGCCTGCCCGGTGGGCAGCGGCGGGCGCCACACCGTGATGTCATAGCTGCCGGTGGCGAGCTCGTCGAGGCGAAACCGGCCACGGTCGTCGGTGATCGCGTAGTACGGCGTGTCCGCGGCGACCACCCAGGCGGCGCCGAGCGAGTCATCGCCGGCCTCGATCCGCGTCACGCCCGGCTCGACCTGGAGCACGATGCGCCCGGCCTCCTCGAGCTCGAACGCGAGGACGCCGCTGGGCTGCGTGACCCGCAGCTGGGCGCGCGTGGCGTCGCCGTGGATCGCCAGCGCCGCGGGCAGCGGCGTGACGATCTGCAGCGCCGGCGCGAGCGCGCAGCCGCGCTTGGCGATCGTGCCACCGACCGTGGCGGCACCCGCGTAGCGCGGCATCGTGCGCCCGACGTCGACGTGCTCGATGTAGACCAGCACGCCGCCGACGCCGCGATCGGCGGCGACCCGCACGCCGGCGCCGTCGACCGGGCCGCACGCCGTGACCACCGGGACCGGCCGCGCTCCGCGCCAGCGGACGGTGCCCTCGATCACGCCGGTCAGCCCGGTGACGGCGCTGTAGCGCGCCGCGCGCGGCGATGCGGAGAGGCTCGTGCCAGAGGTGCTGCAATGCCGGAACGTTCGGCAGCCCGGCGGCGCGGTGGAGGGCTCCCCATCGCTCGCGTCGTCGCCGAGCTCCGGCTCGCCGGCGTCCGGATCTCCCTCGGTCCGGCCGAAACGCCGGTGGCGCGGCGCCGGGAGCGGCAGCTCCACGCCATCGCCGATGAGCAGCCGCGCCGACTTCTGGGCGAGCTCGCCGGAGCCATCGTCGTTCGCGGAGCCGGCGGGGTAGAGCGCCGGACGCGACCTGAACTGGCAGGCGCCGAACCCGGCGGCGACGACCAGCGCGGCCGCGCCCCATCGCCGATCGCAGGCCGGGGACGCACGGGACACGTCGCCAAGCATGCAACGCCGGCGCCGAGGATTCAAATGCCCGGGCTCGCGCGCCGCCACGCAGGGCACGTCAGGGCGTCGGCCGGGTCGTCGGGCCGCTCTGCACCGGCTCGGGCTCGGGTTCGGGCGGCGGCGGCGGCTGGGGCGGCGAGGGCTCGGGCTCGCGCGGCTGCGCGCGGGCCCGTGGCTCGCGGTCGCCGAGCCGGCGCCGCGCATCGTCGCGCTCGTGCTCGCTGCTGGCGCGCGCCGAGATCGCGGCGTCGCGCTCCTTCTCGGCGGCGATCTGGGCGGCGCGCGCCGCGGCGCGCTCGCGCTCCGCGGCGGCCGCGCTGGCCCGCGCCGCGTCGCGCTCGGTCTCGGCGGTCGCCTGCGCCGCGTGCGCCGCGTCGCGCTCGCGCTGGGCCTGGTGCTGCGCGGCGCGCGCCGCGTCGCGGTCGAGCACGGCGACCTCACGCTCGTGGACCGCCTCGTCCTTGATCTTCTCGGCCTCGGCGAACCGCTTGAAGGCATCGTCGGCGTCGTCCTTGGCCTGCGCCGCCGACTGCTCGAACTCGCGTCGCTTCTCTTCGGCGATCCGGCGCTTGCGGTCGGCGTCGCGCCGCTTCTCGTCGGCGTCCTGGCTCTGCAGCTTGGCCTGATCGGCGGTGGCCTCGGCGGCCTCGGCCTCGCGCAGCGCCTGGTCGGCGATCCGGCGCTTGTCGCTGGCATCGGCGCGCGCCGCCGCCGCGATCGCCTGCAGGTTGGCCTCGTGGCGCGCGCGCCGCGACAGCTGCGCCCACACCAGCGCGCCGAACACCGCGAACAGCACGAGCGACGCGATCGCGACCGTCGCCGCGCGGTGCCGGCTGGCCCACCGCGCGAGCCGGCCGGCCCGCGAATAGCGGTGCGAGAACACGAGGTCACCGGTCAGGTACTGCTTGAGCGCGCGGACCAGCTCGTCGGCGGTGAACCGGTCGCGCGCGTCGCTCGCCATCGCGCGCGCGATGATCCCCGACAGCTCGGGATCGCGCGGCATCGCCGGCGGCGCCTCGCCGCCCGCCCGCAGCCACGCCAGGAACGCCGCGAGCTGCTTGCCGCGGGCGTCCGGCGCATCGACGTGGCGCCACTCGAACGGCGTCCGGCCCGACACCACCTCGTACAGGGTGACGCCGAAGCTGTACACGTCGAAGCTCGGATCGGCGTGGCGGCCCTGGGTCTGCTCGAATGGCAGATACGGCGGCGTGCCGGCGCTGATCGTCACGCCGGACAGCGCCGCTGCGTCACCGCTGTGCAGCGACGGCTCGCCGGCGCCGGGCCCGCCCGTGCCACCCGGCGCATCGAGATCGCGCGCGATCCCCCAGTCGATCAGCGTCGCCTCGCCGCGCTTGCCGAGCAGGATGTTGTTCGGTGTGCAGTCGCGGTGGACGACCCGGCGCTCGTGGGCATAGGCGAGCGCCTCGGCGATCGCGACCACGTTCGACAACAACTCGAGCCGCTCGCGCGTGCGCAGCCGGCCGTCGGCGGCCTCCTCGGCAGCCAGCTCGTCGAGCCGGTCGCGCAGCGAGGCGCCATCGACCTGCTCGAGCACGCAGAACGGCCAGCCGACCGAGCTCTTGCCGAGCTCGTAGATCGTGACGATCGAGGGGTGCTGCAGCTTGGCGAGGATCCGCGCCTCGGCGGTAACGCGGCGCTGGAACATCTCGGCCATCCCGGCCGGCAGCTCCTCGCCCTCGCGCGGCGCCTTGAGGATCACGGTGCGGCCCAGCCGGCGATCCTCGCCGGCGAAGATCTGCGCCATCCCGCCGCGCGCCATCGGCTGGGCGGGCCAGCGAAACGCGGTCTCGCTGACCAGCCCCTTGGGCAGATCGAGCGGGATCGGCTCGCCCAGCTCGTCGTCGGCCGCGATCACGGAGCGGCACATCGAGCACGACGCCAGGTGCCGGCTGACCTGCGGATGCGGCGAATTCCTCAGCTCGGCCAGCGAGGGATGCCGATCCCCGCTGATCGCCGTATCCGTCGGGTCGGACTCCATGGCGAAGACCTTCCCCCAGCTCTCGATAGGTTTCCAGTAACTGCGGCCAGAGGGCAGGTAGATCGTGCAGTTACGTCACGCTCCGGCCGCGGGTGCGCGCCCTGCCTCGATCGAGAGCCACGCCGGGCGACGCCTCTTCAGTGATCGTGGTCGCAATCGGGGCCGTGCACGTGACCGGATTCGCCATGCGCCGTCTCGTGCCCGTCGTCGGCTACCTCGGGCAGGGGCGTGCCCTGCTCGGTCAGCTTGTCGACCAGGGTGATCTGCGCCTTCTCGACCAGGAAGCCGAGCACCTTGTCCTGGCGCAGCGAGTACGTGATGTCGTCGATCCGGCCGTCGCGCTGCCACTCGGCGCGCAGCTTGGCGGGTGCGATATTGCGCGACTTCGCGGTCGCCTCGACGTGCCGGGTCAGCTCGCCGTCGCTGACGCTCAGGCCTTCCTTGTCGGCGATCGCCTCGAGCACGAGCTGGCCGCGGACCTCGTCGGCACCCGCCGGCCGCATCCGGTCGCGCAGCTGGTCGCTCAACCCCGGGTTGCCGCGCTCCGGCTTCATGCCGAGCATCTGGCGCATCCGCGCGTACTGCATCTCGACCGCGCGGTCGACCAGCGACGACGCGACCGGGATCTGGTTGTTCTTCACGAGCTCGCGCAGCACGGCCTCGCGGGCCTCGCGGTCGATGACCTCGGTCTCGCGCTCCTCGAGCTCCTTGCGCAGCGCCGCGCGCAACCCCTCGAGCGTCTCGGCCTTGCCGGTATCCTTGGCGAACTCGTCGTCGAGCTCGGGGACCTCCTTGGCGCGGACCTCGAGGATCGTCACGGTCAGCTCGGCCTTGCGGCCGCGCACGGTCTCGTCCTTGTAGTCATCGGGGACGAGGATCTCGAGCTTCTTGTCCTTGGTATCGATCGGCACGCCGAGCAGCGCCTGCCGCATCCCGGGCAGCGGCTCGCGCTCGGTATCGTCGAGATCGACCGCGAACTGCGGCTGGTTGATCTGGTGCTCGCCGAGCGTGCCGGTCACGCTGAGCCCGACGATATCGCCGGGCGCGGTGACGTCGCGGCCCTCGATCGGCCGCAGCTCGGTGTGCTCGCGGCGCAGCTGGGCGAGCGCCTCGTCGACGGCGGACTCCGGAACGTCGAGCTTGCGACGCTCGATCGCGAGGCCGGTGTAGTCCTTGGGCACGACCTCGCCCCGGATCTCGATGATCGCGGCGAACGTGAACGGCTGGCCCTTCTTGAGCGGCGCGGCCTCCTCGACGCGGGGCTCGGCCACCGGCGCGAGGTTGTGCTCCTGCGACGCGCGGAAGAACGACTCGCGGACCAGCTGGCTGCTGACCTCGGCGTTGATCCGCTGGCCATAGACCTGCTCGAGCACCGGGCGCGGCACCTTGCCCTTGCGGAAGCCCTTCAGCGCGACGTCCTTGCCGAGCTCCCTGTACGCGGTGCCGAGCTTCTGGCTCACCGTCTCCCACGGGACCTCAACGAACAGCTTTTTCTCGACCGGTGAAACGTCTTCGATGCGAACCTGCATGGCGGCACGCGTGGTTACCACAGGCACGCCATCGGGGAAACGTCTAGGACGAGAACGTTTGGCCAGTGGATCCGGGCCGCTCAGCGCCGCAACCGGTAAGTAGGCTCGCCGCCTTGCGGACGGCCCGGCTCGACCAGCCCGAGCCCGTAGCGCTCGAGCTTGCGCACCAGCTGCTCCATGAACCAGCCCGGATCTGTGACGTCGAGCATCTGGCCGAGCTGGCGCGCGGTCAGATCGCGCTCACCCAGCGCGTTCAGCGCGCGGCGCTCGCGGCTATCGAGGTGAAACTCCGCCGGTACCACGCGATCGACCAGCCAGCGGAGCTGGGCCGAGACGTGGGGCAAGAGGCCGAGCCCGGCGATCGCCGACTGCGCGCCCGCGCCCGAGGCATAGCCCAGCGCGGTCCGCGCCAGCGACGCGGGCGGATGCCGGGTCGTTCGCGACCGCGGCGTCTTGCGGGGATCCATGACCGCCCGGCCCCGACCCTGCGCGACATACTGCGCCTCCTCCCTGGCGGGCGTACAGGCAGCCTCGGGCACCTGTGGGATCCGCGCAGCGGCCGCCGGCGTGATGATCTGCAGCCGGGGCGGCTCGTCGGGGAGCCGCGGCGGGGTGCCCTTGGTCCCCCCGGCCCGGCGCGCCGAAGCCTCGAGCTGCTGCTGGATCAGCTGCGCGCGGCCGTCGAGGTTGTCACCCACGTGGATCCCCCAGGGACCGTTGAGCTCGAGACCGGCCGGGCCGATCGCCAGCTCGACGCCGTGCAACATGATCGTCGGCAGCTGCGGATCGCGGCTATCGGCAAACGCGCGCATCAGCACGCGCTGCTCCGCCCACCTCTCCGCCACCACCATCACCGAGCGCCAGTGGCTGGGCCCCGCCGCCGGGCTGCGCCGCCAATCGTCGACGATCCGGATCTGCGCCATGCTCGCGCCCACATCATAGCGCGACCGGCGAAACAAAAAAAACCGCCGGCAACCTGGGGAAGGCTACCGGCGGGACCCGCTCAGAGCGCGGGGGTCATCGCGGCTCCCTGGCGTGGGTGGAACGCCAGCAGCCGCAGAGCCATTTATCTACTCGTGGTCACGGCGATCGAGCCACGAGTTGAGCTTGGCGCGCACATCGTCGCTGACCTTGGTCCAGCCGTCTTTCAGCTGGAGCTCGAGCTCGTCGAGCCGCGTCTTCAGCCGGGTTCGCGCCTCCGACGCTTCGCGGCGGGTATCCGCCTTGAGCTCGTTGTACTTCGCGAGGAGCTCGTGCTTGCGCGCTTCGACGCGGTCGCGGAGCTCATCGCCCTTGTTCAGCATGGCTCAGCGATGTGCACACTGGAGACCAACGCGGGTCGCCGGGCCCTGGCGCGGGGGCGCTCGATCCCGACGATCGCGGCAACCTGTTGACAGCCATGGAAAGCACGGGCGCAACCGCGGCCGCACGCGCGGCGCGCGGCGCCTGCCGGGCTTCGACCTGCCGCCGGAGGCTGCGCCCGGAGGGCTCGTTCGAGCGCCGAACGCCGTGTCCACCCCGCCCACTGTGCGAATTCGCACGGTCTCCGAAGCCCCAGGAACCATTCGCATCCCACACTGGCATTCATGCTGCATTTGCTGGCACCATGCCGTCGAAACCTTCCGAAACCCTTCATCGCTACGAGGACATCACTCGCAAGACGGTGTCCGAGGCGGACTCGTCGGTCCGGCCCAGCAGGGCGCAGGAGCAGGCCGCGCGCGAGGGCTTCCGCGCGCTGGACAGCGATGAAGCTGCGCTTCGCGATCGCGTGGTGCGCGCGCTGGCCGAGTCGGGCCCGCCGCTCGCGCACGTCACCATCGAGATCACCCGCGATCTCGTGAGCCTCCGCGGTCAGGTCGACAGCGGCGCGACGCTGCGAACTCTCGAGGACACGGTCGCGGGCATCCCGGGAGTCGAGACCATCCACAACGAGGTGGTCATCGCCGCACGACCGCGGCGCACGCAGCCATGAGCGATCGCGCGCATCCGACCGTGCCAGGCAGCGCGTCGGGCGATTGCGCACGGTGAATGTGCCCTCGCTCGCCACGATCCAGCCACCTATCCCCGATCGAGTTCGGCATCCATCTGGCATATGCGCTGCACCGACGAAGCTGCAGCAGACCCACAGGAGATCAACATGTTTTCTTGGGCGATTGCATTCTTGGTCATCGCGTTGATTGCAGCGGTGTTCGGCTTCTTTGGCCTCGCGGCCAGCGCCGCCGGCATCGCCAAACTGATCTTCCTCGTCGCGCTCATCATGGCGCTCGTCAGCTTCCTGACGGGACGCCGACCCGCCGTATGAGCGCGGATGTAGGGTCGCAGGCACGGCCTCGACTCGCTGGCGGCAGAAAGGTATGACCTCGTTGTGAACGGAACCATCCTGATCGTCGACGACGACGACGACACCGCCGTGCTGCTGCGCGATAGCCTGCGCAAGCGTGGCTTCGCGGTCGACGCCGTGAACTCCGCGCAGCAGTGCCTCGAGTACCTGCGCACGGATCCGGCAGATGTGGTGGTGACAGACGTGCAGATGTCTGGAATGTCCGGCATCGAGCTCTGTCAGGAGCTTCGCCAGCGCTACCCCGATCTGCTCCCCCTCGTGCTCACCGGCCAGGGCGGCCTCGATACCGCGATCGCCGCGATCCGCGCCGGTGCGTACGACTTCATCACCAAGCCGGTGAAGCTCGACGCGCTCGCCATCGCGGTCGGCCGCGCGCTCGAGCACCTGAACCTCAAGCGCGAGGTCACGCGGCTGCGCCGCAGCAGGGACGGCGCCCAGCCGATCGATGGCATCGCCGGCTCGAGCCCTGCGATCCGCGAGACGATCGAGATGATCCGCCGCGTCGCCGATAGCGATGCCACGGTGCTGGTCACCGGCGAGTCCGGCACCGGCAAGGAGCTGGTCGCCCGCGCGCTGCACAGCCTGTCATCCCGCCGCGACCAGCCGTTCGTCGCGGTCAACTGCGCGGCGATGCCGGCCCCGCTGCTCGAGAGCGAGCTGTTCGGGCACCTCCGCGGCGCGTTCACCGACGCCAAGCGGTCGCGCGCGGGGCTGTTCGTCCAGGCCGGCGCCGGCACGATCTTCCTCGACGAGATCGGCGAGATGCCGATCGAGATGCAGGTCAAGCTGCTCCGCGTGCTGCAAGAGCGCAAGGTCCGGCCGGTCGGCGGCGATGAAGAAGTCCCGTTCGAGGCCCGCGTGGTCACCGCGACCAACCGCGATCTCGAGACCGAGGTCGACGAGAAGCGGTTCCGCGAAGATCTGTTCTACCGCATCAACGTCGTGGCGATCCCGGTGCCGCCGCTGCGCGCCCGCGCGGGTGACATCCTGCTGCTCGCCCAGTATTTCCTGAAGCGGATCGCCGCCCGCACCAGCAAGCCGGTGCAGGGCATCTCCGGGCCTGCCGCCCGCCTGCTCATGGACTACGACTGGCCGGGCAACGTCCGCGAGCTCGAGAACTGCATGGAGCGCGCGGTGGCGCTGTGCCGGCTCGACGAGGTGACCGTGGATGATCTGCCGGCGAAGGTGCAGGAGCACCAGAGCAGCAAGATCGTGATCACGACCGAGTCGCCGGGCGAGCTGATCACGCTCGACGAGATGGAGCGGCGCTACGTACGCCAGGTGCTCAACGCCGTGGGGGGCAACAAGACCCACGCCGCGCGGATCCTCGGCATCGATCGCCGGTCGCTCTACCGGCGCCTCGAAGAGCCGCGCCACGATGCCAAGGCGGCCGAAGCGACCGGCCACGCCGCCAGCCACTCGCGCACCATGCCGATCGCGTTGCCGCACGCCACGAACGGCCACGGGTCCAATGGCCATGCCGCAGCGCCCCCGCCCACCGCGGGTTCCGGCGCCCTCAGCCAACCGGGAGAGGCGGAATAGGGCAGACTCATGGACCGGATATGCACGCGGATCCTCGAGCACCAGCTGTGAGCGGCGAGCCGGAGGTGGCGAGCCCGCCGCGGATCGACCGAGTGCGCGTGCTGATCGTCGACCACGATCTCGGCGATCGCCTGGCGATCCGGCGCGCCCTCGAGCACAGCGACCTGAGCCTCGAGCTGGTCGAGGCCAGCACCGCGGCCGAAGCGCTCGCGGCCGCGCGCGACGCGCCGTTCGACTGCTGGCTGCTCGACCACGATCTGCCCGATACGCCGGGCACCGAGCTGACCCGTCAGCTGCGCGAGCGCCACGATCTCACGCCGGTGATCCTCGTGACGGGCCAGACGGTCCAGACCGGGCAGACCGGCCAGGACAGCGAGCAGCTCCTGCAGGCCGCGGTCGATGCCGGCGTCACCGACGTCGTTCCCAGGGCCGATCTGTCGCCGCGCCGGCTCGCGTTGCGCATCCGGTTCGCGATCCGGATCGGCCGGGCCGAGTCCGAGTCGCAGAAGTCGCTCCGAGCGGCGAACCAGGCCGCGCGCGCCCGCGACGACGTGCTCGCGGTCGTGTCGCACGATCTGCGGGGTCCGCTGCACGCGATAGGCCTCGCCTGCGAGGCGCTCCACGACGAGGTCAGCAGCGACGCCAAGCGCTACCTCGGCGCGATCGAGCGCGCGTCCCGGCGCGCCGAGCGGCTGATCACCGATCTGCTCGAGGCCAGCGCGATCGAGAACGGCGGGCTCACGCTCGCGCGTCGCACGGTCGATGCCGCGGCGATCGTGCGCCAGGCCGCCGCGGACCACGAGCTGCTGGTCCAGGAGGCCGGCGGCACGCTCACCGCGAAGCTGCCCGAAGGCTCGACGCAGGTCTCGGCGGATCGCGACCGCGTGCTGCAGGTGCTCGGCAACCTGATCGGCAACGCGCTCAAGCACGCGCGCGGCCAAGCGATCGAGATCTCGCTCGAGCGCACGCACCGCGACGCCGTGATCACCGTGCGCGACGCCGGCCCCGGGATCACCGAAGCCGAGCTGCTGCACGTGTTCGACCGCTACTGGCACGGCCGCAGCAAGAAGGGCGGCGCCGGCCTGGGCCTGGCGATCGCCAAGGGCATCGTCGAGGCCCACGGCGGCCAGATCGCCGTCGCGAGCACGCTGGGCGAGGGCGCCGCGTTCTCGTTCACGCTGCCGCTCGCGCCACCGCGCTGAGCTCGCAAGCGCGTCGCGGCCGTCACCGCGCCCTCGCGCAGCAGCGTTGCCTTCGGCGCTCATCTCGGGCGGCGATGCGTGCGACCGCGCCACGGATCGCGCGCGCCGGGACCTAGGTCTGCAGAGATGGCGGTGGCACACCGCGTGCTCAAGCATGGGTTCATGATTGCTTCGTCCATGTCTCCCCGGTCGATCGCGTTGTCCGATCGCGGGGTGTCCGCGTTTCCCCGCGTCGTCAACCGGGTCTTCGGTGACCTGCTCGAGCTGATGGTGTATTCGATCGAGGGCCTCCGCGATCGAATCACCGCGTCGCTCCAGCGCGATCGAGCGCTGTAGCGATCCGGAAGGGAGGCGGCTTTGCGCTAGCGTCCGGGCTCGGACTCATCTTCGCAGCCGCGGCGCATCGCGCGGACCACCGACGTCACCGGCGTCACCGCGGTCTCGTAGACCGGCATCGGGATGCCGTCGTCGCTGGCGAGCCGCAGATAAGTCGGCGTCTGGCGCGCGGTGCGGAGCTTGTTGAGCGACGATGCCACCTCGGCCGCCGACGGTCGCTCGACGAAGCTCTTCGCGAGCATGCGCTCGACGAGCTCGACCAGCCCGTAGGGCGCGTCCGGGCAGCGCGGCGCGAGCGACGGCGCGGGCCGGTTGAGGTGCTGGACCAGGATCTCGACCGAGGTCGCGCCGATGAACGGCGCGCGGCCGGTCAACGCTTGATACGCGACGATGCCGAGGCCGTAGACGTCGCAGTGGCCGCCGGTCGGGCCGCCGCGCGCCTGTTCGGGCGCCATGTACATCGGCGTGCCGATCGCCTCGTTCATGTTGGTGAACCGCGCGCCGGCGAGATGATGCGCGATGCCCCAGTCGATCACGCGGACCGGGAACCGGGCGTCGTCGGCGGCGAGGATGATGTTGTCGGGCTTGAGATCGCGGTGGGTGACGCCGCGCGCGTGCGCCGCGGCCAGCACCTCGGCGACGGAGGTCACGAAGTCGATCACGGCGTCGGCATCGAGCGCGCCGTGCTGCATGCGCTGCGCGAGCGCGATGCCCTCGACGAGCTCCATCGCGATCCACGGCCGGCCATCGTCGAGCATGCCGCACTCGAAGAACCGCGGGATCCCGCCGTGCGAGACCGAGGCGAGGATCGTCGCTTCACGCATCATCCGGTCGATCGAGCGATCGAACGCGAGCTGATCTTCGCGCAGGATCTTCAGCGCCACCGACCGCGCGCTGATCTCGTGACGCGCCCGGTAGACCCAGCCCATCCCACCCAAACCCACCAGTCGCTCGATGCGATACGCGGACACCAGATGACCCGCCTGCAGCGGACCCGACTGGAACTCCAGCTCCGGAGCGGGCGGGATATCGAGCTGCGTGCTGACCATGACGGGACCAGCGGGAGCACACCACGTGCCAGCGCGGCTCGCTGCGATCTCACTTCGTGCGCCGGCGCTACAAGTCGTGCAATCTGCGATCGAATCTGCGGGGTCGTGGATAGCAAAACTCCTGGCGAGGTTCGTGCACAACGGTCCCCGCATGATATCGGAGCCCATCGCCGAGCTTGGACCAGACTCCGTGGTGGGTGCGTACCGGATCGTGAGAGAGCTCGGGCGCGGAGGGATGGCGACTGTATACGAAGCCGTCCATACCGTCCTGCCGCGTCGTGCTGCAGTCAAGGTCATGCACGGCGCGCTGCTGCGGCAGCCCGGCATGGCGACCCGGATGGTGCAGGAAGCCACGATCCTGGATCATGTGAGGCACCCGGGGGTCGTCCGGGTATTCGAATGTAATCTGCTCCCCGATCGGCGGCCGTGGATCGCGATGGAGCTGGTCGAAGGCGAGACCCTCGCCGACCGTTTGCACGCCGCCAAGACGCTCCCGGCGCTCGAAGTCGCGATGCTGCTGACCAATGTCGCAGACGTGCTCGCCGCGGTGCACCACGGCGGCGTCGTCCATCGCGACCTCAAGCCCGACAACCTGCTCTGCACGCCGTCGGACCGTGACTACGCGCTGCGCGTGCTCGACTGGGGCGTGGCACGCCTGGGGCCGATCGGCCGGCTGACGATGGAAGGCATGACGCCGGGCACACCGATCTACATGTCCCCCGAGCAGGCGACCGGTCACAACATCGGCGCGGCCTGCGATAGTTACTCGCTCGGTGTGATCGCCTACGAGGCGCTGACCGGCGAACCACCGTTTGACGGCCGCTCGCTCGCCGAAGTGGTGTGTATGCACCTGACGCGCGCACCCGCGCCGATCGCGCCGCTGTGCGACGCGCCACGCGAGCTGTGCGAGCTCGTGATGCGGATGCTGGAGAAAGATCCAGCGCTGCGGCCCCTCGCCATCGAGATCCGCCAGATCGCGCGCGCGATCGCCACCGCAATGTCGCCGCCCTACGAAGAGTTCGAAGTGGCCAGCGCCCCCGACGAGACGCGCGTCATGGTCCGCCCACGCAGCATGCGAGCGGCGTACACGGTGCCGGCCGAACACGGCTCGGTCGCCGATGCAGAGGCGCTCGAGAACGGCGTGACCGAGATGCAGCCGGTGGTCGCGCGGCCCAGGTGGACTCCGGAGATCGGTCGAATCCCGAGCGCGTGCACGGCCGCACCCCATTCGATCGGTCCCAAAGCGAGCCGCAATCAAGTGGCGGGAGAGCTTCATTTGTCGGATAAGCACCTCTGAATTTTATTCATAGGCGTGCGGTTCTGTCACAATGAGCGTTTTTGCAACGTGATCCTGGTGAGCCCTGGGTGAGAGGTATTGTGGCGCCGCGCATCTTGGGTTCAGCGGATTTCCTACGGCGATCGCGTGACGGCGACCGCGCGCGGCGGCGCACGCAGAGCCCGAGCGCACGGATAAGTCATGTAACGATGATTGGTTACATGAATGTGGCGAGGCACGAGCCCTGCTTGAGCAGGGCTCGACACGGACGTCTTCCGACGTCCGTCATCGTGCTGGCGATCTCGACCAGCGTCTTCGGCCCGCGGGGCCACCCCACACAGGAGCACTCACATGAACAAGAATGGAATGATCGGCGGCTCGGCATCGCATGACGTGGACGACAAGATCGATGGGATCAAGGAGACGGTGAAGGGCTTCGTGGATCACGGCGCCCAGACCGTCGATGCGATCAAGTCGCGCGTCGTCGACGCGAAGGACCAGGCGATCCACCGCGGCAGCGACGCCGTCGCGCGCATGACCGACCTCATCAAGGCCCATCCGCTCAAGGCGGTCGGCATCGCGTTCGGTGCCGGCTACCTCGGCATGCGGCTGCTGCGCCGCTGACCGCAGGGCGCGGCCGGCGAGCTCACGCGGCCTTGCCGATCGCGCGGCGCTGCTTCAAGAACATGACCCCCGCGATCGCGAACACGATCGCCACGAGGCCGAACGCCGCCCACGGCGGAAGCTCGATCGCCACGAGGCCGAGCGCGAGCGCGGTCCCGAACATCACGGCGGAGACGGTCAGGACCAGGAGGCCGACGGTGGCGATCTTGATCTCCTGGCCGACGCCTTTGACCTGACTCAGCGCCTCGGCCTTGAGCTTGTCGACCTCGGCGACCGCGAGGTCGCGCGCGTCATGCAAGACCCCCGAGATCAACTCCGCCGGCTGCTCGTCGCGATGCTCCACGTGGCTTGGGTCCATGCGCCACTCTCGACGCAAGCCGCGCGCCACCGCGATCGAACGCGGCGGAGCGCCGAGCGGTCACGGCACGTGGCTTGCTGCGTTCGTCGCCATGGCCACCAACGAGACGACGGATCCGGCAGTCGAGGAAGCAGATCGACGCGTCGCGCGTGCGAAGGCTTCGCTGCTCGCCCGCGTCGAGCAGCTCAAGCACAAGATCAGCGACGCCCGGCAGACGTTCGACCTGGCGTCGCAGATCGAGAAGCACGCGTTGCCCGCGGTCGGCATCGCCTTCGCGCTCGGTGCGGCAGCCGGGCTCGGGCGCCGCGGTGCGCGGACGGTCATGGAAGCGAACCGGTCCGGCGCGGGCGGCGCGCTGCTTGCCGCGCTCGGCGCCCTCGGCCTGCGCTTGGTGCGCGACCTCGCGATCGGCCAGCTCGGCGTGGTCGCCAAGGGGTGGTGGGACGCGCAGCAGCAGCACCGCTCCATCGACGCCGCGACGCTGCCGGGCCGGAGCGAATCGCCTGCGCCGTACACGGAACACTGACGCGTGATCGATCGAGTTCGCGCGTCGGCGGTGGTCGTCGCGACGCTCGCAACGCTGGCGGCAGCGACCGCGCACGGTGGCGACGGGATCTACGTCGCCGAATCGTTCGGCGCCGGCGCCGGGACCGGATCGCTCCACGAACGCGTCGGCGGCGCGCTCCATGTCCGGCTCGGGATCGGCGCGCGGCTCGGCAGCTTCGCAGTGGAGCCATGGATCGCCCAGGATCTGCAGACCCATCGGGACGGCGGATTCCGCGGCCTCATCGGCGGCCAGCCAGCCGACGGCTCGGCCGACCTGGAGATGAAGGGCCTCGACGCGCGCTACGCCCATCCGATCGATCGCCACATCGACGTCTACGTGCGCGGGGGCCCGCTGTTCGTCAATGCCAATGGCGCGCTGCGCGGCTACCACGGCGCCGGCGTCGGCGGCGCCGCCGGCGCCGCGTTGACCGGCCGGGTCCGCGCGCTCGGCTTTCTGTGGACCCCGCTGTTCTTCCTGGACCGCGGTCCGCTGGTGACCGGCGCGCTGTATCTCGACGCCGGCTACGACGCGACGTGGCTGCGCCGGGCCGGTGCCCCGCGGATCGACGCCGGCGTCGCCCACGTCAGCATCGGGTTCGCCCTCGGTACCGGGTTCTGACCCGTCCGCTCCGCCAACTAAGCTGTCGAAATTGACAGCGTTTTTTCAGTACGCCGAATCTTGTTGCCCACCTGTTGCCCTTTCGGCGCCGAACGCGCGCCGGATCGCGCTGCGGCGGTCCTCCGAGGTCACGGTGACGTAGCGAAGCGGCACCCCGCGCTTCGCGCACTCCGTCCCGAACGTGTGCCGCAGCGAGTGCCACGGCATCGTCTTGCCATCCTCCGAGACCGGCACCGCCACGCCTGCGCGCTGGTAGATGCGGTGCAGCGTGTCGAGCATCTCCCGGTACGGCAACGGCGCACCGTCCGCTCCGCACAGCAGCCACAGCGCCCGCTTGGGAAGCTCTTGAAGCTCCATCAAGAGCATGACGATCCACATGACGCGAGCACTCCGCGAGGGGACCGACCGCGCGGCAGGCCGCGATCGCCGGGTCGCGACCGACTGGATCCTGCACGTCCTTGAAGATGCCGTCGCCGAGAGTGACGCCAAGGCGGCGAAGAGCGGCAAGTAGCGGGCCTGGCGGGGCGCCGAGCAGCACGGCGATCACGCGGTAGCCCAAGCTGCAAGATCGCGATCGAGCAACAGCGCGCATCGCCGCTGACCGTGCGATCGCCGGCCCGCCCGGAGCGAGGGGGCCGCCCGGTAGGGCATAGGGTCGACCTCACCGTGCTCCGGAAGCTGCCACGCTCGGGCTCCCGAGTCGGTTGCGGTCGCATACAGCCCCACCGACGAGTTCAGAGCGGCAACGCACATGGACCGCGCGGTGGTCGACGGCGCGTGCAAGGCGTCGTAGACTCGCGCTCCGTGAGGTGGTGGAGATGACGTGGGATCGTGGCGCGAGGGAGTGGATGCGTGGCTCGTCCGGGGCGGCGGAGCCCGTCGGTACACCGGGGAAGCGATCCCAGACCGATCGGCTATCGGCGCCTCCGGGCAGCGAGCGCGTCTCGTCGAGCTACCCAGCCTCGACTGCGCTGAGCGGCTCGGCGTGGCTCGACGGTGTGCTCGGCTTTGCGAGCGGTAGGTCGAGCGAGCACAGCGGCGAGTGCAGCTGCGCCGGCTGCGCCGCCGGGCGTGCGGAACCGCGAGGCGACGGCGAGGACCCGGCGATCGTCCCGGTGAACGAGGTGAAGAAACAGGGGGCAGACACTTCCGGCGCCGACCCGGCGTCCGCGGTCCCAGCCAGTCCCACACCCGGTCCATCGACGGCGACGCCGGGAGCACCGGCCACGCCAGCAGCACCGGCGGCGCCGGGACAAGCGCCGACTCAGACGGCAACACCGCAGACCGCGCAGAGCGGAAATCAGCCGGCCCCGGGTCCTGTCGCGACGCCGCCGCGCAGCAGCGCCCCGACCGGCGACGCTGCCGCGGCGCCAGCGCCGCCACCGACACTCACCTCGAAGACCAAGAAGACGGCACCCAGCGCAGCCGACGTTCGCACCACGATCGCCGTTGGCGAGGTGGTCGACTTCACCGGCTCGGCCGCAGGCACATGGACGGCGACCGGCGGGACTCCGGCCGCAAGCGCGTCGAGCGCCACGTTCACATGGACCGCGCCGAGCACGCCGGGGTCGGCCACCATTACGCTGACGGTGGGGACCCAGTCGGTGAACAAGGTGATGACGGTGATCGCGCCGAGCTCGATCGCGATGGTCGTGAGCTCCCAGCATGGCCTCACGGCGGGCACCGCCGGGGTGTGCATGGTCACGAACGTGACCGTCGGCCCGTCGAACGTGTCGTTCGGCCACGTGCAGTGGCTCGAGGTTCCCGGGCCTGCGACCAACGTGGCCGGGTACTTCACCAAGTTCTCCGCAGCGACGCTTCATCACAACCCGAATCCCAACTGGCTCACGTGGAACGACAGCAACACGGGGTTGACCGATCACGCCGCCTGGCACGCCGTGCCCGGGCCATACTCGCCGGGCACGTTCCAATGGGACGTCCCGAACAAGTACCGCGTCGCCGGGTCGGGTGCGGCGGGCACCGAGTTCACGACCACGCACCAGCTGTTCGCGATGACGGACAACGCGGGGACGATGACCGTCTCCAAGGGCGGCGCATCGGCCGCGCGAACGCCATGACGCGTCGATGGTGGTTCGCCGCTGCGTTCGCGATACCGCTCGCTTGCGGCCGTGGCAGCGATGGCCCGTCACCTACCTCAGCAAAGCCGATGACCATGAGCCCACTCGACCTCAAGCTGCTTGCAGACCCGGCCACGCTCGCGATGGCGGATCGCCCGCGTTTCCAGGTGGGCTTCGCGATCACGAACCGCAGCGCGTCGACCATCGATCCGAAGGCCTGGGACGCGGTCTTGCTGGTGAACGGCCAGCGCGCCCCCGCCTGGGACCTCGCTGTCCAGAACGGCGCACACGACGACACGTGGACCCACTTGCCGCCAAACCAGACGATCTCGATGTCATGGCCGCTCGGCGAGGCGCTGTTCGAGGCGCCGGGCGATTACCACCTCGTGCTGCAGCTGGCAGGCGCCGAGTCGAAGGTCGACGTTCGAGTCACGCCGTGAGCCTGTGGGTGCGCGCGCTGGTGGTGTGCGATGACGTTCGCCTCGAGCTCGGTGGCACGGTCAGCCTGATCGGTGTGTACGCCGACCGGATCACCGTGGCGCCAGGCGACGGCGACATCGTGCTGGGCCGGCTCGCGATCTACACGATCGTGGCAGGGCTCACCGGGGTCCACGAGCTCGCGTGGCGAACGACCTTGATCCCCGACGGTGCTGACCCGGGAGCACCGCTGGCGGAGGCGCGCGACACCCACGATGCCACGTACGACGAGCACCGGATCGTGAGCATGTTGAGCCCGGTCACCCTGCGCGAGGGGCGTTACCGGATCGCGCTCGAGCTCGAGACCAAGCGCGAGAAACGGACGCTCGAGTACCGGTTCCAGGTCGAGCGCCTGCTCCGCGCGCCGAGCTGAGCTATTCAAGGACGCCGCTCTCGGCGATCTTGCCGATCTCGCGGAACTCGGCCCGGATGGCGCGCTCGAGGTGATCCTGGGTGAGCGGCATGTGCTCCTCGGCGGCCAGAAACGCGGCCCGCACCGCGGCGTTGCGGATGTAGCCGCCGGACAGCTGGAACCGCCTCGCGAGGCCGGGCAAGTCGAAGGCCCCGGCGCGCGGCACGCTCGGCGGCAAGTGCGATCGCCACAGCGCCTCACGACCTTCCTCGTCGGGGAACGGGAACGTCAGCCGGAACGACAGCCGACGCTTGAACGCGCTGTCGATCGCCGTCCCGAAATTCGTGGTCAGGATGGCGATGCCCTCGAAGCTGTCGAGGCGCTGCAGCAGGAAGTTCACTTCGAGGTTCGCGTAGCGATCCACGGAGGTCCGCACCTCCGTGCGCTTGGCGAACAGCGAGTCGGCCTCGTCGAACAGGATGATCGCGTGGCCATCCTCGGCGGCGTCGAACAACCTGGCGAGGTTCTGCTCGGTCTCGCCGATCCACTTCGACATCACGCGCGACAGGTCGACGCGGTAGAGGTCCATCCCCAGCTCGTTCGCGATCGCGCTGGCGACGAGCGTCTTGCCGGTACCCGGGCCACCCTGAAACAGCGCCGTCACGCCGCGTGCGGTGGTGAGGACCTGATCGTAGCCCCACGACTCGTACACGGTCCGGCGGTGCTTGATGCGCGCGATCAGCTCGAGCACGCTCTCTTGCACATCGGACGGCAGCACCACGCGTGACCACGAGGCCAGGCGCTCGATGCGCGTCGCGGTGTCCCGCAGCCGCGATTCGAGGTGCTGCCGGACGCTGGTCTCGAGCTCGAGAGAGCGATCGATGGTCTGGTCGATGTCGCGGGTCTTGGCGACCTGCGCGCACGCTCGAACGATCACGCCCGGCCCCACGCTGTAGCGCTCGGCGATCTCTTCGGGCGCGCGCACGAACAACCCGTGCCGCCGCGCGATGGTCTGCCAGCATGCGGTGCGTTGCTCGATCGTGAGCACCGGCAGATCGATCGCGAGGTAGCCTGGCCGAAGGATCGGCTGCGTGTTCCACGGCAGCCGCACGGCAAGCGGCCCCGGGTGCTCGGCCAGCACGCGCGCAACCATGTCGCGTCCGGCCGCGTCGTCGGACGCCAGGCACTCGAGGCCATCGACGCACGGAAGGAGCCCCGCAAGATGCGCTCGCAGCAGCGCGGCCTGGAGCTGACCGAGCCGCAGGCGCAGATCGCGGACGATCGGCGCGGCGTCGATCACTCCGAGCGCGCGATTCGCAGCGGCGGCGAGAGTCGCCAGCAGGGAGTGCCGCCCCGAACCGTCGCGCCCCCGGACCACGATCCGGCCGCGCGTCGTTGCGTTCGCCAGCGCCTCGACGATCGCTTGCTTGGTCGCCCCCGGGATCAGCAGCTCCTCGAGCTCGTGGGTGCGGTGCACGATGCGGATCTCGTCGAGCTCGACCTCGGGGTTCGTGCCGAGCAGCAAGCAGTGCACGACCGGCTCACACACCAGCGCGAGAAACGGCCGCATCCGCCCGACCCCCATCTTCACGAAGCCATGGCGAACCAGCGGCGCATCGCGATCGAGCTCGCGGGCGATGTCGCGGCGGTCGAACTGACCCGCGAGAATCTGGACGAGCAGCATCTCGTCGACGAGTGGGCGCTCCTCGTCGTTCCCCAGGATGCCGTACAGCCGCGCGAGCTCTCCCCACAGCGCCGGCCCGGCGATCAAGAGCAGGAGCAACCGCGCGAGCGGGGACAGCTCGAACTCATCGGCGAGCGCCTGCATCGTGGAGACCCCGGGTCCGTTCGACGCTTCCGCGGCACGCGCGGCGGCAGTCGCTTCGAGCACCTGCTTGTCCGCGGTGGCGATCTCCTCGATCGCGCGTCCGCCGGAGCGGCCGAGGATCCCGGTGACCTCGTCGCGAAACGGCAGCGCGCCGGTGTTCGGAAACGCCAGGCGACCATCGTCCCACACGATGGCGATCGCGCGGCCGAGCATCGCCGCCACGAGCTCGCGGTAGCAAGCCAGCAGTGTGCGCGACCGCGCCGCGTCGGCTCGCTCGAGCTTCGGTCTCGGAACAAGCGCCGCCACGGTGCCAAGCGGCGTGTGGTCGCGGTGAAAGTCCGGCCTCAGCGGCGCTGGCGCCGGCACCTCGACGGCAGCCGGCGCGGGTTCGGGTTCCGGGCTGATCTCGGGGGTACGCATCACCGGCGATGACGCGGACAGGTCGCGGACCGCGCCAAACGCGATGTCGTCCGGACCGTCGCCGTGGCGCAGCACGAAGCTCTGACCCGAGCCATCGATCGCTGCATCGACGATGCTCTTGCGCTCGGTGTGGTCCTTGATGACGCGACCGAACCGCAGATCCATGATCAGCAGCTGCGCGCCGCTCACCAGCAGCGCGTGACCGCGGGCGGGCGCGAACCGCACCAGTTCGATCGAGTTCAACGTGATCCGGTAGAGCAGCGAGCCATCGTGCAGGTTGACGACGACGAGCTGGTGCAGACTGCCGTTGTGAGCGACCACGAGCACCACGCTTCGACCCTCGAACAGGACGGCTCCATCCACGACGCGCCCCGTGGGGATCAGGCCGGTGACGCTCCATCGTTCGGTGGTCGGATCGCGCAGCACGACGCGATCGCGCCGGCACGCGACCCATCGGCTCAGCGAGACCGGGATCACGCAATCGGCGTCGCCCGGAATCGGCGTGACCGCCCCGTCGTTGCCGATCATGACCTCTGGAGAACCCGTCCACACGGCGCCCTTCGCGCCGACCGCTGTCGGGCGCAACACGCCGCCATTTCCCCACAGCGGTACCGTCGCGCCAAGCATCGCTCCATCGCGGTAGCGGACGCGCTGTAGGTTTCGCGGTTCACCGGCCACGACCCAGAGCTCATCGGATCCAACGGTCACGATGTCGGCGATCGCGGCGAGCTCGATCACCACCGGCGCCGTGGAGCTCTCGGTGTCGACGACGTAGAGCCGGTCCGTCGCGGCAATGGCTGCGCGATTGCGCGCGAGTGTGAGCGTGCGCCCGATCCCCATAGGGTCCCGAGAGTACCCGGCGCCGCACGTTGCGCGGCACCGGGAGCCATTGCAGTCGCCCGCGATCTGCGGGAAGGTTGCGCGGTCCAAGGGGGCCAATGTCGGGGCAACGGTCGCGGGGTGAGAGCAGCATGGAGGACGCGGAGCTCGCGCGCCTCGCACGACAGATGGACGTGCCGCTCGAGGACGCCGACATGATGTACGCGCAAGCGATCGCCGATGCGCCCCGTGATCGTGCACGTGCGCTCAGCCGCTACGTCGAGCTA
>Ga0302256_10000056_pt1 | contig 20625 bp, 16 predicted proteins | sample I_Fen_E3_4_FD_194571 | JGI IMG/M metagenome (GOLD analysis project Ga0302256, IMG submission 194571) | Peat permafrost microbial communities from Stordalen Mire near Abisko, Sweden - I_Fen_E3_4 | ecosystem: Environmental > Terrestrial > Soil > Wetlands > Permafrost | place: Sweden: Abisko...
CGGGGCGAACTGGAAGTCGCCGTCGAGCACCAGCTGCGGATCGACGCCCCGCGACAGCTCGGCGGTCAGCCGCCGGGCGTGCTCGGCGGTGCGCGCGATCACGCAGATCTGCCGCCACGGATCGCGGGTGATGAGCGCGTCGAGGTGCCAGCACAGCGCCGCGGCCTGGGCCAGCGCCCCCGCGCAGCGGCTCGCCCACACCGCCGGATCCGCGGGCGGCTCGACGTCGATCGGCACGGCCACCGCGGGGCGCCCGCCGGCCACGGAGGCGATCGACCGGGCGAACTCGCTGATCGCCGGCACCGAGCGGTAGGTGACCTCGAGCGTGGTCTCGACCCAGCGCGACCGGCCGAGCTCGGCGCGCGCCGCCGGCCACCCGGTGAACCACGCGGTCTCGTCAGTGGCCTGCCGGTGATCGCCGGCGAGCGTGATCGAGGCGTGCGGCGCCAGCGCGTCGCCGATGGCGGCGAGCTCCATCGCGGACCGCAGCTGGGCCTCGTCGACCACGATGTGGTCATACACCGGCAGCTGCGCCCGGGGCAGCGCGCCGCGGCGGACCAGCTCGAACAGCACCGGCACGTCCTCGACGTCGAACGTGTGGGCGTCGTGGGTCCGAGTGCCGGCGTCGAGCCGGCGGCCATCGAGCGCGACCAGGCGGTCGGCGTCGACGTGCGCGAACGCCTTCTCGGTCGTGGTCTCGAACTGGATCCGGGTGTGCGCCATCGCCGCCGCGATCGCCCGCGCCGGCAGGGCACCCGCCGCGGCGCGGACGATCCGCTCGAGCCGCACCTGATCGCCGAACAGGTGCAAGAGCCGCATCCGCGAGCGGGCGATCTTGCTGTCGCTATCGTCGCCGCGCGGCGGCTTCCAGCCGAGGAAGTCATCGAGCGCGACCCGCACCGCCGGGTGGCGCTTGAGCGCGATCACCTGGGCCCCGGCGGTCTCGCTGGTCCGCCTGGGCAGCCCCGGAAACGCCGCGCGCGCCCGCTCGAGCAGCCAGTCGTCGATCACCGAGATCTCGAGCTGCGCGATCTCGAGGCGGTCGGCGAGCAGCCGGACCAGCCGGCGCAACCCCTCGGTTGGCACCAGGACGACCGCGCGGAACCGCCGGCTCGCCGCGCGCGCCCGCCGCGCCAGCGACGCGATCCGGAACAGCGCGACCAGCGTCTTGCCCACGCCGGCCTCGCCGTCGAGCACCAGCGAGGTCTCCGCCGGCAGATCGACCGCCGCCTGCTGGTCGGGATCGAGCACCGGCAACGCGCTGCGATCGATCGGCGGCCCGGCGACCGGCTGCGGCCGCGCCAGCGCGCGCACGCCCTCGGCGCTGATCACGCGATCGTCGCCGATCAGCGCCTCGCCGTGATGCGCGATCACCCAGCGGGCCACGACGCGGCCGCCGGTCGTCCGATCGCCGGCCTCGATCTCGTAGGGCTCGCCGGGGCGGTAGCGGAAGAACACCTCGGCCAGCGGCGCGGTGCGCCAGTCGAGCATCGCGCCGCCGCCCTCGACGCGGGTGCGCGGCCCGAGCAGGTAGGTGCGGTCGCCGCGGTCGGTCGCGACCGCCAGGACGCCCTGGGCGGCCGGCTCCCCGGCGACGAGACGCGTCGCGCGGGCCAGCTCGGCCCGCCAGGCGCCGTGCGAAGGCTCGTCGGTGCTCACGAGGCGATGTTGCGCGACCGGCGCGGTTTGACAAGCTGGGATCCGCGCGCGACCTGCGATACCATCGCTTGGCAGTCAGGGCAGCGCCGGCGCTGGGACGCCGCGGCGCAGCCGATCGCGCTCGCGCCAGTCGTCGATCGCGTCGCGCGGATGCATCGGCCCGTCGAACTCCAGCGCGAACGCCGCGTCGAAGTCGGACCGCCCGCGAGTGCGCACGAACACCGTCTTGCGGTTGTAGGGCAAGAAGAACATGAGAAACGGAAAGAAGTTCTTCACCACCACGATGTCCGCCTTCCAGATCGAGAGTCCGACCTCGGTATAGAACGTCGGGTGCATCACCATCGCCGGGCCCTCGGTGATCACGATCCGCAGGTGATCGACGGCGAGCACGGCGGTGCGGCCGAACCCGACGCGGTCGTGCTTGCTCACGAGCGTACCGGTGACCGGCAGCGGCGGCGAGCTCTCGGGATCGAGCGTGCCGCCGATCGACCGCGCCACGCGGCTCCCGGTCGGCAACGGCCACAGCGCCGCGATCGCGTGTGGATCGCGCACCGCGCCATACGCGACCAGCCCGGTCGCCTCGGTCAGCAGCGCGCGCAAGAGGTGGGTCGAATCGCCCGGCGCGCCCGCCGTGACCACGTCCGAGGCATCGGCGATCGTCACGCAGCCGACCCTGCGGCGCAGCCACGCGCCGCGCGCCTCGGCGATCGCCTCGCTCGCGGTGGCAAACGCCGGCGGCAGCTGGTGCCGGCGCGCCCAGCACAGCTCGGCCAGCTCGTCGGCGAGCCGGTCAGCCGTGGCCGCGTCGCCGTCGGTGACCACGACGGTCGACCAGCCGAGCGCCGGATCGCTGTTCCACGGATGCGTCATCAGCGCCGACGCCGCGAGCGCCTCGCCATCGCGCTCGGCGCGGCGCGCCCGGCCGAACACCGCGCGCATCGGCGACATGAAGTCGATCGTCGACCCACCGCCGAGCATCATCGGCAGCGATCGCCACGCCATCACCGGACGCAGCTCGCCCAGCACGGCGCCGATGACGATCCGGCCGGCCTTGTGGCCGATCCGCCGGTGATCGCGGTGCGGGTTGGTCTGGTACGCGACGATCGCATCGGCGGCCTCGATCCGCGCGCGCGTCACGTTGCCGTGCAGGTCGTGCGACAGCACGAGCGGCGCGCCGCCGAGCAGACCGCGCACGGCGCGCACGAGCCGGCTCTCCGGATCGACCTGGCCGCGCACCCCCATCGCGCCGTGCAGGCAGAGGTACATCCCGGCGAGCGCGCCGTCGCGCTGGGCGCGCCGGATCCCGGTGAGCAGGCGGTCCTCGAGCGCCTCGAAGCACGCCATCGCCACCGGCCCCCCGGAGGGCGCCCACACCGAGAGGATCGGCACCGGCACGATCTCGGCGCGCCGCTCGCGAGCCGCATCGACGAACCCCGAGAGCTCGACGCGGCGATACATGCCCGGCACCTCGCGGCCGATCGCGATCGCGGTGGCCAGCGCGTCCCCGACGAGGAAGTGGCTCGACGCGAAGTCGTGCCACGTGGTCTCGACGGGAGACAGCGCGTTGGTCTCCTGAGAGATCCTCGCAAACGCGATCCGTTTCACCCAGGTCACGATAGCGACGCGCCATCCAGGAGGAAGGCTCGTCACGCGAACATCACCGCGGTGGCCGAAACTATGTCCCTGCGTTACACGTAGAAGCCATGTCCGATGCTATCGACCTGGTGTGGAAACTCGGCGCGCGCGTGCCCGGCCACGACTACCGGATCTTCACGACCGCGTTCGTCGACGGCACGAACCCGCAGACCGGCGCCACCAAGCGATTCTCGCTGATCGACTCGGTCGACTGGGTCAACGTGATCGCGCTGACCGCCGATGATCGCGTGGTGCTGCTGCGCCAGTTTCGCGCCGGCGCCGCCCAGGTCTGCCTCGAGATTCCGGGCGGGATGATCGAGCCCGGCGAGGACCCCATTCCAGCCGGCGCGCGCGAGCTGGCGGAGGAGACCGGTTACACCGGGGGCAACTGGGAGCTGATCGGCCGGGTCCGGCCCAACCCGGCGATCCAGAACAACACGCTGTTCACCGTGCTGGCGCGCGGCGTCGCGCGGACCCAGCCGGCCACGCCGGATGCGGGCGAGGTGCTGGCGGTCGAGACCGCGACGCTCGCCGAGTGCCGGCGCCGCCTGCTCGCGGGCGACATCGATCACGCGCTGGTCGTGGTCGCATTTGCCCACCTCGCGCTGCGCCAGCACGAGCTCGCCGCGCCCTGACAGGCCAGGCCCCGACGACGCGCTGGCAGCTCGGCCCGGATATGGCGCAAGGGCCCGGTTTCTGGTCAGATGCGGGTCCCCATGCCGCCCAAGACCTCGTGTCCTGTCTCCCTCGCGCAGTTTCTCGAGAAAGCCGAACCGCTGAAAGTCACGATCAATGGCCAGGAGATGCTGGCCGAGGTCAAGCAGTTCTCGACCGGCAGCTTCGGCTGGTACATGAATGGCAAGACCGTCGTCACGATCGATGGCAAGGCGCTGTCGGTGCAGATCGGGATGAACCTCGCGGTGGTGGGCAGCAAAGACGCGGCCCGCTAGCGCCCATGCACATGACCACCCGCATCGCCTCCGTGCTGGCGGGCCAGGCGCCCGTCGGCAGCCGGATCACGATCGAAGGCTGGATCCGGACCCGGCGCGACTCCAAGGCCGGGCTGTCGTTCCTCGCCGTGCACGATGGCAGCTGCTTCGACCCGCTGCAGGTCGTGGCGCCCGCCGAGCTGCCCAACTATCAGGCCGACGTCCTCCGGATCACCACCGGCTGCGCCGTCCGCGTCACCGGCGAACTCGTCGCCTCGCAGGGCAAGGGCCAGGCGGTCGAGCTCCGCGGCGAGTCGATCGAGGTCGTCGGCTGGGTCGACGATCCGGATCACTATCCGATGCAGCCCAAGCGCCACACGATGGAGTACCTGCGCGAGGTCGCGCACCTGCGGCCGCGCACCAACGTCATCGGCGCGGTGACCCGCGTGCGCCACACGCTCGCCCAGGCCGTGCACCGGTTCTTCCACGACCGCGGCTTCTTCTGGATCCACACGCCGATCATCACGGCGTCCGACGCCGAGGGCGCCGGCCAGATGTTCCGGGTCTCGACGCTCGACGCCGCCAACCCGCCGCGCACCCCGACCGGCGCGGTCGACTTCGACCAGGACTTCTTCGGCAAGGAGGCCCGGCTCACCGTGTCGGGCCAGCTCAACGTCGAGACCTACTGCCTGGCGTTATCCAAGGTCTACACGTTCGGCCCGACGTTCCGCGCCGAGAACTCCAACACCCGCCGCCACCTCGCCGAGTTCTGGATGATCGAGCCCGAGATCGCGTTCGCCGACCTCGCGGCCGACGCCGACCTCGCCGAGGCGTTCTTGAAGTCGATCTTCGCGGTCTTGCTCGACGAGCGCAAAGACGACATGGCGTTCTTCGAGAAGTTCGTCGACAACACCTGCCAGCGCCGGCTCGCCCAGCTGATCGAGAAGAAGTTCGAGCGCATGGACTACACCGAGGCGATCAAGATCCTCGAGAAGTCCGGCGAGAAGTTCGAGTTCCCGGTGTCGTGGGGCATCGACCTGCAGAGCGAGCACGAGCGCTACCTGACCGAGAAGGTGATCAACGGCCCGGTCGCCGTGATCAACTACCCCAAGGCGATCAAGGCGTTCTACATGCGGCAGAACCCCGACGGCAAGACCGTCGCGGCGATGGACGTGCTCGCGCCCGGGATCGGCGAGCTGATCGGCGGCAGCCAGCGCGAGGAGCGGCTCGAGGTGCTCGACGCCCGGATCGCCGAGATGGGCCTGCACGCCGCGGACTACTGGTGGTATCGCGATCTCCGGCGCTACGGCACCGTGCCGCACGCCGGCTTCGGGCTCGGCTTCGAGCGCGCGATCCAGTACGCCACCGGGATCGAGAATATCCGCGACGTGATCCCGTACCCGCGCGCGCCTCGGCAAGCGGAATTCTAAGGGAGCCCGCCGATCGCGGCACCGACGACGTCGCCCGGACCCGGCGTGTCAGTCGTAGCGCAGGCCGTCGACCGGGCGCATGCCGGCGGCGGACTGCGAGGGCACCAGCGTGGCGATCACGCTGATCGCCATGGCGATGCCGGCGACCAGCAGGACCTCGAGCGGCCGGACGTCGAACGGCAGCTGGTCGATCAGATAGACCTTGGGGTCGAGGTGGAAGCCGTAGCGCGACACCACGGAGCAGGTGGTGAGGCCGATGATCACGCCGATCAGCGTGCCGACGCCGCCGATCGCGACGCCGACGAACTGGAACGCCAGGGCGACGCTGGACGACGACGCGCCCATCGACTTGAGGATCGCGATCTCGCGGGTCTTGTCGGTGACCATCATCGTCAGCGCCGAGACCATGTTGATCGCGGCGACCAGGATGATCAGCGTCAGGATGAACACGAGCACCAGCTTCTGCAGCTTGAGCGCGGTGAACAGGTTGTGGTTGAGCTCGTACCAGTCCTGGACCTGGTACGGCGGGCCGCCGAGCACCTGCTCGAGGTGCTTGGCGATCTCGCCCGCGCGGTCGACGTCCTTGACCTTGAGCTCGACGCCCATCACCTGATCGCCGCGGCCGAGCAGGTCCTGGGCATCGCCGAGCGAGGCGTACATCAGCCGGCGGTCGTACTCGTCGAACCCGCTGTAGAACACGCCGGTCACGGTGAACTTGTGGGTCCGCGGCGAGCTCGCCTTGGCGCGCCACAGATCGTCGATGTTCGACAGCGGCACGACGACCGTGACGATATCGCCGACCTTGGCCCTCAGCTTGTGCGCGAGCTCCTTGCCCATGATGATCGGCGGATCGAGCAGGCAGCTCGGGGCGCTGCGCGCGGCGGCCGGCCGATCCGCGTCCTCGGGCGAGCACACCTTGCGGGCGAGCGAATCGATGCTGCCCTCCTGCATGTGCTTGTCGAGGTCGAGCACGCCGCGCACGAGCTTGGGATCGACCGCCTTGATCGCCACCCCCGACAGCTCGCCCTTGCCGTGGGTCGCCAGCATCTCGGCGAAGATGAACGGCTGGACCGCGAGCACCTCGGGATCGATCTCGCGCGAGGTCTTCATCACGTCGCGGTACTCGGCGAAGGTCGCCGCCGACTTGAGGATGATGACGTGGGCATTGACGCCCAGCACCTTGTCGCGAAACTGCTGCTGAAAGCCCGTGGTGACGGCCAGGACGATCGTGAGCGCGGCGACGCCGAACGCCACGCCGAGCACCGAGACGCTGGTGATCACCGAGAAGATCGAGAACAGCAGGCACACGCACATCGCGATCAGGCTGAACACCAAGGTCACGACGCCGACCGGATTGGCGCCGCCCGACATGGAGAGCACCACGACGCCGACCGCCACGCCCGCGAGCGCCACCAGCGCCAGCACCTGCATGAGCTTGTCGCGCTTCCCGGCGTAGAGATAGCGCCATCCGATCATCGCTTCGTATTTCACGTGGGGGCGTACTTTGCCCCGGACCCGCCGTCGGTGCCAGGTCAGGCGGGTGTACTTACAAACCGTCTTGACTGACTGTTTTGGCAGCGGTACAAGCGAGGGGCCATGCCGGCGCCCAAGCTCGATCCGGTTCGCCTGCCCAGGACGCAGCAGCAGCGCCGCGATCAGACCCGGCGCGCCCTGCTCGACGCCGCGGTCGAGAGCCTGATCGAGGTCGGGTTCACCCGCACGACCACGCTCGAGGTCCAGCGCCGGGCAGGGGTCTCGCGCGGCGCGCTGCTCCACCACTTTCCGTCGAAGGCCGAGCTCCTGGTCGCCGCGGTGGATCACCTCGCCGAGATGCGCGCCACCGAGATGAAGGCGCTGGCCCAGGAGCTGCCGCCCGCGGTCGCCGAGCCCGACGCCGCGCCGGGCGCCGACGCGCGCACCGACGTCGTGCTGAGCCTCTTGTGGCAGTGCTTCTCCGGCACGTTCTTCCAGGTCGCGATGGAGCTGCGCACGGCGGCGCGCACCGATCCCGAGCTGCGCGCCGTGCTCACCGTCGCCGAGCTGTCGCTGCGCGAGCGGATCGTCGCGCAGAGCCGCGGCCTGTTCGGCGCCGCGGTCGCCGAGCACCCCGGCCTCGAGCGCGCGCTCGATCTGACCTTGCAGCTGATGATCGGCGCGGCGATGTCGTCGGTGCTCCACGGCGATACCTCGGGACTCGACGTGCTGATCGACGACTGGAAGGCGCTGTTTCCGCGGGTGCTGGAACACGGCGCGGCGGCCACCGCACCCGGCAAGAAGCTGAAAGGCAGACGATGACAAACCAGCTCAGGTTCGATGGCAGGGTCGCGATCGTCACCGGCGCGGGCGGCGGCCTCGGCCGGTCCCACGCGTTGCTCCTGGCGGCGCGCGGCGCGCGCGTCGTGGTCAACGACCTCGGCGGCAGCGTGCACGGCGAGGGCAAGTCCGCCTCGGCGGCCGACAAGGTCGTCGACGAGATCCAGGCGGCCGGCGGCGAGGCGGTCGCCAGCTACGACTCGGTCGAGGACGGCGACAAGATCGTCCAGACGGCGATCGACCGGTTCGGCCAGATCGATATCGTCATCAACAACGCCGGCATCCTGCGCGACGTCTCGTTCCCCAAGATGACCGCCGCCGACTGGGACCTGGTCTATCGCGTCCACGTGCTCGGCGCGTTCAAGGTCACCCACGCCGCGTGGAGCTACATGCGCGACGCCGGCTACGGCCGCATCGTGATGACGTCGTCGACCTCGGGGATCTACGGCAACTTCGGCCAGGCCAACTATGCGATGGCCAAGCTCGGGCTCTACGGCCTGACCCAGACCCTCGCGCTCGAGGGCAAGAAGCGCAACATCGTCGTCAACGCGATCGCGCCGACCTCGGCGTCGCGGATGACCGAGAAGCTGTTGCCGCCGGGCGCGCTCGAGGCGCTCAGGCCCGAGGTGGTCTCGCCGCTGGTCGCCCGCCTGGCCCACGAAGCCACCGAGGATACCGGCGGGCTCTACGAGGTCGGCGGCGGGTTCTTCGCCAAGCTGCGCTGGGAGCGCGCCGGCGGCAAGACCTTCCGGGTCGGCCGCGCCGTCACGATCGAGGACGTCGACGCCGCGTGGCCGGCGATCACCGCGTTCGAGCACACCACGCACCCCGCGACCGCCACCGAGGCGCTCCAGCCGCTGTTCGACAACATCCAGGCCGGCCCGTCGAAGGGCGGCAACGAGTACATCGACGTCGACGCGGCGCTCGGCTACACCTACCCCGAGTTCGCGTTCCACTACGACGAGCGCGACGTCGCGCTCTACGCGCTCGGCGTCGGCGCGGCCAAGGATCCGACCGACGAGCGCGACCTGCCGCTGGTCTACGAGCGCGCCGGGTCCGGCATGAAGGTGCTGCCGAGCTTCGGCGTGATGCCGGCGATCAACATGGTGTTCGCGCAGGGCATCAGCGCGCCCGGCCTGCACTACGGCCTCGACCGCGTGCTGCACGGCGAGCAGTACACCGAGCTCAAGCGCCCGCTGCCGACCTCCGGCAGGCTGACGACCAAGGCCACGATCGCGAGCATCTATGACAAGGGCAAGGGCGCGATCGTCAACACCGACTTCATCACCTACGACGACGCCGGCAACGAGCTCGTCAAGAACCAGATGACGACCTTCGTGCGTGGCGCCGGCGGCTGGGGCGGCGAGCGCGGACCCAGCGTCGAGCTCAACGTGCCGCCCGACCGCGCGCCCGACAAGGTCGTCGAGGATCGCACCACCGAGAACCAGGCCCTGCTCTACCGGCTATCGGGCGACTGGAACCCGCTGCACGCCGATCCGGGGTTCGCCAAGCGCATGGGCTTCGCGCGGCCGATCCTCCACGGCCTGTGCTCGTTCGGGTTCGCCACGCGCCACGTCGGCCAGGCGTTCGCGCCCGGCGGCAACCTCGACTACGTCAGGTCGATCAAGGTCCGGTTCGCGTCGACCGTGCTGCCCGGCCAGACCCTCGTCACCGAGATGTGGAAGGACTCCGAGACGCGGATCATCTTCCGCTGCAAGATCAAGGAGACCGGCGAGACGGCGATCTCCAACGCGGCGATCGAGCTGTGGACCGAGCTGCCCAGGCCGCGCGCCGCGCCGGTCGCCACCGGCACGCCCGCGACCGGCATGCCGAGCGCCGCGACGCCGACCACCGGCGACATCTTCCGCGCGATCGGCGGCTTTCTGCGCCACAACCCCGCCACCGCCGAGAAGGTCAAGACCACGTTCCTGTTCCAGCTCAAAGCGCCTGCCGCGAGCTGGACGGTCGACCTCACGACCCCGCCGGGCAGCGTGACCGAGGGCGCCGCCGGCAAGCCGGCCGTGACGCTCGAGCTGTCCGACGCAGACTTCCTGGCGATGGCGACCGGCAAGGTCGAGGCGATGAAGCTGTTCTCGAGCGGGCAGCTGAAGATCACGGGCGACGTCATGGCGTCGCAGAAGCTGAGTTTCCTGAAGAAGCTCACGCCCGAGATGGTGCTCGCCGAGACCCAGGCCCGGGTCACCGGCGGAGCTGCCGCCGCCGCGCCCCCCGCCGCCACGCCGGCGCCCGCCGCCGCGGCGGCACCGCCCGGCGAGCCGCAGGCGCCCGCGATCTTCGCCGCGCTGACCAGGCGGCTCGCCGAGCACCCGGGCCTCCAGCACGAGATCCGCGCGACCATCCAGTTCGACATCCAGGACACCAAGCTCTCGCACACCCTCGCGCTCGGCGCCGATCCGGCCCAGGTCGACGCGGTGTGCACGCTCGACGACGCCGACCTCGCGGCGCTCGCCGCCGGCAAGGCCTCGGCGCAGGTGCTCTACCAGCACGGCAAGCTCCGGATCGACGGCGACGTCGCCATCGGCCATCGCCTCGGCTTCCTCAAGGGCCTGATCTGACCACCCCAGCGCCAGGAGACCACGCACATGCCACGCAAAGTCAACGTCATCGGCGTCGGGATGATCCCGTTCGCCAAGCCCGGCAAGAGCGAGGAGTACCACGTCATGGCGGGCCGGGCCGGCACGGCCGCGCTCGCCGACGCCAACGTCGGGTTCGATCAGATCCAGCAGGCCTACGCCGGCTACGTCTACGGCGACTCGACCTGCGGCCAGCGCGCGATCTACCAGCTCGGCCTCACCGGCATCCCGGTGTGGAACGTCAACAACAACTGCTCGACCGGCAGCTCGGCGCTGATGCTGGGCGCCCAGGCGATCGCCGGCGGCCTGGCCGAGTGCGTGCTGGTCGTCGGCTTCGAGCAGATGGAGGCCGGCCCCCTGGCGGCCAAGTGGACCGATCGCGCCAACCCGCTCGATAACTTCGTCGGCGTGATGAACGAGGCGCAAGGCTTTGGCCAGGCGCCGCCAGCCGCGCAGATGTTCGGCGGCGCCGGCCGCGAGTACCGCTGGAAGTACGGCACCCGGAAGGCGACCTTCGCCAAGATCAGCGCCAAGGCCCGCCAGCACGCCGCCAGGAACCCCTATGCGCTGTTCCGCGACCTGCTCTCCGTCGAAGAGATCCTCGCCTCGCCCGAGGTCTTCGACCCGCTGACCCGCTACCAGTGCTGTCCGCCGACCTGCGGCGCCGCCGCGGCGATCCTCGCCAGCGACGACTTCGCGCGCGCGCACGGCATCGATCGCCCGGTCTACATCGCGGGCCAGGCGATGACCACCGACTTCCCGTCGAGCTTCGACGAGCACTCGATGATCAAGGTGGTCGGCTACGACCTGGCCAAGGCGTGCGCCGCCAAGGTCTACGACCAGGCCGGCATCGGCCCCGAGGACGTCGACGTCATCGAGCTCCACGACTGCTTCACCGCCAACGAGCTCCTCACCTACGAAGCGCTCGGCCTGTGCAAAGAGGGCGAAGCCGAAACGTTCATCTGGGACGGCGACAACACCTACGGCGGAAAGTTCGTCACCAACCCTTCGGGCGGCCTGCTCTCCAAAGGCCATCCCCTCGGGGCAACCGGCCTCGCGCAGTGCACCGAGCTGGTGTGGCACCTGCGCGGCCAGGCCGAGGCGCGCCAGGTCGAGGGCGCCAAGATCGCGCTCCAGCACAATCTGGGCCTGGGCGGCGCCTGCGTCGTGACGATGTATCGCCGAGACTGACCTGGGTTCGCGCATTCTCGGTCGCCCGGCCGTACCGTGAGCCTTTCGTCGACGAAAGGCAGCCCATGCACGAGCTCATCACCAGTCATCACCGGCTCCCCGCCGGCGCGGTCGCGCAGCGCAAGACCAACCCGTCGCGCTGGATCGAGCTGACCCTCGGCGTCCGCCGCAAGCAGGACCTCGCCGATCTCGCAGCGCTCGATCTCACCGCGATCGCCGCCCGCCGCTACCTCACCCGCGACGAGCTCGAAGCCAGCCACGGCTCGGACCCCGGCGCGGTGACCCGCATCGAGGCGTTCGCCGCCAAGCACCAGCTGGTGATCACGCGCCACGACCCGCTCAGCGCGCGCCTCACCCTCGGCGGCACGGTCCGTAGCGCCACCGCCGCCTTCGGCGTCACGCTGTTCGACTACGTCCACGCCGAGCTGGGCGCGTTCCACGCCCGCACCGGCCCGGTCCTGCTCCCCGACGACGTCGCCGGCGACATCACGGGAGTCTTCGGCTTCAACAACCACCGGATCCTGCGCCGCCGCCCGACCCCGCGGACCCCCGCCGCGGCCATGGCCGCGCCCCGGCCGTGGTTTCTGCCGACCGAGCTGGCCAAGATCTACAACTTCCCCGACCAGCCCGCGGCCGGCCAGACCGTCGCCCTGCTCGAGTTCGGCGGCGGCGTCGACTCCGCCGACCTCACGGCCTACTTCGCCAACCTCAAGCTCCCCGCGCCGAGCGTCGCCGTGATCCCGGTCAACGGCACCTCCACCGACCCCGCCTCCGACAGCGGCGCCACGGGCGAGGTCATGCTCGACGTCGAGGTCGTCGGCGCCATGGCGCCGGGCGCCAACCTCGCGGTCTACTTCTCCACCTTCGACGAAAAGGGCCTGATCGACGCGATCTCCGCCGTCATCGCCGACAAGCACAACAACCCCGCCGTCGTCTCGATCAGCTGGGGGTGGTGCGAAAATCAGCCGTTCGGCCAGGACGCCCCCTGGTCGCCGGCCGCGATGGACCACATCAACCACAGCTTCCTCGCCGCCGCCCAGCTGGGCATCACGATCTGCGTCGCCACCGGCGACGACGGCTCCGAGGCCCAGGTCCGCGACGGCCGCGCCCACGTCAACTTCCCCGCCACCAGCCCTTACGTCCTCGCCGTCGGCGGGACCTCCCTCCACGCGCGCACCGACACCCGCGGCGCCTCCCAGATCACCGAGGTCGTCTGGAACGACGGCCCCTCGAGCGGCACCGGCGGCGGCGTCAGCGACTACACCGCGTGCCCGTCCTGGCAAGCCGGCATCGTCCCGACCTCCATCAACCCGGGCCACTTCGCCGGCCGCGCCATCCCCGACGTCGCGGCCAACGCTGACCCCAGCACAGGCTACTACGTCCGCTCCGGCGGCCAGTTCGGCATCGTCGGCGGCACCAGCGCCTCCGCCCCGCTCTGGGCCTCCCTCATCGCCCGCGTCAACGCCATCAAGCACGCCCGCGTCGGCAACTTCAACGCCCTGCTCTATACCAAGCTCGGCCCTGCCAGCATCCTCCGCGACATCACCCAGGGCAACAACGACACCCAGGGCCTGCTCGACGGCAGCTTCGCCGCAGGCCCAGGCTGGGACGCCTGCACCGGCTGGGGCGTCCCCGATGGCCAGAAGCTGCTCGCCGCGCTGTTTCCGTGATGGCACCGCGCTCAATGCCCGGCGCACATGACGTCGTCGACGAGCTTCAGATCGTCTTGCAGGAACTGCAGGCCGGTCGTCGGGGACGCGACGGTCGTGGTCTGCGAGACCACGACCGCGCGGGCGCCGTCCTCGGAGACGCCATTGCGGGTCGAGAACCCGAACGCATCGCCGAGGTGCCCCCAGTAGATGCCACCGCAGCTCTTCGGCACCGACAGAATGCCCAGCCCGTAGCGCACCCCGGGGATCACGGACTGGAGCTCCGTCGCGTCGACGGTGGTGTGCATCGCGGCCATCGCCGCCGGCCCGAGCAGCTTGCCGCTCTGCAGCGCGCGCCAGAACCGCGTCAGGTCGCGCGTGGTGGTGATGAGCGCGCCCGCGGCGTCCGCGATCGTGTAGTTGCCCAGCGTGACGTCGACCGGCGGGCCGTCGGGAGTGAACGTCTGGTAGCTCTCGGCGTGCGGCGCCGGCAGATCGGGCCAATCGCCTGGCGCGAACGTCTGCGACAGGCGCAGCGGAGCCAGGATGCGCGCGTGCACCTCGGCGCTCCACAGTTGACCGGTCACCTTCTTGATGATCATGCCCGCCAGGATGTAGTTCGTGTTCGAGTAGCTCCACCCCGCGCCGGGCGCGAACTTCGGCTCGTGCGCCATGGCGATGGCGATCAGCTGCTCGGGCTCGAAGTGCTCGAAGCGCAGCTGCTGGAAGCCATCGAGCGTCAACCCGGCGAGGAGCGCTTCGGTGTAGTCGAAGATCCCGGTGGTGTGCTGCAAGAGGTTGCGAACCGTGATCTTGGTTCCGTCGTTGCCGTTTCCGGACACCACCCCCGGCAGCCAGTGGTCGACCGTGTCGTCGAGGCCGAGCTTGCCCTCCTGGACGAGCTGCAACATCACCACAGCGACGAACGTCTTGGTGTTGCTGCCCATGCGGAACCGGCTGTCGAACGCCACCGGCGCGGTGCTGCCCAGCCGCGCGACGCCGCTGCGCGCCGCGACGCGGCCGCTGCCATCGCTGAGTTCGCCGAGCGCGCCCACCATGCCATCGCCGGCCAGGGTGTCGAGGCCGCGCTGCAAGGCCGCCCGTACGGGATCGATCTGCGCGCTCTCGGCCGCGGGGTCGCCGCTGACCGCGTCGCTCGCGGTGTCCGAGGCGCCCGAGGCGCCGCCCGTCATGCAACCTGCCAGCGCAAACGGGATCCATGCAAACTTGCGGAAATTCATGTGCACTCCTTGGTTTTGCGGGGTGTGCCCGGTCCCCGGCGCTCCGTTCAACCACGCGTGGGAACGCGTGGCTTTTTTGCGCGCATCGCGCCTGGAGACTCCGGCTTCGACCGCGCGGCTCGCACCTGCACCAGCCGTGCATGGATTCTCTGAGCCTGGGCGGGTCGGCGCGGCAGTCGCGCCGGCTGCACCAGGATGACAGCGACATGGCAATCACCGAAAACCGAAACATGAGGTGAAGAATCGAGATGGCCTGCGTCTCTCTATGTATGAGTCCCACGTCAGATTCCGGCACCTCGCGCATCGGCGATTCCCTCAGGACCCCACGCAGGCGCTGGCGCCTCACTCGAGCTCAATATGACGCAACCGCGAATCAACCCAAAGGAGTCAACATGAACAGGAAGATCGGTGCGATCTCGCTGCTCGCGCTCGCGCTCTCGCTGTCGGCGTGTCTCGACAACGCGGGCGATGACGCACGCACAGGAGAGGACGAATCCGCGCTATCCGGCGGACCGTGGACCTGGGTGAACACCGCCACGCTGCGTTGCCTCGACAGCAACAGCAGCGGCGCCGCTTACACGCTCAACTGCAACAATGGCGCATTTCAGCTCTGGACGGACACGCCGCTTGCGTTCGGAGATCAGATTCGCGACTGGCAGACCGGTCGCTGTCTGGATAGCAATACGTCCGGCAACGTGTACACGCTGCCTTGCAATAACGGCGCATTCCAGCAATGGACCGTGCGAAACACGGGCGTGTTCGGGTGGGAGATCAGGGACGTGGCGACCGGGTACTGCCTGGACAGCAACACCAGCGGAGACGTGTACACGCTGCCCTGCAACAATGGCAACTTTCAGCGCTGGCGTTGAGCCAGCGGCGCCGCGCGGACCTTGGCCATCAACGCGACTACGTGTACATCGGCGCGGGGCGAGCGCCAGGGTCGCCAGGCGCGTCGTCGGAACCGCGGCGGATCGGGGTCCGAGTCTCGCCAGTCGAGGACAGCCACGATCGGATCGTCGCGTAGACCGCCGCCGCGCCGAGCAGATCGATGTGGCGAACGCCCGCGGCGATCCAGCGATGGTCGTCGAGGAAGCCCAGGGTCTGCGCCGGCGAGTCGTGGACGCCGAGCGCGCTCGACACCGGGACCAGACCGTCGCTGGCGAGCCGAGGGCCGAGGGGCGCCGTCACCGTGCCGGCGATCGCGTAGCACGCGACATCGTCCGGCAGCGGGAGCGGTCGGCGGTCGTCGCGGTGCTCGAACCGGTCGAAGCCTCGCCGGTGCTCGCCGAGCACGTTGCCGTACCGCAGGTCCAAGATGCCCGCGCTGCGGCGCCGTCCGAGCCGCGCCAGCGGCGCGCTGTAGCGGCTGAGCTCGAGCAACCGATCGACCCAGTGGCCGGCGCGCTCCAGCGGCGCACCGTGGTGTGGCGTGCCGAGCGTGATCAGCGCGGTCACGCGAGACCGCCACGCGTGCCCTGCCTGCTCGCCGGCGTGAAGGGCGCTGCGCGCCACCAGGCCGCCCATGCTGTGACCGAGGATCGCCAGCTCGTCGAGCGCCACCGGCCACGCGGCGACCAGCTGCTCGAGCTGCGCGGCGAGCTCGCGGCCGTTGCTCGACACGTGGAGGCCCGTGTTGTAGTGGACGTAGACCGGCGTGTAGCCGAGGTCGGCGGCGAGCGCCGCGCCGTGATCGTGACCGCCGCGCGTCCACTGGTGGTCGGTCATGCACAGGCCGTGGACCAGCACGACGATCTTGCGTCCGGCGTGGGGGCTCGTGCGTGACAGCGCGCCCGGCGACAGCTCGAGCGGCTCGCCGCGCTGGCGCAGCGCCATCGCGATCGCGAGCGGGTTCTTGCGCTCGCACAGATAGTCGCCGAACACACCGTTCAACGCGGCGAGCATGAGCTCGCGTTCGATGCCTGGCGCGCTCGATCCGAGCAGCGGCGCGAGCGGCGCGAGCGCGAGGTCGATGCTGGTGCCCACCAGGTGGGTGACCCCGCGGATCATGCGGTAGATCGGCGCGATGGCGGGCGCCGCCAGTGGCTGCCCGAGCGCCGCGGGTCCCCCGGCGATGGCGAGGTGCATCGCCTCGACCACCGAGGTGACACCGCGGGTCGCATCGATGACGAGCTGGCTCGCGCCGCGGAGGTCGCCGGCGTGGCTGCGCGTCTTGTTCAGGTGAGGCATGGTTCTCCACGGAAGGGTACACGAGCGGCAGCCGCAGGTTCACGCCGCAAATCACGTCATGAGTGACGCTCACCGTCGCCCCACGTGGCCTCGATCGCGTGGGCTCCCGCACATCGAGCCGCGCGACGCGGACGGGTTTGATTGGATGCCGATCGAGCGGAATGGTTACGGACAGCGCGTTGAACGCAGCGTTGCCGCTGGCGAGCTGAGGGTTCGTGCGCGCGCTTGCTACCGTCCCGGCCGAGTGGTGCAAGACAGGCACGCCGGGACGTTCCAGCATGGGCAGGTCGCGTCTCGCTTCACCGCGGGCGACGTCGTCGACCACCGCTACCGGCTGGTGCGCTTGCTCGGATGCGGCGGCATGGGGGAGGTGTGGGAATCCCAGCACGCGACCCTCGATCGTCCGGTCGCGCTGAAGCTGGTCCGGGTCGCGGGCGACCTGCGTGCCCGCCTGCTCCACGAGGCGCGTCTGCTCGCGAGCCTGCACCACCGGGCGATCGTCGCGGTCCACGACGCCGGCGTGACCGAGGACGGGACCGGCTACCTCGCGATGGACGTCCTGGTCGGCGAGAGCCTGGCGTCGCGGCTCGCGCGCGGCCCGCTGGCGGTGCGCGACGCGGTGGCGCTGTTCGTCGAGCTACTGTGCGGGCTCGAGGCGGCGCACGCCGCCGGGATCATCCATCGCGATCTCAAGCCGGACAATGTGTTGCTGGTCGAGCGCGAGGGGGCGAATGTTCCGATCCTGATCGACTTCGGGATCGCGGTACCGATCACCGTCGACGGGGTCGCACCCTATCGCGCGGGGACGCCCGCGTACATGGCCCCCGAGCAGCTCTCCGGGATGGCCAGCAACGAGCGAACCGATGTCTGGGCGAGCTGCGTCAGCCTGTACGAGACCATGACCGGGCGCGTCCCGTTTGCCGGTCACGACCTCGCGATGACGACCCTGAGCGTCCTGCAGTCGCCGCTCCCCTTCCCGACCGATATCGCCGGGCTCGACGGCAAGCTGTGGGCGATCTTGACGCGCGGGCTCCGCAAGGACCCAGCCGATCGAACGCCGACCGTCCGCGAGCTCCGCGCCGCGCTCACCGGCTGGCTCGACCACAAGACCGCGCCACCCGAGCCGGGTCCGCGCAAGCCAGCGCCATCGGCGTTCGAGACGTTGATCCGCAAGAAGCTCACCGAGGGATGAACCAGATGCTCGAGTTCAGCAAGCCGCCCGCGGCACGCGTCACGTTCGACGCGCTCAAGGTCGACGAGCGCACCGATCAAGAGCTCGACACCTTGCCGTTCGGGGTGATCGCGCTCGACGAGGATGGAACGATCCTGCGCTATAATCTGTACGAGTCCCAGTTCGCGCGCCTCGATCGCAACCAGGTGCTCGGTCGCGACTTCTTCAAGGAGGTCGCACGTTGCACGCGCGTCGAGGTGTTCGAGGGCCAGTTCCGGCGCGGCGTTGCCTCGGGGGCCACCGGGAGCTTCGCCCAGTTTCCGTTCGTGTTCGACTTCAAGTTCGGGGCGCAGGACGTGACGGTCGAGATGGTGCGGCCGGCGGGCGTGCCGCGCTACTACCTGCTGATCAACCGGACGCGCGTCGGACCGGCGCGACCCGACCGGCCGCCGGAGACCCTCGCCGTCGCCCAGCGCGAGCTGGCCCCGGACGAGGCGACCAAGGGGGTGCGGCGCGATCTGCTCGAGCGACGCGTCGTCGAGGTCCCGTGGGCGTTCTTCGCGGCGCTGCGCGCGACGCTCGATCAGCTCGCGCCTGGAACCTGGCAGATGTTCTGTGCCGAGTGGGGCGTCCAGTTCGGGCGACGCCTCGCGATCGATCTCGAGAACCTCGCGATCGAGACCAGCGGGCGAACCCTCGGCGAGACCACGATGACGGAGTTCGCCACGCTGTTGTCCCGCCGGCTCGCACAGCAAGGCATGGGACGCGCGAGCTTTGACTTCGCGGCGATCCGCGAGGGCGTGCTCGTGATCGAGGTCGCGCGCAGCGTGCTCGCCGAAGCGGCGCCTCGCGGGCGCGCGGCCGAACGCGACCCGCTGGCGGACCTGGCGTGTCCGCTCCTCGCCGGCATGCTCGGCGCGGTGGTCAGCCACGTCTCCGAACGTCGCCTCGCCGCGCGCGAGGTGTCCTGCGCCTCGTCGGGCGAGGCCACCTGCCGGTTCGTGGTGACGGCCCACGCGCGCCGCGCCGTGATCGACGAAGCGCTCGCCAGCGGCACCCGCGGGGTCGACGCGATTCGCCGGATCCTGCACTCCTCACCACCGGAGAATCGCGGTGAGTGAGCCCAGACCGCCGACCGTGGGGCGGACCCCGACGCTGGGCCCCACGGTGATCATCAACCTCGAGGCCAGGCTCGCCGCAGCACCGAGCTCGCAGCTGCTGGCCCAGGTTCCGTGGGATGGCCAAAGCCTCGATCCCGACGTGCTGGGCGCGCGGGCGATGCTCGCCTGGTTGCGCTAAACAAGGTCGCGCAGATGGGTGGCCGGAGATCCGCGCGACGCGACGCGCGGTCGCCCGTCGTCAATGAACCGCCGGCATGCGAGCGCATCGCCATTGCACACCACATGCGATTGCCCACCACGCCACCGACGACGTCAGTGGGCCATGCGCCGCCGAGCAATCCCGTCTGCTGGCAAGCGTCGCAGATCGGTCGGCGGCGAGCCTGCTGGTAGCAGTCCAGATCACGCGACTCAGCGTCGGGACGGAGCCGAGGTCCAGCAGCAGAGAGGCGCGGTTCGTCGCTTTCGGGTCACGCCGTGCGGACGATTTTTCGAAGTTTATTTGCGTGGGGAAACCGGCTGGGCCGTCCGCGATAAACTGGGGTGTAGGCCCTCGCCTTACTCTGCGATTTTCCGATACTGTCCAGCAAAATCAATCACTTATGAATTCGTTCGCCTGGCACTCTCCTCGCACAGGGTGCAATCATGACCCACATTACCTTTCGTCGTTCTCTCGTTTCCGTCGCTGCCGCCGCGAGCCTCGCGTTCCTCGGCGTGCTGGGGGCAGGCTGCATGAGTTCCTCCGACGAGGGCGACATGACCCTGGCACCGGAAGTCCAGTCATTCAATTGCAATGACTTGAAGAGCTGGGCCGTGGGTCAGACCTTCAACAAGGGCGACGTCATCACCTTCGACAACAAGGCGTTCACCACGCTGCGGCAGATCCAGGTCCTGGCGAGCGACTGGACTCCGGTCAACCTGCCCGGCTTCTGGTCGTCGGCCGGCTCGTGCGGTGGCGCTGTCGTGCCGCCGGTGAACAACCCCCCCACGACGACCAACCCGCCGACGACCAACCCCCCCACGACCAACCCGCCCACGACCAACCCGGTGATCACCAGCAAGGGCGGCGAAGAGTCGGGGTTTGGCCGCTGCAACTCCTTCGCAACCGGCTCGCCCGGTCCTGGGTTCGACGCCGCCGGCGTCAATAACGTCGGCAACGGCCATGGCGGGCAGTTCATCACCGGCCGCTGCCTGAGCAACGCAGACTGCGGCTCGGGCAGCTGCGCCGGTCCCTGTGGTGTCTGCTCGGGTCCTGCGGTTTGCAAGGCCGCCGGAAAGACGGGCTGCGGGTTCGAGTTCAGCAAAGTCACGCTTGATAAGTAGCGATTCCGCAGGCGCTCGGATCTCCTTCCGCGCGTCCGTCGTCTTGACGAGCCCTCGCAGATGGATGATTGATTTAGGTGTGTGAACCCTATGCGTGCAGTCTGACAGTGGCAAGTTCCGCAGCAGTACGGCACTAAGAAGCATCGATTGGCCACGATGAACGACGCTGTCGTCCGCGCCTGCGA
>Ga0302256_10000068_pt1 | contig 19015 bp, 17 predicted proteins | sample I_Fen_E3_4_FD_194571 | JGI IMG/M metagenome (GOLD analysis project Ga0302256, IMG submission 194571) | Peat permafrost microbial communities from Stordalen Mire near Abisko, Sweden - I_Fen_E3_4 | ecosystem: Environmental > Terrestrial > Soil > Wetlands > Permafrost | place: Sweden: Abisko...
CTGTGCAGGCCATCGATGGCCTGGCCCATGCGGTCGCCATCGGCGACCAGGCACGCGACGTAGGATGGCGGCTCGCCGGCGGCCTCGAGCAGCGGTCGGAGGTAGGTCACCTCCCAGGCACGGGCGTGGCCCGCCGCGCGGTCCCTGGCGGCGCCGAGCTCCTCGAACACCCCGGGCAGCCGGGCAGCGAACAGCACGCTGGCGTTGTAGGGGAAGATCGCCGCGCCCGGCAGATCCGGACGCGACAGCCGATCGAGGCCACGGCGCACGCCGGTGTCATCGTCCAGGACGGTGAGGTCACGACACGCGCGTCGCAGCGCCTCCAGCGCGGAGGCGGCGCTCGCGATCGTCGCGGCGCGACGCAACCACGGCGCCACCGCGACGTTCAGCACCGACAGGAACTGCGCGGGGTCACCGCCGCGACGCTTGACCACGCCCACCGCGTCGAGGCTCTCGCCATCGCCCAGGAGCAGGCGGCGCTCGGCGCGGCGCGCCCGCCGGGTGCCCGGCGGCGCCAGCACGCTGACGCGCCCACCGTCGAGGCTCGAGGCCGGCGCGCGATCGCGGTGGTGCCGGATCGACGCGAAGTCGCGCAGCCGCCGGCGCCCGCCGAGCGCGGCCTCGACCTGGCGGCGCACGGCGGCGTAGTCGCGATCGATCGGCGCCCACGCCGCGGTGTACTCGACCAGCGAGCCGATCTGCTCGTTCCAGACGGCGTCGATGTCGTCGGCGAGGTCCGTCTTGTAGCTCGTGCGGACCTCGTCGGCGATCGCGCGCCATCGCGCGCCGACCGCCGCGCGGACCACCTGCGCGACGACCCGGGGATCCAGGTCAGGCCGCAGCTCGACGACGATCTTGTTCGCGATCGACACGGCCGGGCCGGTGTCGCGCGCCAGGGTCTCGCACGGATCGAGCGCGGGATCGTCCGCCGCGAGGGCGGGGAAGATCAGCGCGCCGTGGGGAGCCGCGGCCCGGGCGGCCGCGCGGCTGAGCTCGGACAGCAGGTGACTGCCGAACCACAGATCGCGCGTGCGGCGGGCCTGGGAGATGAAGTCCTGTACCGGGCCGAGCTGGACGACCAGCAAGTGGGGGACGCGGCCGACGACCGGAGCGGCGACCGGAGCGGCGACTGGATCGGCGACGATCGCGGTCATCGCGCACCTCCGGCGACATCACCGGGCGGGACCACGGTGACCACACCGGGGCGCCGCGCCAGCCAGGCGAAGAACGCCGACTGCAGCGTCGGCTTGCCGTCCAGGGCGGTGAAGCACGGCGTGTCCCCGGGCGCGACCAGGGCATCGAACGGTGCCGCGGAGCCGGGCACGACCTTGTTCTCGATCTCCAGGACGATCTCTCCGGCGGGCCAGGCACGGTGGAGCCACAGCGCGATCGCCACGAAGCGGCCATCGCCGAGCGGCAGCGCCTTCACGATGAGCGGGCTGGCCAGGCGCTCCCGGATCTTGCCGGCGCGGGTGGACTCGCGCCACTTGAGGGTGAACGCCGGCGGCTCGTGGTAGCGGTCGCCGTTGCGACCTTGGGTCTGGAATCTGCCGACGATCGGCAACCCGAAACCAGCGCGGGGCCAGACGGGCGTTTCGTTGTGTCGCGGCTCGTGAACGTACGGACCCGTTCGGAACGCGCGATCTGCGAGGCGCCGGATCTTGTCAGGCTCGGGCCAGTTGGAGATCGAGGGCCGCTTCGAGGGCCCAGTCGAGGGCCGCTTCGAGTCGCGGTCGACGCCGGGCTGTCGCGCCCAGTCGCCAGGCGAGGCCGGCGCGCGGTCCGGGGACGTGCCTTGCCGAAACAACCGGAGCGCTTCGACGGCGGTGTGCCAGGCCGCGACGCCGGTGCTCTCGATCGCACCGATCGTGCTGAGCGCCGCGCCGGCGAGCGTCGGTGTCTGGCGTGCCGTCCCGCCGCCGGCGAACACGTTCCTATCGAACAGCCTCCTCAGCTCCTCCGCGAGGGGGCGGCCCGCACGCGGGAGCCACGTCGCGGCATCGGGCCCCGTCACGGTCAAGCCGCCGAGACCGCGCCGGGTCCGACCGCCGTAGCCGCCGAACAGGATCCAGGCTCGAACCGCATCGCGGACCGCGACGATGCTGGCCGTCGGCGCCGACACCGTGAGCCTGAACGCGACCCCCGTCCGCCGCGGCCGAGGCTCCGCGCTCGCCTGCCGTCGCTCACTGCGAGCGGGGAACAGCGCATACGCGCCCAGCGTGTTCTGTGGATCGATGTCCGATGTCTCCCGGGTCCCATCGCCAGTCACCTCGATGCGCACCTCGACCGGCGACCGCAGCGCAGGCGCCTTCTCGATCCCCCCGCCAGGGCCTCCCCACAGCTGGGCCTCCCGCTCGTACAGAGCGGTCGAGTTCTTGAACTCGCCCGCACACAGCGCGCGCCACCAGAACCGCAGATGGCCGCGCACGGTCGGGACGCGGATGATGTCGATGTCGTCCAGCTCGCGCGCCCGGTAGCCGCCGCCGAGGATCGGCGTGACGATCGCGAGCGACACCGCGAACTCGCTGCGCGCTTCCGTCGAGGCGACGCGCCGCGGCGGGAGGTCTTCGAATGCGGGCGCGGCCGGTGGAGGCGTGCGGTTCATGCACGCGAGACGTCCGACCGCACGTGGACCGAACGAACCACCGAAGGTTTTTTTCGCCACAGCTGTTCGGACGCTGCCGGCACCAGCGTCCACGCGGGAACCACGCCGACCTTGCCGCGAGGGCACGGTCGCGCGCAGGAGGTTTCCAGATGATCCAGTTCGAGAGCACAGCGATATCCCAGGTGCCCGCACGTCGGCCTACCGTGAAGCCGGCCGCTCCCACGGTGGCCTGGTTCGCGATCAGCGCGGAGGTGCGGCCGCCCATCACGCGGGCGATCGCGGTCGGTGATTGCGTACGGCGGGCGGTGGTGGCGCACTCCGATGCGCACCCGACGTTCGTGGGGCGAACCGGCGGGCAGCCGAGCACGGGCCACCGGCACGCGTTCTTCCTGCCCGCAGATGACGACGGAGACGGGCGGCTGGATCGGATCGTGATCTGCGCGCGCGACGGGTTCGACGCGCGGGCGCTGGGGGCGCTGAAGCAGCTGCAGCATGCCCCGGTGTGGGGCCATGGCGGGCCCGATCTGCGGATGACGTGGCTGGCGACGTGCCGGGAGGACGAGGTGGGCGGCCTGGTCGGCGAGGCGCAGCGCGGGCGGGCGGCGCAGCTGGGGCGCGCCCGGATCTGGGAGAGCCACACGCCGTTCGTGCCGCCGCGGTTTCCGCGAAGCCGCGGCGGGCACGCGGTGGACACCGTGGACGCGCAGGCCCGGCGGATGATCGCCGGGCTGGGCCTGCCGGCGCCGACGACGATCACGCCGCTGGCGGGCGAGGCGACGCCGGCCGGCGTGCCGTGGGATCGATTCCTGCTGCGGCGCCAGCACGGTGGCGGGGCGCACGGGGTGGGCCGCGGTCACGGGTTGCGGCTGGTGTTCGACCGGCCGGTGCGTGGGCCGATCGCGCTGGGCTACGGCGCGCACCAGGGGCTGGGGCAGTTCGTGGCGGTCGCGCGCTGATCGATTCCTGGTTCGGTTCCACGGCGCGAGACGTCGGTCTCGCGAACCCGATGGAGGCCACACCATGAATCCGCAAGAGACCCCGATCATCGTCCGGCTCGACCTCGCGCTCGACAAGGCGATCTCCACTCCGGAGATCATCGCGCGCATCCCCGGCCGACCGCATGTCCAGCACGTCGTTCAGGCCTCCGAATGCGGCGCGCCTCGGAGCGACGATGGCACGCCACAAACCACGAAGGACTGGGCCGCCTGTGCCGAGGCCATGATGCGCCTCGCTGGCGAAGTGAACCGGATCGCGAGCGAGCGAACCAACGCAGGCGAGACGGTCCGGCTCTGGGTCGGCGGCAACGCCGGGCTTCCCGTGGTCTTCCACCTCGGCCTCGCGCTGTCCGGCTGGGCACCTGCGACAACCTTCGTCTACCGCGACAAGCTGGGGGCCCTGTACAACTTCGCGCTGGACCGGCCGGCTCCGACGGGAACCTACTTCGGCCCGGCGACCCGGGAGACCAGGCCTGGGCCCAGCGACGAGGTCGCGTTCGCGGTGGCCTCCGCAGGGACCATCTCGCAGGACCAGATCTCGAAGTACGAGGAGACATGGAGCCTCGGCTTCAGAGACGTGGTGAAGCTCCACGCTCTGGACAAGCTGACCGAGGACAGCTTCGCGGTCGCGTGCCGCGAGCTCGAGCTCCAGGTGGCGAACCTGTCGTCCAGGTCATTGACGATCTTCGTCTACGGCCCTGCACCGCTGGCGTTCGCGCTGGGCCGCTTGATCAACCGCAAGCGGTTCGCCACGCTCTCGGTCCCGCAGTTCCGCGCGGCTTCGTACCACCCGGCGCTGGTCCTCCAGCCTCCGGGGCCACGGCGGCAGCGGCCCCGTTCGACCGTGTTATCGGTCGTGTACTTCAGCGCAAATTCGCGAGATCATCAACGGCTGAACCTGCAGGGGGAGGCCGATCGGATCGAGCTCGGCCTGCGTGAAGGCACGCGGCGCTACCAGCTCGAACGCGTCGCGAAGACCGATCCCGACATCTTCACCGAGACGCTTCGCAAGACGAAGCCCTCGATCATCCACTTCAGCGGCCACGGCGGGCCCGATGGCATCATCATGGAGTCCGACGAACACGGCCACGTGGTCATCACACCGGCGATGTTCGCGACCGCCATCCAGCACGCCGGCGCGACGGTCCAGGTGGTGGTGCTCAATGCCTGCTACAGCGCCGTCCTCGCCGATGCGCTCCTCGCGCACGTGGACTGCGTGATCGCGCTCAGCGACAAGATCGACGATGATGCCGCCCGCGCGTTCTCGAGCGACTTCTATCGCGAGCTCGGCAGCAAGGGAGTCCACGCTGCGTACCAGATCGCCCGGAACCAGATGGCGATGAAGCGGATGCTGGACGGCGAGGCCATCACCCTCGTCGCGGCCCGGGGGATCGACCTCGACGAGGTCATGCCCTGAGCGATCCTGCTCGGTCGCGCTACCGGAACGCGTCGCCGAGCAGGCTGTGCCACTGCGCGTTCGCGGTGGCGTCATCGCCCTTCCGCTCCGCGTCGACCGCCGCCTGCGCGACCTGGGCGGCGCGCTGCAGCAAGTCCCGCGCGCGCACTCGATCCTCCCAGGTCAGGTCGGCGTCGATCGCCGGTCCAAGGCCCGCGGGATCGGGACAGGACGACTGCACCTTGCTGGCGAGGTGCTGGAAGAGCCCCCAGAGACCTGCGCGCGGGTCGTCCGGCTTCCACCCGAACGCCTCGTACGACATCACCTCGATGTGGAAGCCGCTCAGCGGCTTGCCGTTGTCGCGGTTCCAGTGCTTGGCGGCCTTGATCAGCCCGTTGAGCATGTCGCCGGCTCGCTTGTTGGCGGCGATGCACGCCTCTCCATGCTTGGCCGGGTTGGTCCGGATCCAGGTCGCGGCGCGGCGATCGGGGATCTCGTAGTAGGGCGGTTCGGTGTCGGCGGCCCCCGTCCAGGCCGACGGGAACGCGGCCACGATGTCGTAGGCGATCTCCGTGCCTGAGAACTCGATGTTGACCGACCGGTTCTGGATCCGGGGGTCGTGGTCCGGATAGCCAGCGCGAAGCGCGCGCTTGATGGTCTGGAGCAGCGGATCCGGCGCGTTGCGGCGATGCGTCCCGGCATCGAGCACGACGAACACGTCGATGTCCTTCAGCGGCCGGATCGCGGTCCCGCGGCCGTACGAGCCCACGAGCCGGATGTCGAGGACGCCCTCGAGGTGCAGGCGCAGCCGGTCGCGCAGGGCGACCTGCTGGTCGGACGCGGCTTTGCGCTCGCGCGGGGTGAGCTCGAGGCTGGCGAGGTACGACTGAAAGCGGGCGGCGACGTTCATGAGCGGGCTCCGGGGTGGATCGCAGCGGTGACGTCGCCCGGCCGCGCGACCGAACAAGATCCTGCGGCGCGGTCGCGCAGCGCCGGGCAGGCTTCCGGGACCGCCGTGACTGCGCGCGCTTGCGCGATCGGGTGGTCCGGCGCGCACAATGGTCGCTCGGTTCGCCCGCCGACAGTCGACCCTCGGGTGGGTCCTCGCATCCGAAGCCGTCTAGCATGAGGAGGTGCCCGCTCCGCCAGACGGCGCCGCCGTCGACCTCGAGATCTACGAAGCGCTGCTACACGGCGACCCGGAGGCCGGGTTCGTTCGGCTGGTTCGCCAGTATGGAAACGTCGTGCACACACTCTGCTACCGGCTGCTCAAGGACCGCGCGCGCGCGGAGGACGTGATGCAGGAGACCTTCATGAAAGCGTACGAGACCATCGACACCCTGCACGATCCGAAGCGCCTCCGGGCGTGGTTGAACAGCATCGCCCGGAACAAGAGCATCGACCTGCTGCGCGCGGAGAAGCGGGCGAATGCGCACGGGACCGCGATCGCGCAGAGCGCGGTGGTCGACGCCGCCGCGCCCGTGCTGGAGGCGCTGACCCGCCACGAGGAGCGCCGCGCGCTGGAGGACTGCCTGGACGCGCTGACCCCCGAGAAGCGCGACGCGGTGCTGGGCAGGTTCTTCGCGCACCTGGAGTACGGCGAGCTGGCGGCGGCCACGGGCGAGAACGCCGACACCGTGCGCATCCGGGTGGGGCGGGCCATGCCGGAGCTGCGGGACTGCCTCGAGCGCAAGGGCGTGAAGCCGTGACGGAGCGAGGCCGGCCGCATCCGGACGCCGAGCTGGTCGAGCGCATGGAGCGCGAGCTGCCGGCGCGGTCCGAGGGCGAGGACGCGACCCGCGCGGTCTACCAGCGGCTGATCGGCCGGATCGGCGAGCTCGATCTGGTCGAGCCGGACCCGGGCTGGGAAGACCGCGCGGTGGCGCGCTGGCGGCGCGAGGCCAAGCCGCGGCGGGCGGCGGCGCCGCCGCGACGCCGACGGTGGTATCCGATCGCGGCGGCGGCCGTGGCGGCGTTCGCGGCGCTCGCGTGGCTTGTCCCGCGCTGCGGCGAGCGCGCGCTGCCGGCGCTGCAGGTCGCGGTGGAGCGCACCGGGCCCGCGAACCGGCAGCGCGGTGCGGCGATCGGCGACACGCTGCGCGCGCAGATCCGCGTCGACGCGCCGGCCGTGGAGCTGCGCGTCTACCGCGACCGGGTGCTGGTGGCGCGCTGCCCGGGCGACGAGCGCTGTCGCCGCGACGGCGCGAGCCTGTCGATCGGGTTGGTGATCGAGGCCCCCGGAGCCTACGAGGCGATCCGGCTGTCGAGCCGCGCGGCGTTGCCGCCGCCGCAGCCGACCGGGCTCGAGGTCGACGTGGTCACGGCGCGCGAGTCCGGGGCGAGCGTGGCGAGCGAGCCACCGGTCACAGTCCGGTGACGAGCGCGTCGAGCACGGACGCAGGCACCGACTTGCCGTCGAGCGCGGCCGCGATCCGGGCCCGCGCGGCGGCCAGCTCGGCGGTGAACCACGCCGAGGACTCCGGCGCGAGCGTGACCGGCGGCGCGGTCAGCGGCGGCGGCGGCGGCGGCCAGGGATCCTTCGGATCGTTGGCGACCGATGACACCGGGGGATCGACGTAGAGCGCCGTGGCGTTCCAGGCGGCGAGGCCCGCCGGCGACGGGCTGCCCGCCGAAGCGCCCTGGTAGACGAAGGTGGGCGGGCTCTGCCCGGGCGAAAGCTCGGCGGCGATGTCGAGGCGACCGGGGATCCAGCGCTCGGCCTGGATCTCGATGAGGTAGTCGCCCGCGCCGAGATCCATCGTCCACGAGGCATTGGCGCAGCCGACCGAGGACCGCTCGGGGTCCCCGCGGCGCAGGCTGGTCATCGCGGGGGCGGGCGTACCAACATCGCCGGTCACGCGGAGTCGGGTCGGTCTGGGATCGGTCACCTGGATTGCGAAGATCATGCGGGTCAGTGCCATGCGGATTCTCCGGCCGGATCGTCGTGACGGCGTCATGCCATCGAGCGGCGAGATCGCGGTCCAAGGTCCAGACGACGGAGCCAGCTGGGACCGAACATGACCGACCGGCGCGGTGAACGAGGGGGCCGGGCGGCGGGGTCAACCGCCGGGCAACATGGCGTCGACCTCGCAGCCGGGTACCCCCCAGGCGGCGAAGCTGGCCCACGCGGTCGCCGGCACGCGCGCCGCGACGACGCGCTGCGCGGCCGCGAGGCGCGCGATGGGATCGAGCGTGGCCGATTGCGCATAGAAGGCCTCCATCACCACCGCGGCGGCCTCGTCGACCACCGATCGCGTGGTCGCGATGACGAACCGCGATCCGGCGGCGAGGAACGCGGAGGGAAAGCCGGTCCAGCTCTCGACGTCGGCGCCGACCGCGGTCGAGCACCCGGCGAGCACGACGACGGCCGGGGCGAGCTGCTGGCGCACGACCGAGGCGGCGGCGAACGAGCCGTCGCGGAGCGAGAGCGCGCCGCCCTCGGGCCCGACCTCGCCGTGCACGGCGAGGTGCAGCCAGGCAGCGTCGCGGCTCGCCAGGACCGCCGCGCGGGTCGCGGCGGCGCCGAGCCGGGGCGCCACCTGATGCGCGGCGGCCAGCGCCCGCACCTCGGCGGCGGCGTAGGGGAGATCGCCGGCCGCGTCGCCGATGAACACCGGCGGGCCGCCGGCCGCGTGGGGCTGGCACCGCAGCGCCGCGAGGCCGGGCAACCGCGCGATCGCGCGGTCGTCGACGAGCCGGCGCGACCCGCGCCCCAGGGCGGCGAACGGCAGGTCGGCGAACCGACCGGACGCCACGATGGTGAGCGGGCGATCGCTGGCGGTGAGCTCGCGTGGCAGGAGGAACGCGGCGGCGGTCGCCGCTGCATCGAGCCGATCGGGCGCGCTGCGAAACCCGGCGAGGGCCGTGAACGCGGCGGCCGGGACGCGCTCGACCCGCACGACCTTGCCGACGGCGTGCGCGCGCCACGCGGTCTGCCCCAGGTCCAGGAACACGAGCGCCTCGCGATCGCCGAGCCGGTCGAGCAGCTCGACGCGGTCGAGCGCGGCGGCCGCGGCAGGCGATCGCGGCGGGCCCTGCCCCGGCGCTGGCTCGGCGGCCGGCGTGGTGGTCGTGGCGTCGAGCCAGGCGCGGGCGTGGAGCGACTCGATCACCGCGAGCGCGTCGGGGGCGCGGTCCTGCTCGACCAGCAGGTCGATCAGCGCCTCGTAGGGGCTGGCGCGGTGCGCGAGGATCCATGGCCGGAGCTCGAGCGAGCCCCGGACGCGAAGCGAGTCGACGTCCGTCATGGCCCGGCGCAACGCGCGCTCGGCGTCGACCAAGCGCCCCTGGGCGCGGCAGACCTGCGCCAGCTCGAGCTCGACGCTCACGGCGTAGTCACCGGAGACCCCCTCGACGAGCGGCCGATCGAGGTGCGCGAGCGCGAGCGCGGTGTCGCCGCGGCGGGCGGCGGCGATGCCCATGATCATCTGGAACATCGCGTGGCCGCGCTCGGTCGCGGGGAGCGCGGCGAGCGATGCGAGCGCCTCGTCGTCGCGGCCCAGCGTGCTCAGGGCGGCCGCGCGATTGAAGCGGATCGCGACCTCGAGGCCGGCGACCCGCTCGGCTTGACCGGAGCGCGCGGCCTGGTCGGCGTTGCGCGCCGCCGCATCGAGGAAATCGAGCGAGGCGGTTGCATCGGCGTGAGTGCGCAGCTCGAGCAGAAACACCGCGTGCTTGAAGTAGACCCAGGCGAGCTCGGCCGGCCGGGTCGTGAGGATGTCCGCCGCGGCGCGAAACGCGGCGCGCGCCTCCTCGGCGCGACCGATGACGTTGTACGTGGCGGCCAGCGTCATGAGCGCGGACCCACGGCGACCAGGGTCGGAGCTCGCGTCCGCGAGGCGGACGGCGGTGCGCGCGAACCCGAGCGCGGCGTCGAACTGCCGCTGGTCGAGCGCGAGCGGGGCCAACGCGGAGGCTGCATCGGCGGCGCGCTGCGCATCCCCCGCCGCGGTGAACAGGTCCAGCGCGTTCGCCAGCATGCGACGGCCGTCCTCGACGCGATCGGGATCGCCCTGCCGCGTCAGGAGCGATCCGCCGAGCAACCGGGCCTCGGCGCGCTCGCTCGAGCCGAACAGCGCCATGGCCTCCGCCAGCGCTTGGTCGTGGCGACCGCTGTAGAACTGCGCCCACGCGTGGTGCATGCGACCGCGGGGCCGAGCGCCGTCGGCCGTGTTCGGACCACAGGCCGCGAGCGCGGCAGACCAGTCATGCGCCGCGGACGCGGCGTCGCAGGCAGGCGGCGCGCCCCCGCGCGGTCCATCGACCGCGGCGCACAGCCATAGCAGGCCGGCGACCCGGGTGACCCTACGCGTGCCCCGCACCCGGCGACGCTATCACGCGTGTTCGGTTCGCAGGGCGCCCGTCGTCTGTGGGTCGGAGCCGGCCGTGACCACCCGCGATGAGCCCACCGAACCCGTGTCCGTGACGCGCGCCCGCGCGTTCGTCGGCCGCGGCCGCTTCCTGCAAGGCGCGGGGGGGCGCGATCCAGGCGCACCGGGGCCGGAGGGCGCCTGCGGAACCGGGGTTGGCTGCGACGGCCCCGGCTTCGTCGCCTGGTGCCTGGGCTACGACCGCTACCAGCCGGCCTTCGTCGGCGGCTGGGACTGGGTCGAGCCCAACGCGATGATCCTCGAAGCCGAGTCGACGGCGCGCTGGTTCCAGCCGCTGGCGATCCCCGAGGTCGGCGCGCTGATCGTCTATCCCTCGATCGAGCTCGTGCGGGCCGGTCGGCTCGATCGCCGCGGCCACGTCGGTCTCGTGGCGACCGCGCCCACGAGCTGGCCGCGCGACGACGCGCGCTGGACCCAGCTGCGCGTGATCCACTGCGCGGTGAGCTTGCAACGCCGCTACGGCCACGCGATCGGCGAGACCCACGCGGTCGCATGGTCGTCGCGCGCGACGTTCCAGGGCCAGTCGCACCCGCGCTGGCGCACCCGCTTCCTGCGCTACCTCCGCGACCGGCTCCGCTGCCCATGACGAGGATCCCCATGCCCCGTGCGATCTCGCTCCATCTCGGACTCAATGCCGTGGACGCCCGGTGCTACAAAGGCTGGTCGGGCCCGCTGCGCGGGTGCGAGAACGACGCGCGCGCGATGCAGGCGATCGCCGACGCGCGGGGGTTCACGTCGCGGTTGCTGCTCGGGCAGGACGCGAACCGCAAAGGCCTGCTCGCGGCGATGGATCGCGCCGCCGCGGAGCTCGCGGCGGGCGATCTGCTGCTCGTCACCTATTCGGGCCACGGCGCCTCGCTGCCCGACGCGAGCGGCGACGAGCCCGACCAGCGCGACGAGGCGTGGTGCCTGCACGACGGGCTGGTCCTCGACGACGAGATCCACCATCAGCTGTGCGCGTTCGCCGCGGGCGTGCGGGTGCTGGTCGTGTCCGATAGCTGCTTCAGCGGCTCGGTGACCCGGGACGACCGGACGCCCTCCGCGACGGCCCCGGGCCCCCGCCGCGGCGCCTTGCGCAGCGGCAGCGCCGCCACCCCCGGTCGGCGCGCACCGGGCGCGCAGATCCGCGCGATGGCGCGCGCGTACGCCCACGAGCATGCCGCGCGGAGGGCGGCGGTCGCCGCGACGCAGACGCAGGCCCCCGCCGCCGGGATCCTTCTCCTGGCGGCGTGCGAGGACGACCAGACGGCGCACGACGGCGAGCGCCACGGCCTGTTCACGTCGGCGCTGCTCGCGACCTGGAACGGCGGGAGCTTCGCGGGCGGCCACCACGCGTTCCTTGCTGCGATCCAGAGCCAGGTCCAGGCCGCGCAGACCCCGACGCTGTTCTCGGTTGGCGCGGTCGCGCCAGGGTTCCTGGCGGCTCGGCCCTTCACGCCGTGAACCGCGCGATCGCCACTGCGGGCCACCTCTGGGCCACTGCGGGCCACCACTTGCGCCACTGCGGGCCCACCTCTTGCGCCACTGCGGGCCACCTCTTGCGCCACTGCGGGCCAGCTCTTGCGCCACTGCGGGGCCACCTCTTGCGCCACTGCGGGCCAGCTCTTGATGGAGCGCCGAGCTCGGCCGGCGCGCTGCCGCCGCCGCGGTGCCCCGGTTCGCGTCCCCGCCTCCGCTACCGCTGCTTCGGCGCGTCGCGGTCGTCGGCCGGCGCGCGGCTGACGTCGGGGGGCATCTGCAGCACCACGACGTAGTCGTTGATCGGCCGGGCGAGCGCCTCGCCGACCGAGCCTTCGCCATCGTCGATCACGCCGCGGAGCGAGATCGCCTCGGGGATGCCGCGGCGCTTGATGCGACGGATGATCGCCGAGTCGTGGCAGTGGCCGTTGCCGGCGAGCAAGATCAGGTGGCCGCCCGGGTTGGCCACGAGCCAGGTCGCCGCGGTCTCGGCCATCGTCTCGTCCCAGGTGACCTGCACGGCGTAGACCCGGTCGGCGCTGGGCATCTCGGCGGCATCGCCGTCGCCGCGGTGGTCGGCCGGCGCCGCCGGCGGATCGTGCGCGGCGTCGCGGTCGGCGGACGCCGCGCGCTTGGAATGCGCCGCGCCGCCGCCCATGTCCTCCATGAGCGCGTCGAACCACGCGCGGTGGGCGGCGTCGTCGAGCACGAGCTGCGGCAGCTGCGCCTTGTCGGCGGGCGCGAGCGACTCGAGGCCGTGGTGCGAGATCTGCTTGGTCAGCTCCTTGGGGGCATTGGCGGCGAGCAGCCGGGCGCCCGCGCCCACCGCGGCGTCGATCGTCGGGCCGTAGAACCCGTAGTCGTAGCCCCAGCGATCGTCGTAGCCGGTCCGCGCGCGCAGCGCCTGCGCGTCGATCCGGTGGGCCGCGTAGTCGTCGAGCACGCCCTGGAACGGCCGCTGGAACATCTCCATCGCCAGCGCCAGCTTGGTACCCGGTGGCAGCCGCCGGGCGAGCTCGCGCACGACGTGGAGCTGCAGCCAGTGCTGGTGCGGATTATTGTGCTCCTCGCCGACGCACACCGCGCGCGCCCGGGACAGCCGGTCCCAGAACGCCGGCTCGTCGACCGACTTGCCGGTCCGCGCGTCGACGATCTGGTACGGCAGCGCGGCGGCCTCGATGCCCTGGGCGGCCTTGGCCCCGGCTGGATGCTCGGCCCCTGCCCCGCCGTACCGCCCGCCGCAGCCCAGGGCGGTCGCCGCGAAGATCACGAGCGCCCGACCGCGGAGCGATGCTGACATGGCGCCGATGGTACACCGCCGTGGTGTTGCCGTATCTGACTTCCGATCTCGCCGGCACCGGCGGCGTGCTGCGCAGCCATGACGAGGACTTCGTCGTCGACGAGGAGCTGCCGTACGCGGCGTCCGGCGAGGGCGACCACGTGTTCGTGCGCGTCGAGAAGCGCGGCATGACATCGCCTGAAGCCGCGCGCGTGATCGCACGCACGCTGGGGATCGCCGAGCGCGACATCGGCATCGCCGGCATGAAGGACCGTCGCGCGGTCACGCGGCAGTGGTTCTCGCTGCCGCCGCGCAGCGTGGCCGGCCCCGAGCACGCGCTGGCGCTCGTGCTGCCCGAGGCGCCCGGCGAGGGCTACGTCCGCATCCTCGAGGCCGCGCGCCACCCCCACAAGCTGCGCACCGGGCACGTGCGCGCCAACCGCTTCGTGCTGCGGATCCGCGGCACCGGCGGCGACGCGTTTGCCCGCGCCCAGGCGGTGCTCGCCGCGCTGGCCCAGGCCCCGGGCGCGCCGAACTGGTACGGCGAGCAGCGGTTCGGCCGCGACGGCGACAACGCCGCGCGCGGCCTGGCGCTGGTCACCGGCGCGCGCGCGCTCGGCCGCGATCGTCGGCTCGATCGCCTCATGGTCTCGGCGCTGCAGTCCCAGCTGTTCAACGACTGGCTGGTGGCGCGGCTCGGCGATGGGCTCTACCGCACGGCGATCGCCGGCGACCTGCTCCACAAGCGCGGCGGTGGGATGTTCGCGTGCGAGGATCCCGAGACCGATACGGCGCGGCTCGCCGCCGGCGAGCTGGTCGTCACGGGGCCGATGTTCGGCGATCGGATGAGGCAGCCCGGCGACGGCACCCCGGCGGCGGAGCGCGAGGCGGCGATCCTGGCCCAGCACGGGCTCGCCCCTACCGCGTTTGCGAGCGTCCGCGCGATCGCCGAGGGCACCCGGCGCGACGCGACGATCGAAGTCCGCGACGTGGCAATTTCTGCCGTCGACGGTACGACCGTGGAAGTGGCGTTTGCGTTGCCCGGCGGTGCCTATGCCACGACCGTCATGCGCGAGATCATGAAGGAGCCTGCGCCGCGGGTCGACGCCGACCCCGAAGCTGCGTAACACTCGCCGGCGATGGACCTTTCGCGCGTGTTCGTCGACTTCGCGCAGCTCGGCGCCAACTGGGTGCTGTGGCTGCTCATCGGCCTCTCGGTGGTCTCGATCGGCGTGATGATCGATCGCGCCCTGTGGCTGCGCAATCGCGACACCGACACCGAGCGGTTCAGCCGCGAGCTGCGCAACGCGTTCGAGCGCGGCGAGCTCGATCGGCTGTCGGCCAAGTACCTGGACAGCCCCGCGGTGCCGATCCAGGTCGGCCTGCGCGGCCTGTCGGTGCGCGAGCTCGGCGCCGACGCCGCCGCCGAAGCGATGCACGGCGAGCGCGCGCGCTGGCGGCGCGCGGCGGATCGCAACCTGATCGTGCTCGGCACGCTCGGCAACAACGTCCCGTTCGTCGGCCTGTTCGGCACCGTGCTCGGCGTGATCAACGCGTTCCAGCACCTGTCGCAGAAGTCGGCCTCTGCCGAGCAGGAGACCCTGGCGACGATCGCCGAGGCGCTGAGCGCGACCGCGCTCGGCCTGCTCGTCGCCATCCCCGCGGTGATCGCGTTCAACTTCTTCAGCCGCAAGATCCGCGTGATGATGGGCGGCGCCGACGAGGTCGCCCACGCGGTGCTGTCGCTGATCTACGGCGCGGCGCACGGCGGGGCCGGCAAGGAGGCCAGCGATGGCGGGAAGTAGCCTGTACCAGGACGAGGAAGGCGCCGCGATCACCGATATCAACGTCACGCCGTTCGTCGACGTCGTGCTGGTGTTGCTCGTCGTCTTCATCGTGACCGCCAAGCTCATCGTCGCGCGCGGCGTCGAGATCGACAGGCCGAAGGCCGCCACCGGCGGTGACGTCCAGAGCACGCTGCGCGTCTCGGTCGACGCCACCGGCACCCTCTACGTCAACGGTGACAAGTTCACCAGCGACGCCGACGCGCTCGGTAAGATCAAGGTGATTGCCGCGGCGACGTCCAAGCCCAAGGCCATCATCGCCGGCGACCGCAAGACCGCGTACGGCGGGGTGATGCGTGCGATCGATCTCGTTCAGCAGGCGGGGATCACGGCGATCGCGCTCGAGAACGAGAGACCGTGACCGCGCGCGATCGCGTTTGCTAGGGTAGCCGCGTGCGCTGGGATTCGCCATTCGTGCTCGCCATGGCCGGCACGATCGCGGTCCACGTCCTGATCATCACGGCAGGCGACGCGCTGCTCGTCACCAACCCGCCGCGCCTGTTCGTGCCGCCGCCGCACATCGAGCTGGTCGAGATCGAGCTGCCGCCGACGCTGGCGCCGCCGCCGCCACCTCCCGCGCCCGCGCCCGAGTCCCCGGCGACGGTCGAGCCGGCTCCCGCGCCGGCGCCGCGGCCGCAGATCGCGCGCGCGGTCCCGAGCCATCCGCGCAGCGCGCCCGAGCCCGCGCCGGTCAAGGCCGACGCGCCGGCCGTCGCCGCGGGCGGCGATCAGGTGGTGCAGATGGACGACATCGCGCCCTCGGCCACCGGCGTGGCGGTCGGCATCGGCAAGCCAGCGACCGGTCACCTCGGCCGTGGCGGCCGCGGCGGCGGGACCGGCGCGGGCTCTGGCAGCGGCACCGCCGACGAGCCCGCCAGGCCGGTGTCGATCGCCTCGATCAAGACCCGCGCCGAGCCCAAGCGCGACTATTCGACGGATGCCGCCGCGGACTACCCGGCCGAGGCCAAGGCGCTCGGCATCGAGGGCGATATCCGCGTGCGGCTGGTGGTCGACGAGCGCGGCGTCGTGACCTCGCGCGTCCTGCTCAACAAGCTCGGCCACGGCCTCGATGAGCTCGCGATGAAGCGAGCCGGCGCGCTCGAGTTCATCCCCGCCAAGGACACCGATGATAAACCCGTTACCTCGATCGTCGTGTGGACGTTTCACATGGTGCTGCCGGCTTCGTGAGGGTGCCGCGGCTCGCGGCGCTGCGCGGCGCTGCGTGGCCCGAGGCGCCCCCCAGGACACCGCGACAGCTAGGCTCGGTGCGAGATCATCCGGGCAGACCGCTCGCGGCGCGACCGGATCGGACGCCACGCGCCGCGGTGGACCGAGGCGGAACCCGCGAGCGGCTGGAGCGGCGAGAGCTCCGCAACGGAATCACCCGATCGTAGTTCGATCCGACGTCGAGGAATTCCGATCAGGTACGCGTGCTGTGGGCGTCCGCTGACTTCGCGGCGGTCGCGGAGATCTGCGCCCTGGTCCGTGAGCCCGGCGCATCCCAACCCGGCCTGCGCAGCGCGTCCCCCCAGCCGATGCCCCTGCCCGCTCGCCCTCCACGCCCCCAAACCGCGCCGATCTTTTCCGTCAGTACCACTGCAGACGTCGCTCCGTGCTGCGTCCGCGCGCCAGATCGCGGGCCCGGCGCACCGCGCCTACGGTGCGCCGCTTCAGCGAGTCGCGAACCCAGCTATCCCCGACGGGCGCCGGCGATAACCCGAGCCGGCGCATCACGTGATTGGCGCGGTACGTCTCCACCACATCGAACGATGTCAGCGTATTGAAGAGGATGCTGAACGTGACGGTGATCTCCTTACCGGTCGCTGCCGCGTGCGGCGACCCCATGGGCATGAAGATGCAATCGCCGGGCACGAGCTCGAACACGTGCGCCTTCGGCTGGATCGCGGCCCGATACGGCGTGTCGCGCAACGTGCCCTCATGGTAGAATCGCTCGAGCGCGCGCTCCGTCACCACGCTGCGATCACGGTGATCCCACACGTAAAACGTCTTGGCACCGCGAACATGGCACAGCAGATTCTGCTCGTGATCGAGGTGGAACGGCGTGACCGAGCCCGGCGACGCCAGAAACACCGCCGCGTCGCGATTGACGAGCGCGCGGTCGCGCGGCGGCAGATGCGGCAGCAGCTGGTCGAGCACCTCGTCGACCAGCGCGCGATACTCCGGATCGTGGCGAACATTGATGATCTGGACGAACGCCTCCGCCTTGTGCAGGTGGTCGATCGCCCTGCGCAACCGGACCCGCGTATGATCGGTCCGGAGCATCATGCTCATATCGGTCTCGATCCGGCGCTCCCCGTCGTGAAACCGCACATGATCCGGGTCGCTGCGCAGCGCCAGCTTCGCCAGGCTCTCGGTCGTGAGCAGCGGGTGCGCCGCGAGCTGGTGCCGCAGCCGCGCGATCTTCATCTGATTGAACGAAGCTCCAAAGTCCATCAAAGCCATCGCGGCGCCTCCTACTCCCCACTACAACGCATACCCGAGAATACGGCAAGCCAGTTATGGTGACGATCACGCCGCAAATCGCGGCACCGCCCAGGATTCCACCGCTTGGCACTCGAGCCTTAAACGCATTTTAAGGCCGCGTCACCCGATGGCCGCGTGCGGCACGGACTCCCGCGAGGCACCATCGTGACTGGGCGAGCCGTGCTTCGCTTTATACATGGTGAAATATTCATCCGATCTCGACCTGCTCGGCATCCAGGCATCCGGATCTTTCGATCCTCGGGGCCGCGTCACCGACGCGTACGGCATCTCGATCGTCAGCACCGCGGATCGCCATGCATGCTGGATCGGCGCCGACGTGCCGAACGCCCTGGCGACCGAGCTGACCGCTGCCGTCGATGCAGCGCCCCCTTCTCCCACAGCCACCGAGCCGCCGGCCGTGCTCGAGCGCTGCCGGCGCCTGCTCGCCGCCGACGGGCGCGCGCTCGACCAGTCCGGTGGCCCCCAGTTCGCGTTCCCGGACGACACGCAGTTCCCCTCGGACGCGCGCATCGAGCGCTCCAGCGCCCCGCCCCGCCCCGCGCTCCGGACTGCCAACCCAGGAAACTGGCACCCGGTCGAGTGGGCCGAGCTGCTCGATGGCCGCCTCGGCCCCTGGACCATGGCACTCGACGCCGATCGCGTCGTCGCGGTCTGCCACACGCCCGGCCCGATCACGGCGCACGGCGCCGAATGCGGGGTGTGGACGCATCCGGACTTCCGCGGCCGCGGCCTCGCGGCGGCCGTCACCGCCGCCTGGGCGGCGATCCTGCGCCCCACCGGTCGCCACCTGTTCTACAGCACCGACGCGGACAACCGCTCGTCGCAACGCGTTGCCCAGCGCTTGCGCCTGCGTCTGCTGGGCTGGATCTGGCACCTCCGCGCCGCCCGCGAACCAGCCGGCGGTCGAATGCATCCGCTCAGTTCGCTGTACCGCGTCGGCTGACCAGCGCGACGATCCCACCGAACCGGGGGACCGAGGTCCAGGCGCGTCGAGGAGCGAGCGACGCGTGAATCAGCCGCGAAGCTGCAGGACGTCGCGAATCACAGACGCCGGCTCGCGCGGACCGGGAGCCCACGGCCCCCACGTGGATGCCTCAATTTGCCACCCGCGATGCCAAGCTGATCAGCGACAATTACCTTTGCCGGTTGTGGGACCATTGGTCGTGGCCTTCATCCGGATGTGAGCCGATCTGCAACCGGTGAACAACCCGGGCGTCCGGGCCGGTGTGTCCAGTGCCCGATCATCCGCGTCGTTACGCGAAGCTCCGAAGCCCATCCGCTCGGACTGGGGGAGCACCAGCGAAAGTCGCGGTGCAGTGCGCCGCGCGCACGTCGTTCGCGGCGACAAGCACCGTTCGAGCGTGCAGTGCCCGTCGACCAGCTCCGGGTCGCGAGGTCGAGCGGGCGACTGGTCGTCCAGGGTCGCGCAAGTCTCGTCGCGGCCCCGGCTCGCCGGTATCATCGCGGATTGCGTCTGCGGCGGCACACCGGAATTCCCCGGAATTCCTGAGACCTCTCGAGGCAGTCACCGTGCTCAGTCATG
>Ga0302256_10000070_pt1 | contig 18965 bp, 11 predicted proteins | sample I_Fen_E3_4_FD_194571 | JGI IMG/M metagenome (GOLD analysis project Ga0302256, IMG submission 194571) | Peat permafrost microbial communities from Stordalen Mire near Abisko, Sweden - I_Fen_E3_4 | ecosystem: Environmental > Terrestrial > Soil > Wetlands > Permafrost | place: Sweden: Abisko...
TCGATCGCTGCCTCCTCCTGCGCTTGGAAGAAGGCGTCTGCGTGGTCGGTGCCTCCCTTGATGAGCGCCGAGACCTTCGTCTGGACGATCGGGCGGATGGATCCCTTGATGCCGTCCTTGGCTGCGTCGACGATCGACGTGCTGATGGCTTTGATCAAGGTCTTGCGCGCGTTCTCGGCCGCCTGCTTGGCGACCGCATCCTCCACTGCCTTGCTCGCGCCCTCGGCGACTTGCTTGGCGACCGCATCCTCCACTGCCTTGGTGATGCGGCCGGCCACGAACCCGGCGATTCCACCGGTCGCGGCTTGCAGCGCGCCGATGATCAGCGCTTCGAGGACGGCATCGGCAATCGTGGGGTTCTTCGGCTTCTCGACCTCTGTTCGGATGGCGCGAACGGCGAACGCCTGCTTCCCCGCGATGTCGCTCCAGGCGGTGGCTGCCATGGTCATGCGCCCATTGAATTTTCCCCAATAGCCACCATCATAGCTCTCTCCAGGGTCGCCCTTGTCACCCTTCTCGCCCTGCGGCCCCGCGGGGCCCTGCTTGCCGGCCCTGCGTTGGATCGCTCCTCCCGCGTCAGCCCGCTGCACTGACGACGCAGGCGACGATCCGCCGCCCGGCAGCAGATCCGCAGCGCTCTCGCCGCGCACGACTCGGTCGGCGACGTCGTCTGCGTTGCGCTCGTACGCGTCGCCGGTCTCTCCGACGCCGCCCTTGAGATGCACACCAGCGCGCTGCTGCACTACGTGCGCGGCCTCGTGCGCGGTGGTGTGCAGATCGGGCACACCGGCGAATGCGACATGATTCCCGGTGGCGTACGCTTCGGCCCCGATCTCGGTGCTCGCACGCGCAGCAGCTTCGCCGGTGTGCGCCTGGATCTTGCTCACGTCGTGCGAGCCGAACGCGGGCTGGATGACGTCGAGATGCGGCAGCGCAGATCCGCCGTCGGCGACGCCGCGCTGCGCTGCCTCGTGGACGTGGTCGCCGGTGGCGGCTCCGGTGGCCTTGCGCTGCACCGGTACGGCGTTTGCGTGCAGCGCCTCAGCCCCGAAGTGCGCCCCCATGCCCGCCTGGCTCGCCGGATCAGGCGACGTGCCGCCGCCGCCAGATTGCACGACAGCAGGATCGATGGACGTGGCCGATTCTGCACTGTCACGCCTCATCTGGATCGACCCGCCGCCGGTGGGCAGCGAACCACTCTCCGGCGCAGCCTGCGGGGCCGTTTCGGTCGTGGTCTGTCCCTCGGCGGCCTGCTTCGCGGCGGCTAGCCTCGCGCGGTGCCGCAGGACGAGCCCAGATTCCCGCACCGGGACGTTGGGGTTGATCAGGCCCGGGCCGCCGGTCATGGACCGCCAGTCAGCGTAACGCTTCCTTTGCACCGGTGCGTCGCCGGGCCGCTGCGGACTGCTATCAGGCGCAGCCTGCGGGGCCGCTTCGGTCGTGGTCGGTCCCTCGTGTCCCTCGGCGGCTTGCTTCGCGGCGGCTAGCCTCGCGCGGTGTCGCAGGACGAGCCCAGATTCCCGCACCGGCAGGTTGGGGTTGACGAGATCGTCCGTCGCAGACCTCTTGCCGATGTCAGCGCCCCCGAACAGGCTCGCGTCGGGCGAGGGCTGCCGCGGCGCTTCGTCGGTGAACCACCTCGGCTTGTTCGAACTATCGTGGTCGGTCATGGGTGCTCCGGGTCGTCGATCGGGTTGCCAGGTTGACGGGCGCGCTGTGCCATCGCTTCCTCGACAGGGATCCCGGCATCGCGCGCGGTAAACGCTCGTTCATCATTCCATGCGTCCGCTGCGGGACAGCTTTCCTACCTCGGCGTATTCTAGCTGCACCGCGCATTCGAGATGCGCCTGGGTCAAGCGGCTTCCATCCTCTGCCGCCAAGAACGCCGCGCGGACGCAGGCGTTGCGGATGTAGCCGCCGGACAGCTCGTACTTGTTCGCGAGCTCGTACAGATCGAGATCACCGGCGATCGGGATCGTGGCCGGGAGGTGCACGCGCCAGAGCTCGATCCGCGCTTCGTGATCAGGGAACGGAAAGGTGATCCGGAACGACAGCCGGCGCTTGAACGCAGGATCGATCGACGCGCCGAGATTCGTCGTCAGGATCGCGAAGCCCTCGAACGAGTCGAGGCGCTGCAGCAGGTAGTTGACCTCGAGATTCGCGAACCTGTCGTTGCTCGATCGGACCTCGCTGCGCCGCGCGAACAGGCTATCGGCCTCGTCGAACAACAGGATCACCTGGCCGTCCTCCGCGGCATCGAAGATCGCGCCCAGATTCTTCTCGGTCTCGCCGATCCACTTGGACGTGACCTTCGAGACGTCGACCTGGTACAGGTCGAGGCCCAGCTCGCGGGCGATCGCGCCTGCCACCAGCGTCTTGCCCGTGCCGGGCGCTCCTTCGAACAAGGCAGTCAAGCCCCGTGACGTGGCGGCCACGCGCTCCATGCCCCAGTCGTCGAACACGGTGCGGCGATGGCGAGCGCGGCCGATCAGCTCGCGCAACGGGTGCATCGTGTCGTCGGGCAGCACCAGCTGGGACCAGTCCGCCAGGCGATCGACGCGCCGCGCCTGATCGCCGAGCTTCACCTCGCGACTCTGGCGCAAGCGAGTCTCGAGGTCGGTCAGCACGTCACCCGCGAGCCGACCTTGCTGGAACCGCGATTCGGCGACCGCACGCACGGCGCTTCGAATCGTCCCCGGGCCGACGCGATATCGAGCCGCGATCACCTCTGGGTGGTCGACGGCCAAACCGTACTGGTCGAGCGCTTCGCGCCAGACCCCAAGCCGCTGCGTCTCCGTCGGCGGCTTGAGATCGAGCAACAGGTAGCCCGGATCGAGCGGAACCTTGGCGCGCGGAGCCAGATGGACGGCTGCAGGGCCCGGGTGCGAGCCCACGATGTCCTGGACCACGTCGTGCAGCGGGTCGTCGCTGCCCCTGGTCACGTCATCGAGGCGAACCAGACACGGGACCAGGCCGCAGCAGCGCGCGCGAAAGCTCGGTGCAAAGCGCCGCCGCGAACGCGTCGGGCTGGCGCGGTAACCGCTTCAAGTCGATGATGCCGAGGTCGCGGCCGGCCTTGTGCGCGAGCGCGGCCAGCACCGTGCGACGGCCACACCCGGCGGGGCCGCGCACGCAGATCCGCACCTGGTGCTCGTCACTCGGCGAGCGCGACAGATACCGGCTCGCTTCGAGCAGCAGCTCGGAGGGGACCAGCAGCTCATGGAGTGCGCGGTCCGCCGCGCGGACAGCGGTCGCTGCGCCGGGGCCGAAATCGACCAGCTCCGCGCGCAATCGAGCGACGATCACCGGATCGACCTCGAGCAGGGCGTGCGGTCGCGCCCGATCACCCGCGGCGGCATGGATCAGCCCATACCGGCACAGCGCGGCTCCGGGCGACAGCTCATGGGCGATGTCGCTTCGCGCTTCGTCGGTCTCGGCGAGGATCTGCTCGACCAGGAGTTCGTCGACGCGTGCACGCATCGGGTCGCTCGCAAGGATCCCGTACAGCCGGTTGAGCTCGCCGTGAATCGTCGGCGCGGCGACCACGAGCAGGATCTTCGTCGCGAGCTCTGAGAGCCGAAACTCGGCCGCCAGTGCGCCGAGCGGTGTCGACTCCGTGCGCCGCGATGAATCGCTCCCCATGGCTCGCTCGTGATCGACAAGCTCTGCGTGCGCCGCCTCCACTTGTTCCCGCGCGTGATGCTCGGCCTGGATGCCGAGGATCGCCAGCGCTTCCAGCTCCCGGGGACGCCGGCTCTCGTTCGCGTAGGCGATCCGTCCGGTGTCCCAGCCGCGCGCGATGGCCAGCAGCGCGCGAAGCCCGATCCAGCGCAGCTCGCCCTGAAGCAAGCGCGCTGCTTCGTGCCGCGTGACGCTCGGCCACTTCGGCGGGGCGCCGAGTCCGCGCAGCTTGAACATCTCGATCACGGGTGCTTCCACGGGGGCTATCATCCTTGCGCCACGTCCTTCATCCGGCGGGCATGCGTCCGCCAAGCGCGGCTGGGTCTGGGGCGTGTTGTCGGGAGGCATGATCGAATGCGCGGCGCCTGCTGCGCGGGAGCCCGCGGGTCCCGGTGCGGCTTGCTCGAAGGCGCCACTCGCGCCCGGCGCAGGTGCGGAGTCCCACATCGATGGTTCCAGCAAGTTGCCTGACCGTGGTGCTTCGGTCGATGCGTCCCGAACATGGGCCGGCGGCGGCGAGATGCTCGTCGACCCGTGCGTCCGGGGCGGCTCGCTCACGGCCATCGCTCCGACCGCCAGCGGTAGCCGCGTGGGCTGATGCTGCGAGGCGAGCTCGGGCAAGTGCTCCACGGGCGGCGCAGCACGAGCGCCAGACGGCCCGAGCGAGACGCGGAGCGGAAGCGGCGCCGACGGGCTCGGTGCCGCCGTGCCAACGGCCCCGGGTGCGACGGGTGCCGCTGGCAACCGCTGCCTATCGATCGCGATCTCGAGTTCCGGACGAGCGCTTGCGGTGAGGGCAGCGAGAGCATAGATGCGGACGACGTCGGCCGAGCGGATCGCGATCCGCTCACCCGCCGGATCCACGGCGAAGTCGTCGACGTCCACAGGCGCTTGCACGAGCGCGTGGACACTGCCCGAGCGGATATCGATCGCCGCGAAGCGGCGCTCGGAGGTGTGCACGACCAGCAGCCCGCGCTGTGCCGCGATCCTCGTCTCACCGGAAGGTAACTCGAACTGCCGCTGGACCTTGCCGGTCTCGGCCGAGAACGCGATCGCGCCGCGCTTGCCGCGCGGATCGGCGACGACGAGGACCAGCACTTTGGCATCGAGCATCGCCGCACCGCCGAGCGCGACCACGTTGCCGAGGAGCCGCTGGTTGGTCCCACCGCCGAATCGCACCACCTGTTCGTGGCAGATGACCTGTTGACGCGCGGTGAGTGGGATGGCGATACCCCCGCGTGGTACGGGGACCTCGATCAGCTCATCGAGCTGCTCGACGATCGCCTGCCGCCCGGTTCCTTGCATCAGCACGGCAGGTCCACCCGTCGGCGCGACGAGCCACTCCGCGCATGGCGCCGTCGCCAGCGTCCGAGGCGAGCCCAGCACGTGCCCATCGCGATGAAACCGACGTAGCTGCGCCCGGTGCTCGTCGAGCGTCCACAGCTGCTGAGGGAACACCGCGATCGCAGTCACAGCGGGTTGCGCTATGCGAATCGGGCCGTGGCTCCGCGAGAAGCCGACGAGGGTCACGGCATCGGTGCCGGCGCACGCGAGCAGCTTGCCATCGCTCGTGAACTGCAGGAGTTGCGACTGAACCAGCACCGGACTCATGGTTTCCCCCCGCGCCATGGTCGGCGTCGATCGATCTCTTCACGACTGCCGCCGCCGGTCATGGCGCCAGATCCGCAGCGACGATCGGGTCGAAGCTGTCGCCGCTCGACCGTCCTCGCTCGCGGCCGCCGCGCCGAAACCAAACGCGAGGTCATCGCGCACCTGCCGCGTTCGCCAATCGCTGGTCGAATCCGCCCGCCGCTCACGATCGCGGACCTTACCCACGGCAGCTCCCCGCGCACAATCGCCACAACCACGAGATTCTCAGGCTTGAGCGGTAGGTGCGTCTCGCCCTGGCCGTACGGAGCCGCCGCCAGGTAGGGCATTGGGGACCAACTCCGAACTGCACGCGGATCGTTCACAGCTCCCGTCGTCGGTGGTGGCGGGAGCGAGCGCGGCTCTACTTGTTCACGTAGTCGATCCAGAGCACAAGCAGATGGCACGGGAACACAAGACATCAATTTGGCACAAGACGCAAGGGGTGTCCAACGTGTCCAACAACATCGCCACGCCCCCTCGCGCGTTGGACGCTCCCCTGAAATTCGCGCTCTCGGCACCGACTTACGGCCCGCTTACGCACGCTGAAGCGCTCTGGTCAGCAACGGATCCGACAGCCCCACCTGGTCGGTCGACGTCAATCGGACGACGCGCCACTACGCCCGAGAACCTGTCCCCGCCCAGCCCGACCCGCTTTGATCGCCAGTTCTTCAGCGCCGCTTGTCGAACTTCTTGATCGCGTCGGGGGTGACGGGCGTGAACAGGTTGACCAGGCTACCATCGGGATCGCGGAACAAGAGCGAGCGATTGCCCCATGGCATGGTGGTCGGTTCCTGCACGACCTTTCCGACGACCGACGCGAGCCTCCGATAGTCGGCGTCCACATCGGCCACGCGAAACTCCAGAATGACGGAGTGATTGTCGGCCGGGCGAGCGGCACCGGCCGCGAACAGCTCGATGGTCCTTCGGTGAGCCATCGCGATGGTGCACGAAGCGGTTTCCAGCTCGGCGAAATCCTCCGTGTACCAGGTCGCCGAGGTTCCGGTGATCTGCTCGTAGAACGCGACGAGGCGCTTGAGCTCATCGGTGATGATTCGAATCGAGATGAAGTCCATGAAGTTCTCCTTGGCGGTCTGTCTCAACGGTCGCCCCCTACATCGCGCCTCTCTGTGACAGCCTTCTGTCAGCATTGTGGGAGCGAATGCTTCGCATCTGGCGCGCCGGATGGGGCGCGGAGGCCCGGGTCAGCGCGCGGGGATCGCCGAGGTCTCGCGCGGCAGGATGGCGTGGAACACGCTGCCCTGGCCGGGCTGGCTGCGCACGCCGACGCTCCCGCCCTGCGCCTCGACGATCCGCCGGGTCAGCGCGAGGCCCAGGCCCGTGCCCTGCGCGCCACCCCCGCGCGCGGGTTCGAGCTGCTCGAACTCGAGGAACAGCCGCGAGATCTGGTCCGCCGCGATGCCGACGCCGGTATCCTCGACCTCGAGCCGGAACGCGTCGGGCGGTTCGGGCGAGGTCCGCACCGTGATCGCGCCCCCGTCCGGCGTGAACTTGAGCGCGTTCGATAGATAGTTGTAGAGCACCTGCTTGAACCGCGCCGGATCGATGACCACCGTCTCGATCGACCGGTCGACCGCGACGGTGACGCGGATCCGCTTCTGCAGCGCCATGGTGCGCAAGAGGCCCGTGACCTCGGAGATCACCGCCTCGAGCACCACGGGCTCGGGCCGGAACTCGAGCTTGCCGGCCTCGACCTTGGCCAGATCGAGCACATCGTTGATCAGCTGCAGCAGGTGCCGGCTGCTGGTCAGGATGTCGCCGAGAAACTCCTGGTGCTCCGGAGATTCGCGCGCGACGCGGCCGTAATACAGCAGCTCCGAGAACCCGATGATCGTGTTGAGCGGCGTGCGCAGCTCGTGCGACATCGCGGCGAGGAACTCGCTCTTGAGCCGGTTCGCCTCGTGGATCCGGAGGTTCTGCTCGTGCAGCGACCGCGATCGCTCGCGCTCGGCCTCGATCTGCCGGCGCTCTCGCAGATCGACGATCGAGACCCGACAGAGCGCGCGGCCCTCGTCCGGCAGGTACACGACGCGGATCTCGCACGGGATCGGATCGCCGGTCGCGGTGCGGTGGGTCCACTCGAGCACGAGGCGCTCGCCGCGCCGCGCGCGCAGCAGGTTGTCGCCGATCGCGTCGCTCGACAGCCGGCCATCGGGCTGGCGCTCGGGGCTGAGCTCGCCCGGCGTGCGCGCGAGGAGCTGGTCGCGGGGATAGCCGAACAGCCGGACCGCGTTGTCATTGGCGTCGTCGATCCGGCCGGTATCGAGATCGTAGATCAGGATCGCCTCGGGTGCGATCTCGAACAGCTTGCGCAGCACGCGGCGCTCGGCCTCGAGCAGGTGCGCCGCGGTCACGTCCTTGTACGAAGCCGCGACGTGGCGAACCGCGCCATCGCGATCCTTGAGCGGCGTCATCGACGCCTCGATCGCGACCCGCTTGGCGGCGACCTGGACGTGCGCGAGCTTGCCGGCGTCGTACCAGGCCGCCGGCAGCGCGACGGGCTCGCCGGCGAACGCGCGGCGGATCTCCGGCATCAGCCCGAGCCCGGTCAGGAGCTCGTCCTTGAAGATATTGTAATCGAGCGGCGGCACCGAGCCGAACAGCTCGCGGAACGCGCGGTTGGCCACCCGGCATTGACCGTCGACGTGGTAGAGCGCAAACGCGACGGGCGCCTCGCCAAACAAGGTCTCGAGCAGGAACACCGGATCGGCGACCGCGGCGAGCTGTGTGCTGACGTACTCCGCTTCAACCATCGGACCCCATCGGTCGCTCGCTACACTATCGCCGATGATCGCGGCTGCCGAGCGCGCGGAGCCGGCGCCGCACGGTGAGCCGCGAGCGAGGCTTGGCGCGAGCGCGAGGAACCCCGCCCTCGTCAGAACAACCCTGACGGCCACGCCGGCGAACCCTCGATCCGGAGTTGGCGCCTGCGCTGGCGCGCGCCGCGTCGCGCCCGCGGGTGTCCGCGGCCCGCGCGCGCGAGCCGGCGCGATACTCGATCTGCGCAATCCCGCTTTGCAAGGCAGCACGGCACCCTGCGCGAGGCGCCTCGTCGCCTCGCGAGGTGTCGCAGTGTGTCGCTGACGCCGACCGCGTTGGAAGATCGCGACAACCTCGATAGAGTCGGGGCCGTGAAGCTCCCCGCCTCGCTCGTCGCCCTCACCCTGCTGACGTCCTGCGGCCCGGCGCCGTCGCCGGTCGCGCCTGCGCCGCCGCCGCCACGGGCCGCCGCCGCGGAGCCGCCGCCCACGCCCCCGGCGCCGTCGGCGCTCGACGCGGCGAAGGCCGAGGTCGCCCGGCTGACCGCGCTCGCCGCTCAGGACGTGCTGCTCGCGCCGTGGACCGGGCCGTACGGCGGCGTTCCGCCGTTTGACAAGGTGACGATCGAGGCGGTGCCGCACGCGTTCGAGATCGGGCTGGCGCTGATGCTCGCTGAGACCGACGTGATCGCCGAGACCGCCGAGCCGCCGACGTTCGACAACACGTTCGTGCCGCTCGAGCAGAGCGGGCGCCACCTCCATCGCCTCGAGACCGTGTTCTCGGTGCTCTCGGGCAACCTGAGCACCCCGGCGGTCCAGGCGGTCGACAAGGAGTGGTCGCCCCGGCGGGCCGCGGCGTCCGACAAGATCACGTTCAACCCCAGGCTGTTCGCCCGGGTGACCGCGGTCTACCAGGCGCGCGAGCAGCTCGATCCCGAGCAGCGCCGGCTGGTCGAGCTGCGCTACGACCGCATGGTGCACGCCGGGGCGAAGCTGTCGCCCGAGGACCAGGCCAAGGTCGGCCAGCTCAACGAGCAGCTCGCCGGCCTGTTCGCGGAGTTCTCCAGGAAGGTGCTCGCCGACGAGAACGCGTGGACCGTGCTCGAGGCGAGCGACCTCGCCGGGCTCTCGCCCTCGCTCAAGGCGAGCTACGCCGCGGCCGCGGCGGAGCGCAAGCTCGACGGCAAGTGGGCCGTGGTCAACACGCGGTCGAGCGTCGATCCCTTCCTCCAGATGGCGGCGCGCCGCGACCTGCGCGAGAAGGTGTGGAACGCGTTCAAGCGCCGCGGTGATAACGGCGGCGACAACGACACGCACGCGACGTTCGCGGCGATCATCAAGCTGCGCGCCGAGCGCGCCAAGCTGCTCGGCTACGCCTCGCACGCGCACTGGCGCATGGCCGACACGATGGCCAAAGATCCGGAGCAGGCCAAGGCGCTGATGATGAAGGTGTGGCCGGCCGCGGTCGCGCGCGTCGCCGAGGAGGTCGCCGACATGGAGAAGATCGCGCGCCGCGATGGCCAGAAGGGCGCGTTCGAGCCGTGGGATTATCTGTACTACGCCGAGAAGGTCCGCAAGGCGAAGTACGCCCTCGATCAGGCCGAGCTCGCGCCCTACTTCGAGCTCAACAACATGATCGCCGCGTCGCAGTGGATGGCCGAGAAGCTCTACGGCCTGTCGTTCACCGAGATCACCGGGACGCTGCCGGTGTTCGAGCCCCAGGTCCGCGTGTGGGAGGTCAAGGACAAGGCGAGCGGCGCGCACGTCGGCCTGTTCTACGGCGATTACTTCGCGCGCAAGGGCAAGCGGTCGGGCGCGTGGAGCTCGGGCTACCGCGGCCACGAGACGTTCACCGGCGCGCTGCAGACGCCGATCGCCTCGAACAACAACAACTTCGTCCAGGGCGCGCCCGGCGAGCCGGTGCTGATCTCGCTCGACGACGCGCAGACGCTGTTCCACGAGTTCGGCCACGCGCTGCACGGCCTGCTCTCGGAGACCAGGTACCCAGGCCTGGGCGGCACGCCGCGCGACTTCGTCGAGTACCCGTCGCAGGTCCACGAGCAGTGGGTCCTGGCGCGGCCGATCCTCGACAAGTTCGCGCGCCACTACAAGACCGGCAAGCCGATGCCGCAGGCGCTCGTCGACAAGGTCACCCGCTCGAGCAAGTTCAACCAGGGCTACACCACGGTCGAGTATCTCTCCTCGGCGATCGTCGACATGGAGCTCCACACCAAGCCCGACGGCGTGATCGACCCCGAGACGATCGAGCGCGACACGCTCGAGAAGATCGGCGCGCCCCGGCAAGTCGCGATGCGCCACCGCCTGCCGCAGTTCAACCACCTGTTCACCAGCGACGGCTACTCCGCCGGCTACTACAGCTACCTGTGGTCCGAGGTGATGGACGCCGATACCCGCGAGGCGTTCGCCGAGGCCGGCGACGTGTTCGACCCGACCGTGGCGGGCAAGCTGCGCAAGTACATCCTGGCGCCCGGCAACGCGACCGATCGCGCCTCTGCCTATCGCCAGTTCCGCGGCCGCGACCCCGACGTCTCGGCGCTGCTCAAGAAGCGCGGCTTCCCGGTCAAGCCCGCCGCCAGGTAGCGACGCGGGGCACCGGGTCAGATCTCGTCGGAGCCCTGGTGGACGCCCTCGAACAAGATGGTCGAGAGGTAGCGCTCGCCGGTGTCGGGCAAGAGCGTCAGGATCGCGCTGCCGGCGGGAGCGCGGCCGGCGACGTCGAGCGCGGCGGCGAACGTCCCGCCGGCGGAGATGCCGACGAAGATGCCCTCCTTGTGCGCCAGCGCGCGCGCGGTGGCGACCGCGGCGGCGTCGCTGACCGCGACCCGCTCGTCGAACACCGTGCGATCGAGGACGGCCGGCACGAAGTCCGGGGTCCAGCCCTGGATCTTGTGCGGCTTCCAGTCCTTGCCGTCGAGCAGCTGGGCCTCGAGGGGTTCGGCCACGACGACCTTGAGGTCGGGCCGCGCGCGCTTGAGCATCTGGCCGGCGCCGGTCAGGGTGCCGCCGGTGCCCCAGCCGGTGACGAAGTAGTCGAGGCGACGGTCGGCGAAGTCCGACAGGATCTCCGGCCCCGTGGTCTGGCGGTGGAACGCCGGATTGGCCTCGTTCTCGAACTGGCGGGCGAGGAACCAGCCGTGTTGCTCGGCGAGCTCGGCGGCCTTGCGCACCATGCCGGAGGCGCGTTCGGCGGCGGGGGTCAGGATGACCTTGGCGCCGTAGCCGCGCATGATCTGGCGCCGCTCGACCGAGAAGGTCTCGACCATCACCGAGACGAAGGGATAGCCCCGCGCCGCGCACACCATCGCGAGCGCGATGCCGGTGTTGCCCGAGGTGGCCTCGATGACGGTCTGGCCCGGCACGAGCGCGCCGCGCCGCTCGGCGTCGAGGATGATGCCCAGCGCGAGCCGATCCTTCACCGAGCCGCCGGGGTTGAAGGACTCGACCTTGACGTACATCGTGATGCTGGCCGGGGCGAGCCGGTTGATGCGGACGACCGGCGTGCGGCCGATGGTTTGCGTGATGTCGGCGTAGATCATGGCGATCTCCTTGCTGCGGGGATGCCCGAGCGTACTCGAGCCGCCGGGCGCGCGCCCGTGGGCTACGAGCCGGCGCGATAGCCGTCCGTCAGCGCCCCGAGGAACGCGACGAGGTCGGCGATCTCGGCCTCGGTGAGCGCGGGCTCCTTGCCGCCGAACGGCGGGTCGCGGTGGAGGTTCGCGCGGTACCTCTCCGGCAGATCGTCGGGCACGCCGTGCGGGTACCAGCGCCCCGGCGCCGCGTCGCGCGTGGCGTAGAACCGCACCGCATCGGCGAGCCGCGTGATCGCGCCGTTGTGAAACCACCGCTTGCGCGTGGCCACGTTGCGCAGCGACGGCGTGCGGAACAGCCCGCAGTACTCGGCGCGGTGGGCCAGGTCGGTGCGCAGCGGCCCGCACAGGCCGAGGTCGAAGTGCGCCGGATCGGCGTTCTCGGGCAGCGCGCGGTTGCGGGGCACGCCGAGCGCGACGAAGCCGTTGTCGGTGAACGCCGGGAAGCCCGCGCCGCTCGCGCGCGACGGGTGGCAGCTCGCGCAGTTCCCCTTGCCGGGCGCCTCGAACAGCGCGAGGCCCCGCGCCTCGGCCGCCGACAGCTTCGCGGTGCCGCGCAGGACCGCGTCGTACTTGCTGTCGTACGGCGAGAACTCCGCCGGGGTCTGCTGGAAGACCTCGAGCGCGAGCAGCGCCGCGTTCAGCGCCGCGTCGTCGGTCGCGAGCGCGGCGTCCCCGAACAGCGCCCGCAGCCGCGCGACGTACGGCGGCCGGCGCAGCACCGCCGCCACGTCCGCGGGCGCGCGGTTCGCCATCTCCGCGGGCGAGAACAGCGGCAGGCGCGCCTGGTCGTGCACGGTCTGCGCGCGCCCGTCCCACGTGTAGCCGCCGGTCGGTCCCTGATCGGTGCCATCGCCATCGCCGTCGAAGAAGTGCTCGGTGAACCGCGGGACCGCCTGCAGGTAGCGCAGCGACGGGACCGCGCGCCCCAGCACGCGATCGTCGGCGGGCGCGAACGCGTGCGCCGGGTCGTGGCACGTCGCGCACGCGAGCGTCCCCGAGGCAGAGAGCCCCGGATCGAAGAACAGCTCGCGCCCGAGCGCCGCGAGCGCGGCCGGCGAAGGCCGGTTCACCGACGTCGCGGCGTAGAACGCCGTGGCGCTCGGCGGTGGGGCCGCGGGCGACGCGGCCGCTCCCGACGCGGCCGCGTGGTCGCCGCGCTGGCACGCGCCGGCCGCCAAGGCCGCGAGCGCGGCGAGGATCGCGTGGTTCACGCGCAGGGTGATCGCATCGCTCGGTGGCGCGCGCGTGACAACTGCGTCACCGCTGGACTTGTCATGCGCGCGCGGCGAACGCGTCACGCGCGCGCGGAACGATGCGCGGATGCGCAAGCTCCCGCTCCTCGCACTCGCGACCGCCCTCGGCGGCGCCGCGTGCGGCGACAACATCGACAGCGTCACGACGCCCGACGCGCCGGCGGCGTCGCCCGACGCCGCCGCCCTCGACACCACGGCCGTCCTCAAGGCGAAGGTGAAGACGATCGTCTTCATCTATGCCGAGAACCGCGGCTTCGACAACGTCTACGGGCTGTTCCCGCACGCGAACGGCATCCCGGGCAAAAACCCCGACGCGACCGGCGCGTACATCCCGCAGGTCGATCGCGACGCGTCCTCGACGCTGCTGCCCAAGCTGCCCCAGTCGTGGGGTGGCGTGACCGCGGCCGGCTTCACCCCGGCGATCACGCAGGCGACGAGCGACAACCTCCCGAACGCGCCGTATGCCCTCGAGGACGTGTACGCCGGCTTGTCGCAGCAGACGATCACGCGCGACCTGTACCACCGGTTCTTCGAGAACCAGATGCAGATCGATGGCGGCACGAACGACAAGTTCGCCGGGTACGCCGACTCGGGCGGGCTGGTGATGGGCTACTACAAGACACACGGCGCGCTCTGGGACCTCGCCGGCCAGTACGTGCTCGCCGACAACTTCTTCCAGGGCGCGTTCGGCGGCTCGTTCCTGAACCACCACTACCTCATCTGCGGCTGCGCGCCGGAGTACCCGAACGCGGACACCGCGGCGGCCGCGCCGACGATCGCCGCGATCGACAAGGACGCCGCCGGCCACTTCACGCGCCTCACGCCGGGCGCGACCTCGCCGGCCTCGGCGATCGACGGGGCGCCGACGTTCCAGCTGTCCGGCAACATCGCCCCGAAAAACTACTTCGGCGACGGCACGTTCCGCGCCGTCAACACGATGCAGCCGCCGTATCAGCCGAGCGGCAACGCGCCCGCCGCGACGGACACGACCAAGCTGTTCGCCGATCCGGCGCGCCCGACCACGCTGCCGCCCCAGACCCAGCCGACGATCGGCGATCAGCTCGACGCCAAGGGCGTGGCCTGGAAGTGGTACGGCGGCGCGTTCACCTCGACCCTGGCCCACGCGACCGGCGACCGCGCGTTCCCGTCGACCACGGTGCCCGGCTCGGCGCCGAACTACCAGTTCCACCACCAGCCGTTCAACTACTACAAGGCGTTCGACCCGGCGACCGCCGCCGCCGCCCGCGCCGCGCACCTGAAGGACTACACCGACCTCATGGCCGACGCGGCCGCCGGCACGCTGCCGCCGGTCGCGTTCTACAAGCCCGAGGGCGATCTCAACCAGCACGCCGGCTACGCGTCGCTGGCCGCGGGTGACCAGCACCTCGCGGACGTCGTCGCGGCGCTCAAGGCGAGCCCGCAGTTCGCGAACATGGTCATCGTCATCACGTACGACGAGAACGGCGGCTGGTGGGATCACGTGGCGCCGCCCAGGGCGGACCTGCTGGGACCCGGCACGCGCGTCCCGGCGCTGATCATCGCGCCGTTCGCGAAGGCCGGCACGGTCGATCACACGCAGTACGACACCGCGTCGATCCTGCGGCTCATCGCGCGCCGCTTCGACCTCGCGCCGCTGCCCGGCGTGGCCGCGCGCGACGCCGCGCTGGTCGCCAACGGCGGCACGGCGATGGGCGATCTCACGAACGCGCTCGACCTCGCGCCGTAGCGCGAGCTTGCCGCGCAGGTCGTCATCTCGCCCGTCGGGCGGTCGAGCCGAGAGGCGGTCATGGCGTCGCGGGCGCGCGCGCCGACATGGGGGCGCCGACGACGAGCACCGACTCGATCTGCACCGTCGCCATGAACACCCCGAGCGAGACCGAGAGCGGCAACCCGGCGGTCGGAATGGTGCCGGTCAACGTGGCCAGCGGCGCGGCGCCACCGCGCGCGTAGACCGAGCAGGTGAACTGGGCGCCGACGTGGCCCATCGCCAGCGTGAACGCGGCGGAGCTCGACGTGAACATCGTCTCGTCGCCGTTCAGATCGAGCTGCCACCGGTTGGCCAGGCCCAGGTCGATGATCGTGCAGGTACTTCGGTCCGTGATCGCCACCTCGAACAGCACGGCGTTCGCGAGCGGCGGCAAGAACGTCATCGCGACCAGCACGCTCGACGGATCGCCGATCAGAAATGGCGGCTCGAGCCCGGCTTCCGGCGCCCCGGTCAGCACGATGGCGCTGCTCGCCGCAGTGTCGTTCTCGTGACCCCAGCCGGCCGGCAGCCCGCTGGCGAAGCCCTCGAAGCACGTGATCATGTCGCGCCCCGCGCTGCGATCGCAGATGCCCGAGACGCCATCGCCATCGCCATCGTCGGTGCCGGCCGCCAGCGGGCACGGGTCGACCGCGTCCGGGACGCCGTCGCCGTCCTCGTCGAGCGTCGCGCTCAGCGGCGGACAGCCCATCGCCTGCGGTCCCGCGTCGGCCGGGGGCGGGGGCCCGGGGAGCCCGGCGTCGATCGGCGCGTCGATCGGCGCGTCGGGCGTACCGCCGTCGGCATCGGCGACGCAGGCCGCGGCCTCGCAGTGCTGCCCGCCGGGACAGGCGATGGCCGGGCTGCACTGCGCCGCCGCCGGCACCGATGGATCGAAGCACGCGCCGAGCAAACACACCCAGACCGGATAGACCCGCACGCCCGCATCTTACCCGGCCCCTTGCCCCGCGCGGGCGCACAATCGCCACGCCGCGAGCTGTCAGACCACGCGTCAACGCAGTGGGCAGTAGCGCGCGAGCGCCGGTTCATCCTCGGTGATCGCCCCCTGGCCCACCGCGACCTCGTCGAGCGCCCCGTCGTAGGCGCCGGGCCCGGCGCCGCCCAGCCGCAGCGCATCGAGCGCGGGCGCGGCCATGAGCTGGAGCTCGGCGGGCGCGCTGCGGGTGCCGTCGACCCACAGCAGCAGCGACGGCGGCGCCAGCGACGCGAGCACGTAGTGCCACACGCCAGCGGCGACGGGCGCCGAGCTCACGGTGGGGCTCGGCCCCGCGCCGCCGTCGAACACCGAGATCGAGAACACCACGGTCGTCGGGCTGGCCGCGGTCACGCGCAGCGCCACGCTGCCATCGCTGCTGGTCGCGAGATCGCGCGCGCCGGTGACCGCGGCGGGCCGCGCCCAGGCCTCGAGCGTCAGCGCCGGCATCGCCGCCAGCCCGATCGGCCACGCGACGTGATCGCCCTGGGCCGAGGTGAACTGCAGGCCACCGTCGAACCTGCCGGCCGCCAGCGCCGCCGGCTCGCCGGGGCCCGGGTCCGCGGTATCGCCGAGCGTCGCCGGCGCCCCGCCGGCCACCGCGTTGTCGAGCGTCTGACCGTAGCCGTCGAAGTGCAAGACCCCCGCCTCGACCGCCGGGTCGGGGCCGCCGCACGCGATCGTCCACGACCGGGTCGCCACGTCGGCGTTGCCCGCGGCGTCGGTGGCGCGCACCGAGAACTGATGGCCGCCGGCCGGCAGGTTGACGGCGAGCGGGCTGGTGCACGCGGCGAACGCCGCGTCGTCGAGGCTGCACGCGACGCTGCCCTCGGTCGCGCGGAACCCGATGACGATGCGCGGCCCGACGGTGGTCGCGTCCGCCGGCCCGCCGCTCAGCGTCACCACCGGGCTCACGGTATCGACCGTCCAGGTCACGCTCGGCGGCGAGCTGTCGGTGTGACCTGCGGCGTCGGTGGCGCGCACCGTGAAGCCGTGCCGGCCCTGCGCGAGGCCGGTCAGCGGCGCGGGCGAGGTGCACGCGGTGAACGCGGCGCCGTCGAGGCTGCACGCGAACGTCGAGGCGGGCTCGCTGGAGGTGAACGAGATGCTGGTGCTGGCGACCGGCTCCGCGCCGCTCGGGCCGGCGACGATCGTCGTGGTCGGCGGCGTGAGATCGACCCTCCAGGTGAGCTCGGCCGGCGACGGATCGATGTTGCCGTTGATGTCACGCACGCGCACCGCGAACTGGTGGACGCCCTCGCGCAGGCCGGCATAGCCCGCCGGGGACGTGCAGGGGGTGAACGCGGGAGTGTCGAGCGCGCACTGGAAGCTGTCCCCCGCGCCGGCATCCGGCGAGTCGAACGTGAAGCGCGCCGTGGTCTGTGCGGTGATCGCCTCGGGCGCGGTGCGGATCTGGGTGTCGGGCGTGCTGGTATCGACCGACCACACCCAGCCGGCCGGCGTCGCATCGGCGTTGCCGGCGCGATCGAACGCGCGCACCGAGAACGCGTGGCTGCCGTCGCCGATCGGACCGAACGCGTCGCCGGTCTTGCACGGCGCGTAGGCGCCGCCATCGAGCGCGCACGCGAACGCGGCGCTGGGATCGGGCGAGCTGAACTTGAAGATCGCCAGCACGCTGTTATCAGCCGCCGGTGGCTTGGTGTCGAGCGTGGTGTCGGGCGCGACGGTATCGATCGTGAACAGCTGCTCGGCCGGCGAGTCGTCGGTGTTGCCGGCGGCGTCGATCGCGCGCACCGAGAAGCTGTGCGCGCCGTCGGGCAGCGCCTGCACGAGCGGCGAGCTGCACGGGCGCTGATCGCCGTCGTCGATCCGGCACAGGAACGTGGCGGTCGGGTCGTCGGACGAGAACCGGAACGTCGCCTGGCGGTCGCTGCTGAACTCGCCCGGCGCGCGGTCGATCGTGGTGTCGGGGGCGGTGGTATCGGGCGGCGCGTCGGCGCCGGGGCCGGTCCCCGCGTCGGGCTCTCCGGCCTGCTTCGCCGGGACGCTGCACGCGGCCGCCGCGATGCCGAGCCAGGCGGCCGCGCCGCCGCGCGGCGACACGCGGATGAACCAAGCGCGCATCAGAACCTCCCCGCGAACGAGGCGCCGGCCTGGTGGTCGCCGGCGGTAGGAACGATCACGGTCTCGCCGGGTGCGCCGACGAGCCACATCACCACGGCGGCGGCGACCGAGGCGCCACCGGCAATGTAGAGGAGGTTGGCGCGCTGGGCCGCGGTCCGCGCCTGGTCGTTGAGGTGCAGCCCCTGAGGATCGCCGCACACCGAGCGCGGGCAGCGCTGGTCAGCGCGATCCTGGAGATCCTTGGCGTGGATGCCGAAGTAGATGCCGGTGCCGGCCGCGCCGGCTCCCGCGATGGCGAGCCCGAGCGACAGCTCGCGCGCGGCGCTCCACGTGCCGCGCACCACCACGGGGCGCGCGACCGCGGCGGCCTCGGATGGACCGGGCGGGGGCCACGCGGCGATCGGCGCGGGCTCGAGGTCGGGCACCACGACGACCTGGCGCCGGGTATCAAGGGTGATCGGCACGACGGTGCGCCACGCCAGGTAGCCGGGCGCCTCGGCGGCGACCGCGTAGCTGCCCGGATCGATCGGCAGCGCGGTGTTCCAGGTCGCGGGATCGACGATCTCGCCGTCGCGGCGCACGACGAGGCCCAGGGGCTTGCCGGCCACCTCGATCACCAGGGTCGCGAGTCGCGGCTCGAGCGCCGCGGCGCGCTTGCCGGCCTCGGCCTGGCGCTTGTCGTCGCCGCCGGTACGCTTCGCCATCGCCTCGGCCTTGCGGAACGCGGCCCACGCGCTGGCCGGCTTGCCGAGCCGATCGCGGCAGTCGCCGAGGTTGAGCAAGGTCCCGACGCTGCTCTCGAGCCGGGCGCTCGCGTCGAGCTTGTCGCAGCCGGCCGCGAGCTGGCCGCGCTTGATGAGGTCGCGGCCGTCGCGGAACAGCACCTCGGCCTCGGCGGATTGGGCCAGCGCCGCGGGCGCCGAGATCAGCGGCGCGGCGACGCCGAGCGCCCAGACCGCCGCGAGGTAGGTTCGATCAGCGCGTATCATAGAGCTCCTCGGTAGGGGACGGCGTGGCCGGCGCGTCCTGCGCCGGGGCGGGGGTAGCCACGGGCGGAGTCGCCGGGGGGGCCGGCGCAGCGGCGGGGGGGAGCGGCGCGGCCGCGGCAGGCGCGGACCTCGCGGCGGCGGGTGCGGCGATCGAGCCCGGCGCCGGCCAGATCACCTCCGC
>Ga0302256_10000074_pt1 | contig 18700 bp, 17 predicted proteins | sample I_Fen_E3_4_FD_194571 | JGI IMG/M metagenome (GOLD analysis project Ga0302256, IMG submission 194571) | Peat permafrost microbial communities from Stordalen Mire near Abisko, Sweden - I_Fen_E3_4 | ecosystem: Environmental > Terrestrial > Soil > Wetlands > Permafrost | place: Sweden: Abisko...
GCGCAAGATGATGAGGCCCTGCGCGATCAGGTCCTGGTCGATCGCGAGCGTGGCCTCGACCTCCGCGGTCAGCTCGGCGATCACCCGGCGTTCGACCACGACGACCGCGGCGACCCCGAGCGCCTTGGCGTACTCGGCGAGCGCCTTGGCGGTGAGCCCGGGCAAAGGGACCGGCGGGCGGGCGCCTTCGCCGTTCACGATCAGCCGGATCGGCGTGCCATGGTCGAGGATCACGAGCGCCCAGCGCGCCGGCTCGAGCACGCGCGGAGGCGTCAGGAGACGCCACCAGTTCTTCCAGTGGCGAGCATCGAGGTCGGTGAGCGCGAGCTCGGCAGAGAGCACGCCTCACCATACCGCCCCGGGGTGAAGTGCGCTGCACACGGCGCAAGATCATCCCACCTGAAGGCGCGCTAGATTTGCCTTCAGCGTCGCGCCGCGCGAGCATGCCGCGCATGAAAACCAGTCTCATCGTTGCGCTGCTGATCCTGTCGTCTGCCGGCGCCGCGCGCGCGGGCGGGAACCCCGGCTCGGTCGGGCTCGGCGCGGAGTTCCAGCTGAGCGGCATCGGCGGTCTGTCGGCGAACTACGACACCGGGAAGTTCCACGTCGGCGGCTTCGTCGGGCTCCGCGATCCCGATGGTCCCCACAACACGATCTTCGATATCGGTGGCCGGTTCTTCTTTCACGTCGCGTCCACCGCGACGACCGACTTCGGCGTCGGCGGCAGCCTGGGGATCCGCAACCAGCAGAACGCGGACGGCACGAGCAGCACGCTGGTGTTCCTCGAGCCGAGCTTCCAGATCCGCGTGTTCGTTGCGGCAAACGTCGCGCTGTCGTTCACCGGCGGCATCGAGGTCGGCGCCGGCGACATCTCCGAGGTCAACATCACGGGCAACACGGTCGGCGAAGCCGGCGTGCACTACTACTTCTAGTCCTCGCCGCTGCCGCCGACCGCCGCGGCGATCGCGACGTCGGCGGCCTTGACCTTCGAGGGGTCGAACTGGTGGGCGCCGTCGAGCATCCGGTCGATCGTCCGGTCGAAATCGGGACGCGCGTCGGCCTTGCCAGGCCTGGCGAACCGGAGCGGGTTGATCCGCGCGACCACGATCGGCTTCAGGTAGCCGGTCGTGAACCCGGCCTCCTGGAGCCGGGCGACCGCCGCGGTCACCGCGACGTCGAGCTCGAGCAGCCGCTCGGCGTGGGCCTCGCGCAGCGCCAGGCTCGTGCGGATCGGCCCGTCGGCGAACGCCTCGGTGCGCGCGACGATGGGGTTGTAGGCGCCGCCCGAGAACCGCGCGTTGCGCTCGTAGCACACGCCCAGCGTGAGGAGCGATGCCTGCTCGAGCTCGAACGCGACGTCGGCCTCGCTGACCTTGGACTTCTTCGGATCCGCGGCGATCGCGCGCGCCATGCGGATCACCTCGAGCGCCTTGTCCTTCAGGTTGTGCGCCTTCTCGGTGTTGAGCGCCAGGATGCGAAACGCGATCTCGGGCTCGGGCAGGACCAGGGCGATCACCGCCTTGGCGCCGAGCGCGCCGAGCGCCGCGAGCCGGTGCATGCCGTTGGGCGTGATGAAGCCATCGCCATCGGGCACCGCGATCACGGGATCGAGGAACCGTCCGACCTTGGGGATCACGGTGGCGAGCCTCTGGGCGTGGGTCTTCGACAGCTCGCGCTGGTAGGGCGTCGGCTTGATCGCCGCGAGCGGGAGCGCGGCGAGCGCGACCCAGAACCCGCCGAACGGCTCGCGATAGCGGGCGATCACCGTGCCGCCGGCTTCTGTGATGAGCGTGCTCAGGCGACTCACTTCGGGCGGCGGTGGATCCGACATCACCTCGCTGGGGTGGAGCCCGACGGTGCCTGCCGCGGGCTTCAGCGTGCGCTTGCGCGACGTCGCGGGAGTCCTCGGCGTGGGTTTCGCGCGCGGCGGCATTCCAGCGCTACTGTAGTACCCTGTCAGCGTGAAGTGGATCCCAGGAACCGAGAACGACGATGTCGTCGATGAGCGCGGGAGCAGCGGCGGTGGCGGCGGGGGTGGGTTCGGCCGGCTCACCGGCGGTGGACTGGCGACGGTGGTCGTGGTCGTGCTGGTCGCGCGGTTGTTCGGCTACGACATCAGCGGCTTGCTGTCGACCGGGGGCGGATCGCCGCCGCCGTCGGCGGGGCCGCAGCAGCCGCACCCGCCGCGCGGACCGGATCCCGACAAGGAGCTGGTGGGGTTCGTCAAGTTCGTGATGAAGGATGTCCAGGATACGTTCGAGAGCATGTTCCGGGCCGAGGGCAAGCCGTACCGCCACGCCAAGCTCGTGCTGTTCACCAGCGCGATCAACACCGGCTGTGGCCAGTCGTCCGCGGCGATCGGCCCGTTCTACTGCCCGGCCGACGAGCACGCCTATATCGACCTGTCATTTTACCGCGAGCTTCGCCAGCGGTTCGGCGCGCCTGGAGACTTCGCGCAGGCCTACGTGCTGGCCCACGAGATCGGCCACCACCTGCAGAAGCTGATGGGGATCGAGCAGCGCGCCGAGGCGCTCGGCCGCGGCGGCAAGCGCAACGCGGTCTCGGTGAGGACCGAGTTACAGGCGGACTGCTTCGCGGGAGTGTGGGGCCACGCGGCGGCTGGCAAGCAGCTGCTCGAGGCCGGCGATCTCGAGGAGGCGATCACCGCGGCGACCGCGATCGGCGACGATCGCCTGCAGCACCAGGCTGGCCGCGAGGTCAACCCCGAGACGTTCACGCACGGGAGTTCCGCCCAGCGGGTGCGCTGGTTCCGCACCGGGTTCGACACCGGCCGGTTCGAGGCCTGCGATACGTTTTCGGCGCCACGGCTGTGACGAAGCCGCGCGGCGAGCTATGAGCTAGCGATGACGACGACGCCCGCGACATCGTTCCCCAAGAGCGAGATCAAGATCCTGCTGCTCGAGAACGTGCATCCTGTCGCCGCGGAGGCGTTTCGCAGCGAGGGCTTTCAAGTCGAGGCGCTGAAGACCGCGCTGCCCGAGGCCGAGCTCGCGCAGCGCGTGCGCGACGTCCACGTGCTCGGGATCCGCAGCAAGACCCAGGTCACGAACGCCGTGCTCGACGAGGGGCGCCGGCTCCTGACCGTGGGCGCGTTCTGCATCGGCACCAACCAGATCGCGCTCGGCCACGCCAGCCGCGGCGGCGTCCCGGTATTCAACGCGCCGTTCTCCAACACGCGCTCGGTCGCCGAGCTGATCCTCGCCGAGATCGTCATCCTGTCGCGCCAGGTCGGCGATCGCTCGCGCGAGGTTCACGAGGGCCGGTGGCGCAAGGTCGCGGTCGGCAGCCACGAGGTCCGCGGCCGCACCCTCGGGATCATCGGCTACGGTCACATCGGCAGCCAGATCGGCGTGCTCGCCGAGGCGTTCGGCATGCGCGTGGTGTTCTTCGACATCGCCGCGCGGCTGCCCATGGGCAACAACCGCGCGCTGGCCCGGCTCGAGGACGTGCTCGACACCGCCGACTTCGTGACGCTGCACGTCCCGGAGACCGCGCAGACCAAGAACATGATCGGCGCCGACGAGCTCGCGCGCATGAAGCGGGGCGCGTGCCTGCTCAACGCCAGCCGCGGCTCGGTGGTCGAGCTCGACGCGCTCGCCGAGGCGATCAAGCGCGGCCACATCGGCGGCGCCGCGGTCGACGTCTATCCCGAGGAGCCAGAGGCCAACGGCGATGGCTTCGCGTCGCCGCTGCGCGGCCTGCCCAACGTGATCCTCACGCCGCACATCGGCGGTTCGACCGAGGAGGCCCAGGAGGCGATCGGCCGCGAGGTCTCGGCGGCGGTGATCAAGTACATCAACGCAGGCTCGACCACCGGCGCGGTCAACTTCCCCGCGGTCGAGCTGCCGCTGGCCAAGGACACCCACCGGATCCTGAACGTCCACAAGAACGTGCCGGGCGTGCTGCGCGACATCAACCGCATCGTGTCGGATCACAACGCCAACATCCGCGCCCAGCTGCTCTCGACTGACCCCGATATCGGCTACCTGATCATGGACCTCGACCAGGACGTGTCGCAGGACGTCAAGCGCGGCGTCGCGGGGCTGCCGACCAGCATCAAGACGCGGATCCTGTTCTAGCCCCAGCGCGGGTCCGCGCGAACCCGGAGGGCAGGCGGCGTCGGATCGTCTACACTCACCGTCCGTGCACATCTCCGTCTTCGACATCTTCAAGATCGGCATCGGGCCATCGAGCTCGCACACCGTCGGTCCGATGCGGGCGGCGAAGCGGTTCGCCGAGCGGCTCGGCGCCGATGACCAGCTCGCTCGGGTGGCGAGCGTGAAGGTCGAGCTGTTCGGGAGCCTCGGGTTCACCGGCCGGGGCCACGGCACCGACAAGGCCTTGCTGCTCGGGCTCGAAGGCGACGAACCGGCGACGGTCGATGTCGACAGCGTGGCGGCGCGGGTCGCGAACACGAGCAAGACCAAGCGGATCTCGCTGCTCGGCAAGCACGAGGTCGCGCTCGATCCCGAGACCCAGCTGGTGTTCCACCGCCGGGACAAGTTGCCGCTGCACGCCAACGGCATGCGGTTCACCGCGCACGACGTGGCCGGCGGGGTGGTCGTCGAGCGGATCTACTACTCGGTCGGCGGCGGCTTCGTCGTCGATCACGCGGGCGCGCCCGCCGATGGCAGCGTCCCTGCCGAGCAGGTCCTGGTCCCGTATCCGTTCAACTCGGCGAACGAGCTCCTGAAGCACAGCGTCGAGCACGGCATGAGCATCTCGGGGCTCATGCTCGAGAACGAGAAGGCGGTGCTGCCCGAGGACGAGGTCCGGCGCGGCGTGGTCGCGATCTGGCGCGCGATGGAGGCGTGCGTGAAGCGCGGCTGCGAGCGCGAGGGCATCCTGCCGGGCGGGCTCAAGGTCAAGCGGCGGGCGGCGGGGCTGCATCGCCGGCTCAAGAGCGACCCGGCCGGGTCGAGCGATCCGCTGGTGATCATGGACTGGGTCAACCTGTTCGCGCTCGCGGTCAACGAGGAGAACGCCGCGGGCGGCCGGGTCGTGACCGCGCCGACCAACGGCGCCGCGGGCATCATCCCGGCGGTCATGATGTACTACCGGCGGTTTCTGCCCAACGCCGACGACGAGGGCACGATCCGGTTCCTCTTGACCGCGGCGGCGATCGGCGCGCTGTACAAGAAGAACGCGTCGATCAGCGGCGCCGAGGTCGGCTGCCAGGGTGAGGTCGGCGTGGCGTGCTCGATGGCGGCGGGCGCGCTCGCCGAGGTCATGGGCGGGACCCCCGCGCAGGTCGAGAACGCCGCGGAGATCGGCATGGAGCACAACCTCGGCCTGACCTGCGATCCGATCGGCGGCCTCGTGCAGGTGCCGTGCATCGAGCGCAACGCGATGGGCGCGGTGAAGGCGATCAACGCGGCCCGGCTCGCGCTTCAGGGCGATGGCACCCACAAGGTCTCGCTCGACAAGGTCATCAGGACCATGTGGCGCACCGGGGCGGACATGAGCACCAAGTACAAGGAGACCGCCCGCGGCGGTCTCGCGGTGAACATCATCGAGTGCTGAGCGGCCCCGCCGTCGCGATGTGAGGTAGGCTGCGGCCAGTGGAGATCGTCGGCCTCGAGCCGCGACGGAGCGACCTTGCACGCGGCATCGTGATCGCGCGGAGCTCGCGACCGCTCGATGCAAGCGCCCAGCGCGCCCTGTGGGAGGCGCTCGGCGCGGCCGGCGTCACCGAGCCGAGCGAGGCCGGCACCGACGACGAGGATGACGGCCGGGCGCGGCAGTGGCTGGCGGCGCCGTGGCTGCCTCCGGCAGCTCACGAGGTCGATGATCAACGCGCGGCGTTCGAGCGGGCGGCCCATACCCAGGGCCTCGAAGCGATCTGGTGCATCAAGGTCGAGACCGGGATCGACGGGGTCGCGTGGCTCGATCTCACGGCCGCGGAGGCCCGGGAACCGGCGGCCGCGGTGGCCGAACCGGGCGCGGTGCAGGCCGGCGTGACCGCCGAGCCGACCGCCGAGGTGCTGTACAGCGCGCCTGATGCGCCGGCCACCGATCCCGCGCTGCCGACCGCCGTGGACGATGACGTCGACGACGATGACGTCGACGACGAGGATGACGACGACGAGACCTCCGCGCTCGAGGACGAGCTCGAGCTCGCGTCCGAGGTCGCGCTCGAGAGCCACTGGCGCAACGGCGTCCCGCCCCTCGAGCACTCGGTGCAGTTTCCGATCGAGCGCTACCCGGAGATCATCGACGACTACGACTGGGAGAGCTTCGGGATCGCGATCAAGCTCGCGGGCACGCCGCTCGCCGGCGAGGAGTCGGTGATCAACGCGTTCTTTGCGCTGTGGCTCTCGGTCTACCAGGACGAGCGGGTCGACGAGTTCGAGCCGTTCCAGCGCGCGGATGTCGTCCATGACCGCAAGCACCGCTCGGCGCTGATGTGGGTCGAACGCTTCACCGTGCCGGCCACGGCGCCCGATCAGGTTCACTTCCTCCTGTGGATCGTCGCCCGGATCAACGACATCCTCCCGGTGACCTGGGCGCGGTTCGACAGCGTCGACGATGCGGTCAAGTCGCGGGCGACCGGCGGGACGTCGAGCGGCACCAACGACGAGCCGTTCATCCTCGCCGGCAACCCGCTCGCCGACCGGTTTCGCCGCCAGGGTGAGGCGGCGGCGCTGGCGTGGGCGGTCGGCCAGAGCATCTGGAGCCGGCGCGAGCTGGCCGGCATGCTGATCGAGGTCGCGCTCGAGCACGATCCGGACGACCCGGGCACCGCGCTGGTCGCCGAGCGGCTGCTGCGGCGGGCGCTGGCGTTCGACGGTAGCTCCGACGCCAACGGCTATCTCGCGATCGTGCTCGTACGACAGCACCGGCTGGCCGAGGCGATCGCGCTGGCCCGGTCCGCGGCGAGCCGGGATGTCCGCTTGCTCGTGGTCGGCGAGACCGCCGAGCACGCCCCGGCCGAGCTCGCCGCCGCGATCGAGCTGCTCGACGCCGGCACGCTGACCGGCACCGATCCCGAGGAGCTGAGCGATCTGACCGGCAGCGTCGCGCGCCACGCGCCGGCCTACCTCGGCGCGCTGCTCGGCCGGCTCCCCGACGATCGCGCGCTGGTGCCGTATCTCTACAACACGAGCTTCTCGGTCGAGCGGCCGCAGGCGCTGGCGATCCTGCGCAAGGTCCTCGCGCTGCCGATCCCCGCGCGCGAGTCCGGCGAGGCGCGCACCGCGCTGGTCATGGCGTGGAACAACGCCTGCATTCACGCACACGCGCTCGGCGATTACCCGCTCGCGGTCGAGCTCGCCGATGGCGGCCAGCCGTTTGGCCCCGAGAACCCCTATATCTACCACTCGGCCGCCTGCGCGTACGCCGCGGTCGGCCAGATCGATCGCGCGCTGGGTCAGGTCGCCAAGGCGATCGAGCACGAGTACGAGCACGCCGAGAAGATGGAGACCGATCCGGACCTCGCGGCCCTGCAGCGCGATCCGCGGTTCGGCGCGCTGTTCGTCGAGTGGCGCACCCGGCGCGCCGACCTCAATTGAATCGAGAGCGGTCAGCTCGGCCGCACCACCGCGCCGGTGACATCCCCGGCCAGCGGCCGGGTCGCCTCGTCGTAGTGGGACCAGCACACCGGCGCGTATTGCTCGTCGGCGCCGAGCTGGATCTGCGGCCCGTGGACGGTCGGCGTGCCGTTGACGAAGCGCAGGTTGCAGATCGCCTTCTTCGCGCAGTACTGGCAGGTGACCTTCACCTCCTCGATGCGATCGGCGAGCTCCATGAGCCGCTGCGCGCCGGGAAACAACCGGGTCCGGAAGTCGGTCCGCAGGCCGTAGCAGATCACCGGCACCCCCGGGTCGACGGTGATCCGGCGCAGGTCGTCGATCACGCGGGGCGGCAGGAACTGCGCCTCATCGACCAGCACGCAGTCGATGCTCTCGAAGTCGCGCGGGGAAAGCGCGCTGTCGTCGTCGACCAGCAAGTCCGCCGTGGCCTCGAGCCCGGAGCGCGATGCGATCTTGTCGTGGCCGAACCGGCGATCGAGCCGCGGCTTGACCAGCAGCACGCGCTTGCCCTGCTTGCGATAGTTGTGCGCCACCGCCAGCAGGTTCATCGACTTCGCCGAGTCCATCGTGCCGTACCGGAAGTAGAGCTTGGCCACGGAGCCGACCCTAGATCCGGGGGCTGACATCGCGAACGCGCCATCGAGCTCATGCGGGTTCGAAGACCAGGCCCGCGCGGCGCAGCCGATCGAGCAGCGGCTGCGCCATGGCCACCGAGGGGGTCTGGACGCCGCCCGCGGAGCTCAGCGGATCGAACGCCAGGCACAGCGCGGACTCGCCCAGCATGGTCGCCGTCGAGCCGTAGCCCGGATCGGCGCGATCCGAGACGACGTAGCTCAGGGTGTGGCCATTCGGGCCATCGGCGAGCAGGCGCAGCTTCCAGTGGCCGCGCTGGCGCACCTCGGCCGAGGGGCCTTCGCCCGGCCGGGGGGCGCGCCTCGCGAGCTGCTCGAGCACCGCCGGGACCAGGGTCGCGACCGCGATCGCCGCGCCGCCGATCGTGGCGCCGGCGGCGAGCGCGACGCCGCGCAGGGTGGGCGGCGCGGACATCGCCTCGCGGTAGCGAAACCCGGCGCCCCAGGGGAAGCCGGCGAGGGCGTGGGCCCGCCGCACGACCCGGGTGTTGACCTGCGCCATCACGAACGGCGCGGTGAACAGCTTGAGCCGCGGCTCCCAGCCGATCGCGTGCTCGTCGGGAGCCGGGGGCCGCGGCGCCCGCGGATCGGGATCGAGCGCGTAGGGGTTGGCGAGCAGCGCGCGGACGGCGCGATCGCCGCTCGCCTCGCGGGCGGTCTCGATCGCGCTCGCCACGGTGCCGCCGGACACGCTGCCGCTCTGCTCGCCGTAGAGCGCCGTGACCTTGCTCGCCGGGCCGCCGAACCGGCGGATGAACTCTTGCTGGGTCGCCCAGGTCCCGAGGTCCGACGGGATCGAATCGAAGCCGCAGGTGTGGACGATCCGCGCGCCGGTCGTCCGGGCGCGATCGTGGTGCAGGTCGATCATCCGGCGCATCCAGGGCACCTCGCCGGTGAGGTCGCAGTAGTGCGTGCCGGCGTCGGCGCAGGCCGCGACCAGGGCGCTGCCGTAGCGGGCGAACGGGCCGGCCGTCGTGCACACGACCTTGGTGCGCCGGGCCAGCGCCCCGACCGCCGCGGCATCGAGCGCGTCGGCGACCACGATCGGCACGTCGAGCCCCAGCGCGGCCAGCTTGTCATGCGACCGCCCGGCGACCGCCCAGCGCATCGGGGCGTCGACCGCGGCGCGCTGCAGGTACTCGGCGACCAGCCGGCCGGTGAACCCCGTTGCGCCGAACAGGATGAGGTCGAGCTCGCGGGTCATAAGGTCGGCAAGCCATGCCACGGCGCGAGCGGGAACGCCGCTTCGATCTCGGCGATCGTCGCGGCGTCGAGGACGATCGCGCCGGCGCCGGCGAGCTCGTCGACGTGCGCAGGGTGCGCCGACTTGGGGATCGCGAACGTCGCGGGGTGCCGGGTCAGGAACGCCAGGGCGATCTGGCGCGGCGTCGCGCCGAACCGGCGGGCGATCTGCGAGAGCGCCCGGCTGGTCGGGAACCCGCCCCGGCTGCCGAGCGGGCTGTAGGCCACGACCGTGGTGCCGTGGCGCTCGCACCACGGCACCACGCGGTGCTCGATCGTCCGCTCGCCGAGGTGGTACAAGACTTGATTGCAGGCGATCTTGCCCGGGCCGACCAGCCGGTATGCCTCGGCCAGATCCTCATCGTCGAAGTTCGAGACCCCCCACGCGCCGATCTTGCCCTGCTCGCGCAGCCGCTCGAACGCGCGGAACGTCTCGCCCAGCGGCAGATCGCCGCGCCAGTGCAGGAGATAACAATCGATCCGCTCGGTGCCGAGCCGGCGCAGGCTCGCGTCGCACGCCTTGATCGTGCCGGCGTAGCTCGCGTTGCGCGGAAGCACCTTGGTGACCAGGTAGATCCGGTCGCGCTGGCCCGCGATCGCCTCACCGACCAAGGTCTCGACCTGGCCGCTGCCGTAGAGCTCGGCCGTGTCGACGTGCAGCATGCCGAGCTCGACGGCGCGGCGGATCGCGTCGACCGCGCGCTTGCGGTCGTCACGCTCCATGTTCCAGGTCCCGATCCCGAACACCGGGACCGACGTGCTCGCCCCGCCGAGCTGCCGCGTGCGCATGCCGCCATCCTACCTTGCGCGGTAAGCGCTATCATCCACGGGTGACGGAGTTGCCCTCGAGACCAACGTGTCTGTGCTGATCGACGCACTCGCTGCGCGCATTTCGCTCGGCGATGTTCGGCCCGCGCCGGATGGTCGGCGTCGCGCCGCGGTGGCCGTGATCCTGCACGGTGAACCTGGGCCGCGAGTCTTGCTGATGAAGCGCGTCGAGCGGCCCGGAGATCCATGGTCGGGGCACATCTCGCTGCCGGGCGGGGGATTTCACCCGAGCGACGGCGATCTGCGGGTCACCGCGATCCGCGAGACCCAGGAAGAGCTCGGCATCGATCTGGCCGGCGCGCGCCTGCTCGGCAACCTCGAGGCGCTGCAGCCGCGGACCTCCGGTCCAGATGGCATCGAGGTGACGCCGTTCGTGTTCGCGACCACGGAGGCGCTCGAGCCCGTGTGCGGCCCCGAGGCGCTCGCCGCGTTCTGGCTGCCGCTGCCGCTCGCGGCGTCGGGCGCGCTCGACAGCACGCACACGGTGCCGACCAGCCAGATCGCATTCCCGAGCTGGGCGTACGAGGGTCACGTGATCTGGGGGCTGACCCGGCGGATCCTCGAGATCGTCCTCGAGCGGAGCGGCGGCACGCCCATCCTTGCGACATGAACGCGGCGCGGGCGCGGTCCACGGTCCCCCCACGGCCGGTCACACGGCCGGGACGGCGAGCTCGCGGGTCGGTCGCGCCAGCAAGAAGCCCTGGATCAGCTCGATGCCCGCGTCCTGCAGCGCGCGAAACTCGGTCTGGGTCTCGACGCCCTCGGCGACCACGCGGCTGCCGAGCTCGCGGCACAAGGTCGCGATCGCGCCGACGACGCGGCGCTTGGTCGGGTGGCGATCGACGTCGCGGACCAGCGACATGTCGAGCTTCACGATCTCGGGCTCGAGCGTCGCGAGCGCGCCGAGCGCGGCGTAGCCGGCGCCGAGGTCGTCGACCGCGATCCGGTAGCCGCGCTTGCGCAGCAGCGCCGCGCGCGCGGGGCCGGCGACCGGGTCGAGGCCGATCCGCTCGGTGATCTCGAGCACGACCCGGTGCGCGAGCGGCGCGAGCGCGCAGCGATCGCTGAACAGATCCTCATCGGTGAGTTCGAGGCCGTGGACGTTGACGAAGATCAGCACGCCGTCGGGGACCTCGTCGGCCGCGCGCGCGACCGCCGCGCGCACGGTGCGGCCGAGCTCGTGGATCCGGCCGAGCCGCTCGGCGGTCGCGATCAGCACGTCGGTGCGCTGCAGCGATTCCTCATCGGTGCGCACCAGCGCTTCGTACGCGAAGATCCGGTTGGTCGTGATGTCGATGATCGGCTGGAACGCCATCCACGAGCGCGCCAGCGCGGTCTCGAATCGCGCCGCGGTCTCGCGGAGCTCGGCCTCGGTGTGCGACGCGGCGCGCCGGCGCATCCGCGCGACCCCGTGGCGGCGGGCCGCGCGGGCCACGCCGGCGGCCAGCGCATCGCCGTCGAACGGCTTGGACAGATACGACACCGCGCCGCTGTCGATCGCGCGGACCGCGCCGTCGAGCGAGGGATCGCCGGTCATCATGAGCACCGGCAGCTCGTCGTCGTAGCGGCGGATCGCCGCGATCAGCGCGAAGCCGTCGATCTCGGGCATGTGGACGTCGGTGACGACGCAGTCGAACCGCGAGGGCTCGTCGCTCACGTGGGCGATCGCCGCGCGGCCACCGTCGACCACGATGACGTCCCAGCCCTCGCTGGCCAGCACGCGGGCACACAGCCGCCGCATGCTGGCATCGTCGTCGACGACCAGCACGCGCCCGAGGTGCGTGGGGCTCGCCGCGCCGAGCTCCACGGTCATTCTCCGCCGGGCGCGCGCTGGGGACGGAACCGCAGCACGATCTCGAGCGCGGCGCGCAGCTTCTCGTCGCTCCACGGCTTGGAGAAGTAGCGGTGCACCGCGCCTTCATTGACCGCGCGGGCGGCGATCTCGATGTCGCTATTGCCGGTCACGAGAAATCGAATGGTATCGGGATACTGCATCTTGACGTGCTGCAGTAGATCGAGCCCATCGGTGTCGGACTCGAGCGAAAAATCGCTGACGATCGCGTCGAACGAACGGCCCTTCATCACGTCGAGGGCTTCGCGCGGCGACGCGGTCTCGGTCACGTCATAGCCGCGCAGCGTCCGCTTCATCGCACCGCGAATATCCGGATCGTCATCGCAGATGAGGATCGCGTGAGGCACGTGGCGAGTTTAGCGCAAAACCGTCAGGCGCGGCCGGGTAGTCGCAGCACGAAACGCGGGCCCTCGATGGCGGCTTCATAGTCAATTCTCCCACCATGCGCCTCTGCGACCAGACGACAGAAATACAGCCCCATGCCGCGCTTGCCGCCGCCACCCCGCACGTACTTGCCGAACAGCTGGCCCCGGATATTTTCTGGGATCTGCGGTCCCGAGTTGGTCACCGCGATGTCGACGCTGTCGTCGTCGTCCCAACGTCGGGCCGTCACCGAGATCCTCCCACCCTGATTGCAGTAGCGCGCGGCATTTCCGACGAGGTTGTGCAGCACGCGCTCGACCAGCGCGAGATCGAACTTGGCCACGAGATCGGGCTCGCAGATGATCTCGAGCTTGACGCCGCGCTTGAGCGTCGAGGCGCTGACCTCGAGCACCGATTCGAGCACGTGGTGGACCTGGGTCGCGGCGACGATCGGCTTGACCGCGGCGTCCTCGAACCGCGCGATATCGACGAAGTTGGCGACCAGCGTGGACATCCGGTGCAGCGAGCGCACCGTGGTGTCGACCGCGTCGGCCTGGTCTTTATCTAACGTGAGGACGTCACGGAGATATTGCAGATTTGATAGCGAGACGGCGAGGCCGTTGTTGAGGTCGTGCGCGAGCAGCGCGCTGGCCTCCGCGCCGTACGTCATCCGCCGATCGGCGGCCTCCTTGGCGACGCGGATCTCGACGAACGCGCGCTGGTTGCGCGTCGCCGCCGCGAGCCGGCGCTTGAGCTCCGACATCCCCGTAGGCTTGACGACGAAGTCATCGGTGCCGGCCTCGAACGCCTCGGCGTGGCTGCCTTCGTCATCGTGGCCGGTCATCACGACGATGTGGACCGCGCGCCCGAAAAGCCCCTTGAGCCGGCGGATGACGTCGTGGCCGTTGGTCCCCGGCATCTCGAGATCGACGATCGCGAGATCCGGCGGGGTCTCCTCCGCCTGATCGAGCGCGCTGGCGCCGTCGTGGGCGGTGACGACCTGATATCCCGCGCTGGACAGCCCCGCGGCCATCTGCCGACAGATCACCACGTCGTCGTCGACCACGAGGACGCGCACACCCGTTGGTGTGGAATCACTCGTTGCGGACCCTTCGATCGACATTGCAGCTGCTAATATACGCGAGTGACCGTGCAGGCGGTGAGTGACTCCCATAGTGAAGCGGGCCGATTCGCCGATCCGCGTCGGGTTGCGGATCTCACGCTCGCGGCGGCGATTCGCGCGCACGCGGACGCCGTGTACATCGAACCCGTGGCGATGGCCGACGACACCTACGCGATCACGCTCGAGCGCGCATCGCAGGTGCTGTCGACGGTGACGGTCGACGCGCAGCTCGGCGCCGCGGTGATCGCGCGGCTCGCGTTCCTCGCAGACATCGATCTCTCAGCCGCCCACGCATCGAGCGCGGTGCTGCCGGTCCGCTCGGGGTCGCGCGAGGCCGAGGTCGTGATCACGGTGCGGCCGGGCAGCTCGCTGTGCGCCGACCTGATGGTGATGACGCGGGGCCGGGGTCGCGCGCCGACCGCGCGCGACCCGGTCGGGCCATCGCGCGGCGATACGATAGGACAGTATCGCGTACTGGAATTTCTCGGCGAGGGCGGTATGGGCACGGTGTTCGAGGTCGAGCACGTCGCGCTCACGCGGCGCTACGCACTCAAGGTGCTGCGCACCAAGGTGATCGAGCGCGACGCCGGCGCGGCGCAGAAATTTCTACGCGAGGCGCGGACCGCCGCGCGGGTGCGCCACCCCAACATCGTCGACGTCGTCGACTTCGGCTACCTGCTCGATGGCCGGCCGTACTTCGTCATGGAGCTGCTCGAGGGTCAGAGCCTCGCGGATCTGGTGGCCGGCGGCGCGCTACCGCCCGGCGACGTCGTCACGATCGCGCGCCAGCTCGCCAACGCGCTCGCCGCCGCGCACGATCGCGGCGTGGTCCACGCCGACGTGACGCCCTCGAACGTGCTGATCGTCGATGCCGGCAACGATCCGGCGCACCCCGGCGAGCTGCACGTCAAGCTCGTGGACTTCGGGCTGGCCGAGCTCGCGGGGGAGGGGCTGCGCGATGAGAACCCCGAGTTTGTTCTCGGCACCCCCGCTTACATATCCCCGGAGCAGTTACGCGGCCTGGCACCCACCGACCGCTCGGATCAGTATGGCCTCGGCGCCGTGCTGTTCGAATTACTGACCGGACAGCCGCCGTTTCACCATGACGACCTGCGCACGCTATGTATGATGCACCTCACCGCGCCGATTCCGGTGATCGAGAGCCCCCACGGGCCGCTGCCGCCCAAGCTCGCTGATATCGTGACCACCTGTTTGCAGAAAACACCGCAGGCCCGGTTCCCCGGCATGCGCGCGCTGCTGGTCGCGCTCGACGAGATCGAGCGCGTCACCGACCGCCGCGGATGGCGGCGCTGGCTGTCTAGCTGACCTCGAGCTCCCTCATGGCCCACAAACTTCCGGTGATCGTATGCGTCGACGACGACGAGGCTATGCTCAGCACCGTCGTGCGTTGCCTCCGGCGCGAACAGCTCGATATCCGCTCGACCTTGTCGGCGAGCGAGGCGCTCGGCTGGGTCGCAGCCGATGACATTTCGGTATTGGTGTCGGATTACGAGATGCCTGAAATGACGGGCGCGCAGCTGGCGGGACATGCCCGGCGGGTCCGACCAGAGACCGTACGGATTCTTCTGACTGGCAAGCGGACGCTCGAGACTGCCATTGACGGGATCAACCAAGGTGAAATTTTCCGCTTCCTCAACAAGCCGTTCGACAACGAGCAGCTGCGCGGGGCGGTTCACGCGGGCGTCGCGCGCAACAAAGAGCTGCTCTCGATGTCCGGTGATCGGCAGCGCCGCGCGCGCCGGGATGCGCTCCACGCCGCGCTCGAAGCCGAGTACCCGGGAATCTCGCAGGTGGCGCGCGCCCCGGGCGAGATTCACGAGGTGCCGGCGGATCCATGGAGCGAGGCCGCGCAGCTCGGGTTGGTCGGGTTCACCGCCGGCCTCGAAAGTTCGTGACCCCGCCGTGACGGACGTCGCCATCGACCACGTCGACGAGACCGGCGCGCCGTGCGCGCGCCACCCAGCGGCCACGACGGCGAGCCTGCTGCAGCTGGCGATGGTGGGCTCGCGCGCGCCCGCGTTCCACCACGACTGTGCGTCGAAGCTGCAGGGGCTGCTGATGGCCCTCGACGAGCTCAGCGAGCTGACCGAGAACGGCGACCCGCAGCTGCAGCGGCCGATCGAGGCCGCGCAGCACGCGTCGCGCGAGCTCAACGCGCTACTCAACCTGAACCGGGCGCTGACCAAGCCGGCGTCGCGGGGGACGATCGGCCTGAAGGCGCTCGTCACGCAGGCGGCGGAGCGCGTCGGCGTGCGGCTGTCCGGCGAGCTGCCCGACGTCACGGTCGGCGTGGCGGTCTCTCCGGTCACCCACGCGCTCGCGCTGGCGGTCGACGTCGCCGCGGGGGCCGGGCGCGGCCGGACGCTGGCGGTCAGCGCGCAGGTCACCGGGGGCGGCATCGAGCTCGCGTTGCACTGCCAGGCCGCGGCGCCACCCAACGCGAGCGATTCGCTGGCGATCGCGACGTTCGTCGTCGTGCGTGATGGCGGCAAGCTGTGGTGCACGACCGGCGGCGACCGCGTGGTCGTGCGGCTCCCGGCCGGGTAGCTCCGTCGTCGGGTCAGCGCTTGGCCGTGATGAGCGCGCGCTCGGCAGCCGACAGCTCGTAGGCATCGTGGACCGCGTCGGCGATCGCGGCGTCGAGCGCGCGGGCTTCGTCAGCCTGGTCGGGCTCGGCGGCGAGCCGCGGCGCGACCTCGAGGCGGTGCTGCACCAGCCGCTCGATCGCGGCGCGCTGGGCGTCGTCGGGCCGGGCGATCGGCAGCTGGCTGATGTACGCCAGTTTCGGGCGCACCGAGCCGTTGAGCGCCGGGGGAAATCGCCGGGCGGCGTACCAGCCGTAGAGCGGCGAGTTCAGCACCGCGAGCAGGACCAGATCGGCCGACGGCAGCATCCACACCGTCGTGTCCGGGACGACGACGCCGTCGCGATCGAGGCTGCACGTCGGGCCGGTCTGGATGTCCTGGTACAAGAGCCGTGGCGCGCGCGACTTGATGAGCGGACCGACCGGGTCCTGGAGCTCGTGCCAGCGATACGGACCCGGCTTGCGGCCGGTCCAGGCGCCGTTCCAGCCTGCGGGGCGCGGTTCGAGCGCGCTGCGGTAGCGCGCCAGGTGCGCGGCGAGCCCGGGCAGCTCGTCGAGCGAGACGCCGCGATCGACGAGCAAGATCCAGCGCGCCGCGGTCGCGGGCAACCAGCGCCGCAGGTCGCGGCCCTTGACGAACGGCCGGATCAGCGGCGCGGCGGCGGGCTCGGCGGCGAGCAGCCGGTCGCGCGCACCGCGATCGAGCACGAACGCGCGGTTGCACCCGGTGACCACGCCGCGCGACGGCCGATCGGTGACCACGTCGCGGAGCTTGGGCCAGCGCGCCTCGATCCGATCGATCAACGCGCGGTCGTCGGGTGCGTCGATGTGCCACGGAGCCGCCCGCCAGCGCTCGCGCGCGTGGGGCGTGCCGACCTCGTCGAGCTCAGGCGGCGCGCCGGCCGGCCGCCGCGCCGCCTGGATCGCCGCGCCGGTCGCCCCGCCGACCGTCCCCCACACGATGCAGGGGAACGCGTCGGCGCTACCGAACAGCGGTGTGCGCCCCAGGTCGACGACGCCCTCGACGCTGTGCTGCGCGGCGAGGTACGCTCGCAGCGCCCGGCCGTACGCCGCCGTCAGCCACTTGTTCGGCGTGACCAGGCAGTACCGCCCGCCGGGCCGCGCGAGCCGGTGGGCCAGCTCGATGAAGTAGACGTAGAGATCGGCGACGCCGTCGTAGCTGGCGAACGCCCGCAGCAGCGGCTTGTGGGAGGCGAGGTGCTCCTGCCGGATGTAGGGTGGGTTGCCGAGCACGGCATCGAATCCGCCGCGCGCAAACGCCGCCGGGAACGCCCTGGGCCAGTCGAGCCCGAGCGCATCGGCGACCTGGAGCTGGCCATCGCCGACGCCAACTGCGATCCGCGCCGCCTCGACGGCCCGCGGATCGACGTCGACCCCGTACACGCAGCCGGCGGCGCGGCCGCGGGCCTCGCCGGGTGCGAGGCCCCGGCGCTCGAGGTGCAGGGCGATCGCGTCGACCGCGGCGAGCAGAAACGCGCCCTCGCCGATCGCCGGATCGCAGATCCGCAGCTCGAGGACCTCGTCGATCGAGCGGCCGCGGAGCAGCGGCTCGAGCGCGACCCGGGCCATCGGTCCGGTCACCTCGGGCGGCGTGTAGACGACGCCGCGCACGCGCGGGTCACCATGGCTCACCTGCACCGGGAGAGGGTAGCGGCTGGGGCCGGGGACTTTCCAGCGATCGCGCCGGCTCGGCCGCCGCCCGCCCCGAAACGACAAAAGGGCCTCGCATCGCTGCGAGACCCTCTTACGTACTTGGTGGAGTCAAGGGGGATCGAACCCCTGACCTCTAGAGTGCGATTCTAGCGCTCTCCCAGCTGAGCTATGACCCCAAGCGAGGCGGTATGGGTACCAGCGAGGCCGGGGTCTGTCAAGCAGCCGTGCCGACTTGGTGAATGACGGGAGCGGACCGGCGTGGCGGGGGTCACGCGCCTTGCGCATCGAGCAGCCGGTCGACCTCGCGGACCAGCCCGGAGGCGGGTGGCGAGACCCCGTGCTGCAGGAACGCGACGACCTCATCGAGGACCTGGGCGTCGCGCAGGATCCGGCGGTGGCCCAGGCCGTGGGTGGTGCGCAGCTGGGCCTGGCGCCAGGCCGCGGCGAGCCGGACGGCGCTGCGGTGCGGCACCTCGCGGTCGTCTTCGTCGTGGACGACGAGCAGCGCGGCGTCGCGCTCGCCGACCAGCCGCTCGAGCTCGAGCGAGTCGAGGGCGATGCCGCTCGAGCTCGCGAGCTGATGCTCGAGCGTGGAGCAATCGCGATCATCGAGCGCGATCGCCCGCCCGAACTGCGCCACGGCCTCGCCGATCAACACGTTGGGCGCGATCATCACGTTGCGCCGGGCGTCGATCTGGCCGCGCTGGTGGGCGAGCAGCGCCCCGGCGGCGCCGAACGAATGCGCGATGATGCCGTGGAGCGGCCCGACGGCGCGGGCGACGTCGATCACGCAGTCGGCGAGGTCGGTCAGGTACAGCCGCCGGCCGG
>Ga0302256_10000077_pt1 | contig 18372 bp, 8 predicted proteins | sample I_Fen_E3_4_FD_194571 | JGI IMG/M metagenome (GOLD analysis project Ga0302256, IMG submission 194571) | Peat permafrost microbial communities from Stordalen Mire near Abisko, Sweden - I_Fen_E3_4 | ecosystem: Environmental > Terrestrial > Soil > Wetlands > Permafrost | place: Sweden: Abisko...
CGCGGATCACTCCGGAACAGCTCGCCGATGAGCAGATGCGGATGGCTGAAGCCAAGGCGTGGTTCGAGGCGATCAAGGTGCCGGAACCCACGACCCGAGAATTCACCGACGATCACGGCCTTCGATGGATCGAGCTCCGGCATGCCTCGGGCGAGGTTCGCTACATGCTGGCCCCCGAGCACGAGACGCCTAGTTCCAGCCCGGGTTCGGTGCGATGATGTGGAACATGTGGTCAGCAAGCAAACACTCCCGAGTCCACGGCCAGATCGTGCCAGCTCAGGCGACGAATCGGCCCGGGCGCGTGCAAGTGAGCACAACGCCAGATGTGGGAGCTCATGCACATAGGCTTGCCTCGAGCGGGCCATACGGGGAAGCGACAAAGCGAATCCGGACGTGTAAGGTCCTCACGAGCACTTGCGCGATCGCATTGGCGGTGCTCCCAGTCGCCGGCTGTTCAAGCTCGCGGAAGGGTCAGGCGCCCCAAGACGCGAGCCAAGACGCCAGCCCGGATTGCGTGCAGATGCAGCAGGCCTACGTCAACGGACGGCTTGCGCCGAATGCGCAAAGTGACGTCGCAAGCACCGTCCATGCCGTGGTTGGTGCGGCGGACTTCCCGCAGGCCATGCCGTACTGCTCTGGTGCTCTACCGGGCAGTCACTGAGCGCCGACGCGCAAAAACGATCGAGGTCAGGTGGCTCAGGTGGTGGTCGCTGCGGCGCCGCTGATGATCGCGGAGTGGCGCCGCCGCGGTCACAGCGCGAACGTGCCGCGGCGCAGGAACTGACCGCGGCCCTGCTTCGCCTTGCCGACCCATTGACCGTTCTGCACGATCAGCTCGCCGCGCGACAGCACGTGCGACGGGCTGCCTGGCACGACGCGGCCTTCGAACGGCGAGTAGTCGACGCGCATGTGCAAGGTGTCGACCCCGAGGCGCAGCGCGCGCCGCGGGTCCCAGACCACGATATCGGCGTCGGCGCCGATCGCGAGGCTGCCTTTCCTTGGATAGAGGCCGAACAGCTTGGCCGGCGCCGTGGCCGTGATCTCGACGAACCGGTTCATCGAGATCTTGCCCTGGGTCACGCCTTCCCACAGAAGGTGCAGGCGGGTCTCGACGCCCGGCATGCCGTTGGGGATCTTCGAGAAGTCGCCGCGGCCCAGCTCCTTTTGGTCCTTCATGCAGAACGGGCAGTGGTCGGTCGCGACGACCTGAAGATCGTAGTTGCGCAGGCCGCGCCAGAGGTGATCGTGGTGGTGGCGCGGCCGCAGCGGCGGCGTGCAGACGTAGCCGGCGCCCTTCCAGGCGCCCTCGGCGCCGCCGTCCGGATCGCCGCGCAGGTCGTCCTCGCTGCAGAACAGGTATTGCGGGCAGGTCTCGGCGTAGGTCGGCAGGCCGCGGTCGCGCGCTTCCATCACGCGCTCCAGCGCGCGCTGCGCCGAGAGGTGGACCATGTAGACCGGCACGCCGGCCATCTCGGCGAGCGCGATCGCGCGCTCGGTGCCGGTCGCCTCGGCGACCTCGGGGCGGGTCAGCGCGTGGTAGATCGGCGCGGTCCGGCCGGCGGCCAGCGCCTGCTGGACCAGCACGTCGATCGGCAGGCCGATCTCGGCGTGCATCGTGATCAGCGCGCCGAGCTCGCCCGCGCGCTGCATCGCGCGAAAGATCTGCTGGTCGTCGACCAGGAACACCCCGGGATAGGCCATGAACATCTTGAACGACGTCACGCCCTCGCGCACCAGCTGCGCCATGTCGCTCAGCGCGGCCGGGTTGGCCTCGGTCATGATCATGTGGAAGCCGTAGTCGATCGCCGCCTTGCCCTCGGCCTTGGCGAACCACGCGTCGAGCCCGGCGCGCATCGAGCCGGCCTTTTGCTGGATCGCGAAGTCGACGATCGTCGTGGTGCCGCCGTGGGCGGCAGCGATCGTGCCGGTCTCGAAGTCGTCGGACGCCGTGGTGCCGCCGAACGGCAGCGCCATGTGGGTGTGGCAATCGATGCCGCCGGGGATCACGTACTGGCCGGCCGCGTCGATCGCCCGGTCGTCGGGCCCGAGCGCCGTGCCGGGCTGCGCCAGCGCGACGATCTTGCCGTGCTCGATCCACACGTCGGCGACGAAGCTATCGCTCGCCGTGACGACCGTGCCGTTCTGGAGGATCGTCCGCATCTCAGTCCTCGACCAGCGCGCCGTACGCCTCGGGGCGGCGGTCGCGGAAGAACTGCCAGGTCCGGCGGACCTCCTCGATCACGTCGAGATCGAGCGTGGCCACCACGAGCTCGTCCTGGTCCTCGCTCGCGCACGCGAGGATCTGGCCGCGCGGATCGACGAAGTACGAGCTGCCGTAGAACCGGCCGATGTTCCACGGCGGCTCGGTGCCGACCCGGTTGATCGCGCCCATGTAGTAGCCATTGGCCACCGCGTGCGCCGGCTGCTCGAGCTTCCACAGATACTGCGAGAGCCCGGCCACCGTGGCCGAGGGGTTGTAGACGATCTCGGCGCCGGCGAGACCGAGCGCCCGCGCGCCCTCGGGGAAGTGCCGGTCGTAGCAGATATACGCGCCGATCGTCGCGTACCGCGTCTTGAACACCGGATAGCCCAGGTTGCCCGGCCGGAAGAAGTACTTCTCCCAGAACCCGGCGGTCTGCGGGATGTGCGTCTTGCGGTACTTGCCGAGGAAGCTGCCGTCGGCGTCGAGGATCGCCGCGGTGTTGTAGTACACGCCGGCCTGCTCGCGCTCGAACACCGGCACGACCATCGCCATCTTGTAGTGCCGCGCGATCGGCACCAGCCGCTCGAGCGTCGGCCCCGGCACCGGCTCGGCGGCGTCGTACCAGCGCCGGTCCTGGCCGGGACAGAAGTACGGGCCATTGAAGATCTCCTGCAGACACAAGATCTGGACACCCTGCTTGCCGGCGTCGTGGATCATGGGGAGATGCTTGTCGAACATCGCGGCCTGGATCTCGGCGACGCTGCGCGACTCATCATTGATGGGGTTACTGGCCTGGATCAGGCCACTGACGACGGTGCGGGCCATGGCGACTTCCTCGTGAGCGTGAGCGGTTGGAGCGACCGGCTATTCATTGACCAGCGTGGCGGTTTCCTTGGCGATATCGCCCTTCCAGGTCTCGACGTCCTGGGCGCAGGCCCCGGCCTGGGCGGTGCGCGACCGCGCGGCCTCCTTGACCTGGCGCGCGGCGCGCTGGCGGTCGACGAGATCGTGGTGGGTCGTCAGGTACGCCAGGCTCTTGCCGATGAACTCGCGCAGGCTGCCGAACCCGTGGTCGACCATGAACTTCGCGAGCTCGGCCTTGAGCTCGTCGATGATCTCGTAGCCGCGCAGCATCGCGCCGGTGCAGACCTGCACGGTCGAGGCGCCGAGCAGCAGGAACTGCGCCGCGTCGGCGCCGGTCTCGATCCCGCCGATCCCGCTGATCGCCACGCCGGGGTTCGCGCGCGCGACCTCCATGACGTGGCGCAGCGCGATCGGCCGCACCGCCTGGCCCGAGTAGCCCCCGGGCACGCTGTAGCCCTCGACGGTCGGCATCGGCCGCAGCGTCTTCAGGTCGACCCCGCACACCGAGAGGATCGTGTTGATGAGCGAGATGCCATCGGCGCCGCCGCGCAGCGCCGCGCCGGCAGGCAGCGTCGGGTTGCCGACGTTCGGCGTCATCTTCGCCCACACCGGGATCCGCGCGACCTGCTTGACCCAGCCGACGACCTCCTCGACGATCTCCGGGTTCTCGCCCATCGCCATGCCCATCTTGCGCTCGGGCAGGCCGTGCGGGCACGACAGGTTGAGCTCGAAGCCATCGACGCCGGTCGCCTGGACCTCGCGGACGATCTGCTGCCAGGCGTCCTGGCGATACTCCTCCATGATCGACGCGATCAGGATCTTGTTCGGATAGCTGCGCTTGAGCTGGGCCAGGTCATCGAGCCAGTCGGCGTACGGCCGGTCGCTGATGAGCTCGATGTTCTCGAACCCGATGACCTCGTCGCTCGCCCGGCCGCGCAGCTTGGCGTAGCGCGGCGCCGTGTTGGTGACCTGCGAGGCGTCCATCGCGAACGTCTTGCAGATCATGCCGCCCCAGCCGAGGTCGAACGACCGCGCGATCACCTTGCCGTTGGTGCCCGGCGGCCCGGACCCGAGCACGAACGGATTATCGAACGCCATGCCATGGACGGTGATGCTCAGATCGGTCACGCGGCCTCCGGTGCGCAGCTCGCCTGCGCCCAAACAGCTGAGCTATCACAGCCCGAGACGACCGTTCAACCAGCAAGATCGGCCCGCGCCAGGCGCGGCTTCCCCAGGCGACCCGTGCGCGACGCGCGGCGTCGTCGGAAAACGCACACCGCGCCGGGCTGCCCGTGGTACGGCTAGAACGGCATGGCGAGCAAGACGATCACCCACTGGATCGACGGTAAGCAGTACGACCGGCCGGCGGACCGCCACGGCGATGTCTACAACCCGGCGACCGGCGAGGTCCAGGCCCGGGCGGCGTTCGCGTCGCCGGCCGTGGTCGACGAGGCGGTCGAAGCGGCCGCGCGCGCCTCCCAGACCTGGCGCTCGGTGTCGCTCGCGCGGCGCACCAAGATCCTGTTCGCGTTCCGCCAGCTCGTCGACCAGCACCAGCACGAGATCGCCAGGCTCGTCACCCTCGAGCACGGCAAGGTGCTGGGCGACGCGCTGGGCGAGGTCAATCGCGGCCTCGAGGTCATCGAGTTCGCGTGCGGCATCGCCGACCTCGCCAAGGGCGAGTACTCGGAGAACGTCTCGACCGAGGTCGACTCCTACTCGATCCGCCAGCCGCTCGGCGTGGTCGCCGGCATCACCCCGTTCAACTTCCCGGCGATGGTGCCGATGTGGATGTATCCGATCGCCCTGGCGTGCGGCAACGCGTTCGTGCTGAAGCCGAGCGAGCGCGACCCGTCGTGCTCGCTGTTCTGCGCCCAGCTGCTCGCCGACGCCGGGCTGCCCCCGGGCGTGTTCAACGTCGTCCACGGTGACAAGGCGGCGGTCGATCGGCTGCTCGAGCACCCCAAGGTCGCGGCGATCTCGTTCGTCGGCTCGACCCCGATCGCGCAGTACATCTACGAGACCGGCACGCGCCACGGCAAGCGGGTCCAGGCGCTCGGCGGCGCCAAGAACCACATGATCGTGCTGCCGGACGCCGACATGGAGCTGGCCGCCGACGCGGCGGTCTCGGCGGGCTACGGCTCGGCCGGCGAGCGCTGCATGGCGATCTCGGTGGTCGTCGCGGTCGGCACGGCCGCCGACAAGCTGATTCCGCTCATGAAGCAGCGGATCGCCGTGCTCAAGGTCGGCGATGGCCTCGAGCCCGGCTCGGAGATGGGCCCGCTGATCAACGGCGCGCACCGCGACAAGGTCTCCGGCTACGTCGACCAGGGCGTCGCCGAGGGCGCCACCCTGGTCGCCGATGGCCGCGGCCTCTCGGTCGCCGGCCGCCCGCACGGGTTCTTCCTGGGCCCCACGCTGTTCGATCACGTGCAGCCCGGCATGGCGATCTACAAGGACGAGATCTTCGGCCCGGTCCTGGGGGTCACCCGCGTCGCCACCTACGACGACGCGATCCGCCTGGTCAACACCAACCCCTACGCCAACGGCGTGGCGCTGTTCACCAACGATGGCGGCGCCGCCCGCAAGTTCCAGCACGAGGTCGAGGTCGGCATGGTCGGGATCAACGTGCCGATTCCGGTGCCGATGGCGTACTACTCGTTCGGCGGCTGGAAGGCCTCGCTGTTCGGCGATCACCACATCTACGGCCGCGACGGCGTCCACTTCTACACGCGCACCAAGGCGATCACGTCGCGCTGGCCGGACCCGCGCCACCGCGGCGTCGACCTCGGCTTCCCGCAGAACCGCTGAGCGGGCGAGGTGCCGAGCGCTACTGCACCAACCAGGTTTGCGCGTCGTTGCCCGAACCGCAGTTCCACTGCATCAGCTGACTGCCGGGACCGCTGACCACCACAACGACCCAGAGTGGCAACCGTTGGCAATATAGATTCCATACGCATTGACGGTTACCTCCAGAGCGATTGAGTTTGGTGACAGCCGGCGGCTCTCCACGACATCAGGAGGATGAGCCCAGCTTGCCATAGGCATCTCGTACGCTGCGCTGCCGCTGGCGCCGAGGTCTCCTCCTGAAACCACTGGCTTGACTTCACCGATCGAAGAACGTACGAACGCAGGCAACGTGAGGTTGGTCGAAGTGCCGCGGCCTCGGTTCGATTCGAGGCACCTTGAGCGACTTTGGAGCGTCGCGCTCTGGCTCGTCATCATAGCTATCGCCGTCGTGACGCGCTGGCGATGGAGCCAGCTCATCGCAGCGCACACACCGTTCGTGGAGTGGGATACCAAGGTGTTCCGTCAGATCGCGGAGCTGCCTCCGGGGCCCGGACTGGTGGTATCGAGCAAGCCGCTGATCGTGCCACTGGTGTATCGCGCCACACACAATGACGCGCTCCAGATCATCGGATTTCAGGCGGAGCTATCGTTCTGGGCCTGGCTGATCTTGACCGTGAGTACCGTCCACGCGCTGCGACGGCGCTGGGTTCGCTTGCTCGCGGCGTGCGCCGGCGCGGCGTTCGTGCTCGAGCCGGTGCGCGTCGGGCTCACCGGCTCGCTGATGCCGGAGTCCGTCAACGATTCCCTGCTCGCGCTGTGCGCGGCCGGCGCGATCGCGCTGGTGCGGCTCACCGGACGCGCGCGGATCGCCGCGGCGGGGGTGACCGGCCTGACCGTGCTCGCCTGGCTGTTCACGCGCGACACCAACGCGTTCATCGCGGTCACCGCGGCGGCGCTGGCGCTCACGGTATGGCGCGCGTGGCGGTCCCGCGCCGTGGCGCTGGCAGGGCTCGTGGCGGCGTGCGCCGCGATCACGCTCTGGTCGGCGAGCGTGGCCCATGAGCCGTTGCCGTTCCAGGAGTCGTGGCATCCGGCGTTCACGCCGCGCAGCGCGGTCCCGATGCTCGACAACGTCATGTTGCGGGTCGAGCCCGACGCGCCCGACGCGGTCCCGCCTGCGCTGCTGCCCTTCCACGAGCCGTTGCGGCTGGTCATGTCGGGCCCCGAGGTGCGGCCGCTGCTCGACGACCTGGCGCAGCACGGCTCGGCGATCTACGCGCGCTGGCTCGTCCGTCATCCCGTCGAGCGGGTGGCCGCCGTGGTGCGCGACCGCTGGAAGCTCCTGCTCGGCAACCTCGTTCGCATCATGCCCGGGAACTGGGTGCCGCGCACCAGGTGGTCGTTCCGGACGCTGACCGCCAACCACCAGGTGCTCTGGCTGCTGCTGGTCGCCAGCCCGGTCCTGCTGTGGCGGCCACGCAAAGATCCGCTGCGCGGGGTGGCGTTCTGCGTCGTCGTCAGCGCGATCGCCGGGATCTTCGCTGGCTACTACGGAGATGCGGTCGAGATGACGCGCCACTGTTATGGCGCGTGCCAGCAGCTCATTCTGGGGCTCTGCTTGGCGGGTCTGGTCCGGCTGGATGGGCTGCGCACGCGAGCGCCTCGCACGCAGCAGCGACGCGACGCGATCGCCGATCACAGCGCCGCGGGATCCTCGATGATCAGCGCCGACGCGGCGGTCGCCCGCGACGCGCGCAGCAGCGCCGCCCCCACCGGGTGACGGGCGAAGCGGCGCAGCCAAGGGCCGCGCGGCACTTTGCGGCGGACCGATCCGGGAACACCAGCCGATCCGTGGGCATCCAGCCGAGCCGCGACATCTGCTGGGGCACCTGGGGCCGCTGGGAGATGTCGACCAGCTCGACCTCGACTTCTTCGATCGCGACGCCTGCGTGCGTAGCGTCAGCTGGCCCAGCGGCTTGCTCCCCCCCTCACATTGCCCCTACGTCTGGCTACTCCAGATCATCATCGACTCGCGCTCGAGGTCTACGTGGTCGTCTCGGTCGCGAGCGCCAGCCCGTGCTTCGTGACCGAGTAGTCCCACGGTCGAGCGGCCACGACGTGGTGAAGCTCGTCGGCGAGCCGTGCCTCTCCTGGGTCGAGGAACGTCGGCGGACCCAGGACGCGCTTGCCGCCTTGAGTCCGTCGATCAGCACCTGAGCGAGCGCGCCTGATCTCGCCGCTGTAGGAGAGCCTCGCACCGCGAGCGACTCTTCACGCCGGCCGGCAAATCACGCACAGTCTTGTGCTTGCGGCACAGAGGCCTTGTGCGCGCTGGCGAGCGGTCGGTAGGGTGCCCCGCGTGAGTGAGCGTGGCGGGCCCGGTGGAGCACTTCGCGTCTTCCGAGGTGGCGTGGACATGTGCACTGGCAGAACGGAGGAGCGGGATGACTTGCACGCCGGCGGGTGATGAGAAAGACCACGGAGATCGAGCGTTGCGCGGCGAAGGAGACCGCGCGCGATGACCACGAAGCTGTCGAACGCTCCGCTGTCCGGGCGCCCGCGGTTCATCTCGCTCTCGCGCACCGGGCGCTGGCTCCTGGTCTCGCGCAGCGGCGCGGTGGATCTGCACGACATCCTCGGCACGATGCCGGCCCGCAGGCTGCCGGCGTTCGACGGCCCGGCGGAGTTCGTGGGAGGGGAGATCTGGGCGCTCGACGGCGACGCGCTCGCGCGGATCCTGCCGCGGGATCTGAAGAGCCTGCCATCGCACGCGTCCGTTCCTGGCCCGGTCACGAGCATCCTCGCCGGGTTCGGCGAGGCGTGCAGCTACGCGCTGATCGCCGGGGCGGGCGCCTGCCGCGTCACCGTCCAGACCGGCGAGCCCGTCGCCCATCCGGTCGAGGAGCTGGCCGACGGCGAGCAGGTGGTCGCGCTCCACGGATCGCGGCTCTACGTGGCCGGTCGCCGCACGCTGCGGGCGATCGATCGACGACCGCTGTGGAAGATCGGCCAGCTCGATGGCGACCCGGTGGCGGCGAGCGTCTTGTTTGGCGGACGCAACCTGGCGCTGCTGCTGCGCGGCGCCCAGGCGGACGTCGTCCTGGTGCTGAGCAACGATCGCCGCGTCCACCAGATCGCGGTGCCTCGCACGCGGTGCTGGGCTCTTGTTCGACGAGGCCGACTCGCTGTTCGCCAAGCGCACCGACGTGCGGACGTCGAACGATCGCTACGCCAACCTCGAGGTCAACTACCTCCTGCAGCGACTCGACACGTTCGAGGGCGTGGCGATCTTGACCTCGAACCTCGACGGCGCGATCGATCCGGCGTTCAAGCGGCGGCTGTCGCTGCGGCTGCAGTTCCCGTTTCCCGACGAGGAGACGCGCGTGCGCTTGTGGGCCGGTCACGTCACGTCCAGGACGCCGACGGCGGGTGACTTCGACTTCCCCGAGCTGGCGCGCAAGTTCCCGCTGTCGGGTGGCTACATCCGCAACTGCGTCCTTCGCGCGGCGTTCCTGGCGGCGCACGACGGCCGGCCGATGCGCCAGCACGACCTGCTGCGCGCCGTGCAGCTCGAATACCGCGAGATGGGCAAGCTGTCGACCAGCAGCCGGCTCGAGTGAACCGATGACGAGGGCGAGGACGATCACGAGCACGACCCACCCACGGACGCGACGCCTGGCGTCGTGGGTCGCCCCCATGGCGCGGGTCGCCGCGGGCAGGCGAGCAGCGGGAGAGTCATGAGCGACACCGAACGCAAGCGAACGCGAACCGGCGACGATGAACCGGCCCGGGAGCCCCACGGCAATCAGCCAGTCCGGCGCGGCGTGGGCCCGAGCGGCCCGAGCGGCCCGAGCGGACAAGCCGCCTCGCCCGAGATGCAGCACGTCGAGACGACCAGCGACGCAGCGAGGCTGACCGGCAGCCCAGCGAGGCTGACCGGTAGCGCGGCGCTGCGGACCGGCGACGGCGCCTGGGACTACGATGATCGCCTCCGGGCCGCGATGGGGCTTGGCCGGCCCCCGCCCGCCGCGCAGACCCCCGCCGGACCGGGTCGCGCGGTCGACGCTGCTCCGCTCGACCACGCTGCTCCACGCGAGGCGAGCCGATCCGCGGTCCAGCTGCGCGCCGCGGAGCCGCGGCCGGGCGGCGACGTCGCCTCGGAATTCGATGATCGCCTCCGGGCCGCGATGGGGCTTGGCCGGCCACCGCCCGCCGCGCACACCCCACCGGACGGGCGTGCCGGCGCAACGTCAGCGACCCCCAGCGGCGAATCGCTCCAGCTGCGCGCGGCAGCCGACGCGGCCCGCGGCGGAGATCCAGTCGGTCTTCACGAGGCTGCAGCGGCCGGCACGCGCGGCACCGGCGGCTCGTTGCCGCACCAGGATCGCATCCAGGCCGCGTTCGGCGACCACGACATCACGGGCGTCTCGTCGCACACCGGCCCGGAGGCGGCGGCGGCTGCCAAAGCCATGGGCGCCGAGGCGTACGCGACCGGCAACGCCGTGGCGTTCGCCTCCCCGAACCCGTCGCTGCACACCGCCGCGCACGAGGCCGCGCACATCGTCCAGCAACGCAGCGGTGTGCAGCTCAAGGGTGGCGTCGGTGAGGCCGGCGATGCGTACGAGCGCCACGCCAATGCCGTGGCCGATCAGGTCGTCCTGGGAAACAGCGCCGAGGGGTTGCTCGATCAGCTGGCGGGGCCACCGGCACCCGGCCGGTCGATGTCGCCGGCCCTCCAGCGCAAACCCCTGGACGGCCGCAGCAGCCCCGAGCTCGAGCGCCCGCACCCACCCTCTCCCGAGCTGCTCGACGGCGCCGAGGAGCCGGCCCCCCCTGCTCCCGAGCACGCGCCTGCGATCGCGTCGCCGGGGAAGGCGGCGGCGGGGTCGCAGCCGTCGGCCGAAGGACACCCGGCGTCGAGCGCCGCGACCTCCTCCCCGGCACACGCGACGGTGTCCCCCGGTTCGCTGCCCGCAGACGATCACCGCGCCGAAGCCTCCACAGCTTCCAGCGGCTCGCACGGTGTGCCCGACACCGAGGTGGGGCACGCGCACGGCAAGCCGGCCGGGCCGACTCCCGACCGTGCCGCGCGCCCTGCGTCGTCGACTGCGAAGCCCGCTGCGCCGGACGCGCCGGACGCGCCGACCGCCCGACGCCCGCAAGACCGCCACGCTGAGGCCCGTCACGCCCCGCAGGGCGCACCTGCGACCGGCGCCGCCCAGCCCGCGCCCGCCACCGGCGCTGCGTCGCCCGCGGAAGGCGCACCCCGGGATGTACACGTCGGACCCGAAGACCAAGCGACGGCCGTCTCGGTCCGCGCGCAGACCACAGCGCACCCACCACCCGCGGCGCCGGTTGCGGCGCTCACACGGGGCAGCCTGCTGGAACACGCCGCCCGCAGCACCGGGGCGCGCGAAGCCATCGCGCCTGCACCCGCGCGCGCGACGCCCCCGGCAGCCGCTCCGCCAGCAGCGGGCCCAGGAGATGTCGCCGCGCGTGAAGCAGCGCCCGCGATGGGCGCGCCGACCACCGTCGCCATGGCGACGCCCGCAGCGGCGCAGCCGATCCGCTTCCAGGCCGAGCCCGAAGCCGGCCGCGAACCCGATCGCGCGACCGCCGAAGCCCAGGCCAACGCGTTCGCCAGCGCGTCGCAGCAGCGCGTGGCTTCGCTCCGGACCCACGTCGAAACCTCGGCGCGCGCGCTCGAGCCCCGGCTCGCCGCCGCCGACCAGGGCATCGAGGCAGCCAAGGCCAAGGGCCAGGCCGCGATCCGCGCGGCGATGGCCCACCTGCGCACCGACGCTGCCGCACGCGTGGCCGCCGCGACCGCCGAGATCACCCAGCAGCACGAGCGAACCGTGGGCATCGTTCACGGCCTCGCCCTGACGCAGAAGACCGCGCTCGACGCGACGGCGCGCACCGCCACCGAGACCGTCTCGCACGGTGAGGCGCAGCGCTGGCCCGAGCTCGACACCGCGTACGCGGCCGGCGATCAGCAATTTCGCCGGAGCGGCGAGGCGGTGGGGCGCGAGGCGATGGCGATCGGCGCCGACCATCGGTCGAAGTGGATGGCGCAGCTCGACGGCGAGAGCACGATCCTGAGCGGCCCGGTGCACGACAACAAGCTGAAGGCGCGGGCCCACGCCGCCGATCAGGTCGCCCAGGCCTACCGCGACCAGCTCGTCGCCGCGGCCAACCAGCAGGCCGACGCCGCGCAGCGGGGCAAGGCGCGCGACCGCGAAGCACTCGCGGCAGCCGCCTCCGCCCAGCGCGACGCCATCCTCACCACGCTGCGCAGCGCGCACGCCGGCATCGACCACGCCCAAGCCGCCGCGATCGCAGCGGCCGACCACCAGCGCGCCAGTGACCTGAAGCTGCTCGCCGCGCAGCACGCGTCCACCCTCAAGACGATCAGCCGAAAGGAAGCCGCACTGCTCGAGGAAGTCAGCAAGCACGCCGCCGGGCACAAGCAGGCGCTGCGCACCTACGTCCAGGCCGCGGTCGCACACTGCTCGAGCGCCACCAACGAGCTCGTCGCCAGCCACGACGCGTCCATGGCCGGCTTGCGCGCGCAGGCCGCCGCCACCCCTGCGCCAGGGGAGCCCGAGCTCGCGCCCGGCCTGCGCCAGCAGCACGACGACGTCCAGCACGCCACCTTGACCTCCGAGGCCAAGTTCACCGAGGTGTTCGCCGGCGCCGCGCAGCAGATCGCCGCCACGGAGCGCGACAGCATCCAGGGCCTCGCGAGCTTCGCGGCCAACACGCACCAGGTCACCGCGCAGATCACCGGCAGCATCGCGCACACGACCACCGGCTTCGTCCACCATTCCAAGGCCGCGTTCGCGGGGATCGAGCAGCAGTACCACCGCACGGCCGACGCCATCACCGCCGCGGCCGACAAGACCCACCAGGACGCCGCGGCGTCGTCGAACACCGCGTTCTCGCGGATGACCGCCGGCCTCGCGAACGGCTTCGGCAGCGCCGCCGCCGGCCTCGAGACCAACCTGCGCGGTGCCCTCAAGGACCTCCCTCCGCAGATCCAGAAGTCGGCCGACGACGCCGCCCAGCAGGTTCAGCCGCGCTGGAAGAAGGTGCTCAAGGTCCTCGTCACCATCGCGGTGATCGTCACGGTCGCGGTCGTCGCTGGCCCGGCGGTGATCGGCGCCCTCGGCGCGATCGCCGGCGGCCTGGGCGCCGGTGCCGCGGCGGGCGCGATCGGCGTGGTCGTCGGTGGCGCCGCGGTCGGCGCGGCCTCGGGCGCCGTGCTGCAGATCTCCAACAACGTCATCGACGGCAACAAGTGGCACGAAGGCGTCGGGACCGCCGCCGCCATCGGCGCGATCAGCGGCGTGTTCGGCGGCGTCGGCGGCCTCGCGGCCAAGGGCCTGACCTCGCTCGGCATCCGGACCCTGGTCACCCTCGGCTTCGACGGCGCGGGCTCGGTCGTCGGCAACCTCGCGACCGGCCAGCCCCTCACCTTCGAGGGCATCGCGCTGGGCCTCGCGATCGGGCTCGGCATGTCCTTGGGCGCTGGGGCGCTGGCCAAGTTCGGCGGGCGGACCAGCAAGCTTGCGCCCATTGGCAAGAAGCTCGGAGAAATTCAGGAGCGAGCAGAAAAAGCCGGGGAGGCGTTTGGCGAGCGCGCGGTGAACGTTGTCAGAGGCAGCGGGGCCGGCGCCGAGGCTGCAACGTCCGTCATGTCTGTGCCGCTCGAGCACGGCACCGCGACCAATCGTGGCGAGATCGAACCGACGGCGAAACCTGGCCAGCTGCTTCATCCCGAAGAGGCCGAAGAGGGTGCCGCCGTCAAACCTGGCGAGGTCGAACCGACGGCGAAGCCCGGCAAGCCGGAGCGCGCTGCCAAGCTGCCGCCGCGCGTCGCCAAGACCGCGGACAAGCTCACCACGTTGCTCGCGCGCGACCCGGACGAGTTTGTCGCACACTACCGAAACGTAGCCAGCAGCCTGACACCCGACGAGCTTACCGCGCTCAAAGACACCATTCGTACCCGCGGGCGGATCACGCCGGCCAGCTCGGCCGGCCTGAAGCCGGAGCAGCTGATCGAGCTCCACCGGAAGCGCATGATCGCGCTCCGCGAGATCGGTGAGATCGAACAGATGAGCTACCACGGCAGCGGGTCCGCCATGATGGACGGCCTTGCGAAGACGAACGGCGAGATCCTGTCGGCCGCCGAGCTCGAGCGCCGAGGTTTTACGCCCTCCACGGGCGAGGGCTCCAAGTACACCCCCAAGGCCGGTCCCAAGGAGTTCATCTCCGTCGGTGAGGGTGAGTCGGGGTTCGGGACCTCCATGGCCTACGCCGACGCGACAAAGGGCATGGCTCACTACAACCCGCGGCTGCTCAGCGACGCCGAGCTCCAGGCGAACATCGACCGGCTCGAGAACATCGTCGCCCACTTCGACTCGGTGAAGAACGAGGTGCGCGGCCCCATGGCAGCGCAGGGCGTACGCGAGAAGGACCACTTCGTCTCGGAGCTCGACAAGCTCAAGTTCGAGGCCAAGCGCCGCACGAAGCTGCCAGCCGACGCGCCCGAACGCCGCGGAGGACACGCTGACGCCGACAACCACCCGCTGCTGTTCGAGTTCGACTTGAGCACATCGAATGTCAGAAGGGAGCTGCGGTCCGATGTGAAGCGAGGCGGCGCCCTTGGTGGAGAGGGCTCGGTCTACGGCCCGATCGATCTCAAGAAGGCCCTCCGCCGCGTGTACGTCCCGGCCGCGCACGTACAGGAGGTCGAGCAGAAGCTCGCCAAGATCCTCGGCCACCAAGACTTCGAGGTCCTTGCCATGGAGGCGGTCGATGGACTCCCTCAGCCGGGCGTGATTGGATCCAGCCGCGTGGCGACCTATAAAATGATGGGGAACTTGGATAAGGAATCGGCAGCCGTCGAACGGGCATACGAGGTCGCGATCCGCGAGGGTCGTCCACTCGATGTCATGCTTTTGCTACAGGAGATGACGCGATGACTGAGGACAAGGCCTCCGAGCCGAGCTGGACCCCGTCGGAAGACGTTCTGTGGTACTTGCGTCGCGACCTGGACCTCCTGGATTCGCCGTCCGCGCACTGGCGACTGCGCGGGATCCACGCGGTCACGGAGCAGGGCCGCTACGAGGCCGTGCCGCGACTCAAGGAGCTCCTGCAGGATGACTCGCCGATCGTGTGGGACAAGCACATCACCGAGATTCGCATGTGCGCGCTGTCCGGGCTACAGCAGCTCCAGTACGCGGCGAAGCGTCCGATCGAGCTCGAGCCGGTCGCGGTCCGACGCGCATGGCCGGTGACTTCGATGCGCGCCGCGTACGCGGAGGCGATCGCGACCCTCTCCGAAGCGGAGCGCCGCGAGGTCTTGCGCCGGGCAGACAAGGTGCTCGAGAGCCGCGTGCAGCCGAGTCCAGAAGACGCCGACGACTTGCGTGCGTACCGGGTCCTTCAGGAGCTCGGTCGCGTGAGCTACGAACTACAGCGGCCGGATCCGCGCACGATGCTCACGCCGCTCCAGGAGACCATCTACGCCGAGCAGGTCGCGTCGCCGCGACCGCGCCCGTGCCTGCGGGTCGCATCCCTGGAGCCCCCGGACCAGACGCTCGGCTGGATCTACCGGAATCCCGCCAATGGCCTCTGGGCGCACGACTTCTCCGAACGTCCGGCCTCGCGCGAGGCGAGTGAGGCGCTCACGTGGATCTTGACCCTGAAAAAGGACGGAATCCCGCGCGTGGTGCACGACACCGCCGGTCGACCGGTGCACAGCTCCGATGGCAAGCTCGTGTTCGACGGCGAGCTCTCGCGCGACACGGGCGATGTGGCCGAGTGCCTGCGCAGCATCGCTGCGCTCATGCACGACTTCGCGACCGAGTTGCTTCTGCCAGAACCCGTGCCGCCGTCGGCCGACCGGGCCCGGGCTGAGGGTCCGAGCCCGCGCGTCGAGGAGCGCCTGGAGCGCGCCATCCTCTCGCTCGAGGGGCTATCCGTCGGAGATGCGTTCGGCGAGACGTTCCTGCGCGCCCCTGGGGGGGTCGCGTACCTCGCTCGGCGAGAGACGCTGCCGCCGCCCTGGGCCTGGACTGATGACACGCAGATGGCGCTCTCGGTGGTGGAGGTGCTTGAGGAGCATGGCACGGTTGACCAAGCCGCCCTCGCCCGGCGCTTCGCGGAACGCTACGAGCCCCACCGTGGCTATGGTGCGGGTGCTCACCGCCTGCTGCAGGAGCTCCGCGGCGGCCGACCCTGGAACGAGGTGAGCCGGAGCCTGTTCGGCGGCCAGGGCTCGTTCGGAAATGGCAGCGCCATGCGAGTGGCGCCCATCGGTGCCTTCTTTGCCCACGAGCCGGATCGGATCCCCGATGAAGCCGCTCGGTCGGCCGAAGTCACGCATGCTCATCCGGAGGGGATCGCCGGCGCGACGGCGGTGGCGCTGGCGGCTGCGCTGGCCTGGCAGTCGCGCGGCCATGCCCTGGATCCCCGCCGGTTCCTGGACGCGATCACGGAGCGACTGCCGCAGTCCGCCACGCGCGATGGAATCGTCCACGCCCGCACGCTGGCGTCGTCCACCGATCCGTTCGCAGCGGGTCGCCTTCTGGGCAACGGATCGCGCGTCAGCGCGGCCGACACCGTCCCGCTCTGTCTCTGGGTGATCGCGCATCGCGCCGACAGCTACAGCGATGCGCTCTGGACCGTCGCGTCGGCGCTGGGCGACATCGACACGACCTGCGCTATCGTCGGTGGCGTGCTGGCTTTGCGCACAGGGCTCGCCGGGATTCCCCGTGCGTGGCGCGACGCGCGCGAGCCCCTCCCGGTGGGCCCCACGCACGATACCCGGTAGGAGGCAGGGACAGATGACCAAGTGGTTTCGGGGCGCGGAGCACGATCGGGACGGGCATCGCCGCGATGACTTCGATCCGATCGACGAGGGCGCGAGGTATCGCCTGACCCCGGCGGTTTCAGCCGCGATCTGGAAGCGCTTGCGCGCGGAAGCCACGGACCGGCCCACCGGGCTCTTTGATGAAGAGCACGCGCGCCGGCGCTTTCACATCGTCGCGGAGCGGGTCGGCAAGCGGCGTGGCAGGCAAATTCGGCCCGATCCCACGAAGTTGACCCGCGCCGAAGGGGACCAACGGCGGCTCACCGATCCGCTCTGGGACGTCTTTGCCGACGTCCATCGCAGCAAGGGGATCCGCGGCGGAGATCCTGCGCGAAGCTGGGACCCTGATTCGGACCTGGAGGTGGAGGATGGTCCGTATCGCCTACCGGGCGAGCGCGAGATCGAGCGCCTGCTCGCACGGCCGCTCGCGGGCGAGAGCACTGGGCTCGCCGAGGATGCGCCGCCCAGGCAGCTGCAGCCCGATCCATCGGGTGCTCTCGCCGAGAGTGCGCCGCACAGCCAGCTGCAGCCCGATCCGCCCGGTGCGCTCGCCGAGGATGTGCCGCACAGCCAGCTGCAGCCCGATCCGCCCGGTGCTCCAGTGGAGCTGCAGCGGGCGGCACCCGCCTGGAGCACACCGGCGCGCGCCTGGTTGCCACCGGCACTGGTGAAGTCGTGGCCCGACGCTCTCGCACCCGTGGTCGAGCGTCCCGCCGTGACGCTGCTCCGCCGCGAGATCGCGCCCGTGGACAGCAACGCCGCCCATGATCCGGGGCTCGACCAGGCGCTCGGCCGCCGCGGTGCGGGGGCGCCGCTGCCGGAGGCGCTGCGCCAGGAGATGGAGGCGTTGCTTGGCGCCGACCTGCGCCGCGTGCGGCTGCACACCGACGAGGTCGCCGGCACCGCTGCGCACGCCATCCGCGCCCGCGCGTTCACGGTCGGTGAGGACATCTTCTTCGCCCCCGGTGCGTTCGATCCGGACAGCGCCGCAGGGCGCGAGCTCCTGGCCCACGAGCTGACGCACGTGGTGCAGGCGCAGCACGGCCGGGTGGCACAAGGTGAGTCCGGACACACGCGCGTGAGCAATCCCGGCGATACGATCGAGCAAGAGGCCGAGCAGGCCGCCCGCCGGGTCGCTGCCGCTCCGAGAACGAGGCCGGACGATGCGGACCCGGGCGCAGCGGGGGAAGCGGAGGCAGCGGAGGAAGCGGGAGACCACGCCCGGCAGCGCCCCGTGTCGAACGCGGCCGCGGTCTCGGTGCAATCGGCAACCACGCTGCTCCGGGCGCCCGATCCGACCGCCACGGCCGCGCCGCTGAAGGTGCCGCCGGGCGGCACGCCGATCCACCAGATCGGCATCGTGGCATGGGACGGACACCCACCCCTGCGCCTCCGCTCGTCCGCGAGCACCACGGAAGACAACGTCGTCGCGAGCCTGCCGTTCAACACCCACGTACAGGTGATCCAGCGCTTCCCCGGCGACTGGCTGCTGGTCGCCACGCTCGACGGCAAGATGGGATTCTGTGCCCGGCCCTACGTGTGGTTTGCGCCCGAGCACAAGCTGCCCGAGCCCAACGCGAAGCTCCACAAGGTCGACGGTGGTGACAAGGGTGCCGCCATCCACGTCGCGCGCCAG
>Ga0302256_10000078_pt1 | contig 18248 bp, 18 predicted proteins | sample I_Fen_E3_4_FD_194571 | JGI IMG/M metagenome (GOLD analysis project Ga0302256, IMG submission 194571) | Peat permafrost microbial communities from Stordalen Mire near Abisko, Sweden - I_Fen_E3_4 | ecosystem: Environmental > Terrestrial > Soil > Wetlands > Permafrost | place: Sweden: Abisko...
CGGCTGTTCCAGGCTGCGATGGCAGCGCGCAACATGGGAGTCTTGGCGGCGGTGCACGCGGCGCAGATCGATGGATGGTGCCCGCCGAGGTCGCCGCCACGGCCGGCGTGTCGCGCTATGCGGCGCGCGTGCTGCTCGAGGCCTGGCTCGCGCTCGAGCTGGTCGCGCACGAGGCCGGGCGTGACCGGCCCTGCACTGCGGCACGAGCCGCAGGTACCACTCGCAGGACTTCCTCGACCTGATCGCGAGTGTGGGACTGCGCGTCGCGACCGACGAGGCCATCGCCATGAGCCACACGCTGCTGACCTGCGTGGCGCGGGCGTGAAGCAATCCTGAGGCAGGCCTGACGCAGGCCTGAGTCAGGCGTTGCCGGCGGCGGCGCGCCTCTGCTCGACGAACTCGACCAGGTGCTGCACCGAGCGAAACGCGTCGCGGGTTTCCTGATCCTGGCTGACCGCGACGTCGTACTTGCGCGCGATCGCGGTCGCGAGCTCGAGCGCATCGATCGAGTCGAGGTTGAGCCCGCCGCCGAACAGCGCATCGGTATCCGAGATCGACGCCGGATCGACGTCTTCGAGCTGGAGGGCTTCGACGATGAGCTGCTTGATCTCTTGGCGCAGGTCGGGCGGTGTCACGGGCGATCTCCGAACGGTTGCTGCGCAGAGTACCCCAACAGATCGCGGTAGCGCTGCTCGATCGCGCGCGACATCACCCGGCTGTCAGCCGGCGGATCGATCGTCGCGAACGGCTCGACCGTGAGCACCGCCATGTGGTCGGCGACCTTCCAGATCGGCAGTCCCTTGGAGAGCGCCGCCGGCACGCACGTCAGCTTCAACAGGACGATCGGCACCTTGGCGCGCCGGGCGAGCTCGAACGCGCCGCGGTGAAACGCGTGCAGCTCGCCGCCGGCCGGCGACCGCGTGCCCTCGGGAAACACCAGCACGTCGAACCCCATGCGCAGCCGGTCCTCGCAGTCGCGCAGGACGTGGATCCCGGTGGGGACCAGGCCGCACGCGCGCACCACGCGGGCCAGCAGCGGATTGTCGGCGAACCCGGTGCGGGCCACCGCCACGACGTCCGGGAACAGCGATGAGATCGACGTCACGTCGCAGAGCGTCGGGTGATTGGCGACCAGCACGACCGGCGTCGCGCCCGGGCGCAGGCGGATCGCCGGGCTCGTCCGGTGGTACAGCCTCAGCGCGCGCATCACGAAGTGGAACACGCCGAACCCGCGCCGCATCGCGCGATGGCAGCGCCGGATCTTGTCGGCGCGTGAGCCCGGCCACAGCGCGACCAGTGGAAACCACAGCCACCCGACGAGCAGCACCCCCGACCAGAACCCGGCGAAGCACAACGCCACCCCCAGGGTGCGGAGCCCGCGATACGGCCAGTAGACCGGCGCCGGCAGCCACGCTTTGAGCGGGTACAGGGGCGCGGTCGTCATCCTATCCCTCCGGTCCCCCCGCCGCCCGCGTCGCCGAGCCGGTCGTCGAGCGCGATGCAGCGCAGGCCGCGGGCCTCGCACGTCGCGAGGATCGACGCCAGCGCCTCGATCGTCGGCTGGCGGTCGGTGCCGCCGCCGAGCCCCGTGCCGTCGTGCAGCGTGACGATCGCGCCCGGGGCGAGCCGCGGCGCGATCCGCGCGACGATCTTGGCCGCGGTGGTCGGCAGCGAGTCGAGCCCGCGCACCGACCACGTCACGCAGGTGAGGCCCTGCGTGCGGCGCCAGCCCGACACGAAGCACGGCGTGCGCAGCCCCTGGGGCGGCCGGAACAGCCCCGGCCGCCGCCCGAGGATGCCGGCGACCACCGCGATCGCGTCCTCGATCTCGCGCTGGACATACGCGGCGCTGCCGAAGTGAAACCCGAGCCGGTGGCGCTGGGTGTGCGTCGCGACGGTATGGCCGTCGCGCGCGATCCGCCGGATCACCTCGGGGTGGCGCGCCGCGCGCTCGCCGAGCACGAAGAACGTCGCGCGGGCGCCGCGCGCGGCGAGCAGGTCGAGGATCCGCGGCGTGACCTCCGGGTCCGGACCGTCGTCGAACGTGAGCGCGACGGCCGGCTCGCCGCTCGCCAGCCGGCTCACCACCGGCACGAAGAACCGGCTGCGCGGGTGGGCGATCGCGTAGGTCAGAAACCCGGTCGCGAGCGCGCCGATCGCGACCACCGCGGCCGCCGCCCAGCCCGCCGGCAGCCCCCACAGCGCACCGGCGGCGAGCGCCGCGGCCACGCCCTTCACGACGAACGCCTTCAGCATCTGGCCCCCGCCATGCTCGGCCTCACGCCGGTCACAGCCCCGCGAGCACCAGGCTCGTGTTGATCCCGCCAAACGCAAACTTGTTGCACAAGATCCGCGACAGCCGCGCGCGCCGCGGCGCGCCGACCACGTAGTCGAGCGGCGCGCACTGCGCGTCGACGGTCTCGAGGTTGCGCGTCGGCGCGATCCAGCCGCCCGCGAGCATCTCGATCGAGAGCGCGAGCTCGATGCCGCCGCACGCGCCGAGCGTGTGCCCCAGGTGGCCCTTGAGCGAGCTCACGGGCACGCGATCGCCGAACACCGCGTGGGTCGCGCGGCTCTCGGCGATATCGCCGATCGTCGTGCCGGTCGCGTGCGCGTTGACGTAGTCGATCGTCTCGGGGCCGCAGCGCGCCGAGCGCAGCGCCAGCTCCATCGACCCGCGCATGCCGTCGCTCGACGGGTTGGTCACGTGGGTGCCATCGCAGTTGGTGCCGAACCCGAGGATCTCGGCGTAGATCCGCTTGCCCAGCCGCCTGGCGCGCTCGTAGTCCTCGAGCACCACGGTGCCGGCGCCCTCGCCGACCACCAGGCCATCGCGCCGCTGGTCGAACGGCCGCGGCGTGAGCTCGGGCGTGGCGTTGAACGCCTTGCTGGCGGCGTGCAGCATGTCGAACACCGCGGCGTGGCTGAAGTGCAGCTCCTCGGCGCCGCCGCACACCATGACGTCGGCCAGCCCCGCGCCGATCGTCTCGAAGCCCTGGCCGATCGCCTGGGTCGCGCTGACGCACGCCGCCGACGTACACAGCACGCGGCCGCGAATGCCGAAATGAATGGCGAGGTTCGCGGCCGTGGTGTGGCTCATGAACTTGAGGTACGTCGTCGCCGTCATCCCGAGGAAGCTGTTGCTCGCGACCAGCTTGCGGACCCAGTCCTCGTTGGCCTGCGACGAGCCGTGGGTGCTGCCGTACGCCAGGCCGACCGCGCCGCCGGTGAGCTCGTCGGCGCCGAGCGCCGCATCGCGCACCGCGATCGCGGTGGCCACCGTGGCGAGCTGGGCGACCCGCCCCATCGTGCGGGCCGCCTTGTGCGGGATCTCGAGCGCGCGCGGGATCGCGACCGGCGCCGCGACGCGCGGCGAGAAGTGGCCGAGCCGATCCCAGTCGGGCATCGCCACGACGCCCGACTCGTTGGCGTAGAGCCGCCGCGCCGCCTCGGCGACGTCGCAGCCCAGCGGGCTGGCGATCCCCAGGCCGGTCACGACGACGCGCCGCGCGGTCACAGCCCCCCCGCGATCGCGAGCACCTGACCGGTCATGTACGCCGCGCGGTCGCTCACCAGATAGCCGACCAGATCGGCGACCTCCTGGGCCGTGCCCAGGCGCTTCATCGGGATCTGCTTGACCAGCTCGTCGGCGTGGGCCGACGCGACCATCTCGGTGTCGATCAGCCCCGGCGCGACCGCGTTCACCGTGATGTTGCGGCTGGCGAGCTCGAGCGCCAGCGACCTGGTCGCGCCGATCAGGCCCGCCTTGGCGGCGGCGTAGTTCACCTGGCCGCGGTTGCCGTGCACGCCGGACAGGCTCGCGATGTTGACGATGCGGCCCCACCGGCGCCGCGTCATCGCCATGACCAGCGGCTGGGTCACGTGGAAGAAGCCGTCGAGCGTGGTGTCGATCACGCGGTGCCAGGCCTCGGCGGACAGCGCCGGGAACACCGCGTCGGACACCACGCCCGCGTTGTTCACCACCGCGTGGATCTCGGTCTGTGCGAGCAGCGCCTCGATCGCCGCGCGCGCCTGGCCTGCGTCCGCGACGTCGAACTGCGCGACCCACGCGGCGCGGCCGGTCGCCCGGATCTCCTCGGCGACCGCGTCGGCCGCCGCGCGCTGGTGCAGGCAGGTCAGCGCGATGTCGAAGCCGTCGCGCGCCAGGGTGCGCGCGACCGCGGCGCCGATCCCGCGGCTCGCACCGGTCACCAGGCACACCCGGCGCCGCGCCGCCGCAGGGTCGGGCTCGGTCACGCAGGGTCTCCGGACGCCGTCTCGGCGAGCGCGGCGTCGACGACCGACAGCTGGATCGTGGCGCACACCGTGTCGCGACAGCTCACCGTGGCGGTGAACGCGGCGAGCTGGTGCTGACCGAACACCTTGGTGACGGCGATCGTGAGCTCGTCGCCGACCGCGAAGCTGTCGACCGCGAACCCGATCTCGCGGCACGCCATGAGGAGGCCGAGCCGCGGCGGCGTGCCGTCGCGGCGCTCGCACACGCCGACGTAGATCGCGCACGCCTGGGCGGCGAACTCGATCATGGCGCTCGGGTGCACGAGGCCATCGATCGCGAACACGCAGTCGGGGCGCACGGTGGCGCGGCAGACCGCGCCGGGATCGGTGACCTCGACGATGTGATCGATCAAGAGCATCGGCGGGCGATGCGGCAGATAGTCGGTCACCGGACCGAACGGCGCGGCCGCGGTCATCGCCCCGCGTCCTCCGCGGCGATCTGCAGCTCGAGCACCGCGCCGGGATGGATCCGGCCGAGCGTGATCCGGCTCGGCTGCGCGCGGCCGACCGCGGCGACCGCCTGACCCAGCGCCTCGCGCGGCGCGGCCTCGGCGCACGCGCCGCACGCCTCGATCGCGAGCTGGGCGCGGCGACCCGCAGGCGGTGGCGCCGCCGTGGCCGGCGCGAGCAGGAAGGCCGCGGCGATCCCGGCCGGCTCGGTGGGTCCGCACAGCACCGCGGGGACCGGCTCGTCGGCGATGCTGAGCAGCACGCAGCGCTCCTCGTCGAGCGCGGTCAGCGCCGCCTCGAGCCAGCCCGCCGCGATCGCGTTGCCGCCGGTCACCGTGGTGGTCGGGGCGTTGCTGCCGATCGCGACCGAGTACACCCCCGACGCGGTGTTGTGCACGCTGAGCGCGAACCTCGCCGAGCTCACGACCTGGGCGTCGCGAAAATCGGCCACGAGGCGTTCGGCGGTCTGGATCTCGCCGTGACAGGTCGCGAACACCGCGAACGCGGCCGCCGCCGCACCGCCGAGCGCACCGCACACCTCGATGTGGAGCTGGGTCACGAGGCTGGTGAACCGCCGCGCCCGGCCGACGAGCAGGCGAAAGGCTGGCGGCGTGAACGGGCGCTCGCGGCCCGCGAGCAGATCCTCGGCCGAGGCGTGGTGGGTCGAGTACAGCTGCGCTCCCAGGACCTGGAACGGCCCGATCGCCGAGGTCATGCGCGCCTCGCGCTCGGCTGCGACACCACGACGCTCGCGTTGCTGCCGCCGAACCCGAACGCGTTGACCAGCACGTGGCGCAGCCGGCCGGGCCGGGGCCCATCGACCACCGCCACCGGCAGCGCGTCGTCGGCGGGCGCCACCCGCAAGGTCGCCGGGATCTCGTGGCGGCGCAGCGATTCGATCGCGAGCACCAGCGCGGTCAGCCCCGCCGAGCCCAGCGTGTGGCCGGTCAGGCTCTTGGTCGCCGTCACCGGCACGCGGCGCTCGAACACGCGCGCCACCGCCGCGGCCTCGGCCGCGTCGTTTTGCTGCGTGCCGGTGCCGTGCGCGCTGACGTAGTCGATGTCGTTGGGGGAGACCCCCGCGCGATCGAGCGCCTGCCGCATGCAGAGCTGACCGCCGATGCCCTCGGGGTGGGGGCTCGTGTGGTGAAACGCATCCGACGCGCCGCCGACCCCGGCGACCCCGGCCAGCGCGTGGCGCCACGTCGCGTCGCTGCCCCGCTCGATCAGCACGTAGGCCGAGCCCTCGCCCAGCGTGATCCCGGCGCGCTCGCGCGAGAACGGCCGGGTCGCCACCGGCGACAACAGGCCCAGGCTATGAAACCCGAACACCGTGGTGCGGCACAGCGAATCGGCGCAGCCGATCACCGCCGCGTCGGCCAGGCCGCGATCGATCAGCCGGATCCCCGCCGCGAGCGCCTTGAAGCTCGACGAGCACGCCGTCGAGATCGCCAGCGAGATCCCGGCACAGCCCAGGTGGCGGGCGATCGCCGCGCTGGTCGCGTCGATCCCGTGGTTCTCGTAGCGATACGCCGCGTGGGCTGGCGGCCGCCGCGGATCCGGCGCCAGCGCGCGCTCGGTCTCCTCGAGGCCACCGGTCGCGCTGGCGAACACATACGCGACGCGGCCGGCGCCCCACCGGCGCGACGCGGCGCGCACCGCGGGCGCCAGCTGCCGCACCGAGGCCAGGGCGATCGCCGCGAGCCGGGTCCTGGCGCAATCGACCAGGTCGTCGTCGGTCGCCGCGCCGGCGTCGCCCGCCGGGCTCGGCATCACGCCGAGCATCGTGGCGAACGGAAAGCTCGCGAAGCCGCCGCCGGGCGAGAACGCCTCGCCGCCGGCGAACGCGCGCGCGCACGCCGCGCCGTGGTCGGTGCCCAGGCAATTCGCGATCGCCGCGCCGGTGATCGCGTGGCCCGGCCTCACCTGGCCGCTCCTGCCGCACGCGGATCGATCGCGCCCTCCCGGCACATCGCCGCGAGCGCGCGCAGCCGGCGTCCCGACTGCGGGCCGTTGTACGGATTGGCGGGATCCCACGCATACCCGGCGAGCACCGAGCAGATCATGCGATGGATCGACGGGGTCTTGTCTGGATAGAAGATCACGTCCTGCAGGCTGCCGTCGTACCAGCCGGTCACGAACGTGCGGAACGTCTCGACGCCGAACATCAGCGGCTCGGCGAACTCGCGCTGCCAGTCGACCGGCGCGCCGCCGAGCTGGCGATCGAGCACGCCGGCGGCGAGCTTGGCCGAGTGCATCGCGATCGTCACGCCCGACGAGAACACCGGATCGAGGAACTCGGCGGCGTTGCCGAGCAGCGCGAAGCCCGGGCCGTGCAGCGCGCGGACGCTGGCCGCGTAGCCCACGATCTCGCCGATCGGCCGGACCGCGCGCGCGCGCGCCAGCAGGCCGCGCAGCTTCGGCTCGTCGCCGATGATCGCCCAGAACCGGTCCTCCTCGGTGCCGGCGATCGCCGCGTAGCGGGCGAAGTGGTCGCGCGTCGCCACGACGCCGAGCGAGCTGACCCCCTGGGCGAACGGGATCAGCCACGACCACACGTCGGGGCTCGCCGGGTGGATGCCGATCCGGATCTTCTGGCGATCGAACGCGCCGGCCACCGTGGCATCGGCGACGTGGCAGAACCTGGCCGCGCGCACAGGAAAGCTCGATGGCCGCTCGAGCTCGAGCAGCCGCGCCAGCGTGCGGCCAAACCCGCTGGCGTCGAGCACGAAGCGCGGCCGGTGGACCCAGACCTCGCCCGCCTCGGTCCGCGCGGTCACCACGGGCAAAGCCCCGGAGACGTCGACCGCGGTGATCTCCTCGCCGTAGCGCACGGTGGCGCCGTGGCGCGCGGCCTCCTTGGCGAGCACGTGATCGAACTCGGCGCGCGCGACCTGAAACGCGAACCCGCTGCCGGCGGTGAGCTTGTCGGCGAAGTTGAACTCCGAGGTCCGGTCGCCACAGACGAAGCTCGCGCCGTTCTTGAACTGGAAGCCCTGGGCGAGCACGGCATCGAGCATGCCGGCGTCGTGCAACAGCTGCGTGGTGTAGGCGAGCAGGCTCTCGCCGATCGAGAACCGCGGGAAGTGCTGGCGCTCGAGCACCAGGACCTCATACCCGCGCTGGGCGAGCAGCGCCGCCGCGACCGCCCCCGCAGGCCCCGCCCCGATGATCAGTACGTCTGGCCCGGCCCCGACCATCTGGCTCAGGCCCCCGACGACCCCGGCCCCAGACCTGCGCCTGGCAGTGGATACGGGTCGGACGCCGGGGGTGGCGGCGCGGCCGGATCGGCGGCCGGCGGCAGCAGCGCCTCGGCGAATTCGCTGTCCACGAGGATCAGCTGGGCGACCTCGGCGAGCGAGTTCGACAGCGCCTCGTTGAAGTTCTCCGGATTGTGCGTCCGACCCCAGCGCTTGCTCGTGCCGGTGTAGGTCTTGTTCCAGGTCTTGCCGCCGGCCTGGACAATCACGCGCATCCGGACGACGCCGTTGAACGTGTTGCCCTCGATCACCCGGAACTCGAGCAGCTCCGCCTCGAGCACGGCGGATGGCGAGCTGGCGAACCGCGCGCCGGCGTGCGCGAGCAGCTCCCCCAGCCGCGTGCTGCAGTACGCGGCGATGTTGTCCGACGTCCGGATCCCCGCGCTGCTGTCCTCGTAGCCGCCGACCGAGAACGGGTCGACGCGAACGTCGCGAACGCCCAGCGCCAGCGTGGACGCGGCGAACGCCTGCGCGACCGGTGCGCTCGGCTCGGGCGACCGTTCGACCCCGCGCCACGTGAGCGGCAGGTCGACGATCAGACCGTACGAAGTGCACGCCGCCAGCACCAGGAAAACGAGGGGAGAGATCCGCACGGTTGGTTCAGCGATATAGCACAGTGCCTCGAGCGATTTGAAGCCGTGGTTCGACCGGTCGGGGTTTGCCAGTCCGCGCTAGGCGGCGCGCACCGCGGCGGGGGTCGCACGCAGGGTCAGCACGGCGACCTCGGCCTGCGTGCCCTCACCCGCGCGCCGGGTGACGCCCGAGAACCCGACCCCGGGCGTGACGTACAGCGTGCTGCGCCGGTCGCCGGCCGGTCCGGCGAGATCGTACAGCCCGCGGCGATAGTGCATGCCGAACCGCTTCATCAGGCGATCCGTGATGCCCTTGACGAAGATCTGGCCGCCGTGGGTGTGGCCCGACAGCACCAGGTCGGCGCCGCGGCGCGCGAGGGCCGGGCCGCGATCGGCGAGGTGGCACAGCACGACCTGCGTCACACCGGTGGGTACGCCGGCGAACGCCGCGTCGAGATCGTCGTTGCGCGTGACGGGATCGTCGACGCCGATCACCGCGAGCGGAGCGCCGCGGACCTCGGCGACCGTGGCCGCGTTGCGCAGCACCTCGTAGCCGTGGCGCTCGAGCGCGGCGTGCACGCCGCTGCTCGACACCATGTAGTCGTGGTTGCCGAGCACCGCGATCACGCGCGGCGCGCGTAGCCCGCCCAGCTGATCGGCGGCGAGCGCGACCTCGTGGCGCCGCCAGCACACGTAGTCGCCGGTGAGCGCGATCAAGTCGGGCCGCGCGGCGTTGGCAGCGGCGATCGCGGCGCGGATGTGCGACGCTGGCGTGAGATTGCCCACGTGAATGTCGGAGAGCTGGGCGATCCGCACGCCCTCGTGGCGGGGATCGAGCCGGTCGATGAAGACCTCGTGCTCGGTCACCCGAGGCGGAGCTACCCGTTCGGACATCCGTCTCAATGTAGGGCGTTCTCGGGGCTTGGCAATCCCACCGGGAGGGCATCGCTGCGGGGCCCCCGAGCGGGCACCCGGGGAGATGTGGCTTTGCATCGCGAGCGTTCGCCTGGCAGCATGGAGAGGCATGGCTGATGCGGCTCGCCCAGGCGCTTCGGATGCCCGAGTCCCGTGTCCGCTGTGCGGTGGCCTCGTGCACCCGGTCGCCGGAAAGTGCAAGCACTGCAAAGCCGATCTCACGAGCCATCAACCGACGCGGCCGGCCGCGAGCGCGCCCCTGCCCGCCCTGCTGAGCACCACCAGCCGCGGTGGCCGGGGCGATGCACCGCCCGGCGCCGCTGCGTCGTCGCCATTGCCGGCCGCGCGCGGCGCCGGGGCCACGGCCACCGAGGCGCGAGCCCCCAGGCAACCGCGACCGGCCGCCGATCCGGGCGCGCGGACCGGATCCGCCTGGCGCAGCTGGCCCGCCGTCGTGATCAGCGCAGCGATCGTCGCGATCGTCGCCGCGCTGGTCCTCATGGTGTGGCCGGCCGCGCAGAGCGAGCTGCAGGTCGATCACAAATCGCGGCTGCCGCCGCCCCCCGCGCCCGAGCGGATGCAGACCGAGCCCGATATCAAGCAGCCCGCGCCGGCAACCCGCCAGCTCGATCCGGGACCGCCGGCCGCGCCTGCCGATCCGCCGCCGCCCGCGCGCGATCCCGACGCCGATGCGCCCGGCCCCGGCGTCGATCGTCCCGCGCACGCCGGCGATCCGGCGCCCGGCTCGGGGACGTCACAGGCGGTGCCACCCGAGCCCACGGTGCAAGATCCCAGCGCCAGCCCGATCGCCCTCGCGATGGTGGGCCACCTGTGCCGCCGGATGGTCCAGTGCGGCCAGGGCGACGACACCGCCCAGCACATGTGCGACTCGCTGCTCGGAGCCGCGCCGCTGCCGCGCTGCACGGCCGCGCGCCGCTGCCTGCTGCGCATCGACCAGATGTCGTGCGCCGCGCGGCAACGTACCCTGCTGCGCCAGCCGAGCGTGCTGATCACGCAGTTCCCCGAGTGCGCGGCCGCCATCCGCTGCTGAAGAACTACGTGAATGATCGGGCTGGCGAGCGGCGGTTCCCGGGCCCGACCCGGTGGTCGTTCGTCGCGGTCTGGGGGTAGCATCGCGGGACCGTGCCGTACGAAATCTTTCGCGATACCGCTGCGATGCAAGCCCGGGCCGAGGATCTGCGCCGCGATGGGCGCCGGATCGCCGTGGTCCCCACGATGGGAGCCCTCCACGAGGGCCACCTCTCGCTGATCCGCGCCGCGCGCGCCAAGGCCGACGTCGTCATCCTCACGATCTTCGTCAACCCGACGCAGTTCGGTCCCACCGAAGACCTGTCGCGCTACCCGCGCGATGAAGCCGGCGATCTCCTGAAGGCGCGCGGCGCCGGCATCGACCTCGCGTTCTGCCCGCCGGTCGAGGCGATGTATCGCCCGGGCAGCCAGACGTTCATCGAGGTCCGCGAGCTGCAGCAGCCGCTGTGCGGCGCGCGTCGCCCCGGGCACTTCGCCGGCGTCGCCACCGTGGTCGCCAAGCTGTTTCACATCACGCGGCCACACCTCGCGGTGTTCGGCGAGAAGGACTACCAGCAGCTGGCGATCATCCGCCGCATGGTTCGCGACCTCGACTTCGCGATCGAGATCGTCGGCGTGCCGATCGTCCGGGAGCCGGACGGCCTGGCCCTGAGCTCGCGCAACGCGTACCTCTCGGCCGATCAGCGCCAGGCCGCGCTGTCGCTGTCGGCCGGGCTCGCCGCCGCCGCGCGCGCGTTCGCCGGCGGCGAGCGCCGCGCCGCCCAGCTGGTCGCCGCCGCGCGGGCGCCGATCGAGGCCGCGGCCGCGGCGCGCAGCGACCTCCGGATCGATTACGCCGAGCTGCGCGACGCGAGCGAGCTCACCGAGCTCGAGGTGGCCGTGGGCCCCGCGGTGCTCGCGCTCGCCGTGTACGTCGGCACCACGCGGCTGATCGATAACCGCGTGCTCGGCGGCTAACCCTTCACCCGCCGCGCGCGCCGTTCGCCGACATCGCCTGAACCGCCGCGAACCCGCGTTCGATCAACGCGATGAACGCGGCGTGCGCCTTCCTCGCCGAGCCACCGCGCTCGAGCACGCGGACGGGCTCGCGGCGCGCCGTGCTCACCGTCAGCACGGATCATGCCGGCCACGAGCCGCGCGACGCCATCGGGCCTGGGGCCGGCGAGCTCGATCGCCAGCGCTCCGGCCGCTTCGTCACGAGCAGATCCGTGCCAACCGCCTGAGCCTGGAGTCGTGGCACTTCAAGAACGCCGACGACGTCACCGAGCGCTCGCTCGTGGTGCGAGCTCCCGGCGAGCCACCGCCGGACGACGAGTTCGAGATCGAACGCGACGTGCTGCTCGACCTCCTGCTCGCCACGGTGAGGGACCAGGTCGAGCTCGTGTTCGGCGATAGCATCACGGCGCTACGCGAGACCACCGCGGGCATCGAAGCCACGTTCGCCAACGGCCCGCCGCGCGTTCGACCTGGTGTTCGGCTGCGACGGCGTTCACTCGGCGGTGCGCAAGCTGTGGTTCGGCGACGAGGCCCGGTACATGCACTTTCGCCTACAAGACCAGGACCGACATCATCCTCGGGTTCGTCTCCGAGCACGAGCTCGCGTACGACCGCCGCGACGAAGCCGAGCAGCGCCGCATCATCGCGGAGCAGTTCGCCGGCCTGGGCTGGCGGACCGCGGAGCTGCTCGAAGAGGTGCGCGGCTCGACGAGCTTTTACTTCGACAAGCTGTGTCAGATCCGGATGCCGTCGTGGACCAAGGGCCGGGTCGCGCTGGTCGGCGACGCCGGCTCTTGCCCGTCGCCCGCCGCCGGGATGGGCGGCTCGATCGCGCTCGACGGCGCGGCCGCGCTGGCCGACGCGATGCGCGACTACGACGTGGGCTTCCGCCCGTTCGTCGAGCAGGTGCAAGCGGAGGCCGTGAGGTTCGGGCTCGAGTCCCTGGTCCCGAGAACCGAGCAAGCGATCCGCGCGCGCAACGCGCGGACCGACGCGGCGTTCTGAGCGCTCTCGGCCTCGGTGCAGCGCAAGCCCGCGGGGCGGGCCCGCCGCTCGAGCTGACTGGCCGGGACGCGATGAGGTCAGCGCGCGGCGGCGTGGCGCAGCAGCAGGATCGCGCCGCCGTCGACCACCGCGAGCGAGTCGCCGACCATGGTCAGCGCGATCGGCGCGGCGAACCCCGGCGTGGCGCCGAGCACGATGCCGACCTGGCTCGGCACCCCGGCGAGCGTCGTGACGTGGCCCGCGGGGGTGATCTTGCGGATCGCCGAGTTGCCGAAGTCGGCGACGTAGACGTTGCCCGCGCCGTCGACCGTGACGCCGAACGGCTGGGAGAACCGCGCCGCGCCGCCATCGCCGTCGGCGTGGCCGATCTCGCCCGGGCTGCCCGCGAGCGTGGTGACCACGCCGTCCGCCGAGATCTTGCGGATCGCGTGGTTGAACGTATCGGCGACGTAGACGTTGCCGGCGGCGTCGACCGCCACTCCCGACGGCACGTTGAAGCGGCCGTCGTCGTCGTCCTGGTCGACCGCGACGCTCGGCAGCGTGGTCACGACGCCGCCCGGCGCGATCTTGCGGATCGCGTTGTTGGCGGTATCGGCGACGAACAGCGCACCCGCGGCGTCGATCGCCGTGATGCCCGGCCCGTTGAGCCGCGCCGCGGCGCCGGTGCCATCGGCGGCCCCAGGCATGTTCGTGACCCCCGCGATCGTCGAGACCATGCCGTCGGGCGTGACCTCGCGGATCGTGTGGGCGACGAACTCGGCGACGAACACGTTGCCGGCGCCATCGACCGACACGCCGACCGGGCCGGAGAACAGCGCCTCGGCGACCGCGCCGTCCTGCGAGCCCGACTGGCCATGGATGCCCGCCACCGTCGAGACCGTGCCGGTGGGCGCGATCTTGCGGATCGTCAGGTTGCCGGCGTCGGCGACGAACAGGTTGCCGGCGCCATCGAACGCGATGCCGAGCGGCCGCGCGAACCGCGCCGCGCCGGCATGGCCGTCGGCATAGCCAAACGCCGGGGCCTCGCCGGCCAGCGTGGTGACCTCGCGCGTGCGGGCCGCCACCTGGCGCACGGTGTGGTTGAACGTATCGGCGACGAACAGCGCGCCGCTGGGGTCGACCGCGATCCCGGCGGCGTGATTGAACCGCGCCGTGGACGCGGCGCCGTCGGCGCTGCCGGTGACCAGCGCCGCGCCGGCGAGCGTGGTGACCGTGCCATCGCGCGCGATCTGGCGGATCGTGTTGTTCCCCGAGTCCGCGACGTAGACCGTGCCCGAGGCGTCGACCGCCACGCCCTTGGGCTGGTTGAACTGCGCGAACTGGGCGGCGCCGTCGGCGCTGCCCGGGATGCGGCGCCCCGCCAGCGTGGTGACGACCCCGCCGGGAGTGACCTTGCGGATCAGCGTGTCGTTGTCGCTCACATAGAGGTTGCCGTCGCCATCGATCGCCATGCCGCCGGGCCGTGCGAACCGGGCCGCGGCGCCGGTGCCGTCGGTGTTGCCGGCCATCCCCGGCCTGCCCGCGAGCGTGGTGACCACGCCCCCGGCGGCGATCTTGCGGATCGTCGCGTTGCTGGTGTCCGATACGAAGACGTTGCCCGCGCCGTCGACCGCGACCCCGATCGGGCCGGAGAACCGCGCGTCGCCGCCGGTCCCATCCGCGCTGCCGTGCGCGCCCGGCCTGCCGGCCAGCGTGTCGACCTCGCCCGCCGGCGTGATCGCACGGATCGTCGAGTTGCCGGTGTCGGCGACGTAGACCGTGCCGTCGGCGCCGACCGCCACGCTGCTCGGCGTCTGGAACCGGGCCCCGGCGCCGGTGCCGTCGGCGCCGCCGAACACGCCCGGGGTCCCCGCCAGCGTCGAGACCGTCCCCGCGGCCGTGACCTTGCGGATCACCGAGTTCCCGGCGTCGGCGACGTACAGCGTGCCGGCCGCGTCGATCGCCAGCGCGCTGGGCGCCGAGAACCGCGCGACGTCGGCCGCGCCGTCGAGATCACCCGGGCCGCCCGTATCCCCGGCGATCAGCTCCAGGCCGTAGACCCGCCCGTCGCCATCAGGATCGATCACGTCGATCTTGATCTGGTCGGACGATCCGCATGACGCCGCGAACACGGCTGCGCACAAGGACCACCGTGTCATAGGTCGCACCGACGCGAGTACCATGGCATGCAAAGGTCGTATCTTTCGTCGACGGGCGGGTCAAGCCAAGAACGGGCGCGAGCGGCGCTGCGAGGACGACAATCGACCGCGTTGTGACCCGGTCGACAGTGCCGGCGAGATCCGCGCTCGCGGCGGTGACCCGATCACCGTGTCGGAAGCCACGCGGGCGGCTAGGCCGCGCGGCGATGGGCGCCCGCGATCGCGGCCAGCTTGCCGGCCAGGCCCAGCCGGTAGAACCGTCGCAGCTCGCCCAGCATCTCGGGGATCTTGCGCGGCACGACGTAGGCCTTCTCGAGCCAGGTCGCGTAGCGCTGGGCGTTGTCGTTGGCAGCCCGGTACCGCGCGTGCTCGTCGTGATCGAGATCGGGCTCGTACGAGATGTCGCCGAACAGCCGCCGGCGCAGCCCCACCGAGGTCGCGACCTCGGGCGACGTGGTCAAGAGACACGTGATGTACTTGTCGACCTCGGCCTGGAGCTCGAGCTCGAGCTGGCTGACCGGCCGCTCGGCGCGCGCGCACCAGATCGCGTAGATGAAGTGACTGACGCCTTCGACCGCGAGCAGGAAGTCGCCGAAGTTGTGGTCGCCCAGCCGGCGCGCCGGATCGTGGCTGGTCAGGTTGGCGAGCGCGCTCGGATCGATGAACAGCGCCAGCGCCATCTCGCCGCCTTCCTCGCACACCAGCAGCTGCTCGCGCGGCCGGCGCGCGGTGACCAGCTGGTCGCGCAGCGCCTCGCCGACCATGAAGTCGCCGACCTCGACGCCGGTATCGACCCGGTACAGCGCCTCGAGCCCGCGTTGCACGCGCCCGAGCGTGGAGGCGGTCACTACTGGATCACCTTGGTGCCCTGGACGATGAGGCCCGCCTGCCGGAGCTTCTTCTCGACCCACTCATCGCGCGTGCGCAGCCAGATCTCGTACAGCCGGCTGATGTCATTGGTGGCGTTGAGCTCGGCCAGCGTGACCCGCTTGCGGAGCGCAGCGAGCGCATCGACGAACCGCGGGAACTTGGCCGCGAGCTCCTGGTAGACCTCGGCGATCGACTTGCTGGCGCCGAGCGAGCGGGCCAGCTGGGTGTAGGCGCTCTGGCCGATGCCCACGTAGTAATCGACGTCGATCAGCGAGTGGGTCAACGACTCGGCGAAGAACCCCGCGACGTAGAGCGAGGTGTCGCCGACCTCCTTCAGCGCGCGCACGCGCTCGCCGGGAGTGCCCGGGCTGTGCCCGGCCTTCGCGAGCTTGATGCCGAGCGGTTCGTCGGTCAGCCGCGCGGTGGTGAACTCTCCGAGCAACCCGACGAGGTACCATCCTGCCGGCTCGGAGGCATCCAGATCGACGGCCGAAAGTGCGTCGGTTACGGCCTGGTGGAAGAACTCCTCCACCGAGTTGGCTAGCGTTACGTCCATACCTTGAGTTTCGGCCACAACCGGTGGATAGCAAGATCGCCTCTGATCCTGGGTGCTTAGATCACTGCCCGGCGGGGTCGGAAAAACCGTGATCGGCAAGCGCGACGAGCCGCGGCGCCGAGCTTGGGTCACCAACAAATTCGGCCTGCTAGGGGCTTGCGCGCGGTCCGCGCTCGCCTTACCAAGGCGCTGTTAGCAGTCGCCTTGGGTGAGTGCTAACAAACTTCCGGTTCGCCGAGAACCTCACAGGGAGAAGCCAAGCCATGAACGTTCGTCCGCTGCAGGATCGCATCCTGGTTCGCCGCGTCGAGGAGGTCGAGAAGACCCGCGGCGGCATCATCATCCCCGACTCCGCCAAGGAGCGCCCGCTCGAGGGCAACGTGATCGCCGTCGGTGCCGGCAAGCGCACCGAGGATGGCACTCTGGTCAAGCTCGACGTCAAGGCGGGCGACCGGATCCTGTTCGGCAAGTACGCCGGCACCGAGATCAAGGTCGACGGCATCGACCACATCATTCTGCGCGAGGACGAAGTCCTCGGCGTGCTCGATTAAGGAGTTACGATCATGGCTGCCAAGGACATTATTTTCGACGAGAAGGCTCGTAACCGCGTGCTCGCGGGCGTCGATACGCTCGCCAACGCCGTCAAGGTCACCCTCGGCCCCCGCGGCCGCAACGTGGTGATCGAGAAGTCGTGGGGCGCGCCCACGGTCACCAAGGACGGCGTCACCGTCGCCAAGGAGATCGAGCTCGAGAACAAGTTCGAGAACATGGGCGCCCAGATGGTCAAGGAAGTCGCTTCCAAGACCTCGGACAACGCCGGCGACGGCACGACCACGGCCACCGTGCTCGCGCAGTCGATCTACCGCGAGGGCTCCAAGCTCGTCGCGGCCGGCCATAACCCGATGGAGCTCAAGCGCGGCATCGACACCGCGGTCGCCGCGGTCATCGAGTCGCTCAAGAAGCTGTCGACCCCGACCAAGGGCAAGGAAGATATCGCCCAGGTCGGCACGATCAGCGCCAACGGCGACACCGAGATCGGCGAGATGATCGCCGAGGCGATGCGCAAGGTCGGCAAGGAAGGCGTGATCACGGTCGAAGAGGCCAAGACCATGACCTCCGAGCTCGACGTGGTCGAGGGCATGCAGTTCGACCGTGGCTACCTGTCGGCGTACTTCGTGACCGACACCGAGCGCATGGAGGTCGTGCTGAACGACGCCTACGTGCTGATCCACGAGAAGAAGATCTCGAACATGAAGGAGCTGCTCCCGGTGCTCGAGCAGGTTGCCAAGCAGGGCAAGCCGCTCGTGATCATCGCGGAGGACGTCGACGGTGAGGCGCTCGCCACGCTGGTCGTCAACAAGCTCCGTGGCACGCTCCACATCTGTGCGGTCAAGGCGCCGGGCTTCGGCGACCGCCGCAAGGAGATGCTGAAGGATCTCGCCGTGCTGACCGGCGGCCAGGCCGTCACCGAGGATCTCGGCCTCAAGCTCGAGAACCTCACGCTGGCCGACCTCGGCACCGCCAAGCGCATCACCGTGGACAAGGACAACACCACGGTCGTCGATGGCGCCGGCAAGAAGACCGAGATCGAGGCGCGCGTCCGCACGATCCGCAAGCAGATCGAGGAGACCACCTCGGACTACGACCGCGAGAAGCTCCAGGAGCGGCTCGCCAAGCTGGTCGGCGGCGTCGCGATCATCCGCGTCGGCGCGGCGACCGAGGTCGAGATGAAGGAGAAGAAGGCCCGCGTCGAGGACGCGCTCCACGCCACGCGCGCGGCCGTCGAAGAGGGCGTCGTCCCGGGCGGCGGCGTCGCGCTGATCCGCGCGCAGGCCGCGCTCGAGAAGCTGAAGCTCTCCGAGGAGCAGACGTTCGGGGTCTCGATCGTGCGCCGCGCGATCGAGGAGCCGCTTCGCCAGATCGCGTCGAACGCCGGCGTCGATGGCTCGATCGTCGTCAGCAAGGTCAAGGAAGGCCAGGGTTCGTTCGGCTTCAACGCCGCGACCCTCGAGTACGGCGACCTCGTCAAGTCCGGCGTGATCGACCCGACCAAGGTCGTCCGCACCGCGCTGCAGAACGCCGCGTCGGTGGCGGCGCTGCTGCTGACCACCGAGGCGATGATCGCCGAGCGTCCGAAGAA
>Ga0302256_10000081_pt1 | contig 18011 bp, 14 predicted proteins | sample I_Fen_E3_4_FD_194571 | JGI IMG/M metagenome (GOLD analysis project Ga0302256, IMG submission 194571) | Peat permafrost microbial communities from Stordalen Mire near Abisko, Sweden - I_Fen_E3_4 | ecosystem: Environmental > Terrestrial > Soil > Wetlands > Permafrost | place: Sweden: Abisko...
GTCGCCACGGCCGCGCGCCCGGCGCGTTCGCGGCGACCTCGGCGGGTCTTCGGCACGGCATTCGCCATCGCCACCACCCTCGCACCCGCCGGCCGCGTTTACGAGACGTCGACTATCGGGCGGTTACGTCGCCGCTGCATGCCGCCTGCCGCGCGCATGCACAACCGCATCGCGCGTTACGCTGCGGGCGCTGCGGGGGTGGGCCGAACTCGCACCAAGTCGCTGCCGACTGCCGCGACCGGCCAGGGGGTCGCCGCTGCTCGGGCCGACCGGCGTGGCGGGTGGCACCATCACGCCGAGCTCGCTCGACATCGTCGACATGACGCAGCTCGCCGACCGGGTCTGCCGCGGAACCCGCGGCGCCCTGACCGCTGCCCTCGCCTGCCTGCCCCGGCGTGCTCGACCTGCAGCATGATACTGCAGGTGGATCACAACATGCCGGTATCGGGTGACGCCAGAGGCTCTCTGCGAGAGAGTCGCGTCCCCGCACGCGCCGCGTGGGGCTGGAGGGTTGGAGATGATCGAGAGCGGAAGGCGTTCGGGTTCGGGTTTGTGCGAGGACGGGCGGCCCACGTGAGCGGTGGCTTCGATCGACGCGGCCGTGATTCGGCTGGAGGTGGCGCCTCCGTGCCTGACGCCGCGCGAACTCCGGGCAAGAGCACGCTCGTTCAGGGCGCGATGCCGCAGATGACGCCCCGGACGAGATCATCGTTCAATTTCGCGTGCCCGGCCTCACCAGTGCACTCCCAGACCCATTTCAGCACAGTTGCCGCGAGCAGGTGGTCATGACGACAGACCCGGCAGATCTCGACACGAGAATTTCCTTCCAGCCCCTGGCTGCCCGTCAGGACGGTCTCGAGGACCACGCCGAGCGCAGGCTGGTCCGCCCTGGGCTGTTCCTGGCCTACCTCTTCGCCAGCAGCGGAGTGCTGGCGTTCGGTCTGGCGCTGGTGCCCGCGCTGGCGACCACGTTCCGGTCTATCCATGGACTGAGCGGTGGACAAGTGGGCAACCTGCACAATCTGAAGGACCTCGGGGCGATCGTCCTCGTGCTGGCCGGCGCGACGATCCTGCATCGGATCGGGCTGGTCGCTGCGCTGAACTCTGCCGTCGTCGCGGGGCTCGCAGGTTGCGGCGCACTCTTGGTAGTGCCCGGTATGGTGGGGCTCCTGCTCGGAATGTTCCTCCACGGAGCTGCCTTCTCGCTGGGCATGATGACGATCGTGACGATGCTGTTCCGGCTGCCGGTCGCGTACCAGCGCATCTCCGCCGTGTTCGCGACCTACGGGGTCGCCAGCTTTCTGGCCCCGGCGGCGGTGGCGTTGCTCGCGACTCCCGCGCGAGGATACGCCCCGGTGTACATCCTGTACGCTGTCGTACTCGTGCTCATCCTGGTAGCCGGCGTGTTGCTGGGATGGGCTCAGGGCCCACGCCGCAATGATGGAGCCAGCGCTGAGTCTGCACGTTTCTTGTCGAAGGCACAGCTCCGCTTCTGGGCGCCGGATCTGGCGGCGTACTCGGCGCTGATGGCAGCGGAGACCATCGTGGAGGTCTGGATCACGTCCCTGGCGCAATATACGTATGCTGCGTCTATGGCAGCGGCATCGGTCCTGCTGAGCACGCTGTGGATCATCCACACGGGAGTCCGGGCTTGGGGCGACGTCCTCGCTCGGTGGCTATCGCCACGGCGTGTCGTTCTCGTAGGATCGGTGGTCGGGACCTGCGGTACCACCATCGCCTGCATGGGGAACATGACGCTGGCGTACATCGGCATGGCGATCTTCGCGATCGGGGTAGCTGCGCTCATCCCGGTTTATCAGGGCTGGATGCTCTCGCAGGTTCCCAGCCACGTGCATCCGCCCATGAATGCGGCGCTGTGCATCGGGGGGACTATCAGCGTCACCACCATGGTGTGGTTAACCGGGCTGGCGGTGGACGTCGACACCCGCCTGCCCTTCGCGATCGCGGTGGCGCTGATTCTGTTGGTCGTGGTTCGGGTTGCTCGGGTTCCGCAGCGCGCCTCGGGGTCGGATCCGCAGCGCTCATGAGTTCCATTCGCAGCATGATGGTCTTCGACACCTCCATCGACGCAGGCACCTTTGCCAGGTCGTGCAAGGAATGGGGAGTCGACACCCCATCCATTCACCCGGGTTTCCTAGAAGACGACCAGATGGTCCGAGCGCTCGACGCACAGGGACTGCGTTCATGGCTCAACCTCCCCGTCTTCTGCGCTCCGAAGTATCTCGAGCGCCATCCGGACGCATATGCCATCACCAGCCTGGGGAGAAGGGCCGCCCAGGACTGGCTCCATTTCGTGTGCCCGAGCCGGGACGATTACCTCGATAGCGCGATAGTCGGGCTACGCCGGCACCTGGCGAGGCTGTCACCCGAGGTGGTAAGCCTCGACTTTATCCGGCACTTCGTGTTCTGGGAACGGGTCGCGCTCGATGGCCTGTCCGCCGGCATCGAGGACGGCTGTTACTGCCCGGTCTGCCTGTCGCGCTTCGAGCACGAGTGCGGGGAGACCATCGATCGGAAGGACCCGGCCGCGCACCTCCGCCGCCAGCTCCTGCAGCCGTGGGCCAACTGGAAATGCCGGCGCATCCTCGACGTGGCGGAGCGGATGTTCGCCGAGATCCGTACGCTCGCACCCAGCGTCGCGCTCGCCGTCCAAACGCTCCCCTGGCGCGAATCGGACCTCGACGGCGCCATCCGGACCCGGGCTGGCCAGGACGTCCCGGCGCTGGCGCGTCTGGCGGCCATCGTAGCCCCCATGGCCTTCACCCAGATGCTCGGCCAGACGACTCGATGGAAAGAACAATTGCTCGCGCATGTTCGAGCGAGCACCGGCAAACCGGTCTGTTCCTATGTCCAGGCCGGGGCTCTGTCTCCGGACAGCGCCATCACGCCCGAGCAATTCGACTCGGAGTTGGCACTCGCCCGCGATAGCGAGCCCGCTGCGATTATGGTATTCGGCTACGAGCAGCTCGCGGCAATCCCCGAGAAGGCCGCGATCCTGCAGAAGCACTTCAGGCCGTAGCGCGCTGCAGCGGCGCGAATTTCACGGGCCGATCCCCATTGACGAGGTGCGAGCCGATGAAACGGCCAGCCCCCGTAACAGGCACCGCGTGTCGATGCGAGCCAAGCCAATTCCATGGACGAGACAACGGTGATAGCGCCACCAAAAATGGTGTTCTGCAGCACTCACAACCATGATGGCGTTTCGTAAGACAACGGCATTGTCGAGATACTGTACGTCCGCACCGCCCTACCCCGTAAGAATATTCTCTTCGCGGGCTCCGACGCCAGCGGCGAGCGCGCAGCGATCATCTGGGTGTCAGCGATCGAATCGCGCTTGACGCTCAACGTAGCGTACTGGTAGTAGGGGAAATTATAGGGGTCCCAGGAGCAACCGCGCGGGAGTTTACGGTAGGCGGTCCGACCTTCGTGCAAGCTGGTGAAAAGGCGAGGGCAGGGGACCGCATTCGGCCCGACCTGCGCGCGCTGACAGGCGATTACCTCGCCGGCGAGCGGCGCCAACGAGCGCAGAGGCGGAGCCTCGCACCATGTTGCCGCCAACGAAGCGCGACGTGGGCGACATCGCGCAGCTCACCGGTTGCGCGTCCCGCGGAGCTCAACGCCGGTTGCGCGTCCCCGCGGAGCTCAACGCCGAGTCGAGTCCGGAGCAGTCAGTCGACAACTAACTAACTAACTAAGAGCACGCCGAGTCCGGAGCAAGCCGCGCCGCAAAAAGGGGCACCGGCTGCGATCGCGGCCTGAGATATGAATCGCGCGGGGGAAGAGTCGAATCGTGCCAGGACAGGGGAGGCTCGGCGACAAGGCGAACGTTGCGCTGGACGCGCATGGCTGCCCGGCATGCCCGCATCCTGCGAGCGGTCCGGCGATCAAGGGCTCTCCGGATGTCAACGTGAACCGCCGACCGGCGCTGCGTGTAGACGACCCTGGCATTCACACCGCATGCTGTGGGAAGAACACCTGGACGGCGACCAAGGGCAGCTTGACGGTGTTCATCAACAGCAAGGGCGCGCACCGGATGGGTGATGAGACCCGCCATTGCGGTGGGATGGGCCAGCTCGCCGAGGGGTCCCCCAACGTGATCGTCGGCGACACGACCACCTCGCCCGCCGGGCCCGTGCGCAGCGCTACGCTCACACACGCCGCTTCTGGCAGCGGTACGCCTCCCAGCAGCGCAACACGCAGCGGCAACGCGTCCACCAGCAACGCGTCGCCCGGCAACGCGGCTTCGGGGAACGGCTACGACGTGGTCGAGCCTGGCACCGATCTCGACCTCGCTGCACTCCACGTCCAAGCACAAGCCGAGGTTCTTCGTGTAGCAGCCACGGCGCACATACCGTTCTGCGAAGAATGCGAGCGTGCCGGGGCCCGGAGCCGACCATGACCCACGATGAGATCGTGCAACTGCTGTGGCCGCCAGACTTCGCCATTCGCGGGACCGAAGTCTACGCCGTGCTCGACGGCGCGCGCGATGACCGCATCCACCAGATGGTGGGTTCTAGCGACCTTGCGTGGCGCTGCCTGTACGCGGGCGCAGTTCCGGCCGAGCTGCGCGAGGTCGCGCCCTACCTCGTGCACCTGCGGCCCCAGGCGTTGTTCACGAGCGAACTTCTCTCCGCATGCTGGGGTCACGCATGGGGCATCTGGTTGGTCTCGGCCGCTCCATTCGAGGAGATCCGCCGCCATCTGCGCCGGTTCTTGCGGGTGAAGGATGAGCGTGGACGGCGGCTCCTATTTCGCTACTACGACCCAATCGTCCTCGCCGCGTTCCTGCCCACGTGCACCGCGGCCGAGCTAGCCGAGGTATTCGGACCGATCGACGCATTCCTCGTGGAGACAGTAGGCCCCGATTGCGACCTCACCGAGATTCGCTTCGACGGCGTGGTACTCCACACTAAGATTCGCGCCGCGATGGACGATGCTGCGGTACCTCGCGAGCGACGCATCGAAGCGATGCTGCACACCACCACCGAGGCGGATGGGCAGACCGCGCGCGCGACCCCCGACGACGCGGAGTGGAAACGCGCGCCATGAGCCGGATGCTCCAACGCCGTGTTCTGGTCGACCACGGAGGCACAGTTAGCACCCGCTCCGCTCGGAGAGCCGTCTGCTCGTCTCGTCGTCCAACTCGCCGCGCGGTTCGACACCGATCCCCTCCTCTCCTTGAAACGCGCGCAGCGCGGCCCGCAGACGGCGCGCCGGATCCGGCGTGAACGGGAGCGGCGCCGTCACCGGCTCCCACGCGCCGTCGGGCGGCACGCGACGGGGGCGGGACGGGATCTCATCGGACTCATCGTCGGCAAACAGGTCGACATCCTCCTCGCCGCCGTCACGTGCGAAGCCAAGGTTGGCGAGGCGTTGCGTGATCCCCGCGCCGGCGTCGGGCGGGTCGAGCTCGCCGATCGCGAGTTCGTAGATCTCGTCGGGCGCGATGACCAGCCACGCGGTCTCACTCTCGGGCGGGACGGGGTGTACGGCGGTGTTCCCATCGGAGTCGGTGGTGCCCGACTGGGCCTCGCCAGCGACCTCCAGGGTGTAGTCGAGGGCCGCACGCGGCCTGCCGTCGCGATCGAGGAGTTGGAGCTGCAGCGTCGCGGAGGCGCCGCTGCGCACGAACGGGGTCGTCTGGTTGGCACGGATCTCGACGTCCTTCGTAGGGCGAGGGGGGAGCTTGACCTCGTCCTCCTCGGCCAGGAGGTACGGGCTCGCGCGCCGCGACCGGAGGTCGGGGTTCGCGTCCCACAGCGACGTGATTGGGAAGCCGTAGATCGCAGCCACGCTGACGAAGCAGTCGGCGCGACGCGCACAGTGAGCGGTGGGAAGGTCGCCGGTCGGGGCCGCGGGGTTGCGCTGATCGTCGTCGGCCATGGTCGTCGGTTAGGTCACGAAGTGGACGGCGCCGCACATGGTGCACTTGCGCTGCGCCCGGCCTGGGGTGCCGGGGTCGCCGGCGAAGGCGCGCTCGAACGCAGCGACGGGGTCGGACTCCCAGCCAAGCGCAACATTGTCACCGGCGACGAACGCGGCGGCGGGCGCGCCGGCCCAGGGATCGGGCTGGGCACTGCGCCACGCGTTGTAGGAGGTGTTCCGGCGGTCGGTCCAGCCGCGCGCCTCGTAGGCGCGGACGGCCTCGGGGTGGGGATGACGGAAGTTCGGATTGCCGTAGTAGTGGACGTAGTTGTGTAGGCGGACACCGTACGAGTATGCGATCCTCGCGCTGCGCGTGCGCTCGGCGACCGCGAGCGCAGCATTGCCCGACAGTCCCGCGGCGGCCGGGTACCCGTGCACCTCGGCCTCGACGGCGGCGAGCACGGTGGCGGCCGGGACCGAGGCGTGAACACCGGGGCCGAAGGCCGCGGCAGGCCCAGGCCAGACGAGGCGCGGCGGCGGCTGGACGATCGCCGGCCCAAGGCTCAGCAGCGCGGCGGCGTCGAGCAGCGTCGCGTTCACAGCCGTCCGCGCGGCCAGGGCCGCCAGTGCGGACGGTGAGGCGGGCAGCGGCATGAGGACAATCTGGGCGTCGACGGAGGCGGCGATCCCGGCTACAGCGATCACGGCGCGTCGCCAGCGGGCGACGTTCGCCGGCAGCGCGAGCAACCCGATCGCGAGCAGGACGACGGCGGCCTGACTGGGCGCGGGCACGTTCACGGTGCCGTGCGCGACGATGGCGCTGACGGCGGCGACGGCGGCGGCCTGCAGCGCGGCGTTCACGCCCGCGGCGCCGCCAGCGAGGGCGGGGATCACGCCCGCGCCAGGTTGCACCGCTGCGATGGCGGCGCCGACGGCGGGCAGGGTGACGGCCGGGCCCGCGGCCAGCACGCCTGTCGCTACCGCCTGCGCGATCGCCTCCTCGACCGACTCGGCAGCCACGACGCCGACGACGCTGGCGGCGGTCGAGCCCGCGCCGATCCCGACGACGGCGGCGGCCACCGACGCCAACATCCCCCCGCCCCCGAGCTGCGCGAGCGCGAGCGCGGCGATGCGCCCTCGATGCGACACCGCCCCGGCGCCCGCCACCACCCCGAGCATGGCGACCCAGTTCCCAGCAGCGCCCCCCACCACGAGCGCTGCCTGCCCAACGTCCGCGAGGCTCAGGCAAGCGCCGATCGGCTCAAGCCCAGCGGCGATGGCGGCCTCGGCGGTTGCGAAGGCAGTGGCGGCCGCCCCGCGCTGCACGTTCGCGCCGCCGCCGGCGGCGCGAACAACCTGCGCTGCGGCGCCGGCAGTGGCCGCGGGGGTGCCGGGCGCCCACGGTAGTCGCGCCCGGTCCTCGGCGTCGGTGAAGCAGGTATCGGCCCCGTGATGCGAGGGTGTCATCGCCACCACGACGGGGCCGCCGCCCGCGCGGAGGGTAGGAATATAATCTGGCCCCACGTCGCCGGTGACTAGCACGTAGCGCTCGTTGGGATGGAATGGCCCGGTGCCGGCGACGAGCCCGGTCGCCAGCGTGAGCGCGTTCGCGCCGGCGAGACCGACGCCCGGCATCCCGGGCGCAGGCGGCCCGTGCACAACGACGACTCCGGGCGCCGCCGGCGGAGACAGCGGGGCCGGCACGAGGTGCATGTTATGGGGATTGCCGTGGTTGGCGGCGAGCGCGAGTTGGCGAGCGGCGTCGCGCGCCGCCCAGGTGATCTCGCGGAGCTGAACAGCGTCGCCGTGCGAGGCGACGCGCGGCGCGGCCGAAGCGGCGGCGGCAGCGTTGACGTTAATCCGCGTGTCATTGGCCGGGTCCACGGCAGCGCCCGCCCGCGTCTTCTCCAAGTTCGGGCCGGCGGGCAAGACCAAGACCACGGCGCCGACGGCGGCCATCGACGCCCATGCTGCTGCGGCGCCGTCGACGACCGCCGCCACCGCCGCGTTCACCTCGACCTGCGCGGCGCCGGGGACCAGCGGAGCCACGGCGCCGGCGTTGGCGTTGATTGACCCCGCGATGCTGCCGGCGGCGGCGACAGCACCGAGCAGTGGCCCGGCGGCCGCGCACACAGCGCCGCCGGCGCCCCCGACGCCTGCCAGCGCTGTGAGGGCGTGCTGCCAAGTTGTGCCGCCGGCGCGCGCGGCGAATGTCCCCAGGGCGACGACCGCCGCTGCGGCGACGTGCAGCGGGTTCAGCGCCGGCAGCGCGCCGGCGGCATGGGCCGCTTCCGCGGCGGCGGCCCCCGCGACGTGGGCGACCACCTCGACGAGGAGGTCGATCTGCGTGGCGCCGACCGCGGCGTTGATGGCCGGGTTAACGGGGACGCCGGGCGCGAAGACGGGGAGGCCGCCGCCCGCCGCGACCTGGGCGACCGCGAGCGCCGTCACGTGAGCGACCGCGCCCACCGGCGCGAGCACCCAAGGCGGCGGTCCGCCGAGCGCGATCGGTAGCATGGCCACTGCTGCGTCCGCGATCGAGGCGGCGAGCGCCATCGCGTGCGACGGGGCGCCGACGGCGCCGACGTGAGCTGTGATGGCGGCGCCCGCGCTCGCGAGGCCAAGCCCGCCGGCGCCGGCCAGCGCCCCGTGCAGCGCCACACCAGCGGCGCTAACGGCGCCAACGCCGCCGCCGATGCGGATCATGCCGGCCAGCGCGTCGGCCCAGGTACCCGCGCCGCGGGCCGCGAGTTCGCACATCGCGGCCGTTGCTGCGCGGGCGATGTCCGGCACCAGCGGCGCGGCGCCCCCGATGCCCGGGTAGGAGACCACCGCTTGGTCCGCAAACTGGGCAATGGGGTTGATCGCCTCCCGGATCCGGAGCTGCACTGCCGCCGCGAAGGCGGCTGTTCCGACTGTGCGACCCAAGGTCGCGGGTGGCACGGCGCCGCCGCGCGGGCTGACCGGTGCTTGCGCGGCCGCCGCCGCCTGCGCAACCTGTCCCGCGATCGTCAGCGCAGCGGTCGCCCCCCCCGGCGGGAACAGTACCCCGGCACCGTTGAGCCAGTTGTGCAGCGGCACCGCGTGCGCCGTGATCGCGCCGCCCGCCGCGCCCGCCGCCTGCTCGGCCTCGAGCGCCCGCGCCCAGATGGCGGCGGCAGCGCCGCGCGCGGCGCCCGACGACACGGCGGCGGCCGCCGCGCGCGCGATGTCCGGGGCTAGGTTTCCCAGGTGGGCGGCGGTGACGAATGGCTGCTGCAACTCGGGAAGCCGCAGCAACGCCGCGGCACCGCACTGGGCGGCTGCGTCCACCTGCGCATCGAGGTGGAGCGCCGCTACCGCGCCCGCCACCGCCAGTACCGGCGCCGCCGCGCCCCCAGCGGCGATTCCGAGCTGCGCAGCGGCGCACAGCAGGCCCGTCAGGGCCGCAAGGCCAACCGTGGCCTGATCGATGGGCACTAGCGGGCCAGCGGCTCCCAGAATCTCGGCGCGGAAAGCGACGTCGGCCACCGCCACCGCCAGCGCGGTGGCCGCCAGCGTCGCCGGCGTGGCACCTCCCAATCCGAGCGCGGCGACCATAGCCCCGCCACCACCATTCGCCACGACGGCCGCGGCGCACGATCCGGCCCCAAGCGCACCCAGGCCCGTAAGCCAGCCGCACAACCCCGCCGCGGCCTGCGCGACCGTGCCACCCGCGGCGCCGCCCGCCGCTGCCGCCGCCATCGCCGCCATCGCGTCGCCCCAAGTCGCGCCGGGCCGCGCCAGCGCCGCGCCGACCGCCGCCGTGGCGGATTGCACGAGATCGGCGACGACCAGGTTGCCGGCGATGGTCGGGTACACGCCGGCCTGCTGGGCGACGGCGGAGGCCACAAGTTCGACCTTGAGCGCAAACGCGAGCGCCGCTGCCGCGGGGCCGATGGGGGCTGGCGGCGGCGCCGGCGGGCGCGACGCTGGGCACCCGGCGACCGCCTCGACGGCGGCTAGCGCCGCGCCCTCGATGAGGGCGATAGCCCAGGGGGGTGCTCCCGCCGCCGCCAGCGCGAGGACGGTCGTCGCCGCGTCGGCGACCGCCGCGGCTAGGGCCACCGCGCCGAGCGCATGCACCCCGCCCGGCAGCAGCGGGCGCAGCGTCTCGCCGGGCGCGTCCTTCACGCATACATACATCGCGAGACCCCCGTTGTTCAGCTCCTCGCCGTCGGAGTTGGGGTGCAGGTTGTCGGCGAGCTGGTGATGCGTGAGCCCGCGCTCGAGGAAGCCCCACGGCAGGCGCAGGTGCTCGGGGGCGGCCATGCCGGCCGCCGCCGCATTCCACACGTAGAGCTCGCCGCCGTCGGGACTGTTGAGTACGCGCCCGTAGACCTCGCGCGTGGCCGCGGAGCCGATGTGCTGCTGGGGCGCGATCCAACGCAGGTTCCAGGTCGTCCGCACCCGGCGCGACATCGAGTAGTGGTCCCAGTCCCAGTGGGAGAGGATGAGCAGCGGGTCGTCGTGCACGCAGTGGGCGTACTGGAGAAGTGGCGCGGTCTTCTTCTGCGTCGTGAACGGGTTGCCGAAGTCGTAGTAAGCGACTATGCGGCCCCGCCCGTCGTAGACGACGTTGCAGTTCCCCGTGCCAATGTTAAGCACCGCCACGATGGGCTGGTGCACGTCGCCGTCCCGCCGGCTGAGCGGGTTCGCCATCAGCTGGCCGAGGTGCCTCGGGCTCCCAATGTACGCCATGTCAGGGCCTCGCTTGCGGAAGATGGAGAGCCTTGAGGACCCGGTCGGCGATGTAGTCGTACTGGACGTCGCGCAGCGCCCGCCACTCGGGCGGCGGATCGTCATTGGCGTCCATGGCCAGCGGCGTGTAGACGCCCGTCCAGCTCCGCTGCGCGTCCAGCGCGTCGTCGCCAGTGCCGCCGTCGTCATACGGGCGAGGCGGGCCGAGCGTCGCGATGTACCAGTGCGCGGCCCACAGCCGGCGACGGGGAGGCACCACTGCCTCGAGGATCGCCACGGGCGCTGGGTCCTGCGCCACCATCGTGCGCGTCACGAACCGCCGGTGCAGATCGAAGAAGAGGCCCCGCAGGCGCGGGTCGGGGAGCACGCCGCCGAAGAAGACCTTGTCAAACCCACCTGGGTGATCGGTCCCCTGGAAGAGACGCACGAGCTCGTGAGCGCCGGCTGGCAGGAGCTCGGTCGTCCAGATGCGGGTGAACCAGGTGAGGTCGAGGCACTCGGCCTGGAGCTGCCAGCGCCCGCCCCCAGCGTCCGCGATCAGGTCCTCCTCAGGGTCGTCGGCGCGGGGTCGGGTGACGCTGTCTCTAACCACGTTGGTCACGAAGACGAGCACCTCGAGCGGTCTAGCTCGCGCCACCGTCTTCATGTTGCGCGCCACGGGGACGCGCCGCCCCCGGTCGCCGCGCAGGCGCGAGCTCGTTCCAGGGCGCTTGTCCGCCGCGGCCTCGGCCGCCGCGAGTAGCACCGCGGCGGCCGACGGGCGCGGCGTCTGTGCGGGCCCGGGTGCGGGCGCAGTCGCGAGCGGCCGCCAGGAGTCGGCGTGGAGGTTCGGGAACGACAGCTCGCACGCCGCCGCCTCGACGTCCTCGACCCGCGCCTCGCCGCGACTGTCGAGAAACCCCTCGCGGGTAGGCGCGGTCTCGCCCGTCCGGCGGATCACGTACGTCTCGCCGGCTACTGGGCGCCCGCTCTCGTCGACCAGGCGGATGCCCGCCCATCCCGCGGCTGGCGCGGACTTTCGATCGGCGAGCGGGCACGCCATGACGATCTCGGCGGCCGGCTCTGTGCCGAACCGATCTGCGGCCTCGGCTTTTCCGGCGCGCGTGAGGCTCATCGGCTACACACGTTTTTTGGACCGCGGCGCGGCGCGGCGGCCCGCCTCGTGCTGGCGCACGATGGCCACGTCGTAAAGGCGGTTGATGCGCACCGTGGTCGGCAGCGAGGTATCGTCGAGGATGGCCGGCACCCAGGCGAGCGCCGGGTCGCGGTCGAACTCCGCCCCGAAGGTCACCACCAGATCGAGGTACAGCGCGAACTCGAGCTCCGTGGTCAGCCCGTGGCGCCGGCCCCCCGCCAGCGCTGCCGCCACCAGCGCGCGTGTGTCGCCGGAGGCGCGCCCCACGGGCTTGCTCGCAAGTAGCGTCCGGCAGCGCTCCGTGAGCCGCCCGGCCAGCTCCTCATCGCGCGCCCGCTGCAACCGCTCCATCGTCTCCGGTCGGATCGTCAGCATGTCCCGAGGCTCTCCTTCGGTCGGCTTGGCGCCGACCTTATCGCGCCTGACGCTCCGCGCATACCCCCCGGGGTGCTCGCGCGCCGGTGCGCGTTGTCCCCGGTCCGTCGCGCGTCCAACGCTGCGCGCACAGTGGCGAGAGTTGCATGCGTACACGCACCTGGAGAAATCCGGCTGATTACCGCAGGATATAAATGCCAGTTGACATAAATACGGTTCTGCGACCCTAACTAGGAATCTAGGGCAGGGCGGGTAATGAGCGATAATAGCCCTGCCTACGAGGCGCCGCAAGCACGCTCCGCAGGCCGGCGCGGGCTTGCTACGACACGCTGGCAGCGTCGGCGGTTGCGCGCGCGAAGTGGTACGTCCCGCTCGGGATGACGTGGGCATGCGCCAACGGCGAGATCCGGGCGATGTCCGTCGCCTCGGCCGGCGCACCGTTCGCGGTCTTGAGCGCGCGCACGATGTCCGTCATCCGAACGGTGTTCCACACGAGCACCGCGTTCGACAGCACCGACAGCGCGCTCACCTTGTTCATGATTTCCTCGTAGTCGCCGGCCCGGAACGCGCCTTGGTTCGCAAAGAACAGCCGCCGCGCGAGCTCGTGCCGCGACTCGCCGCGGTTGAGCTGCAGCTGCACGCGGTCGCGAATCGCGGCCTCCTGCAGGTACCGCAGGATGTAGGTCGTCTTGGCGACGCGTCCGAGCATGGTCAGCGCCTTGGCCGGTCGATCGGAGCTCGCGGCGAGTCGCTCGAGCACGACGTGCGCCGGCGCGGTTCGGTTGCGCAGCGACGACGCGATCCGGACCAGTGCATCGTACTGGTCTCGGATGAGCGCGATGTCGACCGTGCCGCGATACAGGACGTCGACGGCACCGTGGGCGCTGCCCCGGTCGATCCGGTAGAGTTGCTGGTCCTTCAGGTCCTTCAAGCGCGGCATGAACGAGATGCCGAGCAGGTAGCAGAGACCGAACAGCTGCTCCGTGAAGCCGTGCGTGTCGGTGTAGTGCTCGCGCGGTCGGAGCAGCGTGTCGTTTTCGAGCAGGCCGTCGAGCACGTAGATGGCTTCGCGCGGCGAGCATGAAATCGCTCGCGCGCTGAACGCGCTGAACTGGTCAGAGACGTGCGTGTAGACCGAGATCGCTCGGTCGTAGTAGCCGAAGTACCGGGGATAGAACGAGGCCAGCAAGGAGCTCGTCTGCACCCCGAAGCGCTGGCCATCCGACGAGGACGCAGAACCGTCGCCCCACGCCGACGACAGCGGCAGGCGATGGTGATAGTCGATGAGCACCCGGTTGGCGGCCTTGAGCGTGTCGATGCGGAGGAACCACTTCGACACTTCGTGCAGTACGTCGACGGTCAGGCCCTCGGTGCTCTGCGCCATCGTTGCGATCCCGAGGTTCGTGCCGTGCGCGACCAGGCCCGCCAGGAGCGCGGCGTAGGGTCGATCCGTCCGTGCCTGGTAGCCGGGCAGGGGCACGAGCTCGCGCGTGAACCCGCACCATCGATCGACCTCGACGAGCAGCTCCTCGATCCGGATCCTCGGTAGGTGAGTCTCGATCACCCGCTTGATCTCGCGAACGCGCTCGGGCACCTCGAGCGCGTCGCGGCGCCGGAGCTCGAGCTGTCCGTCGTGGATCGCGGCAAACGGGTTGGTCTCGAGGCCCGCGGCAAACGCCTGCGCCGCAGCGTCGAGCTCGGTACGCAGGCGCTCGATCATCTTGTCGACCTCCGAGGGCATGGACAGCTCCTCGTAGGCATGCTCGCGCTTGGCGGACCACTGGTCCGTCGCGTAGACGAGGTTCCAGAACGAGATGTGATGCCGGCTCTCGGCGAGATACAGGTCACCCGAGCGCAACGCATCGCGCACCGCGAACGCGAGCGCGAGCTCCCACAACTTGCGATCGGGTCGGTCGCGGCCGTCGAGCAGCGCGACGCGCCACGAGCTGGGCACGAACTGAATGGGCGCGTCGGTCGGCAGCTGGTCGAACTCGCCGGCCTCGAGCTTGCGGCTGAGGTCGATCGCGGCGAGCAGCGGATCGGCGCCGCCGCGCTCGGCGCGGAACGGCAGCGCGAGGAACTGCGGCAGGTACCGCTTGAGGTGCGCGTGCCGAGCACCGAGCTCGTCGAGGTAACCGTACTCGGTGAGCTCGTTCAGGTTGCGGCAGGTCTCGACCGCGTCGCGCAACGTCTTCTCGTCGAGCTCGCTATATAGGTCCGCCAGGCGCTTCTCCGCGGGTCGTTTTTCGTCGAGCACGATGTCCATGGCCTGCAGGACAGTCGCGAGGCCGCGCTTGGCGCGCTGGCGCACCTCCTTCTGTCGAACCTCCACGGCGCGGCGAGATCGACGAGCAACCCCGGTGAGAAACTGCCGGTTCATCTCGACCAGGTGATCGAGCGTGGTTTTCTGCGCCTCGACGAGAAAGCAGGTGACCAGCGCGTACCGCTTCGCCGGCGTGAATCGGCGCAGGTCTCGGGCGCCGTAGTGGTAGCCGAGGTCAGCCAGCTGCTTCACGATCTCGGTGTTGAGGTCGCTGACGTCGACGCGCTCGATACCCATTGAACGCACGAGCTCGAAGCGTTCAAGGTAGGTGAGGATGGCGGCGGGGGTCGCCTCCGGCGGGTACTGCTTGAGCTGGAACAACGTCGAGTAACGCTCGCCGTCCGCGACTTCCAGCAGGCGATCGATCGCTTCGCGGAATTCTGGCGACAGGCGGGCGTGGAAGCGTTGCCACAACCGCCCTGCCCCGCCCGCCGTGGCGTTGCTGATGTGGCGCTCCAGCGTCGACCGCCCCGGGATCTCGACCTTCCAGGCACGCAGCGTCGAGATCGCGAGGCCGGGCAGCATCTCGGGATCAACCCCTTGGGCCACCATGTCGGCGAGCCAGCGCTTCAGCTGCTGTTGCGCCTGGGCGTCGAAGGCTCGATAGCCCAGGTAGTCACGGATGCGCTGCTCTTGTTCGCTTGCTGTCGCTGGCCGCTCGGGCTCGGCGATGAACAGCGACGGCGGCAGACCGAGCTGACGCCCGATGTGGTTGGCGATCCGGACAGGAACCGCAGCGAAGTCCTCGACGAATCGGCCCAGCGCGCGCAACGCGCAGAGCTGTACGGCGAAGCGTTGTCGATGTTCCGGACCACGACCCTTCCGAACCTCCTCGAGATCGGCGAGGTGTGCGCCCGTCTGGTCAAGCAGTTCGGGATCGACCAGATTGTGATGAGCGGTGGCGTCTTCTGCAACGAGTTCGTTCTGGTCAACGCGTTGAAGTGCCTCGAGTCGCGTGGATTCAAGCCGTACTGCCATCAGCTGGTGCCAACCAACGACGGCGGCATCTCGCTCGGTCAGGTCGTCGTCGCCGCCGCCCGTTCGACCGCCGCGACGCGCCGATCACACTCCAGTGATGGAGGAGCGTGAGATGAGCGAGGCCACAGCAACGGTATCGGCGGTCCTGTTCGACATGGATGGCGTCCTGGTGGACTCCAAGGCTGTCATCGAGCGTGCGTGGCGCGAGGCTGCACAGCTCTGCGGGCGCCGGATCACCGAGGAGGACATCCACAACCACATCCACGGCCAGCCGGGGCCGAACACCATCCGCGCGCTGTTCTCTGATCTTCCGGTCTCCGATCAGCAGAAGATCCAGGCGCACGTCATCCACGTCGAGAACACCGCCGACTACGAGCCCATCCCGGGTGCGGCGCGGATCGTCGCTCGCCTCAGCGCGGCTGGGATCACGGTCGGGCTCGTGACCGGCGGATGGCAGTACAAGATCGATCGCGTGCTCGAGGTACTCCAGGCGCGGTCGTGCTTTTCGGTGATCGTCCAGCGCGACGACGTGAGCAGAGGAAAGCCACATCCCGATCCCTATCTAGTCGCGGCCGAGCGCCTGGGCATCCCCGCTTCCAGGGCCGTGGTCTTCGAGGACACCAGCAGCGGTGTTACGTCCGCGGTCGCTGCGGGCGCGTACTGCGTCGGCATCGGCGGTGAGGATCTGATGCGCAGCGGCGCGCAGATCACCATCCCCGACTTCGAGAATGTGGAAGTGCACGTGCGCACCTCGGGAGGCTCGATCCTCGAGTGCCGGCCGGGGCACCGGCTGTTCGTTGAACGGTATCTGCCCGACCGTGACCATCTGACGTAGCGCGCGGCCGGGGCCAAGCGCTATCCTTGGCTGGCCCATCTCCTGCCTTGGATCGCGACGAAACCACGGCCGGGAGCCACGCCGCTGCCCCTCCGCTGGCGCCGCGGACGAGACATCCGCCGGTCGATGCCAGCCATCGAGGGACATGGACCACGACGAGCGCCGACCGCGCTCGCCGCGGTGGCCGAGCTCGAGATCGGGGTTCCGACAGTAACCGGACAAAAACAAACGCTAAGGACCGGCGGCGGGCTGACGCAGGGGGCGAATCTGCCCGGTCTCCAGTGGGACATCGAACCGGTACTTGCCGTAGCGATCGCAGACACCGCCGCGAGGAACCCAATGCGTGGCGCCGATCGGGATGGCGACAGCCGCCGGGCGGCGCGCGTTCGCTACGGTGGCGCGCAAGGGAACGATCCGTCCAAGGGTAGACCTCCCGGCATCGCGCCATTTGTCCGGGGGCTTCGGGCTGGAAGTAGAGCGCTTCGTGTTTGTGCCTCACTTGGATCATGTGAGCAAGACGAAGCGCCCCGACCTCCACCTCTTCGGGTGGCCGCCGCTGCAGCCGATCGCGACGGCCAGCGCGTACGTGTCCCGGTCGCGATGGACGCTTTACCGCGCGGTCTCACGCGGTGAGCTGCCGGTCGCCGGCCGCCACGGCCGAACGCTGGTCTTCCGCCGCGAGGACCTCTACCGCTGGATGCTCGGCGGCATCGCTGCGGCGCTGGCCGACATCACGGGCGGTGAGCCGTGCTGTCGATGGTGCCCTCGAGTTTCTCGACGGTGGCTCGCGACGAAGGCCAAGCGGCCGGAGTGGCGACCCGCCATTTCGACCCGGTCCAGCCGGCGATGCCCTACTGGCCGGCATGAGCCCCACCGCCGACCGTCTGACCCGGGATCACGGCCAGGACGCCTACACGGCCGTAATTTTTTCTTCCTACTTCGACCTTCGGGCGGAAAGTGAAGTGCGGCCAACACCGGGCGCCTACTGGCGGCCATGTCGAAGCCCCAGGAACCACCAGCAACCCCGACCTGCATGTCCGACCCGGAGTCGACGATGACGCACGACCACGAGCCACGGCGCGGCTCGAAATCGACCGTCTCAAAACCCGGTGACCTACTGGCAACCATGAAGACCAACGCCGCACCACCGATCGCTCCCTCCCCCGTCTATATCGACGAGCAAGAGCTCTCGCGCCTCACCACGCTGTCGCGGACGACCCTGCAGACGATGCGCAGCAAGGGCGTCGGACCGCCCTACGCGAAGCTCGGCCACCGCGTCGTCTACCGGCTCGCCGATGTGGAGTGCTGGATCGCGGAGCGGACGCGGCTCCCAGGCGCCTGATGTTGCGACCTCGCTTGACACCGTGTCGCGCTTGTGTTCCTGCACGCGGATGCATGACAACCAAGACCAAGAGCATCGCGCGAGATACCGCTCGGCTGTTGCTGCGCGCTTCAGCGGCGCCACCACGGGCCGACATCTGTCAGTCACCCCTCGCTAGGTCGAGGAGGCGGCTCCCGGCGACGCTGGCGCAGCTCGATGTTCGCGCGGAGATCCCGCGCCCAACCGGTTCCGGAGGTGCAGCGTGATGTCAGCAGCACAGGAAGGACGGGCGCCATGAGCGCGCCGTTGAATCCGCCGCTCGACCTGACCCGGCTCCGTGCCGAGGCCGCCGAGGTGAGCATCCTTCAACGCTCGCCAGAAGTGACCCGGGTGTGCTTGTGAAAAGTGGACCAGACCGGCCGGGCTGATCGCCGGGCTG
>Ga0302256_10000083_pt1 | contig 17834 bp, 12 predicted proteins | sample I_Fen_E3_4_FD_194571 | JGI IMG/M metagenome (GOLD analysis project Ga0302256, IMG submission 194571) | Peat permafrost microbial communities from Stordalen Mire near Abisko, Sweden - I_Fen_E3_4 | ecosystem: Environmental > Terrestrial > Soil > Wetlands > Permafrost | place: Sweden: Abisko...
ACGTTTCCTTGACATCCGTGTCGATCTGGCTGTTGCCGCACAGCGAAGCATCGGCGGGTAGTCCGCCATCGAATACTCCACCGTCACCGTCGAGCGGGGCGATTGGAGGAAATTCGCAGGCGCCCCCGCCGAGGGTTACAAACATGAGCACAGCCGCCACACCGAGATAACGCATCGCCGGGGAGTGTCTCGCATCCAGGCATGTGAAGGGCCGTCGGGCTCTGTGAAATTGGACGGTGGTGTCCGCATCGGTGCCAGCGCGGCCGCCCAAGGGGGATGACGGATCGCACCGTGGCGTTATCCCTGCTGACGGCCTGGACACATTGGCATAAAATTTGCGTCATGACGATGCGGGACTCACGCCCGACGCCCCAAAGACGAAGTCGCCCTGGCGGCACGCCGCTTGTGGCGGGAGGTGGCGGGAGCTTCGGCCTCTTGCCCGACGAAGCCGGAACGCGATCCGCCGACTGGGCCGCTGACTCCGTGCGAGCCGTGCCTCACCCAGCCGCCGCGTGCCAGCCCCGCCGTGCGCTGTGCGCCCGACTGCGTGTTGCCGCGTCGTGTTATGTCGACATCCAGTGAGATGATCCGACATTGCCATACGATGAGGCTCTTTACTCCGGACCCACGGCGGCGACTCCCGCTTTGCGACATGCACAGTCATTGACGCCGGCCTGCGTGAACGTTAATCAAGGGCGTTCCAACCGCAGCCGTCGAAGGGACGACCTGATGAAGACAACGCGCCCACTTATCGGTGTTATCGCAGCCGGGCTCGCGCCCCTCGGATCGCCGACGCCCGCCGCTGCCGGCGCGGTCGACGCCGGGTCGCACACGATCACGTGGGACCCATACTCGCTGATGATCGACGGCGAGCACACGTTCGTGTGGTCCGGCGAGTTCCATCCGTTCCGGATCCCCAGCCCGAGCCTGTGGCGCGATGTGCTGCAGCAGCTGAAGGCAAATGGCTACAATGCGGTCTCGATCTACTTCGACTGGGGATATCACTCCGCCAAGCAGGGCGTGTACGACTTCACCGGCGTGCGCGACATGGATCAGGTGCTGGACCTCGCGCAGGAGGTCGGGCTGTACGTGATCGCGCGTCCCGGGCCGTACATCAATGCCGAGACCGACGGCGGTGGCTTCCCCGGCTGGCTCACGGCCCAGGCCGATCACGCGCGAAGCGACGCCGCCGGGTACCTCGCGGCGACCGACGAGTGGCAATCGCAGATCGACGCGATCCTCGCCCGCCACCAGCTCACCAATGGGACCGGCACGGTGCTCTTGTACGAGATCGAGAACGAGCTCGCCAGCACCGGGACGTCGCAGCGCAACTACCTCACGCACCTGCGCAACAAGGCGCGCAGCGACGGCATCTCGGTCCCGATCTTCCATAATGACAAGGGTCGCAACGGCTTCTGGGTCCCGCCCAGCTCCGGGGTGGCGGGCACCGTGACCGGCCCGGTCGATCTCTATGCGTTCGATGGCTACCCCGGCGGGACCTGCCATTCCGACAACACGCCAGGCGCACCTGCGGTCGCCCCCGACTGGGGGATCTGGGGCATCGGCGGCGCCAAGGGCGGCGCGACGGCGTCGCCGAATACGCCCGGCATGGCGGCCGAGTTCGGAGGCGGCTGGTTCGACTTCTGGGGCGGCTCGGGCTCGTATCCGTGCATGGCGGAGCGCGAGGGGCCCGGCTACGAGCGCGTGTTCTACGAGACCAATATCGCCAACCGGCTCACGATCCAGAACTTCTACATGACCGTCGGTGGCACGTCGTGGGGCTGGCTCGCCGCGCCGGTGGTGTATACCTCGTACGACTACGGCGCGGCGCTCGCCGAGACCCGGCGCGGCCGGCCGAAGCTGTCGACGATGAAGGAGCTGGGGCTGTTCCTGCAGAGCGTCACGCCGATCACCAAGGTCGACAAGGCCGCCGCGGTGACGCCGTCGTCGAGCGCCGTGAAGGTCTATCACGACGTCAACCCCGATACCCAGACGCACTTCTACATCGCGACGCACAACCCGTCGAGCGCGACGACGAACGACGCGTTCACGTTCCCGATCAGCACGCCCGATGGCGCGTTCACCGCGGCGTCGGTGCTCGACGGCCAGGACGCGAAGATCCTGGTGGCGAACTGGAGCTTCGGCGGCCAGCACCTGGTGTACTCGACGTCGGAGATCGAGACCGTGCTGCGCCAGGACGCCACGGATCTGCTGCTGCTGTATGGCCGCACCGGCGAGGCCGGTGAGACCGTGCTGCGCTATGCGAGCCCGCCGACCGTGACCGTGCTGGCCGGCCTCGTGACGAGCACGTTCAGCGGCAATGACCTCGTCCTGCGCTACGCGCACGACGGCCTGGCCCAGGTCCGGATCACCGGCGGCGGGCGCGACCCGCTGCGGCTGCTGATCGCCCGGCAGAACGTCGCCGATTCGATGTGGCGCCAGACCACCGCGGCCGGGCCCGTGCTCGAGCGCGGCCCCCTGCTGGTGCGGACCGCGCGCACGACCGGCGCGACGCTGGCGCTGACCGGCGATACCCGGACCGCCAGCAGCCTCGAGATCTGGGTGCCGGCGGCGATCACGGCGGTGACCTGGAACGGCGCCGCGGTCGCCGTGCGGCGCACCTCCGCGGGCAGCCTCGCCGCGGTGACCCCGCTGCCCGGGGCGGACCCGATCACGCTGCCCGACCTGCCGACCGCGACGTGGCGGTTCGCGGCGGAGTCGCCGGAGGCCGCGGCGTCGTTCATCGACACCGCGTGGACGGACGCCACCCGGACCACGTCGGCCAGCACGACGCCACCACCCCCGGGCCAGCCGGTGCTCACCGCCGACGACTATGGCTTTCACCACGGCGACGTGTGGTACCGCGGGCGCTACACTGGCGCCGCGGCGTCGATCGCCCTGCGCTATGGCGGCGGCGGCGCGGGCATGCTGCAGGTCTGGGTCGACGGCGTGTACCTCGGCCAGAACGTGCTCGCCACCGGGCTGGCCGCGCCGCCGACCACCGGCACGACCACGGTCACCGTGCCGGCCGCGCAGCGCACCTCGGCGGCCCACGTGGTCTCGGTGATGGTCCGCAACAACTCGCACAACGAGGATGGCGGCGTCAACGACGCGCACCGCGAGGGCCGAGGCCTGATCTCCGCCGCGCTCGCCGACGCCGCCGGCGCGGCCGTCGCCGCGACCTGGAAGCTCCAGGGCAACGCAGGCGGCGAGGCGATCGCCGATCCGGTGCGCGGTCCGCTCAACAACGGCGGCCTGTTCGGCGAGCGCAACGGCTGGCACCTGCCCGGCTGGCCCGACGGTGGCTGGGTGTTCCACCCGGTTCCGGATACCGCGGCGATCGCCGGCACGTCGTGGTACCGCACGACGTTCACGCTCGCGATCCCGGCGGCCGACGACGCCTCGCTCGGCATCACGATCGGCGACCCGACGGTGCGCGCGTCGGGCGGCGCCTACCGCGTCCTGGTGTTCGTCAACGGCTGGAACCTGGGCCAGTACATCGCCAACGTGGGCCCGCAGCACACCTTCGTGATCCCCAATGGCATCCTCGATCCGCGCGGCACCAACACGCTCGCGCTCGCCGTGACCAGCAACGGCGGCGCGGCCGATGCGCTCGAGCGGGTCGTGCTGACCAACCTCGGCACCGTGCGCGGCGGCGCACCGCTCACCCTCGTCGCCTCACCCGGGCGGTAGCGCGCGGCCGGTTCCTTCAGTCGAGCCGGAGATCGATCACGCGGATCGGCGACGGCGTCGTGCCGGTCGAGCTGCGCTGGTACAGGATCGACAGCACGCCCTCGCTCGCGACGCGCTCGCGATCGACCACGACCTCGCCGAACGCGCCCAGGCCGGCGCCGTCGAACTGCACGGTCCAGTCGGTCCAGCCGCTGGCCGCGCTGGCGCTCACGACGCGGCCGAACGGCAGCACCACATATGCGTTGTTGGCCGCGTCGAGCACGATCTGCGACCGCCCGAACGCGCCGAGCGCGACGGGGATCTCGAACTTGGTCCACGCGCCCTGCGCGTTGCGGGTCAGGTGGAACGGCCGCGCGAACTGCTGGCGCTGCGCCACGAAGGCCGACACGCACTGGGTGAACCGGCCCGGGACGTAGCTGATGACCACGTGCGGCGCGCCCGTCGAGTCGATCGCCTCGCTCTCCTGGTTGATCAGGGCGTGGTCGACGTTCAGCGGATCGACCACGAGGCCGGCGGAGCCCACCGCGACCTGGGGCGCGCTGCCGGTGGTGGCGACCAGCTGGCCCGCGTTGTTGCGCCAGGTGCGGCCGCGATCGTCGCTGACCACGTAGCCGGTGTCGTGGTTGGCCAGGCCGCCGGCGCTGCACATCACCGCGGCATTGTCCTCGCGCCAGGTGAACGCGGCGTGCAGCCGGCCGTCGGGCCCGTACTGGAGGCCGTGGAGGTAGAGGTTGCGCGACGTGCTCGTCTGGCCGTGCTGGGTGTACGAGCCGGTGCCCGCGGACCACGCACCGAGCGTGCGCCACGACGTGGTGTACTCGGCCAGCTCCATCGTGCCGGCGCCCGAGCGGCCGGTCCGGTAGCTGAGCTGGAGCTCGTGCTCGGGGGTCACGACGAACTGCGGATAGGTGATCGTGCCGAGCTCGACCCCGTCGAGCGTGCGCTGCACGGCGCCGAACCGGCTCGCCACCCAGGTGCGGTTGCCCGGGTCGCTGACCAGGCCGGCCTCGGACTTGATATAGAACACCGTGGTGTCGTGGGTGTCCATCGCGACGTGGAGCCGGCCGTCGGTCGGCGAGACGCCGAGCGAGATCGAGTTGTGCGAGTCGTCGGTGCTCAGCAGGTGTGGCAGCACGACGGTCTCCCAGGCGCCTGCGGGCAGCCTGCGGCGGGCCACGACCGCGGCACGGCTCGCCGCGTACCACGCGGCGTACTGAAAGCCCGCGTGGCTCAGGATCGCGCTCTGCTGGTACGAGGCATTATTGACCAGGCCATCGAACGACACGAAGTACAGCGCCGTGGCATCGAGCTGGGTGTCGCCGAGCTTGACCACCCCGGGCGCCGCGGCGGCGATGGCCGGCGCGCCGAGCCCTGCCACCAGCGCGATCGCCGCGATCACGCGCGGCCGCCGGAGCCCCACCGTTCGACCGCCGGCACAGACACCGATCGTATCCAATCCCATCATAGAGCCTCCTGAACGGGTTCGCAGCCAGACGTTCCCACATGCTCGTGAAGCACTCGCACGGCGCGCGCTCCGAGGGGAAGGACGAAGTGCACGATGGCTGTCCTGCAGCGGCTTCACGTCACCGTGCGTCACGGTCGGGCCACCTGGCCCGCTTGCCACTTGACACCCTCGACCCACGGCGCCTGCGCTCGGCCGCGCGTTCGTCTACACCGCGTCCCGGTCCGCCACCGGGGAAGAAGCCGCAGGAGGCAGGAACATGGACTCGCAGCGCCCACGCCGCCCGCGAGCTCGCTCCGGGGCTCGCGGCTGACCGCGATCGGGTTGGTCGCCGCCGCGAGCTGCGGCACGGACGATCGCGGGGAGCCGGGCGACGACAGCGCCGCGATGTACACGCCGTATGCCGCGTCGCGATCCAGCCGGTCGCCAACGCGCCGTTCGCACGTTCGTCTCGCCCGCCGAGCTCGCCAAGCTCGATACCCGCGTGCCGGGATACCAGCCGTCGCCGCCCTACGGCCCTGGCGGCACGTACGACGCCAGTAGCTGTCTCGACGTCTGCCCGATCAAGATGACCTCGGTCCACGTGACCGCCACCGTGCCCGGCGATCCGTCGCTCGCGACCGACCACGGCACGTTCTCCTGCGTCACCTCCGACGTCACCGAGTGCAACTGAGGTCCGCGTGGCCGTACCCGCTCGCGCTCGTGTCACGTAGGCTGAGCCCGGCTCGGGCCCTCGACTCGCGCCGCGGCGGAGCGCTACGCTGCCGCGAACTCACGAGAGGCTCGTCCATGCTCCGCCTGTGTCTGCTGCTGCTCGCTGTTGTCGCGGTCCCCGCCACCGCGTCCGCCCAGGCGCCGATCTCGCCGCAGACCGCGCAGAAGCTGGCGCAGGGCTCGTTCCGCGAGTACCTCGAGCTGCTCGCGATCCCCGACGACTCGATCAACGCCGCCGACATCGCGACCAACGCGGAGCACCTCGAACGCGCGTTCCAGCGCCGCGGGTTTCACACCCGCCGGCTCGACAACCAGGGCAAGCCGCTGCTGTATGCCGAGTGGCCCAGGCAGCTGCCAGGCACCAAGACGGTGCTGTACTACCTGCACCTCGATGGCCAGCCCGTGGTCGACCGCGAGTGGTCGCAGCCGAGCCCGTGGAAGCCGGTGGTCAAGCAGCGCAGCCGCGCCGGCGCGTGGGAGATCGTCCCCAGCGAGCGGCTGTTCGCCGCCAGGCTCGACCCCGAGCTCCGCGTGTTCGCGCGGTCCGCGTCCGACGACAAGGCGCCGATCATGATGCTGCTCGCCGCGTTCGACGGCCTCGCCGCCGCCGGCGCGTCGCCGGCCACCAACGTCAAGGTGCTGATCGACAGCGAAGAGGAGAAGGGCTCGCCCGCGATGCGCGCCGTGGCCTCGGCGAACAAGGATCTGCTCGCGTGCGACGCGCTCGTGATCCTCGATGGCCCGCGCCATCAGAGCGAGCGGCCCACGCTGGTGTTCGGCAACCGCGGCATCGCGCAGGTCAGCCTCGTGGTGTACGGACCGTCGCAGCCGATGCACAGCGGCCACTTCGGCAACTACGTCCCCAACCCCGCCGTGCGCCTCGCGCGGCTGCTCGCCTCGATGAAGGACGACGACGGCCGGGTCACGATCCCCGGCTACTACGATCGCGTCCAGCTGTCTGCCGCCGAGCACCAGCTGCTGGCCGCGACCGGCGACGACGAGGCCGCGATCCGACGGCGCAGCGGCATCAAGATCACCGACCGCGTCGGCGCCAATCTCCAGGAGGCGCTGCAGTACCCCTCGCTCAACGTGCGCGGCATGGCCGCGGCATCGGTCGGCGACAAGGCCGCCAACATCATCCCCAGCCAGGCGATCGCCGAGCTCGATCTGCGGACGACGCCGGAGGCCCCGCCGGAGTACCTGTTCGGGCTGCTCGAGGACCACGTCCGCGCCCACGGCTATCACCTCGTCGCAGGGCCGCCGACCGATCAGGACCGCGCCACCTATGACAAGCTCGCCACGCTCCGCATGGGTTCGGTGAGCCGCGCCGTGCGCACGCCCCTCGAGTCGCCGATCGGCGCGTGGGCCTATGCCTCGCTCAAGCAGACCAGCCAGCGCGGCGAGCCGGTCCGGATCCGCATGATGGGCGGCAGCGTCCCGACCGATACCCTGGTCGAGGTCCTCGGCGCGCCGTTCGTCATCATCCCCCTGGTCAACGGCGATAACAACCAGCACACGTTCGACGAGAACATGCGGATCGGCCACTACCTGGAAGGAATTCGCGCGCTCACCGGGTTGTTGCGCAGCCGGTACTGACCGTCGCGGCCGGGCGGATCCTGGAACCGGTCGTCTACGTCAGAAGCCCACGCGGAACGTCGCGTCCTGCTTGTCCACGGCCGGCGAGCTGCTCGTGATCGGGTCGAGGCTCCCATCCGCAGGATATCAACATGAGCTCCTCGGATCTGTATCCATGCGGTGCACATGATCGCAATGTCACTGGCACCCGTATCGCAGCGTATGGATAGACCGCGCGTCGATCAACTCCTCGACGCAACGCGGCGCGGTGTGCGCTCCGCGCTCGTGAACGCGTCATCACGAATGCGCCGCGCGGGAGCGATCGATCCAGCGATCGCCGCTGTTGACAGGTGAATGCGCCACATCATACAGCTCGATCGAAGAGATCGCGGCGCCCGCCCCGGCGTGCTTTGTCACGCCCAGAACGGCCGCGGGGCGTCGTCTCTGAGCATCAACCGGCTCAGCTGGGACGGCGCGGACTGACCGGTGGCATTTTGACCCGAGGACGAACCATGCATCGCACGCCCCCCTGGATCCCGGTCGCGCTCGCGGCCTGCACGTGTCTATTCGGCGCCGAGCGCGCCGCGTCCGCGCTCGAGAACGGCGTCGCGCGAACGCCGCCGATGGGCTGGGACGACTGGAACTCGTTCGGCTGTAATGTGAGCGAGTCGCTGATTCGCCAGATGGCCGACGCGATCGTCGCCAGCGGGTTGTCCGCGCTCGGCTATCAATACGTCGTCGTCGACGATTGTTGGTTCGATCCGGCGCGCGACGCGGCGGGCAACCTGCGCGCCGATCCCACGCGGTTCGCGAGCGGCATGAAGGCGCTGGGGGATTATCTGCACGGCAAGGGTCTCAAGTTCGGGATCTACGAGGTGCCGACCGACCGCACCTGCGCCCAGCGCTCCGGCTCCTATCCCGGCTCGACCGGGAGCCAGGGCCACGAAGCACAGGATGCCCGGAGCTTCGCGTCCTGGGGGGTCGACTATCTCAAGTACGACTGGTGCTCTCCGGACGGCACCCTCGACCAGCAGGTCGCGGCGTTCGCCACGATGCGCGACGCGCTCGCGGCGACCGGCCGGCCGATCGTGCTGAGCATCAACCCCAACAGCTTTCATGCGATCACCGGTCCCACCCGCAACTGGGGCGACGTCGCCAATCAGTGGCGCACGACCGAGGACATCACCACCGCGTGGGACACCGGCCACGCCAACTCGTTTCCCATGGGCCCGCGCAACATCATCGCGGTCAACGCCGCGCTGGCGGCCTACGCCGCGCCCGGGCGGTTCAACGACCCGGACATGCTCGAGGTCGGCAATGGAGGGATGACCGACACCGAGACGCGCAGCCACTTCACGATGTGGGCGATGATGGCGGCGCCGCTGATCGCCGGGAACGACCTGCGCAGCGCCTCGGCGGCCACCCTGGCGATCCTGAGCAACCCCGCGGTGATCGCGATCGACCAGGACTCGCTCGGCCTCCAGGCGGTGCAGATCCTCGATGACGGGGTGCGGCGGGTGCTGGCCAAGCGGCTGGGCAACGGCGACGTGGCGGTGGCGCTGTTCAACCAGAGCAGCGCGACGACCACGGTCTCGACCACCGCGGCGGCGATCGGCAAGGCCGGCAGCTCGTTCGCGTTGCGCGATGTCTGGAGCGGCGCCACGTCGACGACCACCGGCGCGATCTCGGCCAGCGTGCCGGCGCACGGCACGGTCACCTTCCGGATCTCCGGCGGCACCGGCGCCGCCGGCAGCTCGCTGGTCAGCGCCGCGTCGAGCCGCTGCTTCGACGACCCGATGAGCAACACCAGCAATGGCACCCAGCCGATCATCTGGGATTGTTCGGGCGCGACCAACCAGCGCTGGACCGTCACCGGGAGTACGATCCGCGTGTTCGGCAAATGCCTCGACGCCCCGCTGAACGCCGTCGCCGGCGACAAGGTGACCTTGTTCGACTGCAACGGCGGCACCAACCAGCAGTGGCAGTTCAACGCCGATGGCTCGATCCGTGGCGTCGCGTCGGGCCTGTGCCTCGACGTCACGGGAGACGCCACCGCCAACGGCACGCTGGTCGAAGTCTGGACCTGCCACGGCGCGGCCAACCAGCGCTGGGCCCGCGAATAGCGCCGTCAGCGCTGCGCGCGCCGCGCCAGCGCGTCGGACTCGTCGCGATCGATCTGCTGGAGCCGGGCGCGGTGCAGGTTCGCGCTCAGCTCGAACATGCCGCGGTCGCGCGGCGATAATGACTCGCCTTGCTCGGCGAGCACGAGCTCGGCGATCTGTAGATAGTCTCGCGAGATCGCGCGCCGCTCGGCGTAGTACGCGCGGACCTCGTCGGGCGAAGCCTCGCCGCTGACCACCCGGCCGAGCGCCGCGTTGTCGCGCTCGGCCCGCGCCGCCCGCCGCTTCGCCACGGCCGGATCGGACGTCGGCGCGCCGAGCTGCCAGTACCGGTTGTCCGGAAGCCGTGCACGCAGCGCGTCGAGATCGACCGGGTAGGACGTGGCCGCGCCGATAGATTCTGCCGGTGCAGGACCGGGAGCGCTCGGCGATCCGGATGCAGGTGCTTGCGCGCGCGCGACCGCTGGCGATCCCGGCAAAGGCGCCGGTGGCGCCACGACGCGCACCGCGTCACCGCCCCCGCGCATGCACCACCGCCCGCCGCCGATCGCGACGACGGCGATCGCCGCGACGACGGCGGCACGGACCGTGGTCCGCGTGACGACTCTCTGACTGCCCACGTGGGCAGCCTACCCTTCGGGCATGGCGAATTCAATGCCGTCCATCTGGCCATGACGCATTGCATACTCACCAATGACGCATGGATCACCTGCGCTGGTCTATTGCTGTTCGAGATCAGTTGTCTCTATACTGCCGTGCACCCACAAGGAGCTCCGCCGATGAAGCGCATCCTGCTCTGTGTTGCAATGGCGACGATGACGACGATGGCGGCACCTGCCAGTGCCCGCGCAGAGACGCTGCTCGAGGGACTGGTCAACCTGCTGGTCGACGGTGGTAACAACTACAACTGGGAGCGCGTCGCACTCCCCGGCACACAGTGCGGCAATGGCTCTCAATACAAGTTTTTTGTGCGGCGCACGACATCGCCGAACGTGCTGTTCTTCTTCGAGGGCGGCGGCGCGTGCTGGGACTTCGATACCTGCAGCGGCCGCGCCGGCGTGCTCGGCGCCGCGAACCCCAATGGCATCGCCGACGATTACATGACGCAGTTCACGGCGAAGTACGTGTCGCCGCTCGTCAACGGCGCAGACCCCGGTTTACCGTTGCGGTCGCGCACGGATCTGGTCACCAAGGACTGGAACGTCGTCTACATGCCGTACTGCACGGGCGACGTGCACATCGGCAACCGCGCGGTGACGTACGTCGATCCGACCGGCGCGCTGCCGCCGCTGCCCTGGAAGCACAACGGCTTCCTCAACACCACCGCGGCGGTCCAGTGGGTGCATGCGCAGTTTCCTTCGATCGCGAAGCTGCTGGTCACCGGGTTCAGCGCCGGCGGCACGGCGACCGCATCGAGCTACTACTTCGTCCGCAATGGCCTTTCGCCCGCGCGCGGCTACTATCTCGACGACTCGGGGCCGATCTTCCCGGCGCCCGACGCGAGCTTCAACTCCCGCCCGCTGCACGACACGATCCGCGCCGCGTGGAACCTCGACAGCGCGTTCAGCACGCTGCCGCCCACGTTCGACCGCGACGACTTCGGAAGCATCAACCGGATGGTCGCCCAGCAATTCCCCGGCGATCAGATCGCGTACACAGGCTACACCCGCGACTTCAATTATTCGCGGTTCTCGTACGAGGCGTTCCTCACGCCGAACGACGAGGCGTCGATCCACGGCTACTGGAACGAGGACCAGGACAACCTGATCGCGCAGCTCGACGCGTTCAACAACACGAGCTATTTCGTGCCGTACGAGCGCCAGATCAACGCCAGTCACTGCTCGACGATCATCACGTTCATCGGCAGCCACGCGTGCCAGCGCATGGAGAAGAAGCACAACTGGTGGGAATACCTCGAGCTGCCGCTGGGCCAGACCTACAAGTGCTACAGCGAGTTCGTGCCGATGAACGTGTTCCTCGATAGGTTCATCACCGCCGGCACCCTCACCCGGATCCACGAGCCGGTCAACGCCTATAACGCCGAGGATCCCGGGATGCAGATCGTCGCCCCGCTGATCAACGCCGCGCTCGGCGGCTGACGAGGACGCCATGCAGCGCACCACACTCGCGATGCTCGCGGTCGGCGCGGGGCTGGCCGCCAGTTGCGGCGACGACGCCCGCAAGTCAACGTTTCCTGCCGTGGATTGCAGCAAGATCACGGTTGGCAGCTGCGTCGAGATCGACGGCGCCGACAGCGCGGCGCTCCAGGCCGCCGCCAACTCGATCGGCGCCAACACGACGATCGTGCTGGGCGCCGGCACGTTCGCGATGGCCAATCAGCTGACCCTGCGCAGCGACGGCATGCACCTGATCGGCCAGGGCATCGAGCTCACCACGCTCGACTTCGGCGCCGCCACGACCCAGGTCAACGGCGTCGACTCGATCGGCAAGGACTTCCTGATCCAGGATCTCACCGTGCGCGACGCGCCCAAGGACGCGATCCGCGTCGAGCAGAGCGATGGGGTCGTGTTTCGCCGGATCCGCTCGACGTGGACCACGCCGTCGCGCGCGAGCAACGGCGCGTATGGCATCTACCCGGTCAAGTCGCAGCACGTGCTGGTCGAGGACAGCCGGGCCGAGAACGCCTCGGACGCCGGCCTCTACGTCGGCCAGTGCCAGCACGTGATCGTCCGCAACAACACGGTGACCGGCAACGTCGCCGGCCTCGAGATCGAGAACACGCAGTACGCCGACGTCTACGGCAACACCGCCGAGGACAACACCGGTGGCATCGTCGTGTTCGACCTGCCGGGCAATCCGATCATCGGCCGCGATGTCCGGCTGCGCGACAACACGATCCGCAACAACAACCACGTGAACTTCGCGTCGGGCGGCACGGTCGCCCGCATCCCGGTGGGCACCGGGACGTTCGCGATGGCGTCGCGCCGGGTCGAGATCACCGGCAATACCTATGAGAACAATCACACCGGCGACATCGCGCTGATCAGCGGCCTGGCGGTCGAGGGTGAAGAGGCGAAGTGGGTCCTGCCGACCGACAGCTTGAGCGGCCGCTTCGACGACCTGGCGCTCACGTCGCCTCGCCCTGGCACCGTCAGCAATTTCCGCGCCGAGAACATCCTCGTGGCCAACAACCACCACGCGGGGTCGGGGACGATGCCCGATCCCGGCGATCCGCTGCACCTGGGCCTGCTGTTCTTGGCCGCCTACGGCACGAGCCCGGTCGACAACGTGCTGTACGACGCGATCGGCGAGGGTCCCCACACCGACGCACCGACCAACAAGAATCACATGTGCGTCGCCGGCAACACGGCCGGCACGTTCGCGAGCCTGTACCTCGCCGAGCAGACGCCGACCGCGCTGGTCCCGTTCTTCCGCCCGCCCCCGCCGTTCGCGCCCTATGACTGCACCGCGCTCGCGGGCGGTCCGGTCGCCGAGGTGACGCTCCCGTAGCCGTCATGCGGAGTCCCCAGTTCGCCCTGATCGCCGCCGTCGCCGCGGCCGCGTGCGATGGCGCGCCGGGCGGGGGCGACGCGCTGTCCGCGCCGGTCGCGATCGATCTGACCGCCCCGCCCGCGACGCGGCTGTCCGAGTATCACCTGTTTGCCTGGGATCCCGACGCCGGCTTCACGTTCAACGATCGCGTCATTCCCTACGACGTGAACACCGCGCTGTTCTCGGATTACGCGCACAAGCAGCGCGCGATCTACATACCGGCGGGCGCGGCGGCGGCGTTCGATCCCGACCGCGCGCTCGACGTTCCGGTCGGCTCCGCGATCATCAAGACGTTCTATTTTCCCGCCGATCAGCGCGCCCCGACCGAGCACCTCCAGCTGATCGAGACCCGGCTCATGGTCCGCCACGCCGACGGCTGGCATCCGCTGCCCTACATCTGGGACGCCGATCAGCGCGACGCCGTGCTCTCGCCCGCGGGCGAGGTTCGCGCGATCCCGTTCACCGATCCGGACGGCGAGCCCGTGATGGCAAACTATCTGATCCCGCAGCGCAACCAGTGCCAGAGCTGCCACGCCGAACAAGCCACGACCGGCGCGCCGATCGAGCTGGTCCTGCTCGGCGTCAAGGCGCGCCACTTGAATCGCGTCTACGACTACGGCGGCAGCGTTGGCCCGCGCAATCAGCTCGACTACCTCGCCGAGCTCGGCATGCTCACCGGCGCCCCGCCGGCGACGGACGTCCCGGCCGCCTACGACTTCCGGCCGATCGAGGACCACGGCCTGGCCGCGGTCACCGGCGCGGAGCTCGAGGCCGCCGCGCGCAGCTACCTCGATATCAACTGCGCGCACTGCCACAACCCGCGCGGCGTCCAGGGCATGACCTCGCAGCTGTTCGTCGACCACGCCAGCACCGACCCGTTCCACGTCGGCGTGTGCAAGCGCCCGGGCAGCGCGGGCGTCGGTAACGGTGGGCTCACCTTCGATATCGTACCCGGCGATCCCGACGCGTCGATCCTGTATTTCCGCACCGAGACCACCAGGCTGGGGGCGATGATGCCGCTCCTGGGCCGGTCGTTGGCCCACGCGCGCGGCGCCGAGCTGCTCCGCGCCTGGATCGCGGCGATGCCCGCCACCGGCTGCGACGATGCCGCGGTCAGCGCGCGCGCCCCCCGAGCGCCGGCTCACCAAGGCGCGGGCTTGTAGTCCTTGAGGAACAGCCCCCACAGGTGCGCGCCGGTGGCGACGCCGTCGAACACCGGATCGACGATCCGCGCGGCGCCATCGACGATGTCGAGCGGCGGATGGAAGTCGTGGATCTGCGTCTTGCGCGCCGCGTACACCGCGGGATCTTCGTCGGTGACCCACCCGGTGTCGACGCTGTTCATGTGGATGCCGTCGCGCACGTAGTCGATCGCCGAGGTCCGCTTCATCATGTTGAGCGCGGCCTTGGCCATGTTGGTGTGCGGGTGCCGGTCGGTCTTCCAGCGCCGGTAGAACTGGCCCTCCATCGCCGAGACATTGACCACGTGGGCGTCGCGGGTCGGGACCTGCGCGAGCAGCGGGCGCAGCCGCGCGTTCAGCACGAACGGCGCGATCGCGTTGACCAGCTGGACCTCCAGCAGCTCGGCGGTCGGCACGTCGGCGAGCGTCATCCGCCAGCTGTTGAACTCGCGTTGATCGACCTGCTGCAGATCCTGATCGAGCCTGCCCGCGGGATAGAGCGTGCCGCCGCGCTCGAGATCCTCGGCGAGCAGCGGGACCTGCGCGAGCACCGCCGAGCGCCACAGCCCCGCGGTCTCGATCTCGGCGCCGGCCGCGCGCGCGAGCGCCGTCGCGGACAGCGCCCCGGCCCCGCCGCCGTGCAGCGCGCGATCTTGCGCCAGGATGCCTCGCTCGAGCGCCGACAGCGGCTCGGCCTCCCTGGCGACGACGTGATCGTACCAGCCGGCGGGCCGCCGGACGGTCTGGCACGCGTTGTTGATCAACGCGTCGAGCCGCGGCAGCGTCGCGACCAGGTGCCGGCACAGGTGCTCGACGCTGGGCGTGTGCCGCAGATCGATGCCGTACACGGTCAGCCGATGCGTCCAGTCGATCGCGTCGCGCTCGGTCGCGAACCGGCGGGCCGCGTCGCGCGGGAACCGGGTCGCCACGATCACCTCGGCGCCGGCGCGCAGCAGCTTGATCGCCGCCTGATAGCCGATCTTCACGCGCGCGCCGGTGATGAGCACGATGCGCCCCCGCAGATCCGCGGTCGCGGTCCGCTTGCGCCAGTTGAACTCGGCGCAGCCCGGGCACATCTGATCGTAGAAATGGTGGAGCTCGCGAAAGTCGGCCTTGCAGACGTAGCAGTGTCGATCGTCGCGGAGCACCCGGGCGGCGGGCGGTTGATCGCGGCGGGCCTCGGCGGCTGCCCACGCGTCGTCGCCATCGCGCTCGGCCACCTCGTCGCCGCGCGGCGGATCGGCCAGCGCCATCTCGGGTTGCGGCAGCGGGGTCTGAAACACCTCGTCGCGGCGAAGCGCCCGGATCCCGGTCTGATCGAGCACCGCGATCGCCGCGCCGCGCCGCGCTTGCTTCTTCGCCCGCACGACCGCCTTGCTGAGCGCGGCCCGGGTGTAGCGATCCGGCCGCGAGATCCGCCCGGCGGCGACCACGAGCCGGTGCCGCAGCTCGTCCTCGATCTCGGCGAGCGGTGACAGATCGGCGCCGAGCTGCTCCAGCAACTCGACCGCCGCGCGCAGCAGGGCCTTGTCCACGTTCCCATCGTGGCCGCAGCCGGCGATATCACCAAGCCCGCCGCGCGCCAAACCGTCACCGGTCCCGAGCCGGTCCCGTCAGTCCCGGCGGAACGCGACGACCTCGTCGACCTCGCGGCCCGCGCGGATCACGCTACGTCCGGCGAGATCGTCGACCATGCGCGCGAGCCACGGCGTCGAGATCGGCCGGCCGCCGAGCCGGCGCGCGATCCAGACGCTGCCGACGAGCCCGACGAGCCCGACGGCCAGCGAGCCCCACACCCAGCGGGGCGACGCCGCGTAGAGATCGAGGCCCCACAGCGCGCTCGCGGCGATCATCGTGCATGGCACCCACAACACCCACCACGGCAGCCCGAGCGCCAGCGATGCGCGGATGCGAAACCTCCGCAGCACCGCGAGACGATGCTGCAGCACCAGCACTGGATCGGTGTAATACGCGTGGGCCACCAGGACCAGCCGCGCCGTCAGCAGGCACGCCGCCGCGATCCCGTAGATGTGGAGCGCGAGGCCGGCCACCAGCACGTGCGGGTCCGTGCGATGGTGGATCCAGAACCCCGCGACCCAGGCGGTCAGCGCGATCGTCCCGGCGAGCTGGACGACATCGCCGGCGCTGGTCCAGCCAAGCCGGGCGCGCGACCGCGCCAGCCGATCGCACGACTCCAGCGCGTCGACCCTGGCGTCGAGCGCGGCCCACGCTTGCTTCATTTCTTCGAGATCCATATCAACCTCCTCGCGCGGCGATCTGCGCGCGCATTGCATGTTTGAGACGGCCTAGCTTGGTCGCCACGTTGGTTTCGCTGAGCCCGAGGACCTCGCCGATCTCGGCGTGGCTGCGCTCCTCGAGGTAGAGCAGGATCAGGGCGCGATCGAGCGGCGGGAGCTGTTCGATCACGGCGTAGAGCTCCCGCAAGCGCTCATCGGGCGCGCCGGCGGCGGGCTCGCCGATCAGCGCGGGGTGGTCGTCTTCGATCGGATCGATCCGATCGGCGGCCGCCCAGCTGGGCCGCCGGGCATGCGAGATCGCGACGTTGAGCGCGATCCGGTACATCCAGGTCGACAGCTTGCCGCGCCGCGCATCGAAGCTCGCGAACGCGCGCCACAGCTGCAGGATGATCTCCTGGGCGAGGTCGCGCAGGTCCTCGGGAGTCCGCGCGTAGATGCTCGCCACCTTGAACACGATCCGGCGATGCTCGCCGAGCGCGGCTTCGAACGCGGCCTGGGGATCGGTGCGGAGCATGGGGCGTCTGTTCCCATGATTCGCCGCCGCGGCGCGATCATCACATCGAAACCGCGGCTACTTCTTGGCCGTCTGGGCGAGCAGCTTCTTCAGATCGGCCTGCCAGAACGCGGCCCAGCTGTGCATGCCGTGGCCATGGCTGGTGTCGGTCGCCGGCAAGAGGACGAAGCGGCCGTGCTTGACCCGCTTCATGTCGCGCTCGGCGATGCCGAGCTCGGGCGGATTGATGAAGTCGTCGGCGCTGTTGACCAGCACGAACGGCGCGGTGATCTTCTCGAGCTCGGGCTCGGCGTCGTAGTCGAACGAGGCGAGGTAGGCGTAGAGTAGATCGTTGGCGTCGTAGTTCTGGGCGAACCCGGCCTCGCTGGCCTCGACGTCCTTGTCGGCGGCCTCGCGGGTGGCCAGCCGCTTCTGGTCGGCGAGCGGCGCGCTGTTGGCGAGCGTGAAGATCTGGCCGGCGCCGAGCATCGCCGCGCGCGGCTGCTTGGTGTAGTCGCCGTTCTTCCACTCGGGATCTTGCTGGATCGCGTCGATGACCATCTTGCGCCACATGCGGTTGCGGCCGGTGATCGCTGCCGGCGTGCACGCCAGCGCGAGGTTGCCGTCCATCATCGACGGCCACCGCTCGGCCCACATGAAGGTGTGCATGCAGCCCATCGAGGTGCCCATCACCAGCCGCAGGTGATCGATCTTGAGGCCCTCGGTGATCAGCGCGTGCTCGGACTCCACGAGATCGACGTAGCCGTAGTGCGGGAACTTCGCGTGCAGCCCGTCCGATGGCTTGGTCGAGCCGCCGTGGCCGAG
>Ga0302256_10000084_pt1 | contig 17760 bp, 10 predicted proteins | sample I_Fen_E3_4_FD_194571 | JGI IMG/M metagenome (GOLD analysis project Ga0302256, IMG submission 194571) | Peat permafrost microbial communities from Stordalen Mire near Abisko, Sweden - I_Fen_E3_4 | ecosystem: Environmental > Terrestrial > Soil > Wetlands > Permafrost | place: Sweden: Abisko...
TAACAGAACATGGGAACGGAACGACCATCGCGACCGGCGCGATCACCCGCTCCGGTGATCGTTGGGCCGTTCCCGTTCCCATCTCCTAACAGAACACGGGAACGGAACGACCATCGCCGCTGGGCCCCAGCGTGAGCACTGCTGTCTGCGCATTCCGAACAGCGCTCGCCCAACGCGAACCGCCGAGCCGATCGCGAGTCGATTCGCCGCGTCGAGCGCGAGTCGGTACACTCGCCACACCCCGAACACACCGCTGTCGTTCGCGTCGGCTCGACGTCCACGACGACCCGCTGCCGCTCGTCCCGCGTGGTGGCAGTGACCTGCCAGCCCTTGGCAACACGCAGTTGAATGGCCAGGATACCTACGAGCACCCCGCTGATTCGTTTGTTTGTTTTCACACCTGACGGCGGAGCGGCTTCAACGCTCGCTTGCCACTGCCCGTTTGGCCACTGATAGGCGAGGCCGGTCCCACCGGCACTCGCCATATAGGCAGGCCGCCACGCCCCGAGGCGCAGGCAAGGGGCGACGCAGGCGCCGAGCGCAGCGAGCTCGCCCTTACCGGCGCTGCAGGGTGCGTGGCAGCCCGCGTTATCAGCCAGATCCACGCGTTACACCGTCACCGAAAAGCGCGAAGCGCCCAAGAATGACTCAGGGCAGCTCGGCGACGGTGGCGACAGCGAGACGACAGCTGGGCCGAAACAAGTGATCTTGCCCGGTAGCGCTACGGCTGTCGTCGCCACGTCCAAGAGCACCTGTGCCCGTCTTGAGGACCGCCGCTGGTACTGCTGGGGCGAGAATCGAAACGGCCAGATCGGCCCGCGAGCGCAGGCGATTATCGCGACGCCGACACTCCTGGACCTGTCGCAAGTCGACCTGGCGAGTCAGTAGCTGGGTCAGGTGCGCTTTGCCGACCGGGTCGTGTGCAGCTCGCCGACCGAGGGAGCCCGCGCGGAGCGTCGCCCCGGCGCGGGAGGGGCGGTGCAGCGTAGCGGATCCGGCCCGGCGAGGCGATATATTACCCTGACGTCGTCCGACCTGGATTCATTGCATATCGAGCGGCAGTGGCTGAGGAGCTGCTCCATCTACAGCACGGCGCCGGCGGGCGCGTCGCGTGGTCAGGCGCGGGTCGCGGCGACCACGCGCGCCAGGCGCTGCGACAGCGACGCGAGGAACTGGCTGCGCGCGGTCTGGATGTAGAAGTGGCCGCCCGGGAACACCTCGCGGTCGAACGCGCCGCGGGTCTGGGCCTGCCAGGCGTCGAGCTGCTCGGCGGTGACGCGGTCATCGTCGGCGCCGCGCAGGGCGGTGATCGGGCAGTCGAGCGGCTCGTCGGCCGCCAGCACGACGGTGTTGAGCTCGATGTCCGCGCGCAGGATCGGAAAGAAGTACGCGAGCAGCTCGGGCTCCTGAAACACCGCCTCGGGCACGCCGCCCAGCCGGCGCAGCCACTGGGTGAACGCGGCGTCGGGGAGCTCGTGGATCGCGGCGAGCTCCGGCAGCTGGGGCGCGCGCCGGCCCGACGCGAACAGGTGCAGCGGACCGGGGAGACCGCGGCGGCGGAGCTCGCGCGCGAACGCGAAGCCGACCATCGCGCCGAGGCTGTGGCCGAGGATCGCGAACGGCGGCGCGAGCTCGCCGCCGATCGCGTCGGCGAGCGCGGCCACGAACGCGGTCAGGTCACGGACCAGCGGCTCCTTGCTGCGGCTCTCGCGGCCCGGCGGCTCGATCGCCCAGAGCTCGATGGTGCTCGGCAGCGCGTCGGGCCAGGTGCGAAACGCCGAGGCGCCTCCGCCGGCGAACGGGAAGCACAGCAGGCGGAGCGCGGCCTGCGGGTTGGGGCGAGGCCGGAAGATCCATGGATGGGTTGAGGTAGGTGGCACGCGGTGCCTCGAGCGTAGCGATCGCCGGGCCCGCGCGCAAACGGCTCGTCCCGCGCCGCCGAGATTCCCGTCGTGAGTTGCACTCATGAATGGGAGTGGCGAACGTGCTTGTCGTATCCTGCAACGGCGGAGTATCGCTGTGATCCTGTCGAGTTGCGGCGGGCGCGATCGCGCCGCCGGACGGTCGATGTGCGGGGTGGGGCGGGTAGGTCTGGTAGTACCAGTTGCCGACCAGTCGGCCGGCGGCGCGCCGCGCCGGTCAGAACGCCCCGGGGCCGGATCGCCGATCCAGGCGGCCAGGCGAGGCGCGACGGCGCTTGTGTTCCGCATGCTCGCCCTCACTTTTCGCTTGAAGTCACAGTCTAGATTGGTATCGTCGACCAGCCCAATTTGATACCACTGGTTGTAGGTCGACCTGCGTGGGCCGGGATGACCTTCGTTCACGCACCTTCCTGGAGTGGCTGTCTTGAATACGTTTTTGGAATTGGTTGTTGAGTCATTCTCGAGCCATGTCGTTGCCGTGCGCCGGCATCGCCCCCTGCGAGCGGCGCTGTTCGCGGCGGCGGTGGTGGTGGTCGCCGGGGCCCCGCGGCGGGCGGCGGCGGACCTGACGGCCGACAAGGTCGACTTCATGGCCTATGGCCGGATCGGCATTGGCTGGACCGGCAGCGGTCAGGTCGTGGCCGGCAAGTACATGAACCTGGGCGACCACAAGGCGATCGGCGGGCGCCTCGAGGAGGGCGACTATCTGCAGCCCGGGCTGCGCTACCACATCAAGAAGGCGGCGAATCCTGATGATACGAGCGTCGACTTCGTGTCCGACTTCGAGATGTTCTCGCTGAACGGCGCGCTGGTCTCGGACCTCTCGAACGGCGATATCAATGATATCCGGATCGAGCCGCTGCAGGCCTATATCGAGGCCAAGAACGTGCTGACCAAGGATCTCACGGTCTGGATGGGTTCGAACCTCTACCGCAAGAACGATATCCACATCTGTGATTACTTCTATTTCAACAGCTTGCCAGGGCAGGGCGTGGGCGCGCTGTACCATGGGCTCGACGTCGCGATCCTGACCCAGACCGGGGCCTCGAAGTTCTTCGCGACCGACCTCAACGCGGGCCTGCCAGCGCCGGCGGCGCCCGCCATCGTCCAGCGCGAGCGCACGATGTTCATCGGGCAGTACTCGTATCCGCTCGGGATCGGCACGAGCTACGTGCAGGGGCTGGGCGAGTTCCACGTCGTGCCGCGCTCCGGCGACGCGAAGCACACGTCGGTCGCCAACGTGAACCCGCCCGACTACGGCCTGGTGGGCGGCGTGAAGCTCCACATGGATCTGGGCAGCGGCGACTTCACCGATGCCTCGGTCCGCTATGGCAACCGGATCGCCAATGGCGCGGAGAGCGGCGGCTCGACCTACAACACGTTCGGCGAGCCCGGGCTCGATGGCAAGTACACCGGGGCCTACGGCGTCGAGGTCGTCGAGCACTTCATGTGGAACGTCGGCGACATCGTCTCGATCAACGGGTACGGCACGCTGCACTACAGCCGCGGCGGCACCGGGTACGCGCCGGCGGCCGCCGATCCGGGGAACCCGACCGGCGAGGTCTCCGTCCCCGTGCACAACACCCGGTTCGACTACGCGGTCGGGGCGCGCCCGACGTTCTATCTGTCCGATCAGCTCCACGTGATCACCGAGGCGACCTTCCAGACCCGCAAGGACCAGGGCCTGCCGACCGGCACCGCGGTGAAGCTCTCGATCGCGCCGACGATCGTGCCGACCGGCGAGCGCAGCGCGTGGGCGCGGCCCGAGATGCGCTTCATCTATACGGCCGGCATCTACAACGACGCGGCGATCGATCAGCGGATGTCGCCGTATCTCCAGACCATGGGCCCGACGCGCGTCGCGCACTTCGTGGGCGCGCGCTCGGAGTGGTGGTTCTAGAGGTAGCCGGCCTGGTGTGCGGGTATGCCGTACACGCAGACCCGGTGAGCCGTCCGGGCCTCCGTGCGCTTCGCACGCGCGGCCAAGCGTCCCGGATCGCCAGGATTGCCAGGATTGCACGTATTGGGTGAGGGGGCGACCGCGGCGCACCTACAGCAAGCCCAGGGGCGGCCGAGTGGATGGGTGTGCCCTTGCCCATGAGTGACGTGCTGCTCTCGCTCGACGACGTGGACCTCGCGTCGAACGCAGCGGCCGGACACCGCCGCGCCGCGCCGCTGGAGCCGGGCGCCTCGCCTGCGCCTGGCACGCTGGGCGCGCTGCACGATCGCAGCATCCTGCTGGTCGACGATGACCCGATCGCGCTCAAGCTCGTGCGACAGATCCTGGGCTCCTACGCCCACGTGCGGTTCGCGACCAGCGGCGCCGATGCGCTGCGCGTGGCGCGGATGAGCCCGCCGGATCTGATCCTGCTCGACGGTGAGATGCCCGGGCAGAATGGCTTCGAGGTCTGCAAGTTGCTCAAGGCGGACCCGGCGCTCCGCGAGATCCCCGTCATCTTCGTGACCGCGCACGACGACGTCGAGTTCGAGAACCTGGCGCTCACGCTCGGCGCCGCGGACTTCATCTCCAAGCCGGTCAGCCCCGCCAAGGTCCGGCTTCGCGTGACGCTGCATCTCCAGCTCCGGCAGCAGATCGAGGCCCTGCGTGACCTCGCCAACACCGACGCCGCGACCTCGCTCGCCAACCGCCGCCGGTTCGATGAGGCGCTCGTCGTGGAGTGGAGCCGGGCGAGCCGGATCGGCTTGCCGGTGTCGCTGCTGCTGATCGACATCGACTTCTTCAAGGCGTTCAATGACGAGTACGGCCACCCTGCGGGCGACCGGTGCTTGCGGAGCGTCGCGCAGGTGATCCGCGGCGCGGCGGGCCGGCCGCAGGATGTCGCCTGCCGGTTCGGTGGTGAAGAGTTCGCGGTGATCCTGCCGCACACGCCCGCGGCCGGCGCGCTGCGCGTGGCGAGCGTGATTCGCGAGCAGCTGGCCGGCGCCGCGATCCCGCACCGCGGATCGCGCGTCGCAGATCACGTCACCGTGAGCATCGGTGTGGCGTGCTCGGCGCACGGCGGTCCAGGTGCAGGCGACCCCGCAGCGGCGCGGCGACAGCCCGCCGGCGGGGAGATCGTCCTGCTCGATCTGGCCGACCGCGCGCTCTACGCCGCCAAGCACGGCGGCCGCGACCGCGCGGAGCTGGCCGCGGAGCCGGCATGAGCCCGCCGATCGACCCCGGCACGCGTCACGCGGACGCAGCGCTGCGCGCCAGCGAGCAACGGTTTCGTGATCTCGTCGAGGCGATCCCGCAGCTGATCTGGACCTGCACCGCGGATGGCGCTTGTGACTACCTGAGCCCGCAGTGGAGGGCGTACACCGGGCTGCCGGAGGCCGGCCAGCTCGGGTATGGCTGGCTGGACCAGATCCATCCCGCCGATCGCGAAGACGCCCACGCCCGGTGGGCCGTGGCGGCGGCGACCGGCGGCGTGTTCGACATGCAGATGCGGATCCGCCGCGGCGATGGCGCGTATCGCTGGTTCCAGACCCGCGGGACGCCGGTCCGCGACGACGCGGGCGGGATCGCGAAGTGGTTCGGCAGCAACACCGACATCCAGGAGCTGCGCGACGCGCAGGCGGCGATGGTCCGCCTCACCGGTGACCTCGAAGCCCGCGCGCTGGCCCCTACCGACGACCTTCGCGCCGCCAGCACCGAGCACGTGTCGGTCGCGCGGCAGCTCAAGGTCGCGCAGCGCATCGCCGAGGTCGGCAGCTGGGAGTTCGATCTCGCGAGCCAGCAGGTGTCGTGGTCCGAGCAACTCTACCGGATCGTCGGCCTCGATCCGCGGTCCCCGGTGCTCGACTTCCGCGCCCAGGAGGCGATCTACGCGCCGGCGTCATGGCAGCTGCTCTCGGATGCCGTGCAGCGCGCGATCGCGGGGGCCGGGGCCTACGAGCTGACGCTCGAGCTGGTGCGCTCCGACGGCGACCGGCGCACCGTGATCGCGCGCGGCGAGGCCGTGCTGGGTGCGACCGGCGCGATCGAGAAGCTCGTCGGGACGTTGCAGGACGTGACCGAGCTGGCGCGGGCGCGCAGCGCGCTGGTCGCGCTGGCCGAGCGCACGCAGATCGCCACCGCGGTGGCCCGGGTCGGCATCTGGGAGTGGAGCCTCGCCGACAACGTCCTGGTCTGGGACGACATGATGCGCCGGCTCTACGACGTCCGCCCGGGCGAGTTCGCCGGCGCCTACGAGGCCTGGCGATCGCGCATCCACCCCGAGGATCTCGTCGCCGCCGAGTCCGAGCTGCGCGACGCGATCGCGGGCACGCGGGACTTCCAGACCGAGTTTCGCGTCGTGTGGAGAACCGGCGAGGTGCGGCACCTGCGCCCGGCGGCGGCGGTGCAACGCGATCCGGATACCGGGCAACCGATCCGCGTGATCGGCGTCAACTGGGACATCACGGAGCAGCGGCTCGCCGAGACCGCGCTGCGCCGCAACGAGGCGCTGCAGCGCGGCATCCTCGCGCACGCGGGATCTTCGATCATCGCGACCGACCGCGATGGCACGATCACGCTGTTCAACCGCGCCGCGGAGGAGCTGCTCGGCTACGCGGCCGAGGAGGTGATCGGGAGCGCCACGCCGATCGCGATTCACGCGCCCGACCAGATCGAGGCGCGGCGGGCGGCGCTCGAGCGCGACCTCGGGGTCCGCCTCGAGTCGGCGCGCGAGGTCGTGCTGTACACGGCGCGCCAGGGCAAGCCCGAGACCCATGAGTGGGCCTACCTGCGCAAGGACGGCTCGCGGGTCCCCGTGCTGCTCACGGTCAGCGCGCTGCGCGACGACGCGGGTGCGATCTCCGGGTACCTCGGGATCGCGCTGGATCTGACGCTGCGCAAGCAGGAGGAAGCGGCGCTCGTGGAGCTGAACCGCTTGCTCGCCGAGCGCTCCGCGCAGGCGGAGTCCGCGAGCCACGCCAAGACCATGTTCCTCGCGAACATGAGCCACGAGATCCGGACCCCGATGAACGCGATCACCGGCGTGAGCTACCTCCTGAACCGCGCCGAGCTGTCGCACGAGCAGCGCGATCTCGTGGGTACGCTCAACAGCGCGACCAAGACCCTGCTCGGGATGATCAACGACGTGCTCGATCTGTCGAAGATCGAAGCGCAGCAGCTCACGCTCGATGAGGGCCCGTTCGAGCTGTCCCAGCTGCTGGGCGATCTGGGCGTGATGATGGTCGCGCTGGCCTCCGAGAAACAGCTCGAGCTCGTGTTCGACACCGACGAGGTCGCCCCCGAGCGGCTGATCGGCGACTCGATGCGGCTCACCCAGATCCTGACCAACCTCGTCGGCAACGCGATCAAGTTCACCGCGACGGGCGTGGTGCGGCTCGCGATCCGCGTCGTGGCCGGCGACGGCGCGCGCACCTGGCTGCGGTTCGAGGTGCGGGACACAGGTCCCGGGATCGACGACGATCTGCGGGCCCGCCTGTTCACGCCGTTCACCCAGGCCGATCACCCCGGGGCGCGCCGCACCGGCGGCACCGGCCTGGGGCTGGCGATCGTCCGCCAGCTCGCGACGCTGATGGGGGGCGAGGTCGGCGTCGAGAGCACCCCGGGCGTGGGGAGCGAGTTCTGGTGCCGGCTGCCGTTCGGGCGGGCCGCGCGCGAACGCCGTGAGTCGTGGCCAGACCGTCTCAAGCTGCTGATCGTCGAGCCCCACGACCTGCAACGCGCCGCGGTCGTGTCGTCGGCGCGGCGCTACGGCTGGCAGACGGTGGACGCCGCGTCGAGCGCCCAGGTGCTCGCCCAGGTCGTCGCGCACGATCGCGACGGCGCGCCGTTCGACGCGGTCCTGCTCGACGGAAGCCCCACGGGATCGAGCGCGCTCGCGGTCCTGCGTTCCGTCCGCGCGGCGACCGAGCTCGCGCGGCAGCCCGCGATCCTCCTCATGGCGGCGCGCGATCTGGCGGCCGTGCGATCCCACGAGCTGGGCCGCAGCGCGGACGCCGTGCTCGGCAAGCCGATCACGGGATCGGCGCTGTTCGACGCGGTGACCCGGGCCGTCAGCGCGCGCGCCGCGCCGCGGCTCGGGCCGGTCGACCCCATCGCCACGACCGCCGGCCGGAAGCGGCTGACCGGGACGCGGTTGCTGGTGGTCGACGACAGCAAGCTGAACCAGATCGTGGTGTGCCGGATCATGGAGCGCGAAGGCGCGCGGGTCGAGACCGCCGATGACGGCCGCGATGCCGTCGCGCGTGTCCAGGCCGACCCGGGCGGCTACGACGCCGTGCTGATGGACGTCCAGATGCCCGAGCTCGACGGCATCGAGGCGACCCGCCGGATCCGACGGATCACCGGATGCGCGAGCCTGCCGATCATCGCGGTGACCGCCGGCGCCCTGCCGGCCGAGCGCGAGCTCGTGCTCGACGCCGGCGTCAACGATGTCATCTCCAAGCCGTTCGATCCGGAGGTGGTGGTCGCGAGCCTTCGCAAGCACGTCAAGCGGGTTCGCGGTCGCAGCGTCCCGATCATGGTGCCGCGACCGTCGCGGCCCGCGTGGCCGGCCATCGACGGCATCGACGTGCCCGGCACCGAGGCTCGGCTCGGCGGTGACCTCGCGACGTTCGGCTCGCTGCTCCGCCTGTTCACCGTCGATCTGGCCGACGCCGAGCGCGCGCTCTCGCCCGCGCCGACCGCCGCGGACCGAGCCGGGCTCGCGAGTCGGTTACACACGCTCCGCGGCACCGCGGGCAACCTCGGCGCGCTCGATCTGAACGCCGCCGCGACCCAGACCGAGCGCTGGCTGCGCGCGGATCAGCTGGCGCTCGCCGGCGAAGGCATGCGCGGCGTGTGCGAGCAGATCGCGCGGCTGCGACGCTCGATCGGTGAGTACCTGGCGCGCTCGGCTGCGAGCCCCCCGCGCACGCCGAGCGCGGCCTCGACCGAGGCCATTGATCCTGCTCTCGATCCCACCCTCGATCCCGCCCTCGATCCCGGCGCGCTCGCCGCGTTCCTGCAGCGCCTGCAGGACCGCGATCTGGACGCAGCGAGCTCGCCGTTCGTGCGATCGCCCGCGCTCGCGGGGGCGCTCGGCGACCGCGACCACGCGCGGATGTGCAGCTTGCTCGATCGCCTCGACTTCGAGGCGGCCCTCCAGATCGTGGGCAGGCTGACGCGGCCCGGCGAGTCCGGCGACGCGCCGGCCTGAGGCCAGGGCGACCTCAGCTGCCGTACCACTGCTCGTCGCCGGCGACCCACGTGGCGAGCACGCTGAAGTCGGGGGCGAGCAGGGCGAGGTCGGCGCGATACCCCGGCGCCGCGCGGCCGAGCTGGTCGTCGAGCCGCAGGTAGGCCGCCGGGTAGAGCGAGGCCATCCGCAGGCTGTCCTCGAGCGGCAGCGCGAGCAGCTGGACGCAGTTGCGGACCGAGCTCGCCATGTCGATGTCGGCGCCCGCGAGGACGCCGTCCTCGGTGACGAGCCGGCCGTGGTCGCGCGAGATCTTGCGGTCGAACAGCGTGAACGACACAGCGTCGGTGCCGCTCGGCGGCATCGCGTCGGTCACCAGCACGACCTTGCCCGGCCGCTTGATCTGGACGATCAGCTGGAGCAGCGCCGGGTGGACGTGGACGCCATCGGCGATGATGCAGCACCACGCGTCCGGATCGGCGAGCGCGGCGGCGACCGGACCGGGCTGGCGGCCCTGGATCGGCGGCATCGCGTTGCACAGGTGGGTGAAGCCGCGCACGCCGGCCGCCAGCGCCTCGCGGACGCGCTCGAGGGTCGCGGCGGTGTGGCCCGCCGCCAGGAGGATGCCGGCCGCGGCGAGCCGCGCGAGGTCGCGATCGCCGACGCACTCCGGCGCGAGCGTCATCAGGATCCGGCCCGGATCGCCGAGCCGGCCGCGCGCCAGCTCGAGCAGGAGCTCGATGTCCGACGCGGCCGGCCGCCGCATCCAGCGCGGCAGGTGGACCCCCGGGCGCTCGGTGCTGAGGAACGGCCCCTCGAGGTGGATGCCGAGCACGCCGCCCCCGGGCCGCGCGATCGCCGCGAGCGCCGCGCTGCAAGCGGCTTGCATCTTGGCCGGATCATCGGTCATGAGGGTCGGCAGGATGCCGGTCGCGCCGGTGCGCCGCGCGGCGGCGGCGATCGCGAGCGCGGCGTCGGGGGTCGGGGTGTCGTTGAACAGCACGCCGCCCGCGCCGTTGACCTGGACGTCGACGAACCCGGGGACGAGCAGGCTGTCGGGCGGGACGTGCCGGGTGCGGACATCGGCCGGCGCATCAGCCGCCGGCATCACCGCGGCGATCGTTCCGCCGTCGATCAGCACGGCGTGTCCGTCGAGGATGCGATCGCCGGTGAACACGCGGCCGCCGGTCACGAGGCGCTTCATCACACGGTCTCCGTCACCTTGCGCAGGTGCGCCGGTGCGTCGGGGTCGAGGTGCCGGGCGTGCGCGAGCCGCGCGACCGCCATGTAGAAGCTCTGGACCTGGCACAGCGGCGCGATCGCCGATGGCACGCCGGGCAAGGTCGGCAGGAGCTCGGCGCCGGGCACCGCCAGCGTGGTGCACACGCGCGCGCCGAGCTCGACCAGCCGCGCGACCGTGCTGCGCGTGGTGGCGGCGGAGTCGTCGTCCTGGCCGACGGCGAGCACCGGGAAGCCGCGATCGACCAGCGCGAGCGGACCGTGCAGGACCTCGGCGGTGCTGAACGCCTCGGCGTGGAGCCGGCAGGTCTCCTTCAGCTTGAGCGCGATCTCGAGCGCGGCGCCCAGGCCCGTGCCGCGGCCGAGCGCGTACAGGCTGGTCGCGCTGGCCAGCGGCGCGAGCTGCGGCCACCAGTCGAGCCGGCTCGCCGCGGCGAGCGCCTCGGGCAGCGCCTCGACCGCGGCTGCGAGCGGTGGGCTCGCGCGCCAGTGCGCCACGAGCTGGAGGAACGCCAGGCCCGACAGGAGGAACGATTTGGTCGCCGCCACGCTGGTCTCGGGCCCGGCGCACAGCGGCAGCGCGACGTGGCACGCCTTTGCCAGCGGCGCCCGCTCGTCATTGATGAAGCCGACGACCAGCGCGCCGCTGGCCCGCGCGGTCTCGGTGAGCCGCAGCAGGTCCGGGCTCTTGCCCGACTGCGAGACGGTGACGAACAGGCAATCCGCGAGGTCGAGCGGGGCGCCAAGGCCGGTCGCGTAGACCGAGGCGATGCTCGGGCCGACCGAGGCCACGGCGCGGCCGAGCTCGGTCTCGATCAGGTACTTGCCGTAGCTGGCGGCGTGGTCGGAGCTGCCGCGCGCGCACGTCACGACGAACCGCGGTGGCTGGCGGCGCAGCCGCTCGCCGAGCTCGGCGAAGCCGCCGGCGCACCGGGCGATCTGATCGCGGGCCGCGGCCGCGGCCTGGGACGCCTCCCGCGCGAGGGCGGATTGCCCGGCGGCGGTCATCGCTGGCCGTCCTGCAGCCGGCCGGCGAGGCTGAGCTCGACGATGAAGTCGTAGGCGTCGCCGCGGTACTGCGAGCGCACGAACTCGAGCGGGGTGCCATCCTCGAGCATCGTGCGGCGCTCGACGTACAGCGCCGCCGCGCCCTCGGAGACCCCGAGCTGCGCCGCTTGCTCGGCGGTCACGCGCACCGCGGTGAGCCGCTGCAGCGCCCGGAACGGCGCGTAGCCGCGGGCGCGCAGCGCGTCGTACAGCGAGCCCTCGACGCTCTGGGGATCGGGCAAGAACACGGTCGGGATCGCCGCGAGCTCGATCGCCATCGGCGAGCCGTTGGCGGTGCGCAGCCGCTGCATCCGGCTCACCGTCGCGCCGGGGGACAGCCCGAGCGCCAGCGCCTCCTCGGGGGTCGCGACCGAGATCATCTTGTGGAGCCAGAGCGAGCCGGCGGACAGGCCGCGCGACGCCATGTCCTCGGAGAAGCTGGTCAGGGTCGACAGCCGCTGCTCGACGTGCGGCGCCCGGTTGACGAACGTGCCCGCGCCCTGGATCTGCTCGAGCAGGCCCTCCTCCGACAGCTCGCGCAGCGCCTTGCGCACCGTCACCCGCGAGACCTCGAACCGCTCGGCGAGCTCGCGCTCACTGGGGAGCGCGTCGCGGTGACCGAGCTTGCCGCCGATGATGAGGCCCCGCACGTAACGCGCGAGCTGCAGATACAGCGGCAGCGGTAGACTCGCGGACAGCGCTTCCTTGTCGAACCGAGCCACATCGCTCACGCCCATGATGCCCAGCTCTCTGTTCCTGGAGACACGCGCGGATGATACCAATAAATAACCAGTGGGGCAAGGGGCCGGGCGGCTGCAGCGCGTGGCGGCGGGGATCCGGCGCCTCCGCACATCCGCTTCAGCTGCCCGCAGGTCGCCAAGCGCTCGAATTTGACGCGGCGGCGACAGGTCTCTCATTTTTTGCTTGAAGTCATATTCTAGATTGGTATTCTCGTTAGGTCCAATATGATACCAGTGGGTAGCCCCGGAGGCGATGACCGACCTCAAGGTACCGAGGACTCCTCCCGGCGGTTCCGCGGACTGGATACCTGGCCGACCGGCGAGATCCTCCAGGCATTGTGGCACGGGCAGTCGCACGCGATCGCGGCGTGTCTGTCGGCGCTGCCCGCGCTGCAGCCGGCGGTCGAGGCCGCCGTCGAGCGGCTCGCCGGGTCGACCGGCCGGCTGGTCTACGCCGGGGCGGGATCGGCCGGGATGATCGCCGCGCTCGACGCGCTCGAGCTCGGCGGCACCTTCAACTGGCCGGAGGACCGCACGGTCATCTTCGTGGCTGGCGGGTTCCAGATCCAGCGCGGTCCCGACGGCGCGGCCGAAGATGACGCGGCCGGCGCCCGCGCCGCGGCGCGCGACGCCCGGCTCGGGCCGACCGACGTGGTCGTCGGGATCTCGGCCAGCGGATCGAGCGCCTACACCGTCGCGATCGTCGAGGAGGCGCGGGCGCGCGGCGCGATGACGGTCGCCGTGGCCGGGCGGTCCGACGCGCCGCTGGTGCGCGCGGCCGATCATGCGATCGTGGTCGCCACCGGCGCCGAGGTGATCGCGGGGTCGACGCGGCTCGCCGCCGGCACCGCCCAGAAGCTGGTGCTGAACTTGTTCTCGACCGTGGTGATGGTGCGGCTCGGCACGGTGTATGACAATCTGATGATCGACCTCCGGCCGGCCAACGCCAAGCTCCGCCAGCGCCAGACCGCGATCGTCGCTTCGATCGCCGAGGTCGACGCCGCGGCCGCGGCCGACGCGCTGGCGCGCCACGGCGACGTCAAGCGCGCCGTGCTCGGGCTGGCCGGCGTCGCGGCCGCCGAGATCGACGGCGTGCTGGCGAGCGCAGGCGGCAACCTGCGCTCGGCGCTCGAGCGCGCGCGGCCGCGGAGCAAGCCATGACGACGGTCGTCCTGGCCGCGCCGCTGTCGGGCTGGGCGTGCCGGCTCGACGAGGTTCCGGATCCGGCGTTCGCGCAGGGCATGGTCGGCGATGGCGTCGCGATCGATCCGGTCTCGAACGAGCTGTGCGCGCCGTGCGATGGCGTCGTGGTCTCGGTCCACCGCGCGCGCCACGCGTGCACGATGCGCACCGACGCAGGCGTCGAGCTGCTGCTCCACATCGGCGTCGATACCGTCGCGCTGCGCGGCGCGGGGTTCGAGGCGCTGGTCACCGATGGCCAGCGCGTGACGACCGGCCATCCGCTGATCCGGTTCGACCTCGAGGCGATCGGTCGCAAGGCCCGGAGCCTGCACACGCCGGTCCTCTTGATCGGCGGCGAGGGCTTCTCGGTGACCGAGCGCGTGACCGACCGTTCGGTGAAGGTCGGCGACGTCCTGCTGACGATCGGCCAGACCGGCGCCGGCGACGCGGCCGCGCCGCCGGGACCCGCGCCGTCCGCCACGCGGCGCGCGCGGCTGATGATCGCGCAGGGGCTCCACGCCCGGCCGGCAGCGGCGCTCAGCCGGCGCGCCAAGCAGCACGCCGGCGCGGTGACCGTGGCGTGCGGGCCGCGCGCGGCCAATGGCAAGAGCATGGCGTCGCTGATGACGCTCGATGCGCGGTTCGGTGACGAGCTGGCGATCACCGCGGCCGGCGGCGGGGCCGAGGCCGCGGCGGCCGAGATCGCGGCGCTGGTCGCCGACGGGCTCGGCGATCCGATCGCCAGCGCGAGCGCGAGCGGCCCCAGGCAGCGGCGTGCCGGACGCGCCGACGGCGAGCGCGCGCCGACCTCGCCCGATCTCGCGCGGTTCACCGCGGGCCAGGAGATGCGGCTCGACGGCGCCGCGGCGGCCGCAGGCCTGGCGATCGGCGCGGCGGTCCGGCTCGTGGGCGCCAGCACCGTGCCGGACGCGGTGCGCGATGGCGCCGGGGTCGAGCTCGAGCACCGAAAGCTCACCACGGCGCTGGCCGAGGCGCGCAGCGAGCTCGAGCAGTTGATCGCGATGGCCCAGGGGCGCGGCGATCCGGCCGCGGGCGAGATCTTCCGGGCCCAGCTCGATCTGCTCGATGATCCGGATCTGCGCGGCGCGGCCAACCGCGACGTCGCCGCCGGCCGCAGCGCGGCGTGGGCGTGGCAGACCGCGTTGCGCGAGCTCGCGGCGGTGCTGCGCGGCTCGGGCAACCCGCTGCTCGCCGAGCGCACCGGCGATCTCGGCGATCTCGAGCGCCGCACGCTCGCGCGGCTCGGTGCCCGGATCGGAGGCCGCGTGCCGGCCGAGCTCCCGGCCGGCGCCGTGCTGGTCGCCGACGAGCTCTTGCCGTCGGAGCTCGCCAGCGTCGCCACGGGCCGGCTGGCGGGGTTGTGCACCGCGGGCGGCGGCACCACCTCGCACGTCGCGATCCTCGCCGCCGGCATGGGCATCCCCGCCGTCGTCGCGATCGGCGACGCCGTGCTGCGGGTGCCGGACGGCGCGCCGATCATCGTCGACGGCGACCGCGGCAAGGTGGCGGTGTTCCCGGCGGCCGCCACCCGTGAGCAGGCGCAGCGCGAGATCGCCGCTCGAGCCGCCCGGCGCCAGGCCGAGCTCGCGGCCGCGAACGACCAGGCGCAGACCACCGATGGCACCGAGATCGCGGTGTACGCCAACCTCGGCTCGGCGGGCGACGCGGCGCTGGCGTTCGAGCGCGGCGCCGAGGGCTGCGGCCTCCTGCGCAGCGAGTTCTTGTTCCTCGATCGCCAGACCGCGCCGAGCGAGGACGAGCAGGCGGCGCGCTACCAGCAGATCGCCGCGGCGCTGCACGGCCGGCCGCTCGTGATCCGCACGCTCGACGCCGGCGGCGACAAGCCGCTGCCCTACCTGGCGCAGCCGGCCGAGGACAACCCGGCGCTCGGCGTGCGCGGCGTGCGGCTGTCGCTGGCACATCCGGAGCTGTTGCGCGCCCAGCTCCGCGCGATCCTGCGGGTCCGGCCGCTCGGCGCGTGCCGGATCATGGTGCCGATGATCGCCTCGCTCGGCGAGCTCCGCGCGGTGCGGGCGGTGCTCGACGAGGAGCGCCGCGCGCTCGGGATCGCGGCGCCGGTCGCGCTCGGCGCGATGATCGAGGTGCCCGCGGCGGCGCTGACCGCGGCGGCGCTGGCCAAGGACGCCGACTTCTTCTCGATCGGCACCAACGATCTGACGCAGTACGCGCTGGCGATGGATCGCGGCAACCGCGACTTCGCCGCCGCGCTCGACGCGCTCCATCCCGGCGTGCTGCGCCTGGTGGCGAGCACGGTCGCCGGCGCGCGCGTCCACGCCCGGCCGGTCTCGGTGTGCGGCGGCGCGGCCGGCGACCCGGCCGCCGTGCCGATCTTGCTCGGGCTCGGGGTCCGCACGCTGTCGGTGGCGCCGGCGGCGGTGCCCCAGATCAAGGCCCTGGTCCGCACGCTGACCCTCGCGCGGTGCGCCGAGGTGGCGGCCGCGGCGCTCGATCTCGACAGCAGCGACGCGGTGCGCGCGCTGGTCGCGAAGACCTGGCCGGGCGTTCTGGCCCATCACGATAGCTCGATCGGAATCGGAGGATAGCAATGGCAACAGTGACCAGTCAGTCGTTTGCCGGGATCCAGAAGCTCGGCCGTGCCTTGATGCTGCCGATCGCGGTCATGCCGATCGCGGCGCTGCTGCTGCGGCTCGGACAGGATGATCTCCTGGACATCCCGTTCGTGGCCGCCGCCGGCGATGCGATCTTCACCAACCTCGGCGTGCTGTTCGCGGTCGGCGTCGCGGTCGGGTTCGCCAAGGAGAGCAACGGCGCTGCGGGGCTCGCGGGCCTGGTGGGTTACTTCGTCACGCTGCAGGGCGCGCTGTCGCTCGCCCACGTTCCGCCGGAGACCATCGCGCACCTCGCGGGAGACGCCAAGACCCTGGCGATCCAGGGCTTCAACGCCACGCTGTCCAAACGGATCAGCATTCCGGCAGGCCTTCTGGCGGGCATGATCGCCGGTTACATGTACAACCGGTTCAAGGACATCAAGCTGCCCGAGTACCTGGCGTTCTTCAGCGGTCGCCGGTTCGTGCCGATCGTCACCGGCTTCGCGTGTCTCGCGCTCGCGCTCCTGTTCGGCGTGGGCTGGCCGTATCTGATGGGAGGCTTTGACTCCGCGAGCCACTCGATCGTCGGGTCCGGCGAGGTGGGGCTGTTCGTGTACGGCGTCCTCAACCGCCTGCTGCTGGTCACGGGCCTCCATCACATCATCAACAACCTCGTCTGGTTCCTGCTCGGCGACTTCCACGGCGTGACCGGCGATCTGAAGCGGTTCTTCGCCGGCGACCCGACCGCGGGCGCGTTCATGGCGGGGTACTTCCCGGTCATGATGTTCGGCTTGCCGGCGGCCTGTCTCGCGATGTACCGCGCGGCGCGCCCGGAGAACCGCCGGCTGGTCGGCGGCGTGCTCTTGTCGATGGCGCTGACGTCGTTCCTCACCGGCGTCACCGAGCCGATCGAGTTCGCGTTCATGTTCCTCGCGCCGCTGCTCTACCTGGTCCACGCCGTGCTGACCGGCCTGGCGCTCGTGATCACGAGCCTGCTCGACGTCAAGCTCGGCTTCGGGTTCTCTGCGGGCCTGTTCGACTACGTGCTCAACTTCCACAAGGCGACCCATCCGCTGCTGCTGTTGCCGATCGGCGCGATCTACTTCGTCGTGTACTACGCGATGTTCCGGATCGTGATCGCCAGGTTCGATCTGAAGACCCTGGGCCGCGAGCCCGAGATGGGCGCGGCCGCGCGGGCGGTGCGGGCGGCCGGCGCGGTGTCCGAGCCCGGCGCCGCGCTGCCGGTCGCGGTGGCCAGCACGAACCCCGCGGCGGGGATCCGGTCGTCGGGCCCGGTGTCGGCCCGCGGCGTGAGCTACCTGGCCGCGCTCGGCGGCGTCAGCAACGTGCTCGAGATCGAGGCGTGCGCGACGCGGCTGCGGCTGTCGCTGGTCGACAACGCGCGGCTCGATGAAGCGGCGCTCAAGGACCTCGGCGCGCGCGGCGTGCTCAAGCTGACCGCCGGCAGCGCGCAGATCATCGTCGGCCCGCTCGCCGACCAGGTCGCCGGCGAGATCCAGGACGCGATGAAGGCACCCGACGCGAGCTCGTCCTCGCTGCCATCGTGACGCCACGCGAGCGAAGGTGAGCCAGGTGGCTCACGGCTGATGGAGCCACGCCGTGACACAGCAGCCAGCGGGGTCGCAGCCGACCGTCCAGCGCGTCTCTGCGATGTAGTTGTCGGCGGTCGGGCCGGTGTTCCGCTCCATGACGTAGAGGCCGCCCGTTCCATTGGAGTCGCGCGACTCCGACACAACCACCGAGGTGTGGCCTACGCTATTTCCGGTTGCGGCATATGCGTTCACGGGGCGACGCCGAGAGCTCGTCGAAGGGAAGGCTGGAGGGCAAGGTGACCGCGACGTTGTCGAGGGTGGCGCTCGCCGCGTGTGGCGCGACGAGCGCGCGG
>Ga0302256_10000088_pt1 | contig 17477 bp, 11 predicted proteins | sample I_Fen_E3_4_FD_194571 | JGI IMG/M metagenome (GOLD analysis project Ga0302256, IMG submission 194571) | Peat permafrost microbial communities from Stordalen Mire near Abisko, Sweden - I_Fen_E3_4 | ecosystem: Environmental > Terrestrial > Soil > Wetlands > Permafrost | place: Sweden: Abisko...
CCGACATCAGCGGCGGCGCGACCCTGACGTTCACGATGGGCGGTTCGGCGTCGACCTGGGGAGCGGAGGCGGGGAACGCGCCGCCGTCCTACCCCATCCCGGGCGCCGCCAGCGCCGCCGAGGCCTACAATACCAACGGCATCAGCGCCGACGGCGAGACCAACGCCGACGGCAAGGGCGCGGCGATCGACGGCAGCCTCAACAGCTACTCGGAGACGGCGCTGGCCAACGCCGGCATGACACCGGGAGCGACGATCACGGTCGACGGTGCCAGCTTCCAGCTCCCCGATCCCGGCGCACGGCTCGACACCATCCTGTGCGTGGGCCAGACCATCGAGTTCGCCTCGGCGACCGCCAGCAGCAAGCTGGTCTTCCTCGGCATGTCGACCAACGGTCCGAGCACGGGCACGGCGACGATCACCTACACTGACGGAACGACCGAGTCGTTCACGCTGGGACTGGATGACAATACGATCGGCGCCAGCGCCACGCCGACATACGCCACGGGGATCGCCGCCCGGACGACCTATCGCAACACCGCCAGCGGCACCAAGGCCACCTCGTCCGGCAACGTCTACGCGGTCTTCTACTTCAGCAAGGCGCTCGACGGCAGCAAGGTCGTCGCCAGGGTGACGTTGCCGGCCCAGGTCAGCAAGGGCCGCATGCGCTTGTTCGGGATCGCCCTGGCGCCGTGAGGTCTCGACGCGCGAGCACCGCTTGACCATGTGCCCGGATCGTCGCGATCCTACCACCCGATGCATGACCTCGCCCGGAGTCGCGCGGTCGCGGGGCCACGCCGGCTCGGTCGTCTGCCGACCTCGGTCGCCCGGTTGCTCAGGATCTGGCCGCTCGTCGCGGCGCTGCTTGCGTGCCGGTCGCCCGACGACGAGCCTGTCACAGCCCATCGTGTTGCGCCGGCGCCAGTTCCCATCAACCGCGCGACGCGCGCGCTTGCGATCGCTGATTACCAGCGCAAGATCGGCACTGCGCATCCCGTGCGGGTCGTCGCGAGCGCCGAGAATGGTCGCTGGCTCGTCGCGTGTCAGGCACGGGTGGATACCGACCGCAAGGCCGGTATCAAGGTCAAGATCAGCACGGACAGCCTCGAAGGCGATGCCCTGGTTCCGTACGTGTTCCGCGGAGGCGGGGACGGCGAGGAGATCGACGCCTACATCGCCAGGTCGTCCGACGACCGCTGGCTTGCCGTGCTGCGCGACGAGCAGTTGCTCGTCATCGATGACGTGGCGGGCACCGAGACGGTGGTTCGCGACGCGGACGTGCGCCGGGATGATACCGGCGTGGAACACCTCGCCGTGTTCGGTGGCGACAGCAAGCGGCTCATCTACTTCCGTCGCGTCGACAGTGCACGCCGCGTGGTGATTCGAGATCTCGCGCAGGGCAGCGAGCGCGAGCTCGTCGAGCTTCCGCACGTGCTGGTGTTGCAGGTGGATCCGGCGCCGGATGGTCGCTGGGCGCGCGTTCGGTTCCTGCGCGATCAGCTCGACCCCGATCCCCGGGCCGATGGACCGGAGGCCCGGCGTGCGGCGGCGCGGGCGCAGACCTGCGACAGCTCTGAGCGGTACGCAGCGGGTGAACGGCGCGGCAGCGATGTTCACGAGGCCTGGTTGCAACTCGACAGCGGCGTGATGATCCAGGATGCATCCGTGCTCGAGCATCTCGGTGACCTCGACGTGACGAAGTCGGCGGACAAGGCGGTCCGCGTGGGGCCGGTCGTGGTCGTTCCGGCGACGTGCGATGCGAGGGTGCTCGCGGTCTCCACGACACCGCCGCGGATTCTCGTGAGATGCGCGGCGCCCACCAAGGGCGCGCCCGTCGAGATGTTCGGCCCGGGAGTTCATGTCGTGCTCGGCCCAGGGCAGTGGATGACCGACGAGCTGCAACCCATTCGTCGGATCGACGCGTCCCACGTCTGCACCGATCCAGCGCGCTGCTTCGCGCTCCAGGATGGCCAGCCGATCCCCGTGCGTGGTCAGGTGCTGGTGACGAGGACGACCAAGCTCCTCACCCAGGAGCGCGGGACGTACTTCGTCATCGATTGCGCGACCGGGCTCGGGCGGCCGATCCCAGGCGTCACCGGACGAGGATGGGGGCCTCGAGCGCGGAACATCATGGCGCTCGGCACCGCCATCGTCGACCTCGACGATGGGCGCGTCCTCGGCGACGTGGCGGAGCCTCCGATCGGCGTGGACGTCGCCGGTCGGGCGCTGTTGCCGACCGGCCAGCCTGTCCGAGGCGAGATCGCGTCGGGGCCGCTCCGGTGGGCCGTTGCGAGCCCGCGCCGCGCACAGCCCTGACGTCGGGTAGCCGCTCGCCCGGAATCCGGATGATTCGGATGAGGAACGAGTTGCAGCCACGGGGACTTCGCCGCTGATCCGTCCGACCTTGTCCGGGGTCCGGCCAGATCTCGGACATCCGTCCGGCCGGCGGACACGGAGTCCGTTGCCCGGCAAGGATCACGCGCCGTTACAGATGGCACCGCGGTTGCTCTTCGTCGGCGCAGACGCGTTGGCGTCGAAAAGGAGATTGCCATGTTGCAAAAGCGCACGTTCAAAGTACTGACCGCGATTCCCAAGCGAGATGGTGGCCATTGGTGGATGCGGTGCGGCAACGGCCACACCAACAAGGACGACTCGATCAATGTGTATCTCGACGTCATCCCGCGCGACCTCAAGTTCACGCTGCGCGAGCTCGACGACGAGGATCTCAAGCGCCGCGAGGCGTACCGCGCGACCCACGGCGACTACGTGCCGCCACCGCCGGAGCCGCCGACGCGCGACTGAACTTCGAGCTCTGTTCCACGCTGTGAATGACTGACGACGAAAGGACTGTGTCATGACTCTCTCGATCTCCACGCTGGCTCGCCGGCTCGCTCCGCTCGCCGCGGTCGCCCTGCTCGTCGCCGCGATGGGCGGCACCTGGACTCGATCGGCGGCGGCGGCCCCGGCGTCCGCAACTCCGCAGCAGCCGGTCACCCGGCCATCGGCAGCAAGCCCCCGCCCCGGCGATCCCGACGAGCCGCCGGCCAAGAAAGCCAGCCACAAGCAGCTCGCCGGCAAGCTGAACCTCAATACGGCCACCGAGGATCAGCTGATGTTATTGCCGACCGTCGGCCCGGCCAAGGCCGAACGGATCGTCAGCTGGCGCAAGAAGAATGGTGGCTTCAAACGCGTCGCCGATCTGCGGCGCGTGAAGGGCTTTGGCTACAAGACCTTCAAGAAGCTCGAGGGCTATCTCGACGTCACGGGCGAGACCACGCTCACCGCGAGGTCCTAGAGCAGAGTTCGCGCGATGTGCGGTGGAGGCCGCACCCTGTGGGAAGTCCTCCCCGAGTTTTTGCCGGCGCGGCGCACGCAACCCTCCCCGCAGCGCCGTGCCGGCAGCCTTTCGAGATGGCCACGCGGCGACCGTGTACCCCCGCAGCTGCGGCGCGAACTGCGCCGGGGGCTGGATCGGCGTCTACGGCGAGGACGGCAGCCGCCTGCGCGACGTGGCCCTGCCCGGGCTGGCTCGGTCAACCGCAGCGAGGGCGAAGGCGTGGTGAGCGGCGTCACCGGGTCGTGGCGCGGCGACGAGGTGTGCATGCGGGTCGGGCGCGTCCCGGTGGCGGCGCTGTTCCGCTTCCGACCGCGCGAGCGCAGGCGGCGTACTCACGCGACCCGCCTCCGGGCGCGACGCGGCGCCCGCGCACGATCCGGCCCGCCGGGACCGGCGGCTCGCACGCAGGCGTAGGATCCGTGGATGCCGCGCCCCCATCAACGCCTGGTGTTTCCGCCCGCGTTGCGCGAGGCGGGCACCGAATACACACTCCACGGCCGGCAGCTCGACGAGCCCTACCGGTGGCTCGAGCAGCTCACCCTCGCCGATACCCGGGCGTGGATCGCCGCCCAGGAGGCAGTCACACGCTCGGTCCTGGACGCGGTGCCAGAGCGCGACTGGCTGCGGGCGGCGGTCGCGCGCTCGGCGCGCCAACCGCGACTGTCGCCGCCGGTCCGCACGACCGGCGGGCGCGAGTTTGTGTGGCAAGCCGGCCGCGACGACGAGATGCTCGCGCTGCGGATGCGGCGGGCGGCGGGCGCGCCGCTCGAGCCGGTGCTCGATCCGAACCGCTGGCCCGCCGGCGAGGTCCTCGCGTTCGCCGCGCCGTCCCCCGACGGTGCGCGGGTCGCGTTCGGCAAAGCGGTCGGCGGCGCCGGCGCGGTCATCCACGTGCTCGACATCGACAGCGGGCAGCTGCTGCCCGACCGACCGCGCGGCGTCGCCCACGAGTCACTGGCGTGGCGACCCGACTCGACCGGGCTGTTCTACGCGGCCGCAGCCGAACCGGGCGACGTGCCCGCCGGCGAGGACGGACTCTGGCACGCCGTCTACGACCACCGGCTCGGCTCGGCCGCACCCGCCCGGCGGGTGTTCGCAGACGATCGCGCGGGCGACACCTGGTCGACGGTCAAGGTGAGCGAGTGCGGCAGATTCGCGATCCTGACCCGGTGGGACTTCGTCCACGCAAACGCCATCTACCTCCTGCGCCTGTCCGACGACGCGCTGGTGCCGGTGGCGCCCACCCTGCGGGCCATCCACCAGGTGCAGGTGATCGGCGACTCGCTGCTCATCCACACCGATCTCGACGCGCCCCGCGGACGGCTGTGCACCGCGCCGCTGACCGCGCCGACCCAGTGGCGGACGATCATCCCCGAGGGCCCCGACACGCTGCAGACCGTGACCGGCGTGGGCGGCCGGTTGTACGCGGTCTACGCGCACGCCGCGTCGCACCAGATCCGCATCTACGCCGAGGACGGCAGCCGCCTGCGCGACGTGGCCCTGCCCGGGCTGGGCTCGGTCAACCGCAACGAGGGCGAAGGCGTGGTGAGCGGCGTCACCGGGTCGTGGCGCGGCGACGAGGTGTGGGTGCGGTTCGCGTCGTACGTGCAGCCGCCCTCGATCTATCGCTACGACTACGACGCCGACCACCTGGTGCCCTACCACGTGCCGGACGGCGGGCTCGACCCGTCCGACTACACGACGCAGCAGATCTGGTACGAGTCGCTCGACGGCACCCGCGTGTCGATGTTCCTGACCCATCGGGTGGACATGCCGCGCGACGGCCACCGTCCGGTCCGCCTGAGCGGCTACGGCGGCTTCAACATCTCGGTGGAGCCGGGCTTCACGGCCGAAGGCGCGGCATGGCTCGCGCTCGGCGGCGTGCTGGGCTTCGCCAACGTGCGCGGCGGCGGCGAGTACGGGCGCGCGTGGCACGAGGCGGCCCGCGAGACCCGGCGGCAGAACGCGTTCGACGACTTCGTCGCCGCCGCGCGCTGGCTGGTCGCCGCCGGCTACACCACGCCCGCCCGGCTGGCCGCACGCGGCAACAGCGCTGGCGGTCTGCTCGTCGCGGTCTCGGCCATGCAAGCGCCCGACGCGTTCGGCGCCGTGTTCTGCCGCGTGCCGACGCTCGACATGCTGCGCTACCCGTCGCTCAGCCTCGGCGGCTCGGCGCTCGAGTACGGCGCGCCCCAAGATCCGATCGAGGGCGCCTACCTGGCCGGGTATTCGCCGTATCACAACGTCCGACCCGATCGCGCGTATCCGGCGATGCTGTTCGTGTCGGCGCTCGACGACCGGATCGCGCGGCCGCAGGATCCGCTCAAGATGGTCGCGCGGCTCCAGGCCGAGGCGACGCACGGCGGCCCGTACATGATGTTGCCGTTGCACGCCTCCGGCCACGCCGGCGCCGCGACGGCGAGCGCGCGGGTCGAGCAGCTGGTCGACGAGCTGTGCTTTTACTGCTGGGCGCTCGACGTCGCGCTCCCCGCGCCGAGCGAGCCACCCTCGAAACCCGCGGACAGGACGACGTGAATCAGGAAGCCGCGAACACGGAGGCCCTGCGTCATTTGCGGACCCGCTGGTGTGCACTCGGGGGTGAACCGAGGGGTCTGGATGGCGTACGGCTGGTTGAAGCCGTAGCGGATCGTCCCGCCACTGCGCTCGTGCTGGCAGAGGACCTGCGTTGCCTCGACGCCCACGCCCACCTCGGCAACGTCTGGTTCGAGCGCGCGCGGAAGCAGGCTGTCCGGCACCACGAGATGGGCGTATCGATCGGCGCGCTCTCGCTCGGTACGTCGTTCGACGGGCTGCTGCCGTGGGGCCACATCGACAACCGCCCGTTTCTCCGCTGCCTGAACGACACCGGCCTCTGCGCCTGGCGCCTGGGAGAATGGAGGCCAGCGAGCCATGACGCGACGCCGCGATCTCGACGTCGTTCTCGTGTAGCGCATCACTGTCTGCCCGCGCGCCGCGTGCACCTGACAGAAGATTCGAAGATACTTCAGGTTCGTCGACAAAGAGCCACGCCCGCCCCGGGCTTGCAGCCGCGGGGCGATCAGCTGCCTCCCCGCCGGGGCTCTGCTACAAGCAGTCCGTGATCTACGCGCTCCGCCTCGGCGAGGTCCCGGTCAACGGTGGGCGCGCCTTCACCCACGTAGCGATCGACGAGCACGGAGTGATGGCGCCGGTGGTTGGAGCGGATGATGACGCCGCGCTACGCGAACTTGTCGCCTCCGCTGGCGGTCGTGAAGTTGTCTGCGAGGAGGCGCTCCAAGCCACGGCCCATCGCCTCGGATTGCGCGTGCAAGCGCCGCCACGCTGGGCGCTCGGTCCGCGCGCCGACCTCGCGACCGTTCTCCACCTCGGCGAGAGTCGGATCGAACGCGATGCGCTCGCCGCGGTCGCCCCGGCATTGCGCGCTGCCGGAGAGCTGCTCTGCCATCAGCCGTGGTCATGGCTTGGCAACACCGATGTCGTCGACTTCGAGATCGCCTCAGCCGGACGCGCGCCGCGTCACTTCGAGGGCTGCGTGATGGGGGCAGGCGGCCAGGAGTATGGAGTCGCGCTGTACGACGAACCCGGCACCCTCGCTCGCCTCGCCACGGCGAGCGAGGCAGCGTCGCGCGGCCACGCCCCCGCGATCGACGCCTACGGCTTCACGATCGACGCCGGACCGGCCTGGGTCGCGGATGCGGTCGCCGCCGCGTACGGGATCGGGCTGGTGATCGTTCCGATCCGGGTGCGGGGGGGGGCGCATGAGCGCGACCACCGCCGACGACCTCACCGTGATGGCGAGCGCCGCCGCTGCCGCCGCTCACCTGACACCGGTGTACCGCGAACACACGGCCACGATCGTCGTCGGACCGGTGGCGACCACCGCGACCGCGCGAGTACGATCCCTGCGCGCCACCCCTCGTCGATCCAACCCGACCGGCGCCGCCGCTCCGCGCCGGCCTGGCGCCTCCCGGCACCCGTCTCGGAGCTCCGGCCGGGACCTCCGTGTGGCCGGTCGGCCGCGCGCTGCCGATCTACACGCGAGCGGTCGCGCGGCTCCTCACCAGCCGGTCGCGGCACCGCCGCACCTGGCGGCGACCACAGCGCCCGCGCTGGGCGCGAACGCGTATTGTGACGCGCTCGGCATCGCCGTGCCGACCCTGTCCGCGGTGCGCGATCACGCCGAGGCCAACAACTACGCGCTCCTGATCGTCGCCCTGCTCGAGCACGGTGGCCCGATGACGCTCGCCCAGGCCGCCGCCCGGTTCGAGGCTGCGGGCATCGCGTCCGCCGAGGAAGCGCTCCGAGCTCTCCAGCGCTGCCAGCCGGCACGCCCACCGATCTATCGCGACGGCGACCAGTACGCCCTCGATCCGCTCGATTCCGACGCCGACCTCTGGGCCTTCCGCCTGGACCTCCGGCCACCGAGGCACGCGCTCGCCCAGCCCCCGACGCGACCTGCCCCTCCACGCCCCGCCCCGGACACGCGGCTCACCGTGGCCGAGCTCGACGAGGCCTGGCGCGACGCCAGCTTGAGCAACTGGTCGGCGCAGCGGCTCGCCCTCGCCGTCCTCGACGCCCACGACCGTGCGATGGCACCCGACGAGGTCGTCGCGTTCGTCGCGGCCCGCGCCACAACCCATCGCCTCGTCCCCGACTCGACGACGTTCCGGCGGCGGACCGCCGCGATCGCGATCGCCGAGGATGGCGCGTGGAGCATCGTCCCCGGCGCCCCCGAGCTCGGCATGGCGCGGCACGCGGTCCGCGACACCATCGAACGAGCCCGTCGCCAACCCCGGCGATCGGCCCCGGCGGAGATCGAGGCGATCGACCGGCTGTCCGATCAGCGGCGTGCGGCGCATGCCGCCGAGCTGCAGGCCCTGCGCCGCGTGATCGTCCACGCGTTTCCCGCGACGTCCCCGCGAGCCGTCGTCCTCGTCGATGTCGCCTCGCAGCAGCTCACGACCTTGCTCGAAGCCGAGCTCCCCGCCGCCACCGAGCGCATCCTCAGCTACGACGTGGTCACTGGCGTCGACATCCGCGGCCTGCTCCGCGCGCTCGGCGTCGATCCCGGTGCGCGCAGGCTCGCCGAGCTCGGACCGCCCCAGAAGTCGCTGCGGCTCAACCGCGGCGGCCGCACCTTGAAGATCACCACCGCGATGTTGATCCAGGGCTCCTGCAGGATCAGCCGGCCGCTCGGCGACGACTCGAAGCTCCGCGGCTACCTTCAAGCCGGCCAGACCACAGAGCTCCGCCGGCGGCTCGAGGCCGACGCCAAGGCGCTGTTCGCCCTCCACGCGTACGGCCGCCTCCACGCCGCCGTCCGGCTCCGCTGGGGCTTCGTCGACGAGATGCTCCCTGCCCCCTGGCATCACCGCGACGAGCCGACCCTTCACTCGTTGATGCGCGAAGCGCACACCCACCGCGTCGCGATCGAGGCCATCATCGGCGCGGCGCCGGCGTGGGAGCAGCCGTGGTCGCGTGCCGTGCACCTCGCCGTCGACCAAGGCCGGCGCGCCCACGACCTCATTCTCGTCGATCCCGACGGCGTCGTCGTCGACGCCAGAGACGTCCAGCTGGCGCGCCTCGCCATCACGCTCCACTGACGCCGTTACGCAACGCCGGTCGTGGAGGTCCGTCATGCGGCTGCGAACCCGACAGCGGTCTGCATGGTGACGCGCGCCCTGCCGGGTAGACCGACGAAGCAACCCGCCATGCCGTCGGGCTCGACGCCGGCGGCGCACAGCTCACGGACGACACGGTCCAGGCTCTCGAGCGAGTTGTCGAGGCGGCCGAGGCAATCGAGGCTCGAACGCTCCTCTGTGGAGCGGGGCCGCTCACCGCAGGCGTACGGGCTTCGCGGCGAGGCGTCGCGCTGCCTCGATCCCGGCCTCGAGCACCTCGTCGCGGCGCGCGGCCACGCCGGCGAGCGTGCGGGTCGCCGGAACGGTCGGCAAGATGCCGACGCCGTGATGCCGGCTGCCGTCCTGCTTGAGCACCTTCATCCCCGTCCACCAGAACAGGAAGTTCCCGGGCACGTAGAACGGATTGACGTTGCCGTTGGTCCCGGCGGTCACGCCGCCGACGATGGGACCGAGCTTGTGGGCCGCGACGATCCCCATGAAGGTCTCGGCGGCGCTCACGGCGCGCCCGTCGGTCAGGAACACGACGTGGTCGATGAACGGGGCCTTGGGCGAAACGCTCCAGTCGGACGCCACGAACGTCAGCCCTTCGCGATCGGGGCGCACCGGGTTCGGGAAGTTCCAGCGCGCACTGCGGATCTTCTTCCGGGTGAAGTGCGCCAGCGGCTCGGTCAACGTGAACCTCGGATAGCCCCGCATGTCGCAGACCACGGCCTTCGCGGTCGCGAGGTCAGGCAGGATCTTGCTCCAGTCCTCGGCGGTTGCCGTGTCGAGGTCGACGTAGCGGATGCCGGGCGCGACCTCGGCCCCGCTCGGCGGTCGGTCCTCGACGGGAGCCAGGCTGGCCTCGACCAGCGCCGCGTCGACGACGTGGGCCTGACCGGCGCGCTCGACCGTGACCGTCCGCCGGCCGCCCTCCGGCCCCGAGCGCAGCCGGCGCAGCGCGCGCTCCCACCAGAACTGCTCGGTCGCGGTCGACACCGCGGCTGCGGCCGTGGCGATCGCCTGCGCGGTCGGCACGCCGTCGATCGCGGTCACGAGGTCGCCCGGCGCAAGATCGCAGTGACAGTCGTCGTCGACCTGGGTGATCGCGAGCTTGCCCTCGACCCGCTCCCACAGCCATGGCACCTGCCACGGCCAGGTCTCCGCGGCATGCGCCACGCTGCCGTGCCCGTCGCGCAGATCGTGGACCATGTGGCGCAAGGTCGCGAGCAGCGCGGCCGGTCCGTCGTCGATGGCGGCCTCGCGGAGCCGGGCCGGCAGCTCGGCCATCCAGTCGGTGGCCGCCACGTCGAAGTACGGGTAGAAGTGCTCGAACACGTTCCAGCCCAGGATCACGGCGGCGAGGCGCGTCGCGCGATCCGTAGCGACGACCGCGTCGTCGCCGCGCGGCAGCAGCGCCGCCGCGTGTGGGATCGTCTTGCCGTCCTGGGTCGCCAGCGCGATCGGGACGTACGCAGTCACGCCGCCCCCCAGCGTGTGGATCCACGGCCGCAGGTCCGGCGGCTCGCCGCGCACCGGATGCGCGTGCAAGCAGCTGCGATGCGGCTCGCACGGCCGGGCATCGAGCTCGCTGACAAAGCCGGTTCCGGTCGAATCCCACGACGCTGCCAGCTTCGCCCCGGGCGCCGCCCAGTCCGGCACGCGGGCCGTGGCACCTTCGGCGGCGATCGTGGGCGGCTCGAGCCACACGTCCGCATCGCCGCTCACGCTGACCCCGAGGCGGACGGTCTCGGCCTCGGCAGACAGCGGGAGCTCGATCGAGATCTCGGTCCAGGCCGGCTGGATCGGTGGCTGTCCGTCCGAGCGGACAGAGGTGCCTCGCTTGCCGCCGCTCTTGACCTCCGCGGCCCACGTTTCGACCTGCGCACCCGTGGCGATCCGACCGCGTCCGCGAAGCACCAGCTTGATCCGCTTGCCGCGAAGCTCGGCTGCGTCGATCGAGGTGGAGAGCCCAACCGTTCCGCTCACGGTGCTGATCCCGCGCGTGCTGGTATACACACTCCCGGGCGAAATGCCGACCCCTTGGTGGATCCAGTGCAGCGTGGCAGCCTCGCCCGGCACGGCGGCAGGCGCGGCGTCGCCGTCGCGGTAGATCGCGACCGCGGGTGCGATCGGCGCGAACAGCGCGCTCAGCCGGGCCACCAGGGCGGCCGCATCGAGCGCTGGCTCGACCTCGCGGACCCCGCGGGCCACGAAGCGGTCCCATGCGGCCTCGTCGAGCGCGGCGGCCTCATCGCTCGGATGGAAGTAGCGAACGACCCCGTACAGCCGCGCAAACGCGACCACGTTGTCGAGGCCTCTGCCATCGAGGGGCCGGGGTGGCTCGTCGCCGGCCCCGCCGATGGCGCGGATCGCGATGTCGTCGACCTGGAACGTGATCGCACGCAGCGCGGTGACCACCATCTCGAGCCCGGTCGCGTCGGACGGCACGTCGCCGATACCCTGGTAGTCCTGCCAGGTCTCGTCGTCGATCTCGCGGCTGCCGATCCGGTCGATCCGGCGGTCCGCGCCCGGCCGCGCGATGTCGACCCCGATCGTCGCCAATCCCCGGCCACATGGCGCGACGCACCGGATGCGTGCGCTGACCCGGACGCGCTGACCGCGGAACCGCGCGACATCGATGCTGCGACGGAGCGTCGCGCCGGTGCCGCTGGTCGTGACCTCGAGCGCGGTGCGGTCCTCGACGCGCGCTGCGGCGGCGCTCAGCCCCTTGGGGTGGCCGATGATCCGCCATCCCGCGGGCAGGCTGCCGGGCGCGGCCGCCTCGAAGTCGTCGCGCTCGAAGGCGGGGGCCGCCATCACCGGCTGCGGCGGTGGGCTCGTCGCCACCGCCGCGCTCGGAGACCCGGGCCGTGGCGGCGCGGCCCGCGAACCGCACGCCGCCAACATCGCGAAGCTCATCACGACCGCTCTGCGCATGGCCGTACGCTGCCACACACGCGCCGACCGCCGCGCGAGCATCCGATGGCAAAAACCGCCCACGTGCAGCGCGCGCGTTCCGGTACGTTCCGGGGCCGCGCTCGGGCCCCAGCCCCCTTACTCCAGCTCCGGCAGCGGCACCGACGAAGCTACCGGGACAAGTGGCGGCGACGGTGGTGACGCCCACCACGGCGCTCGCGCGGGGCACGCTGGAAACGCCAGTCCCCGGTGCGTCGCGCGGGCGGCGATGCCGGTCGCCATCGTTGTCCCGGCCGTGTCGCATGTGGTGCGGGAGGTCCGCAGCCGCTGGACGCTGCGGCGCCCGATCAGCCTGGTATTCTCGCGCCACGGCACCGTGGTCGACTCGGTCGGCCCGCGCCGCGCGTAACTGCCAGGTAGTTGCCAATCGCCATCGGAGCGTCGCCATGACCTACCTCTCGCGCCGTCGTTTTCTCGCTACCGCCGCTGCGTTCGGGGCTGCCGCTGCCTGGAGCCGTGCGGTCGCCGCGCCGTCCCGCGCTGCCCGGCGCGAGCGGCGCGAGCTGTTTCGCGAGGGCGTCGCCTCAGGCGATCCGACGTTCGACAGCGTGATGCTGTGGACGCGCTACACCAGCACAGCCGGCAAGCCGGTGCCGATCTCCGTCGAGGTCGCCGAGGATCCAGGCTTGACCCGCGTGATCGCCACGGCCAGCGCCCGGGTTGCGGCCGACGCCGAGTGGACGTGCCGCGTGCTGGTCGGCGGGCTCAAGCCGGCGCGCGAATACTGGTATCGCTTCGCCGACCCCGACGGCAACGCGAGCCGCGTGGGCCGCACCGTCACCGCGCCGGCGGCCGACGATCCGCGGCCGGTCCAATTCGCATTCGTGTCGTGCCAGAATGCCAATGTCGGCTCGCAGACTGCTTATCGCCGCATGATCTACGAGGATCAGCGCGCGGCCGCTCCGGATCGGCTCAGCTTCGTCCTGCACCTGGGCGACTTCATCTACGAGCTGGTCTGGTATCCCGAGGATCGCCCGAAGGGCATGTATGGCCGGCGAATCCGCGATCTGGTGCGCTATCCGCACGGCGAGAAGGTGGCCGATTTTCATATCCCGACCACGCTCGACGACTACCGTGCCGTGTATCGAGCCTACCTCGCCGATCCCGATCTGCAGGACGCGCGCGCGTACTTCCCATTCGTGCCGATGTGGGACAATCACGAGTTCAGCTGGCAGGGCTGGCAGAGCCTGCAGCGGTTCGATGGCAAGAGCTTCCCGCGCCAGACCCGCAAGGTCGCCGCGATGCAAGCCTGGTTCGAGTACCAGCCGGCGCGGGTGAAGAAGCCGAGCCCCGCGCTCGATCGGTTCGACCCACCGCGCGTCGTCGACGCACCGATCGAGCGGTTCGACGCCCACGGCCTGGGCCAGGAGCCGAACAACCTCGCGGCGCTGGCCAGCCTGACCGGCTATCGCGCGCTGCGCTGGGGGCGCCACGTCGAGCTGATCATCACGGATCAGCGCAGCTATCGCTCCAGCGATCCGAGCGATCGGCCCGAGGCCGCGGCGTTCTCCAGCCCGGACTTCCTCGAGCTGTTTCCTCAGGAAGCGCTCGAGATCCTCGATGCCGGCCGCGCTGCAAACGGCGGCTCGCCGCCGGCGACGATCCGGTGGGGCGACAAGGACGTCGCCAACTACCAGCGCGATCAGCCCGCCCAGACCATCCTCGGTGCTGGCCAGAAGGCGTGGTTTCTCGCTCGACTCAAGGCATCGCCTGCGACCTGGAAGATCTGGGGCAATACCACGGGAACCCTCGATACCCGCGCCGATCCACAGAACCTGCCGCCCGGCCTGGTCAAGCCCTGGCCAGGCAAAGGCTACGCAAGCCTGGGCGGCGGCGATCACGGCAGCGCGTACGTCGAGCGCACCGAGATCTACGACTTCATCGCGCGCGAGCGCATCACCGGGTTTGCCACCGTCGCCGGTGACCGCCACAGCTTCTGGGCCGGCCTCGCAGCCAAGGCGCTGCCGCCGCAGCCGTTTGCGCCGGTCGGCATCGCCTTCATCACCGGCTCGATCTCCGCGCCCGGCCTGGCGGAAGCCTACGAGCACCGGACGAACAAGGACCACCCGCTGCGCGCGCTGTTCATCGTCGATGATCCGAAGGATGGGCCGCAGCCAACCGTCAACATGTTATTGCGCCACGGCGTGCGTAGCTGTCTCGAATACGCAAAGACGCACGACGTGGCCAAGGCGCGCGCTGTATCCAATCCCGACAACGCACCACACGTCAGCTTCGTTGACATGGGCGGCCACGGCTACGCGGTGGTGCGCGCCAGCGGCGACGCATTCGAGACCGAGTTCGTGTGCATCGAGCGGCCGAGCGAGCCGAGCGCCGCACCCGACGGCGGGCCACTGCGCTACCGAGTCGCCCACCGCACGCCGCTGTGGAAGCCGGGCGAACTGCCGGTGCTGACCCAGCGCATCCTCGAAGGCGATCCGCGATTCTCGATCTGATGTCTGTGACGATCGACCAGCGTCAGTCGCGCCCCGCGCCTGCACGGTCTGCCGCCACCGTGATCGGATCAGGACGGGCCAGCAGGCGAGGATGTAGGCCACTGCGCACGTGGTCTGCAACACCGAATACTCGATGCCATTCGCGCCGGGACCGAGCACGAACCAGCGCAGATCATGGGCGATCCACATGCCGGGGACGATCACCAGCATGTTGCCGAGGCACGCGGGGCACGTCGGGCTTGGCCGGCGCGACCAAGGTGGCCGCGGCTTTGCTGGCAGCACTGGCTTGGCGTGCGCCTCCTGCGGCACGACCTGCCAGCGCCTGCCGCGAACGAGGTCGGGGACGTCTCGGCCGCGGTGCCACGACGCAATGTCGGCAGCGACGCCGAGCTTGCCGTCCGGGCACCAGGTCGGCATCTCAGCTGCACGCGAATTTTCGGCGCACCGCGATCCCCGAAACCAGGGATCTGCACTCGCAATGGGTCGAACCGCCGATCGCCATCGTCCGGTTTCGGAGATCGCGATGCACCCGGCAGATCCTCAGCAGCAAATCGCTGCGCGATCGACGTCGCTGTTGATCGCGCACAACGACGCGCACACCATGCCGCGCATGGCTCATCGCCACTGCGCGCTGCTCGCTGCGGTCGCGCTATCCGGAGCGTGCGCAACTACCGGCGGCAAGATCACTGTGCACGATGTTCAGTAACAGCACGCAAGCGAGGTATCAGTTGACCCGAAAGCCGAGGAGATCTCATGGCTCCGAAGAAAAAGCTCGTCCGATCGTTGTTCCCCGCTGCCGCAGGTATGGTCGCCGTGGGCCTCTGGGGCTGCGGCGCTGACGCGGGTGGCTCTCGTTCGACCGACGTCTCTCCCGTCAACTCGAGCCAGGCTGTTTCCACGACCTCTACCCTGGGGGCCCGCTACCACGCCACGAGCGCCGCCACGTCCGTCAACCAGATCACCCCCTTGATCAGCATCGTCAACGGCGGGACCGCCGCCGTTGACCTGAGCGCCGTCAAGGTCCGCTACTGGTACACCGAAGACGGAACGCAGGCGCAGAGCTACTGGTGCGACTACTGGGGGCTCCGCTCGGACGGGCAAAACAACTGCAGCAACGTCGTGGCGACCTTCGTGAAGATGGCGACGCCCACGACGACGGCCGACACCTACCTCGAGCTCAGCTTCAATACAGCGGTGGGAAGCCTCGCCGCCGGCCAGAGCAGCAACGACATCCAGAGCCGGTTCGCCAAGAGCGACTGGAGCAACTTCAACCAGAGCAACGACTTCTCCTTCGATGCGACCAAGACCACGGCCACTGACTGGGACCACGTCACCCTCTATCTGAGCGGCACGCTCGTCTGGGGTACCGAGCCCGGCGGCGCCGCTCCGCCTCCGGACACCCAGGCGCCGAGCACGCCGACCAACCTGACGGCATCGAATGTCACCTCCAACTCGGCGACGCTGAGCTGGACGGCGTCCACCGACAACATCGGCGTGGCGGCGTACGACGTGTACGGCAGCAGCAGCAGCACGGCCATCGGCTCGGTCATAGCCCCGACCACCCGCTACGATGTGAGCGGCCTTTCGCCGTCGGCGAGCTACAGCTTCACGGTGCGCGCCCGGGACGCGGCCGGAAACTTCTCGGCTCCCAGCAACGCGGCCAGCGTCTCCACCCAGGGTGGCAGCGGCGGCAGCGGGTCCTATGCGTTGAACCCACCCGATCCCTGTTACAACCAGTTCTGGGTAGCCGGGTGCGAGACCGGAACCTGCGGCGGCCGCTGCCAGGTGGCCAACGCCTGCTCGCCGCCCGAAGATCCGCAGAAGGCCAGCCTGCCCATGACGTTCGCCTGCCCGCGCTTCATGCTCTTCAGCGACGAAATGAACCAGGCTGCCAAGGACGATTGGGGCGATCCCGCGCCGTTCGCCTACGGCGTCGTCGGGCATGACGCGGATACCAGTGGGCTGGATGTGGGCTCGAGCAGCTGCTGCCAGTGCTACCAGCTCATCTTCGAGAGGCCGGAGCCCGGCTCGCCGCAGCCGCCCGATCTGCCCATCCCGAAACCCATGATCGTGCAGAGCTTCAACACCGCGGCAGGCGGCGGGAAGAACTTCGACATCTACATGGGCGCCGGCGGATTCGGAGCGTTCAACACCTGCGTCGCCGGTACCTACTCGGGCACCGCGACCACCACCTTCGGTCACTTCATGTACAGCGCCTTCCCGAGCGACTTCCCGACGAGCGGCGGGATCAAGGCGATCAATATCCCCGAGTGCAAGGTGAACGGCACGGTCACGCTGGCGTCGATGCAATCTACGGCCTGCCAGAGTCGGATCACGCAGCTGTGCAACAACACCGCCGCTTCTTCTTCCACGGTGGCCACCGCGACGGAGAACTCCTGCATCCAGAGCAACGCCGTCGCCGGTTTCTATCACCAGAACTGGCAGATCCGGGCGAAGCGGGTCGAGTGCCCGCTCGCGATCACCAGGGTCACGGGCTGCCGCCTCGCGCCGCAAGGGCTGCCCGCGGCCAACCCGAACGCGAAGACCCCTGCAACCGCCGACAGCAGCTTCCGGACCGGCTACACCACCACGACGATGCAGGACTGTTGCAAGCCGAGCTGTGCCTGGCAGAACCAGGTTGGTGGCGCTGGGCTCACGGTCGTCGACAAGTGGACCTCGTTCTACTCCTGCGACCAGAACGGCGTGCCGATCACCGCGCCCTAGATCGCGCGGGTGTCGCGCAAGAAGCGCGCGCCCAGCGTGATCCCGGTCGAGCCCGAGCAGGCGCGCCTCGCGGCGGCGAAGGCGCCCGGGTTCTCTCAGGGGTGGATGTTCCCGTCTGATACGGGGACGCTGCGGACGCCGAACACGATGGATCGGGCCTGGGCGAAGTGCCTCGATGCCGCGAAGGTGAAGCACCGCTTCACCGTGTACGGCCTGCGGTACACGTTCACCGACCTGATCTTCAACGCTCGCCAGAAGTGACCCGGGTGTGCTTGTGAAAAGTGGACCAGACCGGCCGGGCTGATCGCCGGGCTGATTCGATCCGGATCGATGAGCGGGGCGCCTGTGGCGAACCGGCACCTGG
>Ga0302256_10000089_pt1 | contig 17408 bp, 10 predicted proteins | sample I_Fen_E3_4_FD_194571 | JGI IMG/M metagenome (GOLD analysis project Ga0302256, IMG submission 194571) | Peat permafrost microbial communities from Stordalen Mire near Abisko, Sweden - I_Fen_E3_4 | ecosystem: Environmental > Terrestrial > Soil > Wetlands > Permafrost | place: Sweden: Abisko...
CCCGGGCACGATGGTCATCGCCTGCTCGGATTCGCGGTCCGGGCCCGAGACCGTCTTCGACGCGAGCCCGGGCGAGCTGTTCGTCGTCCGGAACGTCGCCGCCCTCGTGCCGGTCTACGCGCCGGACGCGCGGAGCCATGGCGCCAGTGCGGCGCTCGAGTTCGCGGTCCTCGCCCTCGGCGTCCGCTCGATCCTCGTCATGGGCCACGGGCGCTGCGGCGGCGTGGCCGCAGCACTGAACGACGCGGCCCCGCTGACGACCACCGACTTCATCGGCACCTGGATCGCCCCGTTGCGGGACCTGGCGGACGAGCTCGACCCAGCCGACCGAGCCGATCCTGCCCGGAGCTACCGGGCGCTGGAGCGCAGGTCCGTCGAACAGTCGATCGTCAACCTCCGGACGTTCCCCTGGATCCGCTCCCGCGAGGAGGCCGGGTCGCTCGCGCTGCACGGAGCCTGGTTCGACATCGCGCTGGGCGAGCTGCACGGGTTGACGGACGGAGGCTGGGCGCTCCTGCGGCGCGCCTGACGACGCTGCCTCTCCGGTATACGCTGCGAGAGCCATGACCGATCCGACCGCACAGACCCCCATCGACCAGACCCCCGAGTGGGAGGCGCTCGTCGCCCACCACGCGGCCCTCAGGAACCGCCGCCTGCGAGACCTCTTCGCCGAGGATCCCGGCCGCGCGCACCGGTTCGCCGCCGAGGGGGCGGGCCTGTATCTCGACTACTCGAAGAACCGGATCACCGACGAGACGGTCTCACTGCTGCTGGCGCTCGCGCGCGCCGCGCACGTGGAATCTCGCAGGGACGCCATGTTCGCCGGCGAACGGATCAACGTGACCGAGGACCGGGCCGTCCTCCACACCGCGCTCCGGGCCCCCGCCGATGTCGTCGTCATGGTGGACGGCCACGACGTGGTCCCGGGCGTCCACGAGGTCCTGGACCGCATGGGGGCGTTCGCGCTCCGGGTCCGTGACGGCGAGTGGGAGGGGTTCACCGGCAGGCGGATCCGCAACGTCGTCAACATCGGCATCGGCGGATCCGACCTGGGCCCGGCCATGGCGACCGAGGCCCTGCGGAACGACTCGGACCGCCAGATGCGCTTCCGCTTCGTCTCCAACGTGGACGGCGCGGACATCCGCGAGGCGATCATCGACCTCGACCCCGCGGAGACGCTGTTCATCGTCGCGAGCAAGACCTTCACCACCCTGGAGACGCTGACCAACGCGCGGACGGCGCGCGACTGGCTGCTGGCGGGTTTGGGCGGCGACGCGGCGGCGGTCGCGCGGCACTTCGTGGCCGTCAGCACCAACGCGGAGAAGGTCCGCGAGTTCGGCATCGACACCGCCAACATGTTCGGCTTCTGGGACTGGGTTGGCGGCCGGTACTCCCTGGACTCGGCGATCGGCCTGTCCCTGATGGTGGCGATCGGCCCCGAGGACTTCCGGGACCTGCTGGCCGGTTTCCGGGCGATGGACCAGCACTTCCGGGAGGCACCGCTGGGCGAGAACCTCCCCGTGCTGCTGGGCGTGCTGGGCACCTGGTACGGCAACTTCTTCGGCTTCGAGACGCACGCCGTCCTGCCGTACAGCCAGGAGCTCAGCCGGTTCCCGGCGTATCTGCAGCAGCTCGACATGGAGTCCAACGGCAAGTCCGTCCGCACCGACGGCACGCGCGTGACCTACGACACGGGCGCCATCGAATGGGGCACGGCCGGCACCAACGGCCAGCACGCCTACTACCAGCTCCTGCACCAGGGCACGCGGATCGTGCCGGCCGACCTCATCGGGTTCGTCAACCCCACCACCGAGATCGGCGGCCACCACGACCTGCTCATGGCCAACCTGTTCGCGCAGGCAGAGGCGATGGCGTTCGGCAAGACGCGGGACGAGGTGGTCGCGGACGGCGTGTCGGCCCACCAGGTGGAGGCCCGGGTGTTCGAGGGCAACCGCCCGACGTCGGTGATCCTGGCTGACCGGCTGACGCCCCGGACGCTCGGTGCCCTGGTGGCGCTGTACGAGCACAAGGTGTTCGTCCAGGGCGTGATCTGGGGGATCGACTCGTTCGACCAGTGGGGCGTGGAGTTGGGCAAGGTCCTGGCGACGAAGATCGCCGCGGAGCTCACGGCGGACGCGGCGGAGGTGGCGAACCATCACGACGCATCGACGACCACGCTGATCGGGCGCTACCGCGCCAGACGGCTCCGCGGGAGCTGATCCGGTCCACGCCAGCGTGCGCACCGGCACCCGGGCGCGAGCGCGGCACCCGGGCGCACCCGAAACCCGTCGTGGATCGAATTCGCTGGCCGGTTGCGGCGGCCTCTGCTACCATTCGCCGTCGCGCCTCGGGCAGGCTACGCCCTTGCGCGCCTCTTGAGAACACGTATTCACGGAACGGAGATCAGCCACCTTGGCTAGAACGCCCCGGAAATGGCAGGGCGCTCGCAACCCGTCCGGGCTGAAGCGCGTCCGCCAGGCTGAGCGCCGGCACGCGATCCTGCAGCCCCGCCGGTCTGCGGCGAAGACGCTCATTGCCAAGGCCGTATCGGTCGCCACCGCCCAGCCCGAGGGCGTCGATGTCGCCGCCACGCTGAGCGAGGCCGTCTCGGCCCTGGACCGCGCCGCGAAGTCCGGCGCCATCCACCCGAACGCCGCGGCCCGCCGCAAGTCGCGCCTCACGAAGAAGATCAATGCCGCGCTCAGTGGCGCCACCGTCGTGAGCGCAGGCCACGTCGCCAAGACCACCGGCAAGGCCGCCGCGGTCAAGGCCGCCAAGGCCCGCATCGCGGCCGGCAAGGCCGTCAAGGCCAAGGGTGCCCAGACCGCCGCCGGCAAGGCACGAGCCGCGCTCTCCCGCAGCACGCGCTCCGAGGCCGCCGCGGCCCCGGTCGCCGCCCCGGCGGCTGCCCCCGCTGCGAAAGCCACGAGGGCCGGCGCGTCAAAGGCCGCGCCGAAGGCTGCCGCGAAGAGCACCGCGGCCAAGGCCCCGGCCAAGGCTGCAGCTCCCAAGGCTGCCGCCAAGACCCCGGCCAAGGCGACCACCAAGGCGCCGGCCAAGGCCGCAGCTCCCAAGGCTGCTGCCAAGTCGACCGCCAAGGCCCCGGCCGCGAAGGCCGCCCCGAAGACGACGAAGGCCAAGGAGGCCAAGTAGTCCTCGCTCCCTCGCAACACCGAACGCCCCGGTCACCGACCGGGGCGTCTTCGATTCACCGGCCGGGGGCGGAGCGGGACACTGACAATCACCAGTCAGGCTGGTGGTAGACGGCAGTTCTGCACCCGGCGAGGTCAGCCACCAGCCACGCTGGTGCGGCCACGCTCAGGTGCCATAACCTGGCCGCCGGAGATTGGACGACCACCAGCATCGCTGGTGAATGGCAGGATCTCTCCACGACGGGACCCGGAACGGCGAGTGCCTGCATGAAGAGCGCCTGGGCGCACGAACGGGCGTCCCGTGTCCAGGTGCTGGACGGCGCCACCAGGCGTCAGGCCGCCGGCGTCGTTCCCGCCTGCGCCCCTTCCGGCTTGCGGCGGTTCGCGACCCCGAACATCACGCCGCCCCCGAGCGCGCCGCCGACCGACAGGAGGAACGTCAGCCCGGCGTTGCTCAGCTGCTGGCTCCAGTAGAACGAGGTGAACGTCTCCACGTCGGTGATCCCGTTGGCCTCGAAGACCGGTCCCTGGCCGGCCGCGAGGTAGCGCTTGTAGACACAGTCGGCGCCGGTCGTGCAGGTGAGCGGGCCTCCCGCCGACGCATCGCGATAGCCGCCGTCCACGTTGAAGAACAGCGCCTTCACGGCGAGCAGCAGGACCGCGTAGGTGATCCCGGTCACCAACCCGGCGAACAGCGCGTTGGCCAGGATCCGGCTCCACGGGCCGCCCGCCCGCAGCGAGCGGGCGTTCGCGTAGTAGCCGATCAGCAGCCCCGCCGGAAGCGCGAGGTACCAGTAGACGGGCTCGATCGGGATGACCAGGAGGAAGCTGACCGCGATCGTGACGGCCATCCCCAGGCCCACCCACGCCGCGGTGACCGCCCCGTTGTCCACGAAGCGGCTCACGGCGCGCCCTCGACGAGGGCGCGCCGTGTCGAGATACCCAGGATCAGAACTCCCCGCGTCCCGCCGCGCCCGAGAGCGCCGCACGACCCAGGTACCGGGCGTCGTCACCGAGCTCGTCCGCGATCCGGAGGAGCCGGTTGTACTTGGCGACCCGCTCCGAGCGGGACGGGGCGCCGGTCTTGATCTGGCCCGTGCCCATCGCAACGACGAAGTCGGCGATGGTCGTGTCCTCGGTCTCGCCCGAGCGGTGGGACACCACCGCGGACCAGCCGGCCCGCCGCGCGAGGGCGATCGCATCGATCGTCTCGCTCAGCGTCCCGATCTGGTTGAGCTTGATCAGGACCGAGTTCATCGCCCGCTCCTTGATGGCGCGCTGGATGAAGCTCGGGTTCGTGACGACGATGTCGTCCCCGACGAGCTGGACGCGGTCCCCGAGGCGGGCGGTGAGCTCCGTCCAGCCGGCCCAGTCCTCCTCCGCGAGGCCGTCCTCGAGGGAAACGATCGGATACTTGCCGATCCAGCGCTCCCAGAGGTCGATCATCTCGCCGGAGTCCAGCGTGCGACCCTCCCGCTCGAGGCGGTACTGGCCGACCACGCCCTCGACGCCGGTGCCCTCGACGAGGATCGAGCTGGTCGCCGGATCCAGCGCGATCGCGACCTCGTCGCCCGGCTTGTAGCCGGCCTTCTCGATCGCACGCAGGATCACCTCGACCGCGGCCTCATTGGACTTCAGCGACGGTGCGAAGCCGCCCTCGTCGCCCTGGCCGACCGCGTGGCCCTCGTCGTGGAGGATCGTCCGGAGTGCCGCGAAGACCTCTGCGCCCGCCCGGAGCGCCTCCGGGAACGAGGCCAGCCCGACGGGCATGACCATGAACTCCTGGAAGTCCGTGGAGTCCGTGGCGTGCTTGCCGCCGTTGAGGATGTTGAACATCGGGACCGGCAGGATCCGGGCACCGGCGCCGCCGAGGTAGCGGTAGAGCGGCAGCTCGTGGCTGGCGGCTGCGGCGTGCGCGCACGCGAGCGACACCCCGAGGATCGCGTTCGCGCCCAGCTCGCCCTTGTTGGGCGTGCCGTCGAGCTCGATCAGCGTGTCGTCGATGTCGGCCTGGTCCCCGGCGTCGAAGCCGAGGATCGACGGCCCGATCCGCTCGGTCACGTTCGCGACGGCCGTCAGGACCCCCTTGCCCCCGAACCGGGACTTGTCCCCGTCCCGGAGCTCCACGGCCTCGAACATCCCCGTCGAGGCGCCGGACGGGACGGCGGCGCGGCCCAGCGAGCCGTCCTCAGTCACGACGTCGACCTCGATGGTCGGGTTGCCTCGCGAGTCGAGGATCTCCCGGGCATCGACCCAGGCGATGGTTGTGTCGCTCACTTGGCGGCCTCCGGTTCACGGTCCAGCAGGACCGTCACGCCCGGCAGCTCGCGCCCCTCGAGGAACTCGAGGGAGGCACCGCCGCCGGTGCTGATATGGGTCATCTTGTCGGCCAGGCCCTGCTGGGTGATGGCCGCGACGGAGTCGCCGCCGCCGATCACGACCTTGGCGCCGTGCTCGGCGCGATCGGCCAGGAACCGTGCGATGGCGTTGGTGCCGTGCGCGAACGAGGGGATCTCGAACACGCCCAGCGGGCCGTTCCAGAGGACGGTGCGGACGTCCGCGAGGGCCTCCTCGATGTTGGCGAGGCTCTGCTTGCCCAGGTCCACGATGTGCCAGCTGGCCGGGACCTTGTCGGCCGAGAGCGTCTTGTACTCGGTGCCGCGGGTGACCTCCTTGGCCACGACCACGTCCACCGGCAGGACGACCTTGACGCCCTTCTCCTCGGCCGCGGCGAGGATCGCCCGGGCATCCTCCACTCGGTCCGGCTCGGCAAGGCTCTTGCCGATGGCCTTGCCCTGCGCGAGCAGGAAGGTGTTGGCCATGCCGCCGCCGATCACCATGATGTCGACCTTGGCGAGCAGGTTCTTGAGGACCTTGATCTTGTCCGAGACCTTGGCCCCGCCGATGATCGCCGCGAACGGCCTCTCCGGGTTCTCCAGGAGCTTGCCGAGGTTCGCGAGCTCCTTCTCCATGAGGAACCCGGCGTAGGCCGGGCGGAGCTTGGCGATCCCCACGGTCGAGGCATGCGCGCGGTGTGCCGTCCCGAACGCGTCGTTGACGTAGACGTCGCAGTAGGCCGCGAGCTGCTCCGCGAACCTGGGGTCGTTCTTCTCCTCCTCCGCGTGGAAGCGGAGGTTCTCCAGGAGCAGGATCTCGCCATTGCGAAGGCGCTTGACGGCGTCCTCCGTGCCGACGCCGAGGGCATCGCCGGTCACCGGGACCGTCTTGCCCATCAGCTGGCCGAGGCGCTCGGCAACCGGGCGGAGCCGGAGGCTGTCGCTGACCTTGCCATCGGGCCGGCCGAGGTGGCTGGCCAGGATGATGCGGGCGCCCTGCGCCTGCAGGTACTTGATCGTCGGCAGCGCCGCGCGAATGCGCGAGTCGTCGGTGACCCGGCCGTCCTCCAGCGGGACGTTGAAGTCCACGCGGACGAAGACCCGCTTGCCCGCGGCGTCGAGGTCACGGACTGTGAGCTTGTCCATCTTCGATTCCTCCGGGAGCCCGGGGGCTCCGGGTCAGGCCAGCCGGTCGGCGACGAACTTCACGAGGTCCGCGACGCGGCAGCTGTAGCCCCACTCGTTGTCGTACCAGGCGATGACCTTGATGAAGTTGCCACCCAGGACCATGTTCGACGGCAGGTCGATGATCGAGGACCGGCTGTCGCCGCGGAAGTCGCTGGAGACCAGCGGGTCGTCGCAGGCGCCGAGGATCCCGGCGAGGGGTCCGGCGGCGGCGTCACGGAAGGCCTGGTTCAGCTCCTCGAGCGTGACGTCCTTCTCGAGCTCGGCGGTGAAGTCCACCACGGAGACGGTCGGCGTGGGGACGCGGAGGCTGAAGCCGTCGAACTTGCCCTTGAGGTCCGGGATCACGAGGGCCAGGGCCTTCGCGGCGCCGGTGGTCGTCGGGATGATGTTCAGGCCGGCAGCGCGGGCGCGGCGGGGATCCTTGTGGGCGACGTCCAGGATGCGCTGGTCGTTGGTGTAGCTGTGGATGGTGTTCATCAGGCCGCGCTTGATGATCCAGTTGTCATGGACGACCTTGGCGGCGGGCGCCAGGCAGTTCGTGGTGCAGGACGCGTTGCTGATGATGCTGTGCTTGGCCGGGTCGTACATCCCCTCGTTCACGCCGAGGACGATCGTGATGTCCTCCTTCTTGGCGGGAGCGGAGATGATGACCTTCTTGGCGCCGGCCGTGATGTGCGCGGCGGCCTTCTCGGCGTCCGTGAACAGGCCGGTCGACTCGAGGACGATGTCGACGCCCAGGTCGCCCCACGGCAGCGTCGCCGGGTCCTTGATCTGCAGGACCTTGACGGCCTTGCCGTCGATGACGATCGAGTCGTCGGTGTGGCTGACCTCGCCCGGGTAGGCGCCGTAGGTCGAGTCGTGCTTGAACAGGAGCGCGTTCATCTTGACGTCGACGAGGTCGTTGACGGCGACCACCTCGATGTCGGGCGCGCGCTCGATGAGCGCCTTGAGGGACTGGCGGCCGATGCGGCCGAAGCCGTTGATGCCGACGCGAACGGTCATGCGAGGACCTCCTTGAACGACGGGCGCCTGCCGCCATGCACACGCGACAGCGCGCTCGACGGAAAGCGATGAAGGACGGCGAAATGAACCTCTGACCACCCTGCGGCACGTGCCGGTCCGGATGACGTCGGGAACGCGGCTGCGATCGCGGGCGAGGCGACGGCAGCGGCGACCCCGAAGCCGGGCTCAGGGCCACGGCGAGCGCGTCCAGCGGACGGCCGGCGGCGAAGGGGTCTCTCACCCGATCGATCGGAATCCGTGCCTGGGTCGCGGACGGTTGGAGTGAGAGCGGACAGGTCGTGACCTCGAGAGATTTGGTTAGGAGCGTTCCCCCGAGATGGTACCAAAGGCCCCTGCACACTCTCCCGACGCGCGGCCCGGATGCGGGGGGCCGATCGCACCCCGGCTGGGCACCATTGAGCCCCCACCGGACGGGCCGGTGGGGGCTCAATCTCACGGTGTGGTACCGGAGAGGTCAGCCGCCGATCCGGAAGACCTTGCCGCCGCACTTCGGGCAGGTGCCCTGAAGCGCCGGCTTGCCGTTCTTCATCGTGATCTGCTGCGGGTTCTGGACCTCAACCTTGGTCTTGTCCTTGACGCAGTAGGCCTCTGCCATGGGGTCTGATCCTCCTCACGCAATCCGCGTCACGAGAGCACGCCTCTCGAGTCCACGTGGTCGCTATGGCCTGGCGCTCATGCGGGAGCCCAGAGCGACGGGCGCCAGCGCGCCGCCCCGGCCGATGACTTCTGGCGGTCGAGCTCCGCGAGGATCACGAGGCTCTCGAGCCCCGTCTCCACCGCGGCGGCTTCCGCCTGGTCCTTGGCGTCGCCCTCGACGAACTCACCGGTCACGCGGTTGGCGTAGACGGCGCACACGACGCCGGCACGACCTCCACCCAGGCCAGCAAGGACGAGGACGGCCGACGCCTCCATCTCGAAGTTGAGGATGCCCTGGCGGGCCATCTCCTCCGCGAGGTCAGGGTAACGGATGGGGAGCTGCGGGATCGGGCGACCCTGCGCGCCGAAGAACCCGGGCGCCGTGGCGGTGATCCCGACGTGATGCCGGTACCCCCCGCGCTCGGCGGCTTCCACCAGCGCGAGCACGGCCTCGTAGTGCGCGACGGCCGGATAGCCCTCGTGGACGAACCAGCTGGTCGTCGTCTCGAGGCGGACCGAGCCCGTGGAGATCACGAGATCGCCGAGGGCCATGCCGGGCTGGAGCGCCCCGCAGGAGCCGATCCTGATGAACGTCGGCCGCTCCACGAGGGCGAGTATCTCCGCGATCACGATCTCGACGTTGTCGGCGCCGATGCCCGTGGACACGCACGAGACACGAAGGCCCTTGTAGGTGCCGGTCACGCTGGCGAACTCGCGGTGGCGGTGGCGCATCTCGACCTCGTCGAAGTGCGCGGCAACGCGATCGACCCGATCCTGGTCTCCGGGGAGGAGGATGTAGTCGGCGAGCTCGCCCGGGCCCAACCCGATGTGGTACTGCCGCTCGCCGGCCTGGATCGCGACGCGGGGGTCCGCGTTCGGCAAGAGCTCGCTCCCTCGATGCCGCACGCTCGTCCGGCGTGGGCTGTCCGCGAGGATAGGGGCCCGATTCCACGAGCGTCAAGCCATTCCTCGCACGCACCGGCCACGGACGACGACGGGCGGTCATGCCGGGAGGTCCAGCGGAGGGGCCGCGGATGGCATGCCGGGACCCGTGATGGCATCGAGCCGGGCGACGATCCGGGCTCGCTGGAGGCGTCGGGTGTGCCGCCTTCGGGCCAGCAGCACGGCTGCTCCCAGGACCGCAAGGAGCGCCAGCGTGCCGACGGCGGCCGCCAGCGGGCCCGGCCCGGCGCTTCCTCCGGTCGCGCCGAGTGAGGCGGCGGCCGTCATGCCCGTCACGGCGACGGCGAGGTTGCCCGGCCCGGCGCCGATGGAGCTCGCGGCGGGGTCGCCCGTCCCGGTGGCTCCGAGATCACCCAGGAGGACCACGTCGCCGCGGTCCGCGACGACGATCGCCACGTCCTCGCCGGCCGCCACGACCCCGGTGGCGTTGAGAGCGTCGCCGGGCCGGAGCATCGGCAGGAGGTCCGCAGCCGAGCCCGCCAGGACGACCCGTGCGGTCGCGGTCCCGTCATCGAGGCGGATGCTGCCGTCCTCGACCGCGGTCACCAGGCCACCCACGCGCACCTCGCGATCGGCGAGATCGGCCAGGTCGGCCAGGTCGGCATCGATGGGTCCGCCCGAGGGGGATGCAACGGGGCCCGCGGGTGAGCCGCCCGTTGAGCCGCCGGCCGTGCTGCCCGATGGACCCGGCGACCCCGAAGCTCCGGGCGATGCCGCGGACCCGGCGGAGGGGCCGAGCACCAGGTCGGCCGTTCTCCGGGGCAGGATCGAGAACCGGCGGTCCGTCGCGGTGGGGTACGGCCGCTTCACGATGCCGGTGACCGTTGCCGTCCGACCTGCCGCCACGGTGGTGGCCTCGATCCCGCTCCCCGCGAGCCCGATGACCGGGATCCGGACCGACCCGACCCGCAGCTCCGCCTGCCAGCGGTCCCCGGAACGGTGCACCTCCTCGATCGTGCCCCGCAGGCGGACGAGGCGCCATTCCGTCGCCGGCCCGGGCGCGACCGAGAGCGAGTGCGCCGTCGGCGTCCGGGACCCGAGCGCCACGACCGCCTCGGCGCGCAGACGGGGCGCACCCCACGCCCTGCCGACCGTCCCGGTCACCCGGACGAGGCGGCCGGTCCGGAGGGCCGCGTCGGGCGCGGCGAGGTACAGCTCGATCGCCCCCGTGGCGTCCTCGATGACGAGGCGGCGGCCGGTCGCATCGAGCAGCGTCGGATCGATGGTGACGACACCCTGCACCATCACCTCCCGGCCTTCACGAACGCGGGCGGCCGCGATCGTCAGGAAGGGCGGCGCGGCGGGTGTCGGATGTGCGCTGGGGCTCGGGCGCGGAGTGGGTGTCGGACGTGCGCTGGGGATGGGGCTCGCGGACGGAGCACCCGAGGGCGAAGGAGAAGGAACGGGCACGGCCACCACGTCAGCCCGGTCGCGCAGCCAGAGGCGGTAACCGTCGAAGGCGCCCTTGCGGGTCGCTCGCTGGCCGACGAGGCCCGTCAGGGTCATGGCTGCGCCCTTCTGGAAGGCAGAGCGATCCAGGCCGGCGGATTGGTCCGCCATGACCCGCAGCGTGGCGCCGTCGGAACCCGTGAGGGTGAAGGAGATGTCGCCGCTGGTCGCCCTGGAGGCCGAGGTCGTAACGACGCCGGAGACGGTGACGAGGAGACCCTCCGTCGCCTCGCCGGCGGCGCCGGCGTCGATGGGAGCTGCCGCGGGGGGCGTTCCGGGGCCGAGGACCACGAGCCCACCCGTGGCGAGCCGTACCTCGGTCTGGCCGTAGGGGTCCGAGACCGTCCCGCGGATCTCGACGAGCGTGCCTCGCAACGGGGCTACCTGGCCGTCGGCGAGATGGACGACGATGCCGCCGGTGTTGTCGCCGATGGCGAGGAGCGCCGGCGTCCCGAGGCGACCGGCTTCCGCGACCACCACGCCGCGCACGAGAACCTGGCGACCGGGCGCCACGGCACGGGCCGCGGCGACGGTCATGGCCGGCTGGCTGGGGGACGGCGAGACCGTGGGCGAGGGGACGGGCGTCGGGGTGGGCAGGGGATCCGGAGACGGCGAGACGGAAGGGCCCGGGGTCGGCGAGACGGACGGGCCAGGCGTTGGCGATGTCTGGGGCGTCTGCGTCGGCACGACCGTGGGGGACGGCGCGGGTGACGCGCTCGACGGCACGGTGGGTGCCGGCGTCTGCGAGGGGCTGGGCGCGACCGTCGGTGGTGCCGTGGGCGCGGGGAGGACGGTCAGATCACCGGCCAGCGTGGCATGGAGCCGGTAGCCCGCCGCGCCCGTGCCGGTGCTGTCGCGCTGCCCGAGCGGCCCGACGGCGGCAAGGCGATCTCCCGTGCCGGGATCGGCCCCAGCGAGCGCGTCCGGACCCGCGATCACGCGGATCGGCCCGGACCCGTCGTCGAGGACAATCCCGAGCCCGTCGGCCATCGCGGTCGGCGCCTCGACCACCGTCCCGGCGAGAGCGATGCGCCGGCCCTCCAGGGGCTCCGTGGCCCCGCCGGTGGTAGTCGCGACGGGCTCGGGGAGCCCGTCGTTGCCCAGCACCGTCACGGCGGAAGCGGCCACGCGCATGACCCGGAGCGCATACCGCTCGTCGAGAGTCCCGCTCAGCCGCACGATCGTGCCGGCTGGGATTGGCAAAGCGAGCTGCGCGTCGAGGTAGACGGCGATGCCTGCCGTCCCGTCCTGGACGAACCCGGTGCGCCCGCCCTCGAGCACCCCGAGACCGGTCGTGAGGACGCCTTCGGCGACCACGAGAGTGCCGTCGGGCATCGACCGTGCGACGTCGATCGGCAGCATCGGGACCTGCGTCGGGGCGGGTGACGCCGTCGGGGCCGGTGATGGTTTGAACGTTGCGATCGGGGTGGGCGTCGGCGACATCGTCGGAACCGGGGTCGGGACCGGGGTGGGCGTCGGCGACATCGTCGGAACCGGGGTCGGGACCGGGGTGGGCGTCGGCGACATCGTCGGAACCGGGGTCGGGACCGGGGTGGGCGTCGGCGACATCGTCGGAACCGGGGTGGCAGCCAGACCCTCGGGGACGGGTGCCGCATTCACGGCGAAGTCGGCCGCGTTGTCGTTCGTGTCGACCACGTTGCCACCGTTCCCGCCCGGCCTCCGCTCGATCGACCGCGCGGCGGGCGGCGCCGGCGCTGCACTTCCTTCGACGAACGCGTTGACGGCGTCTCCCCACCCGACGGCATCGATCGGTGCGCCCCCGACCGTCCGCAGCACGATCGACCCACCCGTTGCGGCAAGGCCGCCCGACCAGGTCCCGTCCGCCGAGCTCGCGAAGGCGCCCAGCGCGTTCGCCAGCAGCACGTGGCGGCCGGGCTCCACGGGGAGCGATCCGGTCCATGCGGCCTTGCGGGTCACCGTCGTGCCGGAGCTCGTGACATACACCACCTCGAGGCCGACGAGGTCGGCCGTCGCCGCGGACGCGTTGTACAGCTCGACCCACTCGTCCGACGCCGAGGCACCGCCGGTCACCACCTCCGCGATGACCAGGCCCGTCGACGTCGGCCAGCTCACCGCGGCGGCGCGCCCGGGCTCGAACCCGGGGCCCGCGGTGGACGGGCCGCGGGCGCTCAAGCCGAGGACAAGCAGCAGGACGAGCGCGGCAGACGCCGCGAACCGGACACGCGCCATCGAGGACCTCCGCGGCGGGCGTGATCGGCAGGCAGGGCAGCGAGTGGCAGGTTAGTGGCCACCACTTATCCGCCGCTCAACCCGCCGAGCGAGGACCCGGTACGATGCATCGGCCCGCGTCTGCCCACATCGCCCGCGGTTTCGCTCGACAGGAGGAGTTCGTGGCTCGCGCCAAGCGCACCAATCGCACCGAGGCCCGTCGCCGCTACCGCGCCGAACAGGTCGCGCCCGATGGTGAATCCACGACCGACGTCGTCGTCGAGACCGCCCCGGCCAGGAGTCGCGGCACGTCGTCCGCGGCACCGGCGACATCGAAGGGGCCGGCAAAAGCGCCGCGGCCGGGCATCATGGCCTCGTTCAGGGCCGCCTATCGTCCGGTCGACCTGCGCGGCGACCTGGCCGCGGCGCCGCGGGTCCTGACGCACTGGGGCTTCCTGGTGGCGTGCGCCATCGCGATCGCCGCCTCCGCCATCTTCGTCATCTCGACCAACGACTTCGCCTCGGCGATCGACTACACCCTGTCGAACCCGATGGAGGGCAAGACCATCGGGACGACGTCGAACATCTCGTACCTCATCATCTCGATGTTCGTCACGCCGCCGCCGGCCGCTGGCGCGTTCCTGATCGGCTTCACGGCCAAGCGCGCGAGCTGGCTGGGTGGCCTGGTGTTCGGGATCGTGGCGGCCGCCTGCTACGCGGTCGTCCTCTCGAGCCCCGCGGGGAAGCTGCTGACCTCCGGCCAGCCCGCGAACGCGTACGTCATCCAGGCCGCCGCGCTCGCCCCGATTGGCGCTGCCCTGTTCGCCTCCGCGGCTGCGTGGTACCGCCGGTTCCTCGACATGGCCAACCCGAATCGCAACCAGCCGCGCGGCAAGCAGGGCGCCAAGCAGGGCAGCAGCTCCACGAAGAAGACCGCGAGCTCGTCTGCGCGCCGCTGACCGACCTTCCGGTGATCGCCGCTGATCGTCGCGGCTGACCGCCACCACTGACTGCCCGCCGCGCCGCACGGGAGCCGCGTCGCGGGCTGTGACCGTTCGCACCAATCCGGCGCGCCCTCCGTCGCGAACGTTGGATGGAACGCGTCTCGCCCCGGTGTCGGCGACCTCGCAACGGAGCTCGGGCCTGACCGGGGTCGCCGCCGGCGGGGCGAGGCGCGCCTCCTCCTCCGCGGGCGCCTGTTCCTCCCTCCGCCGGCGCCCGGACCTCCCCCGCGCGTGCTGCGTCCGTCCCCCCGGTCGCAGCACGCGCCCACCCCTACCCGAGCCGCCGCATCCCCGCCATCCCCAGGTGACGGACCCCTGACGGTGACGCCTCCGGTCCACCCGCGCTGCCCGTCGCCTCCACCAGCGGCACCACCCCGCGTGCGATGACGTTCACCACGTTGCCCTCCCGCTGGAGGTCTCCGTCCACGAGGATCAGGGCGTGCCGCCGGACGACGGACCGCAGCCGCTGCCAGGTGTCCGGCCAGAGCGTGACGTTCACCATCCCGGTCTCGTCCTCCAGGGCGAGGAACACCGTCCCGCGCGCGGTCATCGGGTGCTGGCGCGTGACCACCAGCCCGCCGACCAGCACCGGCCCCGGCCCGTGGTCCGCCAGGGCCGCGTTCGTCACCGCGCCCAGCCGGTCGAGCGCCTCCCGGAACAGTCCCACCGCCTGCCGCCGCGCGTCCAGCCCCACCACCGCGTAGGCGTCGCCAAGGCGCTCCGGCTCCGTGATCGGCGGCAGCGGCGGTGCCTCGGTCGCCGGCAGGCGCAGGTCCATCGGCCGCCCCGCGGCCCGCTTCGAGCCGCCCGCCCCCCACACCGAACGCCCGTCCACGCGCCCCTTCGACGCCCCGGCAACCTCGCGCAGCTGCCAGAGCAGCTCCCGTCTCGGTCGCCCCAGCGAGTCCAGCGCCCCCGCCCGGATCAGCCGCTCCACGACCTCCTCCGCCAGGCCCGTCCGCTCCACCACGTCCGCCAGGCCCGCGTATGGCCCGAGGGTGAGCTCCGCGTCCAGCCGTACCTGCTGCTCTTCGCCGATCCCCTTGACCAGGTGCAACCCCAGGCGCACGCCCCAGCCGGTCATGCTCTCGGCCGCCCAGCGGTCCCTCGAGGCCGCGCCGGGGATCACGCAGGCACTGGAGCGGACCGGCCTCGGCCTCGCCTCGATCCCTGATCCCTCCGGCAGCGGCTCGCCCGCATCGCCGTCGTGGGCGCCCGCATCGCCCCCGGCCCCCCCAAGTGCCCAGCCGGGCCGGCCCACCCACTCGGTCGTCGTGCGGTACGTGCTCCGGTTGACGTCCACCGGCAGCACCGCGACCCCGTGGCGCTTCGCGTCGTTGACCAGCACCTCCACCGGGTAGAAGCCCATGGGCTGGGCGTTGACCAGCCCGACCAGGAACTGCGCCGGGTAGAACAGCTTGAGGAAGCTCGACTCGTAGGCGGTGCGGGCGAAGGCGGCGGCGTGGCTCTTGGCGAAGCCGAAGCTGGCGAAGGCGGCGCAGCGGCGGAAGAGCTCCTCGGCGTCGTCGGGGGGCATCGACTGGACGCGGACGCAGCCGTCCACGAACTCCGCGTGGAGCCGCTCCATCTCGCGGGCCGAGCGATAGGTGCCCATCGCCCGGCGGAACGCGTCCGACCCCGCCGGCGTGAACCCCGCGACGTGGATCGCGATCTTCATCACCTGCTCCTGGTAGAGGATCACGCCGAGCGTGTCGTGGAGGATCGGCTCCAGGCTGGGGTGGAGGTACGTCACGGGCTCCAGGCCCTGCTTGCGCCTGAGATAGGGGTGGACGGCGTTCCCCTGGATGGGGCCCGGGCGGATGATCGCCACCTCCACCACGAGGTCGTCCAGGCTCGCCGGCCGCGACTTCGGCAGGGTCTGCATCTGGGCCCGGCTCTCCACCTGGAACACGCCCACGGTGTCGGCAGCCTGGAGCATCTCGAACACCTCCGGGATCTCCTCGGGGATGTGGTCCAGGTCCAGGCAGACAGCGCAGTCGTGCTCGATGAGCCCGACGGTCTCGTCGATGGCCGCGAGCATCCCGAGGCCGAGCAGGTCGAGCTTGATGAGCTTCATCGTCTCGACGTCGCGCTTGTCGTACTGGACCACGACACGGCCGGGCATGGTCGCGCGCTCGATGGGGACGATGTCGATGAGGGGCGCGGCCGTGATGAGCATCCCCCCGCTGTGGATCGAGAGGTGGCGGGGGAAGCCGTCGATGCGGGCGCACAGCTCCAGCCAGCGCTCCCAGTCCGAGAGGGCCGCGACGGAGCCGCGGTGGCGGCCGGGGTCCTGCTCCGGCACCGGGGGGGCGGTCCCGGGATCGAAGCGGCGCGACTCCGGCATCAGCACGCCGCTCTCGGGGTGCAGGCGGCGGGCGACCTCGCGATCCTCGTCCCGTTCCTGCTCCAGCGCCCGGCTCGGTGGCCCCTCCCGGATCCAGCGCTCGCTCACCGGGGAATCGCCGGGGCCGCCCTCGTCCTCGCCGGGGCGCCAGGCGTCCGTACCCTTCCGGTCCTGCCACCTACCAGCGTCATTGGTGGTAGTCGAAGTCGTGACACCCGCCGGGCCCGGATCGCCGACCGCCGCAACGCCGACCACGCTCGGGCGGGCGTCGTCAGGGGCTCCCGGCGAGCCGCCCGGACTGGACGCTCTGACTTTCACCAGCGTGGCTGGTATCTGACCGGACTTCGAGCCGCTGGAGCCGCTATTACCAGCCCGACTGGTACCTGGCAGAACTCCCGGGGCACCGCCGCCCGAGCCCAGCCGCCCGCCCCGTTCGTGGTTGAGCTGCCCCATCGCGTCGGTCAGACCGCGCGAACCTGCGAGCGCCGCCGCGGGATCGAGCCTCGCCGCCGCGGGATCGAGCGCCGCCGCGCCGGTGAGAGAACCCGCGGGATCGAGCGCCGCCACGGGATCCGGCCCCTCCCCATCCCCCGGCCGCGCGAAGAACTGCGCGAACCCGCCCTCCGCCTCCAGGTCCCGCCGGACCATCACGGAGTCGTACGTCTCGAGCGCCTTCGCCACCCTGTCCACCAGCGGACGGGGGAACCCGAGCGCGTTCCCGACCTCGCGCACCGCCGACCGCGCCCGGTACGTGACGAGATTGCAGACCATCCCCGTGTGCTCGGGCCCGTACTTCCCGTACACGTACTGGATCACCTCCTCCCGCCGCTCGGACGAGAAGTCGATGTCCACGTCCGGGTACGCCGTCCGGCCCTCGTTGATGAACCGCTCGAACAGCAGCTCGTGGCGGATCGGGTCCACCCGGGTGATGCCCAGGACATACGCCACGATCGAGTCCGCGGCGCTCCCCCGCCCCTGCGCCGGGATCCCGCGCGACTTCGCGAACCGCATCAGGTCCCAGCAGATGAGGAAGAACTCCGCGAGGCCGGTCTTCTCGATCACGTCAAGCTCGTGGGCCAGCTGGCGCATCACCGCCGGCGTGAACGGGTGGTACCGGCGC
>Ga0302256_10000091_pt1 | contig 17220 bp, 19 predicted proteins | sample I_Fen_E3_4_FD_194571 | JGI IMG/M metagenome (GOLD analysis project Ga0302256, IMG submission 194571) | Peat permafrost microbial communities from Stordalen Mire near Abisko, Sweden - I_Fen_E3_4 | ecosystem: Environmental > Terrestrial > Soil > Wetlands > Permafrost | place: Sweden: Abisko...
GACCATGTGCCGATGCGGAGGTGCCGGGTCCTCGTCGCGTCGGCCATGGTCGCCCTGGCGGTGGCCGCCTGTGGTACGGCCGCGGCCCCGCCGTCGGCCGCGGCCCCGCAGCCGGCTCCGACCGGAGAGCCGTCTGCTCCTGGATCGACCTTGCCGGCGCCGGCAGCTGGCACGCCCACATCGTCCGAGGCCGGCATGCCCTCACCCTCGCCGCGAACCCCGGCTCCGGCTCCTTCCCGCGCCTCGCCCGCGCCGTCGGCCACGGGCGCGTTCACCCTCCGGTCCGGCGCCTTCGCCGCCGGCGGCGCCATCCCCGCGCGCTACACGTGCGACGGCGCCGACGTCTCGCCGGACCTGTCGTGGGACGGCGTGCCGGATGGGACGGCCGCGCTTGTGCTCATCGTGGACGATCCGGACGCCGGCGGGTTCGTGCACTGGCTGGTGCTGGACATGCCGCCCAGCCGGGCGTCGCTCGCCCGGGGAGCCGGGAAGGCCGGCGGATCGCTCCAGCAGGGCACCAACGGCTTCGGGACGGCCGCCTGGGGCGGTCCGTGTCCGCCATCCGGGGATCACCGCTACCGGTTCACGCTCTACGCGCTGGCCACGCCACTGGGCCTCCACGGCGCGCCCGGCGGCGGTCCCGTCCGCGAGGCGCTCGGACACGCGAAGGTGCTCGGTCATGCCGTCGTGAACGCGCACTACCGGCGGGGCGGCTGATACCGGCGAGGCATCCCGGAACGAGGTCGGGCGGGATGGACGCGTGCCGGGGGAGGCGGGCGCGGGAGCTCGTCAGAACGGGAGCCGGCCCTCGCGCCTGACCAGGTCCATCCACGGACGCTCGCGGCCGACGGTCGTCGCGGCCCCGTGTCCGGGGAGCACCCGCAGGCCGTCCGCCAGGCCGGACAGCCGCGCGATGGAGCCGACCATCTCCTCCGCGGAGCCACCCGGGAGATCCACCCGTCCCCAGCCGCCGGGGAACAGCGTGTCGCCGCTGAACAACAGCCCATCGTCGTCGGAGAGCAGGCAGACCGAGCCTTCCGTGTGACCCGGCGTGTGCAGGACGCGGAGGCGGATGGCGCCGAACCGGATCTCGCCACCCTCGGCCAGCTCCACCGCCGGCACCGACGGGATGATCGGGAACGGGGCGAAGAGCGGCTGCGGGTTCTCCAGGCGATGGCGGTCCGCCGGGTGCACCGCGATCGGCGCGCCGGTGTGCGCCGCCACCGCGGCGTTGTCCCCGATGTGGTCCCAGTGCCCGTGGGTGCTGACGATCAGCCTGAGGGTCCAGCCGTGGTCGTCCAGCGCGCCCGTGATCCAGGGCAGCGACGGGGTCGCGGTGTCGATGGCGATCGCCTCGCGGGTTGACGGGTCCGCGAGGATGTAGACGTTGGTGGCGATCGGCCCGATGACCGCGTGGAGGTGCTCCATGCCCCCAGTCTTGCACGTCGGGCAGGTGACGGAGCGAACGCGGGACGTCCGGCCCTGTTCCGGCAGGGGCTCCCGGATCAGACTCGGTGGGAGAGGTGACGGAGATGACGACCCCGGTCCATACGAAGACGAGGATCACCCCCTGGGACGATCCGGAGTTCGTGCGCGCCTTCGAGCAGGCCCGCGCGACCGTGACCGGGAGGGGCATCACCGACATCCCTCTCGCGGCAGCCGAGGTGGAGCGCCGGCTCCGCGACGCCGGCTACCCGGAGGCGCGGGTCGAGGTCGACCGGACCGTGGCCGAGGCCCTCGAGCAGGTCACGCACTGGGTGGTGACGCGCGACGGGTAGGCGCTGCGCCAATCCGGCCCCGCGGGAACCGGTGGTCCGAAGGCTGGCGGGTCGGGCGCGGCGTCACCCGCCCTGTGCGGCCGCGGTGAGGAGCAGCACGACCAGTCCCAGCACGCTCATGGCCGCGGAGGCCGCGACGATGGGGCGCAGGTCACGGACATCCGTCGAAGGCACGACCGCCGGCGTCCACCACGTGCCGGCCATGCGAGGGACCAGCACACGGTCCACCACGACGCCGAGGACCACCATGGCGATGACGAGGATGTGCTTCACGATGATGAGCGTGGCCCAGTTCGGGTTGGGCCCCGTGTGCGCCGCCGTCAGCACCACGCCGCTCACCACGAACAACGCGATCGACCCCAGGATCCACGGCAGGGCACGCCGCTCCACCGCCTCAATGGCGCGACCGGGCTCCGGGGAGCCGCCCGAGGACAGCCACGGCAGGACGACCAGGGACAAGGTCGCGTAGTAGCCGAGCAGGATCACGATCGCGATCGTGTGCAGCCAGGTTGCCCCCGCGGCGAGTGTGTTCGCGAAGAAGTGCGCGTCGTTCATGTGGTGTGCCTCTGTCTCGACGGGCCTGCGGGCGGCCGCCAGGTGACGATGCCGATCGAGCCGGCGGGCCGGTCCGCGAGCGTCCAGGCGCCGTCTCGGAAGGCGATCCTGTCGGGCATGACGGCGCGGAAGTGCAGGTCCTTGGCCCCGCCCTCGGTGATGAACAGCTGCCGCCGGAGAAACGCGGTGAGCGCGTCCACCGAGTCGAAGGAGCGCTGCGAGCGCTCCACGCGAATGACCTCCGTCTCGCAGCCGCGGGCCTGGAGCAGCCCCACGAGGTCCGGCAGCGCGGGCAGCGCCACGCGGTCCTCGCCGTGGACGAGCGGCCAGAACGGGTCCGCCACGGATGCCGGGCTGCGATCGGTGAGGATGGCCACGCACCGGTCTCGTGTCGCGGCCTCCATCGCCGCCAGGAAGGGACCGATCTCCTCGATGTCGTACCCGACGTGGGCGATCAGCGAGACGTCCGCCGCCGGAAGCGGCTCCAGCAGCGCGAGCGACTCCGGCCAGGAGCCGGCGACGACGCGCACGTTCATGAGGCCGTGCTCGTCGATCCCGGCCCGCAGGGCACGGCGCATGCCGGGAGACGGCTCGACCGCGATCACCTCGCGCACGCGCAACGCCAGTGGCAGCGCATACCGGCCGGCCCCCGCGCCGATGTCGAGCCAGGTCTCGTCCGGGACCGCCATCGACCGCAGCATCTCGAGCGCGGGCTCGTCGGTGCGCAGCGGGTCCGCGACGAACAAGCCCGAGATCGGGGCGTAGTGGTCGCCGGTGGTGGACTCGCGCAGGCGCTCCGCCTGCTCGCGATTGGCGCGGACGCGCTCCGCCCACTCGGCCTCGAGGCGCGCCGGGTTGCCGGGCAGGGCGTCAGTGGACACGCGCAAGGTCCTCCGGGCGATCGATGTCGGGGTTGTCGCCGGGCACTGCCACCTCGGCGACCAGGTCCGGCCGCTGGACGAGCAGCGGCCCGAGGCCGCGGTCCCCCGAGAGGCCGGCGGCGAGTGCCCACGCGGCCCGGCGCACGAGCACCGGGTTGGGAGCGTCGTCGTCCGCATAGCGGGGGCGAACGATCGGCCTGGGCGCCGTCTCGGCTGCCGCCAGGACCGCGGCGATGACCGCCGGCCGCACGGCGGGCTGGTCGCCCAGCAGCACCAGGACCGCGTCGACCGTGCGGTCCGCTGCCGCGGCGTCGAGGCCGATGCGCAGCGAGCTCGACAGGCCGTCCAGCGGCCGCGGGTTGACCTCGATCCGCTCGGTCCGCCACGCCACGGCCTCCCTGATCGTGGCCGCCTCGTCGCCCAGAACCACGACGACGTCCGCCAGCCCGGCCTCGGCCACGGCGTCCAGGACGTGCTGGAGGAGCGGCCGCCCGGCAAGCATCGCGATCATCTTCGTCGAGCCGAAGCGACGGCCGGCGCCTGCGGCCAGGACCACGGCGAGCACCTTCATTTTCGCTCGGACTCGCGCTCGCGCGCCAGGTCCCGCAGCGATCGGCCGGTCCCGCCGCGCCGCTCCCCGACGATCTCCGCAAGGATCGCGAGAGCCATCTCCGCTGGCAGGCGCCCGCCCAGGTCCAGGCCGATCGGGCCGCGGAGCCGGTCCACATCGGAGGCTGGCACACCCGCCTCGAGGAGGCGTGCCCGCCGCTCCGCCTGCGTCGTGCGCGAGCCGATGGCCCCCACGTACCGGCAGCCACGGGCGAGCGCGGCGATGATCGCGGGCTCGTCGAACTTCTGGTCGTGGGTGAGGACGGCCACGGCGTCGGCCGGCCCCAACCCGATCTCGTCCGCCACCTCGTCCGCCCACCCGACGATGAGCCGGTCTACGCCCGGGAACCGCGCCCCGGTCGCGAAGGCAGAGCGCCCGTCGATGACCACGGTCCCGTAGCCCAGCTCCTTCGCCAGCCGCACGAGCGTCCGGGCCACCTCCACGGCGCCTACCACGACCAGCCTCGGCCGCACCGGGTAGGCCTCCAGGAAGAGCTGGCGCCCGCCGATCGCGATCGTCCGCGAGATCCCCTTCGCCAGCGCCTCGCGGCCTGCCTCCACCAGCAGCGCGTCCCCGGCCGCATCGCCCAGCGACCCGTCGAGGCGCCCGTCCTCGTGGAGGACCAGGGGCGCCAGGGGTGCGCTCCCCTGCCCCGGCGCGTGCGCCGCGATCGAAGGCGGGGGCGCATCGGCGGGCAGCAGCGTGACGATGACACGCCCGTCGCCTCGTCCCTCCCGGGTCTCGCGGGCGGCGGCCTCCGCCTCGGCCGGGATGGCGGGAGACACCAGGACGTCGATGGTCCCGCCACAGGCGAGGCCCACGCCCCAGGCCTGCTCGTCGGTGATGCCGTAGCGGATCACGCGCTCACGTCCGGACCTCCGGGCGGCCATGATCTGCTCGGCCGCGGCTCCCTCCACGCAGCCACCCGAGATGGAGCCCGCGATCCGGCCGTCGTCCGCGGCGAGGAACACGGCTCCCTCCGGGCGCGGCGCGCTGCCGAAGGTCCGGATGACGACGGCCCGGCCGACGCCCAGGCCGGCGGCATCCGCGCCGGCACGCCAGGCGTCGAGGGTGTCCAGCAGCTCCTGCATCGAGGCCTCCTCCGGTCCGGGCGTCAGGCGAGCGGCCGCGCGCGGTCGGCGGCCAGCGGCGCCGGCTCGAGCGGACGGGGCGGAGTGGCGTCGGGGGCGGTGATCCCCATGGACGGGCGCACGGTCGCGGCATGCGTGACGGCCGTCCCCCGGCGCGCGGTCCCCTGCGACGCGCCGGCCAGCACCTCGCCCAGGCGCTCCAGCGAGGCGAGGGTCCCCGCGGGCAGGAAGTCGTCGATGAACGGATAGGCGGCCTTCATCCCCGCTGCCAGGGGCTGGTACCCGGGCGCGGAGGCGAGCGGGTTCAGCCAGACCAGGCGGTGGCAGTTGCGGCGCAGGCGTGCCGTCTCGGCGGCGACCAGCGCCGGGTCCCCCCGGTCCCACCCATCCGAGACCACGATGACGATCCCCGAGGTTCGCAGGGTCCGGCGCGCCCACTGGTGGTTGAACTGCCGGAACGACTCCCCGATGCGGGTGCCCCCTGCCCAGTCGGTCACGCTGTCCGCGACCCTGGCCAGGGCGCGGTCCCGGTCGCGGTCCTTCATCAGGCGCGTGACGCGGGTCAGCCGCGTCCCGAACACGAACGACTCCGTCCGGACCTCGTTGGTGCGGGCGAGCGCCTGGACGAACCGCAGCAGGAGGCGTGAATGACGCTCCATGGAGCCCGAGATGTCGCACAGCACGACCAGCTGGCGGGGCTCCCTGATCTGCCGCTTCCACACCCACTCGGTCAGCTCGCCGGTCGCCAGGTTGCGGCGGAACATCGCGCGTGCCGCGAGCCGGCGGCCGTGCGGGTGCAGCTCGTGGCGGCGCGTCCGCCGGCGCTCCAGCCTCGGCCGCAGCAGGTCGACGAACCGCTCCGCGTCGCGCAGCTCCGCGGCCGACATCCGGTCGAAGTCCCGGTGGCGGAGCACCTCGCCGCGAGAGTAGGCGTCGGGCGAGATGGTCTCCCCGTCGAGGTCGGCGCCGTCCTCCGCCTCCTCGATGACCTGCACGCCGAGCCTCGCCAGCTCGGCCATCGTGGCGGAACCGCCGTCGGCGGCCTCTTCGGAGGGTCCTGGCTCGCCCGCCTCCCGGTCTGCATCGTCTGACACCGGGGCGTCCGGATGTCCCGTGGGCAGCGAACGGCCGCGCCGGCGCCAGAAGCGGTCGAAGACCCGGTCGTAGGTCTCGCGGTCGTCGCGCCGCCGCACGAAGACCGCCGCGCCGGCGTCGCGGACGATGTCCCGCCGGCCGACGTCCACCAGGCCCAGCGACCGCGCGAAGTCGATCGCCGCCCCGAGGTCCACCTGGAGTCCCGCCGCGCGGAGCGCCCGTCCGAACCCGACCGCCTCCGCGAGGAGCCGGCGCCCGTCGACGGCCTCGCCGGTTGGCGCCATCAGGATCGGGGGTCCCAGATCGGTCATCCCCGTCAGGCCCCGGCGCTGGTCTCTTCGAGGTACCGGCGCGCCGTGGCGCCGCGCACCTGGCGGATGTCCTCCTCGTACTTGAGGACCACGCCCAGGGTCTCGTCCACGACGTCTCCGGACAGCTCCGTGGCGCCGAGCGACAGGAGCGCGGCGGCCCAGTCCAGCGTCTCGGCCACCCCCGGGACCTTGGTCAGGTCGGCGGAGCGGAGCCGGTGGACGAAGCCGACGACATCGCGGGCGAGCGTCGCGGGAGCGTCCGGCACCCGCGTCGCCACGATCTCGAACTCCTTCGCGGCGGTCGGGTAGTCGATCCAGTGGTAGAGGCACCGGCGCTTCAGCGCGTCGTGGACCTCGCGCGTCCGGTTGGAGGTCAGGACGACGCGCGGGGCCCTGGCGGCGCGGATCGTGCCGATCTCGGGGACCGTGACCTGGAAGTCGGACAGGATCTCCAGGAGGTAGGCCTCGAACTCCTCGTCCGCCCGGTCGATCTCGTCGATCAGCAGGACCGGCGCCTCACCGTCCGACGCCTCGAGGGCCTGCAGGAGGGGACGCTTGAGGAGGAACTCCGGCCCGAAGATGTCGTGGGCGGACGCCTTGTCGATCTCGCCGCGCGCCTCGAGCAGGCGGATCTCGAGCATCTGGCGCGGGTAGTTCCACTCGTAGACCGCGGTGTTGACGTCCAGGCCCTCGTAGCACTGGAGGCGGATGAGCCTGGTGCCGAGGCTCGCCGCCAGCACCTTTGCCAGCTCCGTCTTGCCGACGCCGGCTTCCCCCTCCAGCAGCAGGGGACGCCCGAGCTCCAGCGCGAGGAAGACGGTCGTCGCCAGCGAGCGCTCGGCGATGTAGCCGCGGCTCCGGAATTCGCCCACGATGCCATCGATGGAGCGGGTCGCCTCGGGGCGGTCCTCGCGGGACTGCGTCCGGTCGGCGGACGCGGCGGCGGCGGGTGAGAGCGGCTGGTCTGATCCCATGGGTGGCGATCCTACACCGGACCGCTCGGCGGGCGGCGACCGCGGCAGGCGCATCGCGATTGGCCCGACGCTGCCGGTGCGACCCATCCAAGGACCCGTGCGCCGCGAATAGCCGGCGATGGACACGCTCGTCGGTACCCTCGTCGCCTTCCCGCCCCGTGCCGCCCTCCTCGGGCATTCTGCTGGTGCTCGTGGCCTTCCCCTTCTGTATGATCGGGGCACCCGGTTGCCAGACCCGGGCGTCGCAGCCCAGCGCCGCCTGCCCGCGTCGGCCGCCCCGGTGCATTCGGAGGATCGTGTGCGGGAGCCCGAGGACGTCCGGGCGCAGCGACGTGCGGAGGACGCCGCGCTGCTCGCCCGGATCGTCGCCAAGGATGAGCGTGCCGTCGAGGCGCTGTATGCGCGCTACTCGGGTCCGCTCTACTCCCTCGCCTACCAGGTCACGGGCGCGGAGCGCTTCGCCCAGGACGTGGTCCAGGAGGTCTTCGTGGCGCTCTGGCGCGACGCGACCCGGTTCGACCCGGAGCGCGGCGCCCTCGCCCCGTGGCTCTTCTCGCTGGCACGACACAAGGCCATCGACCTCGTCCGGCGAGAGGCGAACATCCGCAAGCGAACCGCGGACGTCGACCTGGAGTTCCACGAGGCCGATGACGACGTGGACCACGAGGCCTGGGTGCGGTTTCGCAAGGAGCGCGTGCGCGACGCGATCGAGGAGCTGACGCCGGTCCAGCGCGAGGCGCTGGAGCTCGCCTTCTTCGAGGGCCTCACCCACGTGGAGGTCGCGGATCGGCTGGGTATCCCCCTGGGGACCGCCAAGACCCGGATCCGGAGCGCACTGCTCCGCCTCCGCGACGTCCTGGGCGACTCCGTCTCCGAGCTGCCCGGGGGTACGGACGCGGCCCGGGGCGCCGGCGCATGATCGAGCCGTCTGCCGAGCACCTCCTCGCCGCCGGTGCCGCCCTGGAGGACCTCGAGCCCGCAGAGGCCGAGGCCTGGGGCGTCCATCGCGCGGGCTGCGCCGAGTGCCGGAACCTCGAGGGTGACCTCGCCTCGGTGCTCGTCGATCTCGCGCTGGCCGTCCCGGAGCGGATCCCTCCCCCCGACCTCCTCGATGCCGTCCGGCGCGCGATCGGGGCCGGAGCCGCCGGAGCCGGCGCTCCCGTCCTGCCGTCCATGCCCGCCGCTGCCGGCACCGCCGCGGCCGGCACGGCAGCGCCTGTCTCGCTGGACGACGCCCGTGCCCGCCGCGAGGCCCGCCGCGGAGCCCGGGGCCCGAAACTCGCGATCCTCGGCATGGCGGCCGCCCTGGCCATCGCCGCAGTCGGTCTCGGTGCACGGTCGATCGCGCTCCAAGGTGACCTGGACAGGATCGGCACGCTGGTCGCCGGCCTCCAGGCGAGGCTGTCGGGCAGCGACACGGTCATCACAGCGGCCATGGACCCGGGGCACGTCGCCGTGGCCCTGCATGCGGAGCCCTTGGCCCCGGCGGCGGCGGCAACGGTCATGTTCGTGCCGGGGACCAGCCGGGCGTATCTCGTCGCCGAAGGGCTTCCTGCCACGCCGTCCGGGCAGGGCTACCAGCTCTGGTACGCCGATGCCGCGGGCGTCCACCCGCTCCAGACCGTGAGCTTCGACGGGAACGGCGCGTTCGTCGCGCCGCTGGGCGTGGACCTGTCCACCGCGGCCGCGGTCATGGTCACCCTGGAGAATGCCGGCGGCGCGACCGGGGACCCGGGACCGCAGGTGGTCTTCGGCCAGCTGTAGGGGTCAGCCCCAGGCCGCGACACCCAGCGTCCAGAGCACCAGGAACAGGGCCGCCAGCACCAGGAGCCCCGCGATACGAATGGCGCGCGTCCCCGTCGCCCCGAAGGCGGGCTCGACCGTCCCCGGCACGGCGCCCGGCCGCAGCCACAGGGACCGCATCGTGGGGACCCTCGTGGGCGGGAACAGGATCCCGATCCAGACGCCCGTGACGAGGCCGCCGATGTGCGCCCAGTTGTCGATGGTGTCGCCGAACACGAAGCCGATCAGCAGGTTGATCGCGATCAGGCCCCCCATCTGGCCCAGGAACGCGCGCGACTGGCGGTCCAGGATCGGGCGGTGGACGAACTCGGCCGCGAACAGGAGGCCGAACAGGCCGAAGATCGCCCCGGAGGCTCCGACGCCGTACCGCCCCGGGCCGAAGGCGAACGTGCCGAGAGAGCCCCCGACCGCGAACAGCAGGTAGAACAGCAGGAACGTCCAGCGCCCGTAGAGGCGCTCGACGAAGGGCCCCGCGATCCACAGGGCGTACAGGTTGAACAGCAGGTGCAGGGGCATCTCCTGCAGCGGCGCATGGACCAGCGTGACCGTCCACAGGCGCCAGAGCTCACCGGCCGCGAGGGCGACCTTGTCCATCATCAGGAGCTCGCCGAGCTGCTTGCCCTCGACCCCGCCGAGGTCCACGATGAGCGACACGATCGCGGTCACGGCGATGACGATGACGGCGAAGGAGAAGCCGGCGTCGCCGCGGGCCTTGGCGAAGTACCGGCCGGCCGCCCCCTTGTCGCCCAGCTCCTTGGACAGCCATCCGAGGCGGGACGCGATCTCGGCCTTGTCGGCGTCCGGAGCGCGGCGGTCGGCCTCCCGATAGGCGGTGATGGCGCCCTTCAGGTCGCCCGACCGGACGCGCGCCGCGGCGACGTTCCGCCACGCCGCGTAGGTCGAGGGGGTCTCGCCGAGGCGGGTGACCTCCTCCCAGTAGGCCACGGCCTGGGATTCGTCGTCCAGGCGCAGGAGCGCCTCACCCAGGCCGAGCATCGCGGCCGCCGTCACCGCCGGGTCGTTGAACCCGACGACGCGCTGGTAGAGGCGGGCCGCGTCGAGGTAGTCGGCGCTACCCATCAGCTCGGCCGCGCGGTCGAGCGTCGCGAGCGCGACGTCCCGGGGCAGCGGGCCGTCGTGCGCGAGCACCGCGTGGATGTCGATGGGGGGCCGGTCGGTCACGGCGGGGACTGTACAGGAGGCGACGCCGCCGGGCCGCGGCCGGAGGTCCTGCCCCCCACGAGTAGACTCCGCGGCATGTGTGGACGGTTCACCCAGCAGCGCCCGACCTCCGAGATCGCGAGCATCTTCGGAGCCGACGACCTGGCGGACGACCCCGGCGAGCGCTACAACGTCGCGCCCACGGACGAGGCCGCGGTCGTCGTCCAGCGCGACGACCGCCGTGCCGTCGTGCGCTACCGCTGGGGGCTCGTCCCGTCGTGGGCCACGGACCCGAGGGCCGGCTCCAGGGCCTTCAACGCCCGGGCGGAGTCCCTCGCCACGAGCCCTCTCTTCCGCAACCCGTTCCGGCGGCGACGGTGCCTGGTGCCGGTGGACGGCTTCTACGAATGGCGCCGCGACGGCGGGACCCGCCAGCCCGTCTGGATCCACGATCCATCCGGGGGGCCGCTGGCGCTGGCCGGGCTGTGGACCGGGCGCCAGGATCCCGAGACCGGCGAGTGGCATCGCACGTTCACGATCGTCACCACGCGCCCCAACGACTTCATGGCCGCCATCCACGACCGGATGCCGGTGGTCATCGCGGCCGACGCCTGGGCGCGGTGGCTGGACCCGGCGCCCGCCGATCCCGGCGAGCTGCGGGCGCTCCTGGAGCCGCGCGAGGACGTGTCCCTGGAGGCCCGGACCGTCTCGCTGCTGGTCAACAACGTCCGGAACGATGGACCCGGCCTGATCGAGGCTGCACCCGAGGGCGGCGCACGGCCCACAACCACGGAGCCACCCGCGCAATCCTGAGCCGGGGATGCGCCGCGGTCAGGCGCCCGGGTGCTCCCAGCCGTCGGCGGTCGCGTCTGTGAAAGCGGCCGCGGGGTCCGCCCCCCCGTCCAGGGCTGCCGCGTACCTGCCGAGCAGGCGCCCGAAGGCCTCGCCCGCGTCGTCGGGTGCCTGCAGCACGGTCGCGCCGACGGGCAGCCCGCCCGGCACCGCGTCCGAGGAAGCGACGACGACGACGAGCTGGGCCCCGGCGAAGGCTGCCGCCTCGACGCAGGCCGGCATCACCGTCGCGGCGACGTCGTCACCGACGACGAGCACGTCGAAGTCCGTCAGGTAGCGGAGCCCGAGGCTCACGTCCTCCGCGCCCAGGCTGGGTCCGTCCGGCGGGCTGGCGACTGCGGGCCGAGGGCTGTCGGCCGAGCCGGGGCCGCCGGCGACGTCGTCCTCGTCGGCGTCCGCCGGAACGAACAGCACGGTCGGGCGGACGGGATCCCTGAGGAGGGCAGCGTGGCCGACCGCGGCGCGGCTGAGCGCCATGACGAGGGCGTCGCCGGCCGGGTCATCCCCGATGCGCCCCAGGAGCTCCACGCGGGAGCCTGCCTCCGCGGCGGCCAGCGCGATCGATGCGGCGCGTCCACCGGGGCCCGGGGGTGGACCAGGGTTCCATGCAGGAGTCCCGACGACGACGATCACGGGACCAGCCTACGCCAACCACGCCGCCGCTGGCTTGCAGTCAGTGCGGCGGGGGGCTGATCAGTCCGGCCCGGAGGACGGGGACGGCGTGTCACCCGGCCAGGGCTCGCGCGTCGGTTCGGGCGCGTGGCTCGGCGGCCAGCCGTGCCCGCCGTCGTGCGTGGGCCACGCGGAAGATGACGGCGCATGGGTCGGCGATGGCGGATGGGTCGGCGACGGTCGCTTCGTGGGTGACGCTGCGTCGGCGGGCTCGTCGGTCTCCGTCGCCTCCGAGGGATCGGCCGAATCGGTGGGCTCCGCGGACTCGCCCGTCGTCGGCGACGGCCCGGGGGACGTGCTCGGCTCCGCCGGCGTCGGGCTCTCGGACGGCGGCTCGGTCGCCCGGACGGACGGTCCCGGCGTCTCGAGCGTCGGAGCCGGCGAGGGTGACGTCCGGTTGCCGTCGAGCAGGCCGATCGCGCCCGCCGCGGCGACGCCTGTCCCGGTCGCCACGGCCGCCACCACCAGCACCAAGGCCAGCGCCTGGGCCCGCATCGCCATCGGGAACGACGGGCTGACGGTGACGCGCCAGGCATCGCGGAGCGAGGCGAGGAACGCCCAGAAAGCGCCGTGGCGGAGTGCGATGCGGGCGGCACGGACTGGCGCAGCCGCGGGCTCCTTCGCGACGGCCGCCATCACGCGATCGGCGAAGTCCGGCGACGGGCGCACCGTGCCGCGAGCGGCAGTCGCCTCCAGCTGGCGGGCGACGCGCGATTCCGCAAGCAGCTCGTCGGGCCGCAGGCCGGACACGCCGTCCAGCTCGTCGGCTCCGAACGGCCGTGCAGGGCCGCCGGGCCGCGACTCGGTCATCGCTCCGCCTCCTCGAGCGCGCGCCGCAGGCGCGCGAGGCCACGATGGAGGTGGGTCTTGACGGTCCCGAGCGGACGATCCGTCGCCGCCGCGATCTCGGCGAGCGACCGTTCGGCGAAGAAACGGAGTGCCACGACCTCCCGGTAGGGCTCGTCGAGCGAGGCGACGGCGGCCCTGACCTGGGCATCGCGCTCCGAACGGACGAGGTTGTGAGCGGGGTCGACGGCGTCCGACGTCCCCATCGTCCGGAACCGGTCCTGGCCGGGCTGATCGGCTTCGGCGGCCAGGGGGTCGAGCCAGGTGACCCGCTTGCGCTGCCCGGCACGACGGACGGCCAGGCGCACGGCGATCCGCGAGAGCCACGCGCCGAACGCGCCGTCCGCGCGCCAGGAGCCCAGGGACCGGTAGGCGATCACGAAGGCCTCCTGCGCCACGTCCTCGGCCTCGGAGCGGTCGCCGAGGACCCGCGCGCAGGCAGAGATGACCGCGGGGCCCTCGCGCTCGACGAGCTGGCGGAAGGCATCGCGATCCCCGGCGAGCACTGCGTCGACGATCGTGCGGTCATCGACCGTGGCTCCGGCATCGGTGGCGGCGGTCCAGGTCCTGTCCGGCAGGGGTCCCTCCGGTGTGCGATGTGGCAGGGTCATCCGCGTGGATGGCCCGCCGGGGGCAGGTCGGGTGCCCGACGATAGCATCGAGGGCCCGGCCGGCGCCCATCGCAGGACGGAGATGATGGAGACCCTGGTCGGATGGGACTGGGCTAGCCGTTGCTCCCGACCGGGGATATGGCGACGAAATCCGTCCCGGCCGATCGGATCACCCTGTCGTTGGCCTGCATCTGCGTGACTCCGTCTGCCCTTCTGCAGCTTCCTTCGCTGGCGCTGCCTTCACCATTCCTGAGGCAGTTGCGGGTGCAAAGGTTTCGCGCCGGGCACGCGGATTCCCATGGCAGCGCGACCGTCGGCCGACCGCGCCCGCCGCGTCAGGCGCCGGGGGTGGCGTCTCCTTGGGAGGTCGCCGCCTCATCCGGGTCCACCTGGACCTCGATCGGGGCGATCCCTGCGGCCGCGAGCTCCTCGCCGAACGCATCGTGATCGCCAACCAGGACGATCGCCGCGGCCTCGGGGTGGATGTGGGCCCGGGCGACGCGCAGGACGTCGTCGGTCGTCACGGCCTCGATCGCCCCGCGGTATCGGGCAAGCTCGTCGTCGGGGAGACCATGCACGAAGAGGCCGGACAGCGACCCGGCGACCGGTCCGGACGTCTCGAAGCGGAGCGGGAAGACGCCCACGAGGAAGTCCCTCGCGGCGGCGAGCTCGGCGTCGGTGACCGGCGCCTCCCGGATCCGGTCCAGCTCCACGAGGAACTCGAGGAGCGCCGGCACGGTGGCCCCCGTGTTGACGGCCGCCCTGGCCGTGAACGGTCCCCTCGCCCGCCGCAGGTCGAAGCCGGCACTGGCGCCGTAGGTGTAGCCCTTCTCCTCGCGCAGCTTCATGTTCAGCCGGGAGTTGAACAGGCCACCGAGGATCGCGCTCATCACCGACACGGCGTGGAAGTCCGGGTTCAGGCGAGGGAGGCCCGGGTGCCCGATGCGGACCTCGGTCTGGACGGCGCCGGGCCGGTGGATCACGCGGATGAAGCGCGACTCCACGATGCCCGTGTCATCGATCGGCGCGACCGCACCGGCACCGGCTGCGGGCCAGTCCCCGAAGAGCGCCTCCACGGTCCGCAGCACGGCATCGGGATCCACGTCGCCGGCCACGACCAGCGCGGCTCGCTCGGGGACGCAGGCCGCGGCGTGGATGCCCCGCAGGTCAGCCGCCGTCAGCGTGGCGACGGTCTCGGCCCGGCCGCCCGCGGGGCGGTGGTACGGGCTCGACGGGGCGTAGATGGAAGAGACGTACGCCTCGTCCGCGCGGCGGCGCGGATCTGCCTTCGCCTGGAGCAGGTCCGTGAGGCGCTCGTCGCGCAGGCGCTCCACCTCGGTCTCCGGGAACGAGGGACGGCGCACCACCTCCGCCAGCAGCTCGAGCGCGGGCTCCAGGCGCGTCGCCGGGACGTCGAGGCCGGCGGACGTCGCGTCCCAGCCCGCCTCTGCGTGGATCGAGGCACCGAGGCGTTCGGCGGCCTCCGTCAGGGCGACGGCGTCGTAGGACGTCGTGCCCTCCGTCAGCGCGCGGGCGGCAAGGACGGTCGCCCCACCCAGCGTCCCGGGCTCGTCCGCGGCTCCCGTTCGCAGGGCGAGGGAGGCCGCGAGCAGCTCCCGGCCGGGCATCGGCGTGACCATCACCCTGAGCCCGTTGGGGAGCGTCGTCCGGATGGTCTCCGGGAAGTGGTATGGGCGCGGCTGCCCCGGGATCGGGCGCCGGGTGATCATGCCGTCGGGCGCGCTCACGCCGCCTCCTCGTCCGTCGGGCCGTCGCCCGGTCTCGGGATGTACGTCACCACGACCCTGTTGTCCGCCCGGAACACGGCCCGGGCCGCGTCGCGGACCTGCTCGGCCGTCACGGTCAGGTAGCGCGGGAGCAGGGTGTTGATCATGCCCGGGTCGTCGAACAGGGTGGCGAAGCTGGACAGGCGGTCCGCCCGTTCCTCCACCCGCGCCAGCGCCCCGAGCTCGTCAGCCTCCCAGAGCGCCTTCGCCCGCGCCATCTCGTCCTCGGTCGGGAGCTCCGCCGCCAGCTTCTCCAGCTCCTCGAGATAGGCCGTCTCGCAGGCGGCGATGTCGACGCCGGGCCGGACCGTCACCGAGCCCACCGCTGCCGATGCGCCGCCGATCACCGGCAGGAGCCCGATGCTCACGTCCTGCGCGAGGCGCTCCTCGCGGACCAGCCTGCGATGGAGCCGGCTCCCCTTGCCGCCGGCCAGCAGCTGGGAGGCGAGGTCCAGGGCGTCGAACCGCGGATCCCCGAACGGCGGGGTCCGGAAGCCGAAGAAGATCCGCGGGAGAGGGACCCGGTCCTCGACGATCTCGCGGCGCTCCTCCCCGATGGTCTCGGGGAGCGACATGTCGGGGAGGGACGGGAACGAGGGGTTGGCCGGGATCGGCCCGAAGTAGAGGTCCGCCCACGCACGCACCTGCGCCCGGTCGCAGTCACCCGCGACGGAGAGGACGGCGTTGTTCGGCGCGTACCAGGTGGCGAAGAACAGCTTCACGTCGTCCACGGACGCCGCGTCCAGGTCCTCCATGGAGCCGATCGTCGGGTGGTGGTACGGGTGTCCCGCGGGGAACAGGTGACCCAGGAGCTTCTCGTTCCAGGAGCCGTAGGGGCGGTTGTCGTAGCTCCAGCGCTTCTCGTTCTTCACGACATCGCGCTGGTTGTCGAGGTTCTCCTGGTTGAGAGCCTCGAGCAGGGTGCCCATCCGGTCCGCCTCGAGCCAGAGCGCGAGCTCCAGCTCGTGCGACGGCATCGTCTCGAAGTAGTTGGTTCGATCCAGCCACGTCGTGCCGTTGAGCGTGCCCCCCGCGGCCTGGACGAGGGCCATGTGCTCCGCCTTGGCGACGTTCGCCGAGCCCTGGAACATCACGTGCTCGAACAGGTGGGCGAAGCCGGTCTTCCCCTCGACCTCGTGCTTGGAGCCGACGTTGTACCAGAGGTTCACGGCCACCACGGGCGCCAGGTGATCCTCGGCGACGATCAGGCGCAGGCCGTTGGGCAGGCGCTCGTCGCTGAACTCCACGACGGGAACGGGCATGCGGGGAGAAACCTCGGGCGGTGGGTGGACTGCGGCGATTGTAGGGTGCGTGAGCGGGCGGGGCCGCCGGAGTCCCGGCGCCCGTCCTGCGGCCGGTCCGGTCGGCCCTTCGCCACCATGCCGCGCCTGCCCGCCCGAACCACCACCCGGCGGGCCGGCTGGCGCCGACTACACCGGGAGCAGCACCGCCACGATCGCGACCGGGAGGGCGATCAGGAATGAGTCCCTCGTCATCCGCATCGTCGCCGCGATGTCCGCCCGGTGCGCCTCGGGATCCGTGACGGCCTGGCGCCCGGCCTCACCGTTCGCGAAGTTGCTGATGCCGGCCATCGCGAAGCCCGCGCAGAAGCGGCGCCGCGCCTGGAGCCAGGAGAACGCCCCGCCCCAGACCGGCAGCAGGACCAGGAGGCGGGCGATCGGGGGGGCGCCGGCCGCAACGAGTGCCACGAGCAGGACGACGGCCACGGCGAAGCCGACGATCGCGATGGTCCGCCGTCGCCGGATCTCCCAGGGCCCGATGTTGCAGACCCCAGGCACGTAGGCCGCGTTCTCGGGGGTGACGAGGCTCATCTGGGGCAAGGTAGCGGACATCGAGGCTCCTGGCGTTGCCGGTGGTGGTGCCGGTGTTCTGACCTCCCTTCGCACGGGGCGGTCCAGCGGATGCCCCGGCTGACGAACCGGCAGGTCCACGGCGCATGTCGGCCCCCGCTTGTAGACTCCGCCCCCGTGAGCACCTACCAAGGCCGCCGGCTGCACACCCGTCACCCTCGCCGGGGTCTCCCGTCCACGCTGGGCCGGTCCGCTGCCGCCTTCGGCGCCCTCGTCCTCGCCCTGTCGGTCGCGGCGCCTGCGCTCGCTCACGCCGAGCTCGTCAGCTCGAGCCCGGCGGACAAGGCGGTCCTCCAGGCGCCGCCGACGTCGATCACCCTCT
>Ga0302256_10000092_pt1 | contig 17151 bp, 14 predicted proteins | sample I_Fen_E3_4_FD_194571 | JGI IMG/M metagenome (GOLD analysis project Ga0302256, IMG submission 194571) | Peat permafrost microbial communities from Stordalen Mire near Abisko, Sweden - I_Fen_E3_4 | ecosystem: Environmental > Terrestrial > Soil > Wetlands > Permafrost | place: Sweden: Abisko...
AGATCCGCGTCCACGCCGCCGACCACGGCTGGCCGCTGCTCGGAGACCCGCTCTACGGCCGCACGCCCAGGCCGCTGGCCGCGATCGCCGCCCAGCTCGGCCGTCAGGCGCTCCACGCCGCCGTGCTCGAGCTCGAGCACCCGACCACGGGCGCGCGGCTGCGCTTCGAATCGCCGCTGCCGGCCGATCTGGCGCGGACCCTGGCGCAGCTGCGCGCGGCGTGAACGCCGGACGGCCGCTACCAGATCTTGGCCTTGACGTGGCCCTTGGACTTCACGAGCACGTCGACGATCGCGCGCTCGTAGATGTGCTGGCCGAAGATATCCTCGGTGACGCGGCTCTTGAACAGCTCGCGGCCCTCGTTGATCTCGTCCGCCATGGCCTCGAACAGGCTGTCGTTGGCGATCCCCTCGAGGATCTTCGGCTCGTGGTACAGCGTGAGGTCCGAAGCGATCGCGCGGGCCAGCTGGCGAGCGCGCTTGGGGTTGTCGATCAGAGTCGCCATCCCGTGATCGTGGGAGATGGCGGACCGGCGGTCAAGACTTGGCGCGCGGTTCGTCGTCCTCGTCGGCGCTGGGGCCGCGGGCGGCGCGGTACCGCGCCAGGTAGGTCTGCTTGACACGCTCGCCGTCGAGCCCGAGCGCCCGGGCGTATTCCGCGAGAAACCCGCGGACGTAGACCGTCGCCGGCAGCTTGGCGAACACCTCGCCCTCGAGCGCCGACAGGTACGCCATGCCGATCTTCGAGCGCTCGGCGATCTCGCGCAGCTCGACCCCGATCGCCTCGCGGATCTGGCGCAGCAGCGCCCCGGTGAACTCGGTGACCGGCGAGATCTCGGGCATCGGCGGGCGCGCCGCCAGCGTGGCGGGATCGTCGACCTTGGCGGCGGGCCGGGGCGCCGGCACGTCGGCGTGGAGCGGCGGCGGCGCCACCGGCATGGGCACGCCGTCGGGGAACAGCTCCATGTCGTACTCCTTGCGCTTGGTGGCGTCCATCAGCGTGGTGTAGGCGCGGTCGAGCCGGCGGTGGACCCCCTCGAGGCTCACCGGGTCGTACAGCCCGCTGATCGCGACCGACTCGGCGCCGTAGATATCGCGGATCCGCCGGTTGGCGCGCCGGATGTCCTCGAAGCTCGCGGTCGGCGGCACCTCGAGCAGCTCGTAGTGCGAATCCGAGGGCAAGACGTCGCCCTCGGCGAGCACCGGGCGCAGCGCCAGGATGCCGCGCGCGACGCGCTCGAAGCACTTGGCGATCCGGGTCTCGGGGTGCTCGATCAAGAGCGGCCGGCGCCGGCGGGTCGACGCCCACACGGCCTCGTCGTACTCGAGGTGCCCGAGGTAACGGATCGGCGTGCCGAGCCGGCGGCGCGCGGCCGACGCCACGGCGCGGCCGAGCTCCATGTCGGACTTCGAGCGCGCGGAGTTGATCACCAGGTGCGGCGAGAAGCTCAGGATCGCGTCGCGCAGCTCGTCGAGCTCGGTCGCGCGCTGCTCGACCGCGTGGAGGTAGACGTCGAGCGCGCTCGGCGTGCCGCCCTCGTGATCGCGCGGATCGCGCGACGCCGCGTGCGCCAGGTCGGCCAGGCCGCGGCGCTCGAGGCTGCGCAGGAACGCCGCCTTGGTGAACCGGTGCATCAGCTCGATCGAGGTCGGATCCGGGACCGCCACGACGATCTGGACATCGGCGGCGAGGAACAGCTCGAGCACCGGCGCGGCGACCCCGCCGCCGAGATCGACGACGACCCAGTCGGCCGGCAGATCGTGCAGCTGATCGGCGAGCGCCTGCACGCGATCGGGGCTGGGCTCGGCGACCCACGGCGGATCGTACACCGCGCCGACCAGCTTCACGCCGGGCACGTGGGTCGGGACGGCGAGCTCGGCGAGCCGCGGGCCGCCCGCCGTGAGCGCCTCCGCGATCGAGCGCGAGGGCCGGGGCACGCCGGCGAAGATGTGCAGGTTGGCCGCGCCAAACGCGGCGTCGACCAGGACCACGCGCTTGCCCAGCGTCGCGAGAAAGATCCCGACGTTCGCGGCAACGAGACTCTTGCCGACGCCACCCTTGCCGCCGCCGATGGCGACCACACGCGGAGTCATCGAACGCGCACATAACCGCGATCCGCGGTGCCCGGTCAAGCGCCGGGGCAGCGCCTCGGTGGCCGCGCAGCGGATTTCACCGGTCCGACCCAGGGCGCGGCTTCAGGTCGCGAGCGCGCGCGCCGCGGCGGCGACGTCCGCGACCTCGTCGCCGGCGATCGTCCGTACATCGAGCCACACCCGGCCCAGGGCGATCCGGCCGATCACCGGCACGGCGGCGCGGCGCAGCCCGGCGTCGAGCGCGTCCGCGCCGCCCGGCCCGCGCAGCGTGACCGCCCACGACGCGAGCTCGGACGTCGGCATCGCGCCGCCGCCGACCGTCGAGCTGCACGGCTCGACCGCGACCGCCAGCCCGGCGACCGTGCCGATCGCCTGTGCGAGCGCCTCGGCCGCCGCCCGCAGCGCCGCGGCGGACAGCCCCAGCATGCGCGCCGTGGGGATCTGGTCGAGCGCTCCGCTCCGGAGCTGCGCGAGCGTGGCGGCGAGCCCGGCGAGCGTCAGCTTGTCGGGCCGCAGCACGCGCATCAGCGGATGCTTGCGCAGCCGCTCGATCGCCTCGGCGCGGCCGACCGCGATGCCGGCCTGCGGCCCGCCGAGCAGCTTGTCGCCCGAGAACGTCACCACGTCAGCGCCGGTCGCGACGGTCTCGGCCACGGTGGGCTCGGCCACGAGCCCCCAGCGCTGCTGGGTCGCGCGATCGAACACCGCGCCCGCCCCCAGATCGATCATCGTCGCGACGCCGCGCGCCCGGCCGAGCGCGACGACCTCGGCCGCGGCGACCTCACCGGTGAACCCGACGATCGCGAAGTTCGAGCGATGGACCTTCAGCAGCAGCCCGGTCGCCGGGCCGATCGCCGCCGCGTAGTCGCGCGCGTGGGTCTTGTTGGTCGTGCCGACCTCGACGAGCACGCCGCGCGACAGCGCCAGGATCTCGGGCAGCCGGAACGACCCGCCGATCTCGATGAGCTCGCCGCGCGACACGATGACCTGGCGATCGGTCGCGAGCGCCGCGAGCCCGAGCACGGTCGCCGCGGCGTTGTTGTTGACCACGATGGCGTCCTCGGCGGAGGTCAACTCGCGCAGCACGCCGCGCAGGTGATCGTGGCGCGAGCCGCGCTCGCCGCGCGCCACATCGTACTCGAGGTTGGAGTAGCCGGCGGCGACGCCATCGATCGCGGCGCGGGCCGCGGCGGACAGCGGCGCGCGCCCGAGGTTGGTGTGCAGCACCACGCCGGTGGCGTTGATCACCCGGCGCAGCGCGGGCTGCGCCAGGGCGTGTGCCGCGCCGGCCACCGCGCGGGGTTCGAGCGCGGCGTCGCCCGGATCGCCCGCGCCCGCGAGGATCGCCGCGCGGCGCGCCGCGATCGCGCGGCGCGCCGCCTCGACGAGCGCCCAGCGCGGCAGCGCGCCGCCGAGCGCGCCCGCGGCATCGGCCAGCGCGTGCACGGCGGGCAAGCCGGCGAGCTGGCCGGCGGCCGCCTCATCCACGGTGGCCCCCGCCGCACCCGCGGCCGGTCATTCCTTGCCCGCGCACCGGTAGCGCACCGCGTACTGGCGGCGCCGGGTCTGGATCTCGCTGACCTGGGTACCGTCGTAGCTCAGCGTGATCACCTCGTCGCCCTGGCTGCGCGACACCGTGGCCAGCCGCCCGTGATCGTCGTAGGTGAGCGTGATCGCCGACGGTGGATGCCCCGACGTCTTGACCGCCGTGAGCCGGCCGTTGCGGTCGTAGCCGAGCGCCACGCTGTAGCTGCCGCAGCACGCGAGCTGCTCCTCGAACCGCGTCATCCGGGTCGCGCCGTAGACGAACGTCGCCTTGCTATCGAGCGACTTGCCATCCCAGCCGGTCATCTCGATCGCGCGGCCGTTGCGATCGTAGCGGTAGCGATACACCCGCACGAACTTGTCGTGCGACAAGGTCTCGCTGGTGACCCGGCCGCGGGGGTCGTAGGACGGCGCCAGCTGCCACGCGGTGTCGCCGGTGCCGAGCGAGACCAGCCGGCCGCGGCCATCGAACTCGATCTGGTAGCGCTCGCCCGCGCTGGGGTCCTCGAGCGCGCACGGCCGCTTGGGCTGGTGCTCGAGCACCGAGACCACGTACGCATCGAGCGGCGGCGTGCCCGCGTTGAGCGCCAGCGGGTTGCCCGGCAGCTGGGCCGACGCCGGCGTGCTCACCACGGCCACCAGCGCGATCGCGAGCAACACCAGCCTGATCCGCACGCGATACCCTGCCGCGGTGGGTCGGGACTTCTGCACGCGTCGACTCTACCGGATGTCGACGCACCCGGCGCGACCGCATGGCTCATCCGGCGAGACGCCGCGACGGTTCGCACGTTCGCGGGTAGACTCGCGACGTGGAGCACATGGACGTCCAGCCGGTCTCGGCGTTGCTCGCCGCGCTGCTGATCCTCGCGATCGGCGCCTCGGTGCTGCTGCGCTCGCGCTCGGACCGGATGTACACGTCGTTCGCCGCGTTCACGTTCACCGTGTCGGCGTGGCACCTCTGTACGTTCATCGACGCGGCGACCAACAGCCCGGTGATGCGATGGCTCGCGCTGTGGTCCGCGGCGACGATCCCGCCGACCGCGATCCGATTCTTTCGGATCTTCCTGGCGCAGCCCTCGATCGGCGGCCCCAAGCGCGGACCGCGCGTCACGCTGGCGTGGACGCTGCTCGCCTACGCGGGCCTGATCGTCTCGGCGATCTACAAGCCGATCCATGATCAGCCCTACTACCTCATCCCGTTCGGCGTCTACGTGTTCGGCGGGCTGTACCGCTGCGTCTACGACCTCTACATCCAGTATCGCTCGACCACCAAGCGCGTCGAGCGCACCCGGGTCGGCTACCTGGCGCTCGGCGGGTTCGTCGCGACCACGCTCACGCTCACCGACGCGCTGCCGCGGCTCGGCGTGGCGTGGCCGGCGATCGGCAACGTGCTGGGCATCCTCTACCTCTACTTTCTGTCGCAGACGCTGTTCCGCTACCGGCTGATCGATCTCAACGAGCTGCTCGGCAAGATGGCCGTGCTCGGCACGCTCGTGGTCCTCTTGTGGGCGGTCTACGGCTTCCTGCTGTACTGGATCGGCAACGGGCAAAAAGGCCTGTACCTGCTCAACGCGCTGGTCGCGTCGTTCGTGATCCTGATCCTGTTCGAGCCGGTGCGCAGCTGGCTCGAGAACGGCATCAACCGCTGGCTGCTGCGCCAGCGCACCGAGCTGCGCGGCCGGATCGACGCGGTCCGCCGCGAGCTGCCCGGCGTGGTCGACATCCCCGACATGGTCCAGCGGATCACGACCGCGCTCGAGGAGTCGCGCCGGGTCACCGACGCCTCGGTCTACCTGCTCGACGCCGACGGCGCCGGGTTCGACCGCGCGGGCTACATCGGCCAGGCGCCGCCGGAGCGGCTCGACGCCAACGCCGAGCGGCCGCTGCTCGACCGCGTGCGCGGCGGCTACCTCGACCACGACTGGCTGGTGCGCGAGACCGAGCTCCACCCCGCCGCGCCGCCCACCGAGACCAAGCGGCTCGCGCTCACCGCGCTCCAGCACCGGCTCGACGAGCTGCACGCCGGCGCGATCTTCCCGCTGCTCGGCTCGGCCGAGACCGAGCAGGGCCCGTGGCTGCTCGGCCTGTTCTGCATCCGCGACGATCGCACCGAGAGCGCGTTCGACGCCGACGACATCGACGCGTTTCGCCAGCTCGCCAACGGCGCGGCCCGGGTGATCGAGTCGAGCCAGGCCTACGAGCGCGTCAAGGAGCGTGACCGGCTCGCGGCGCTCGGCGAGATGGCCGCCGGCCTCGCCCACGAGATCAGGAACCCGCTCGGCGCGATCAAGGGCGCCGCCCAGCTGCTCATGACCCAGGACGCGGGCTCGGACCCGAGCGCCCAGCCCGCGCCGATCCCGCCGTTCGACGCCGCCGGCGAGACCGCCGAGCTGCTCGAGATCATCGTCGAGGAGGCCAACCGGCTCAACAACGTCGTCACGCGGTTCCTCGACTACGCCCGCAGCGAGCGGCCGGGCCGCGAGGGCGCCGGCAAGGTCGATCTCAACCAGGTCGTGCGCAAGACCGTCCAGCTGCTCCAGCAGGATCTCCAGAAGTCGGTCGAGATCCGCGTCCGGATCGACGAGATGCTGCCGTCGATCGCGGGCGACCCCGAGTCGCTGCTCCAGGTGTTCCTGAACCTCGGGCAGAACGCGGTGCAGGCGATGCCCGAGGGCGGCGCGCTCGAGATCCTGACGACGCGGCGCCGGCGCTCGCGCCTGGGCTACGGCCAGTTCGCCGAGGTCCGGTTCCGCGACACCGGGATCGGCATCCCGCGCGACAAGCTGAAGAAGCTGTTCATCCCGTTCTACACGACCAAGCAGAAGGGCACGGGCCTGGGCCTGGCGATCTCGCACCGCATCGTCAACCAGCACGGCGGCACGATCGAGGTGCGCTCGACGCTGGGCCAGGGCTCGACGTTCTCGGTGTTCCTGCCGGCCGCCGAGCCGATCCCCGCCGCCGAGGTCAAGGATATCATCGAGACCGGCGGGCTGCGCCAGATCAAGTCGAGCGATCGCCCCGAGGCCGCCCCGCCGGGGCACGCGCCTCCGCCGCCGGGCCCCCCGCCCATCAGCGTTGCCAGCGCCGTGGCCACGGTCGGCGCGCGCGTCGAGTCGATCCCGCCGAGCGACTCGCTGCCCGGCGCGTCGAGCGCGGGCCAGGTGGCGTCGCGCGACGACGAACCCACGGTGGCGCCACGCGCCGCGTCGGTCCGCGAATGATCACCGACGCGCACCCGGTCTCCGGATGAGGTAGGGTAGCGGGTGATGCAAACGGCGAAGATCCTCGTCGCCGACGACGAACAGAACCTTCGCCGCGTCCTGGTGGCGATGCTGCGGCGCGATGGCCACGACGTGGTCCAGGCGGCGAGCGGCGTCGAGGCGATCGAGCAGCTGCCGGAGGTCGACGTGGTGATCACCGATCTGCGGATGCCCGGCGCCGATGGCATGGAGGTCCTGCGCACCGCGGCCAGGATGTTCCCGCAGGTCCCGGTCATCATGATCACGGCGTACGGCTCGGTCGGCCAGGCCGTCGAGGCGATCAAGGCCGGCGCGTTCGACTACATCGAGAAGCCGTTCGAGCAGGACTCGATCCGCGCGATCGTCGACAAGGCGATCGGCCAGGCCGCGGCCAACCGGATGGCGCCGCGCGCCACGCTGTACCCCGCCGGCGACGCCGCGACCGGCCGGTTCGGCCTGGTCGGCCAGAGCACCGAGATCACCAACATCTTCGCGATCATCGAGAAGGTCGCCGATACCCCGTCGACCGTGCTCATCACCGGCGAGAGCGGCACCGGCAAGGAGCTGGTGGCCAAGGCGCTGCACGAGCACTCGGGGCGCAAGGGCGGGCCGTTCATCAAGATCAACTGCGCGGCGATCCCCAAGACGCTGATGGAGTCGGAGCTGTTCGGCTACGAGAAGGGCGCGTTCACCGGCGCGACCTCGAGCAAGCCCGGGCGGTTCGAGCTCGCCGATGGCGGCACGCTGTTCCTCGACGAGATCGGCGAGATCCCCGTCGAGATGCAGGTCAAGCTGCTGCGCGCGATCCAGGAGAGCGAGTTCGAGCGCGTCGGCGGGATCAAGACGATCAAGGTCGACGTCCGGCTGGTCACCGCCACCAACCGCGATCTCGAGCTGGAGACCCAGCGCGGCAACTTCCGCGAGGATCTGTTCTACCGGCTCAACGTGGTGCCGCTGCTGATCCCGCCGCTCCGCAAGCGCACCGGCGACATCCCGCTCCTGGTCGCGCACATCGTCAAGAAGTTCAACGAGCGGCTGAAGAAGTCGATCTCCGGCGTGAGCGACGATGCGCTCGCCGCGCTCGAGGTCCACACCTGGCCGGGCAACATCCGCGAGCTCGAGAACGTGCTCGAGCGGACGATCCTGTTCTCCAAGAGCGACCGGATCGAGCGCACCGACCTGCAGCTCGCCGGCGCCAACGATCCGGCGCACGCGGCCCATGCCGCCGCGCACGTGGCGCCCGCCGCGCCGATCACCGGGTCGATGCCGGCGATCGCGGTGCCGCCGGGCTTCGACGACGACGATGATCCGGTGGGCGGCGAACACGCGGGATCGCCGTCGGGCTCGCTCAAGGACATCGTGCGCGCCGAGACCTCGCGGGTCGAGCGCGAGCTGATCGTCAAGGCACTCGAGGAGACCGGCGGGAACGTGACCCAGGCCGCGCGGCTGCTCAAGATCAGCCGCAAGAGCCTGCAGATGAAGATGAAGGAGCTCGGCCTGCGCGATAAAGACGCGTAACCGTGGTAGCACTTCCTGGCGTGCCCCGGACGCTCGCCGCCCTGCTCGCGCTGGCCGCCCGCGGCGCGGTCGGCCATGCCGATCCGGCCTATCCGGCACACCCGGCCGGCATCGTGCCCACGCAAGGTGGCGGCAGCGAGCACATCCACGCCGAGGTCACGTACGAATACGAGAACGACCGCGCCGTGGTGACCCGCGAACACGCCGGCGATCCCACCGCCGATCCGCAGGGACCGCTGCCGATCCAGCGTCAGCTCGAGTTCCACCAGTCGCGCCAGCTGGTCACGCCCAAGGTCGAGGCCGGCCTCTACCGCGGCGTCTGGCTGTCGTTCGCGGTGCCGATCGTCATCGCGCAGTCGAGCGAGCTCGATCAGCTCGGCGGCACCGATCGCGCGGCGCTGACCACGTTCACCGATGGCATCCTGCCGGTCACCGGGTTCGACGCGCAGAACCCGACCGCGCCGCCGGCCGGCGCCGTCGTGTTCCGCAGCGTCAATCGCCACGGCGTGCGCGAGCTGCGCGGGGGCCTTGGCTGGGCGCCGATGAACCAGGCGCTCGACGATACCCAGCCGACCTGGAAGCTCGGCGCGGAGCTCCACGTCTCGGTCGGCCCCGCGATGAAGTTCGACGCCGTCAACCCGGGTCAGGAGACCGGCGTGGCGACGGGCGTCGACGAGCTCCGGCTGTGGACCTCGGTCGATCGCCGCTACCGCTACCTCGAGAGCTGGTTCGAGGCCGACTGGCAGGTGCCGCTCTACACGCGCGAGACCGGGCTGTTCACCGATCCCGGGTTCGGCGCCACCAAGGTCGCCCCGGCGCAGACCGCGAGCGCGGCGTTCGGCGTCGACGCGTACGTCTACGACGACGCCCACGGCCACCGGTTCGACGTCGAGCTCGGCGCCCGCGCGATCGCGCACTTCGCGGGCCGCGGCTACTCCGAGATGTGGGAAGCGTTCGCGCTGGCCGGCGATCGCCGCACCGCGGGCCCGCTGGTGCTCGACGGCGATCCGACCAAGCCCGGCGTCCAGGGCGTGAGCCACCCCGGCATCACCAACCTCGAGAGCTACCTCGAGACCTCGGCGCGGCTCGCGCTCGGCGCCGCGCTCGGCCGCTGGCGGCTCACCGCCTCGGGCGAGGCGATCTGGAGGACCGATCACGCGCTGAGCTTCGCCGACGAAGGCGTCGATCTCCCGACCTGCCCTACCGGCCAGCCCGCCTGCGAGACCACGGACAACACCACGGTCGATCCCGGCACCCGCGAGGTCAACCCGCTGCACGTCCCGCTGATCGATCAGGTCGGCCACCGCTACCGCGCCGAGGACAGCTTCGGCTTCGTCCTCGGCCTCCAGGCGCAGCTGCGGTTCTCCCTGTAGGTACAGTCGGCCGTGGGTCGACCCGTCCACGGCCACGTCAACCTCAACGACTTCCGTCAAGGGTCGGGTAGCCCGGCGACGTGGGCTCGCCGGGCCCAGCCCTTTGTTCGACACCTCTTGAGGTCACAGCGGCGTGGGGTCCGGATCGGCGAGGGCGCCGGCCGCGCCCGCGGCTTCGGCGACGTTGCAGAAGTTGCGCGCGCGCAGCGCCGGTGGCGGCGACGAGCGCTGCTTCGCCGCGGCGTCGCGGCGATCCTTGAGGAGCCGGGTGACGCGCGGCCCGGCCTTGTCGATCTGGGCCTGCAGCGCGGTCCACGCGGCGGTCGCTGGCGCGTTGGTCGAAAGCGGTGCCGGCACCACGGCGAGCAGGCTCAGCAGCGCCTCGCGCACCGCGGCGTCGGCGCTGGCGGCGCCGAGGATCTGGGCGGTGGCCGGCACCAGGGCGTGATCGCGCAGAGGGAACAGATCGGAGTCGTCGAGCTGGCACCACAGGAGCCGCGCGTGGAGGTGCGAGATCGCCACGCCGGAGATCGCGCGCGGGCTGGTCAATAGCGTGCGCAGCGCGGCGTCGAAGTCGCCCTGCGATTCCTGGTAGTGCGAGACCATGACCTCGAGCAGGCGGCCCTTGCACTCGGCGTCGCACGTCTTGCCCGCGAAGTAGCCGGTGAGCCACCGGGTCTGGTCGTCGTGGAACGCGTCGAGCTGCTTGGTCTCGTCGTCGGTGACGAACTCACCGGTGCGCGCGGCGTCGAGCACCAGCGCCGAGACCAGGTGGGCGCCCGGAAAGGCCTGGGCGAACTTGCCGATCAGATCCCACTCGCGGTGCTCGTACATCTCGGTGAGCCCGGCCTCGTAGAGCCCGACGTAGAGCCCGACGTCGAGCTGCACCGCGCGCTCGTTGGCGAACAGCGCCATCGGCCCGGGATCGCCGCCGCCCAGCGCGATCCGGACGTCGTCGGCGAACAGCTTGCCGAGCGCGTCGGAGCGCTCCGCGAGCTTGTCGGCGCAGACCTCGAGCACCTGGCGCGTGACGCCGTACTTCTCCTCGCAGGACAGCGCGTACGCGCGCGCCAGGCGGGCGTAGTCCTTGTGCTTGGTGTTGGCCAGGACCGACGTCATGTCGTCGGCGCTGTCCTTGCCCAGCTCGAGTGCGTACGACACCGCGAGCTCGGGATCGATGATCTCGGCGCGCGTGAGCGAGAGCAGCACGCCGTAGCGCTGCGAGACCGTGTCGGCGCCGCTCGAGGCGAGCACGCCGAGGTTCTTCGACAGGATGTCGGCGCGCGTGATCTTCCAGCTGTTCTCCGCCGCGGTCTCGGCGACCTTCTGCTGCGCCTCGGCCTGGCTGCGCGTGGTCTCCGACTGACGGAACTGCCAGACCGACGTGGCGATCAAGCCGGCGACGCCGATCACGAAGCTCGACAGGAACGTGTGGTACCGCATGATGAAGCGGCCCAGCTTCGAGGTGTCCTCCGCCGCCGGAGCGGTCTGGGGGTCGGGCTGCTTCACGGGCGCCGGCGATACGTCTGCCATGTGTCGATCTAACCCGCGCCGGGGCGCATCGGAGGACCATCCTGCCGGTTTCACGACGAGCGTGGCCGTAGATTCACGCAGGCGGCCCGGACCGCGGATGCAGCCAGGTCCCCGCAGACCGTGACCGGTTGCTCCCCGAACATGATGCGCATATCATGTGCGCATATGCGGCGAGCTGGTGCTCCGAAGCCCACGTCCCGAGGCGTCAAGCGGGCGCGGGCGCAGCGGGCGCGCAAGGCTCCAACCAACCTGTCACTGCGCGTCGATCTGGTCGAGCGCGCCCGAGCGCTGGACTTGAACCTTTCGAACGTGGTCGAACAGGCACTCGCGAGCGCGATCCGGGAGACCGAGCAAGCGCGGTGGCTCGCCGAGAATCGAGAAGCGATCGAGCTGTACAACGCCTTCGTCGAGGAACACGGGTTTTTTGGCGAGGAGTTCCGCGAGTTCTGATGTCGCAGTTCGACGTATTTCGCAACGCGCGCGGCGGCGCGTTCCCGCTGATCGTCGACGTGCAAGCGGACCTCCATACCAGCCTGATCTCGCGGATCGTCGTACCGCTGGCGGCGCGCGCTCGTGCCCCCGCGCGTCCGATCACGCGCCTGAACCCCGTGATCACCATCGGCGGCGCTGCGTACGTCCTGATGTTTCCGCTGATGGCGTCGGTGCCGAAAACCTCGCTCGGAGAGCTGGTCGGCTCGCTGACCGCACACCGCGCGACGCTTCTCGCCGCGCTCGATCTACTGCTCACCGGCAGCTGACAGTCGGCGGTCTCACAGGAAATTGGCAGATCGGGACTTGAGAGATGTCGGCGGCGTAGCTACGTTGGTGGCCTCTGGGGCGAAGGGTGCTCCAGGCGGAGGACCTTGGCATGATACTTGGCAAGTTCTTTGGCGCGGTCCGCGCCCAATTCAACAAGCTGGCCAACTTCTTCTGGGAGGCTGATCCGATTGCCCAGATGCAGTACGAGTACGATCTGGCCGTCGAGCAGCTCAAGGAAGGCCGACTGGGCCTCGAGCAGTACCGCGGGCTCGTCGAGCGCGTCAGCCGGCAGGTCAAGGACGGCGAGAACCAGGTCGCCAAGCTGACCGCGCAGGCCAAGGCGTATCTCAAGGCGGGCGACCGCGAGACCGCCGGCAGCTACGCGCTCCAGCTGACCAAGGCCAAGAACGCGCTGGCCGAGAACCAGCAGCAGCTCGCGATGCACGAGCAGGCGTACTCGAACAACCTGAAGAAGATCCAGTTCGCCAACAAGAAGCTCGTCGACGTCAAGGACAAGATCCAGAAGTACGACGCTGATCTCAAGATGAGCGCGGCCGAGGCCGAGGTCGCCAAGCTGAGCCAGAGCCTCAACTTCGACGTCTCGACCGACTTCGGCCAGCTCGAGGACGTGATCCAGCGCAGGATCGACGCCAACCGCGGGACCGCGCGCGTCGCGGCGGACCTGTCGGCCGATGGCGTCGACAAGATCCACGCCGAGGAGCGCATGGAGAAGGCGATGGCCGACGACGCGCTGAAAGACCTCGAGGTCGAGCTCGGGATGCGCGCGCCGGAGACCGCGGCGGTGGCGGCGCACGCCAAGGATCTCGGCCCGGCGCAGGACGAGGCCACCGACAAGCGTCCGCGCGAAACCCAGACCGAGAAAGCGTAGGTCGAGGACGCACATGGCCAACCCCGCTGGCAAGCCAAAACCCGCATTCTTCCTCACCGTGCTCGCCGTCGTGGCGGGCCTGGTCGGCTTCTCGTTCTACCGCTGGAACGCCAGCAAGAAGGCGACCGAGTCGTCGTCGCCGGCAGGGTCCGGCAAGATCGACATGGGATCGATCAAGCAGCAGGCCGGCGGCAGCGCCAGCGCCGGGCAGGCCGAGAACCCCGATCCCAACAGCATCACCACGGTCAAGGAGTACAGCTTCGAGCCGTCGAAGCGGCTGCCCGAGGTGCCCGGCACGGCCGACTACACCGCGCTCGGCAAGCCGCGCATCGTCAAGTTCGCGGTCAACGTCTGGGCCGGCTGGGCGCCGATCATCTGGGCCAATCAGGGGTCCAAGCCCAAGAAGATCTGGAAGGACGCCAAGGGCAACGACTTCCAGGTCGAGCTCGTGCTCGCCGATAACCCGGTCGACATGGGCAACACGTTCGCCGCCGGCAAGGTCCACATCGGCTGGGCGACGGTCGATATGCTGCCGCTGGTGGTCAATCGGCTGAGCCGCGATCCACGGACCATGCCCCGCGTGTTCCAGCAGATCGACTGGTCCAACGGCGGCGATGGCATCGTGGCGCGCGACGCGATCAAGACGATCGCCGATCTGCGCGGCAAGACCGTCGTGCTCGCCCAGAACTCGCCGTCGCACTACTTCCTGCTCAACATGCTGCTCAACGGCGGCGTCCAGCCGACCGAGGTCCACATGGACTTCACCAAGGACGCGTTCCAGGCCGCCGCCGCGTTCAACCAGGACAAGAAGTACGCCGCGGTCGTGACGTGGTCGCCCGATATCTACAATCTGACCAAGCCGGGCATGGGCAATCGCATGCTGGTGTCCACGCAGACTGCCAATCGGCTGATCGCCGATGTGTGGTTCGCCCGCGCCGACTTCGCGCGCGACAACCCCGAGATCATCGAAGGCCTGGTCACCGGCATCCTCGACGCCGACGAGGCGCTCAAGGCCGACGCCAGCAAGCAGGCGGTCGGCAAGCTCATGGACGAGTTCTATGCGTTGCCCGCCGGCACCGGGTTCACGATGCTCGGCGACGCGCACTGGACCAACTACGCCGAGAACCGCGACTTCTTCCTGAATCAGAATAACCCGACCAACTTCGAGCGGACCTACAACACGGCGTTCCTGCTCTACAAGGCGATCCGCGCGGTCGACGCCAAGGTGCCGTTCGACCAGATCATGGACTTCTCCGTGATCAAGAAGCTCGGCAACGACGCCAGGTACGCCGGCCAGAAGAACGAGTACGAGTTCAAGTTCACGCCGACCACCGGGCTCGACGTCAACGTCGAGAGCGCGGTGCTCACCAAGACCGTCACGATCAACTTCTTCCCCAACTCGTACGATCTCGGCAAGACCGTGCCGGCGAAGTCCGGCGCCGGCGAGGTGCCCTACGATCCGAACGTCGACGCGACCGTCGAGGAGATCGCCAAGCTCGCCGGCCAGTTCGGCGCGGCGCGGATCCAGATCTCGGGCCACACCGACGCGTCGATGCGCGGCGTGGCCGACGAGAGCCTGGTGCGCGAGCTGTCGACCCGGCGGGCCAACGCGGTCAAGCAGGCGCTGGTCAACAAGTTCAAGATGGACCCGAACCAGTTCGTGGTCGCCGGCTACGGCTGGGACAAGCCCGCGGATCCCCACGATCCCGACAACCACGCCAAGAACCGCCGCGTCGAGATCAAGGTGGTGCCGGCGGAGGCCCAGTAGTGGCGAGCCCCGCCGACGCGGCCGTTCCGGATCCGCCGCCGTGGTGGCGCACGCTGCGCGCCGATCCGCCGGTCCACATCCGGGTCGCGATCGGCGCCGGGCTCGTCGCGTTCATCGTGCTGATCTGGTGGCTGGTGACCCGCGGCGACGCGATCACCGCCGTGGTCTCGCCGTCGAAGCTGCCGTCGCCGGGCGCCGTGGTCCGCTCGCTCGGCTCGCTCGGCGATCACCTCGCCGAGGGCATCTTCGCGACGTTCGAGCGCGTGCTGCTCGGCGTGGTGATCGCCGCGCTCGTCGGCGTCGGGCTCGGCGTGTTCGCCGGGACCAACCGCGCGATCGGCTCGGCGGTCGCGCCGCTGGTGATCTTCCTGCGCTCGATCCCGATGGGCGCGCTGTTGCCGCTCATGCTGATGCTGTTCGCGACCGGCGAGCAGCAAAAGGTGATGTTCATCTTCTTCGCGATCGTGCCGTTCGTGTTCAGCGATACCGTGAAGGCGGTGTCGATCGTGCCCGAGCGCTACGTCGAGACGGCGCAGACCCTGGGCGCGAGCAACCGCCAGATCCTCGGCAAGGTGCTGGTGCCGCTCGCGCTGCCCGACATCGTGACCAGCCTGCGGTTCCAGTTCGGCCTCGCGCTCGGCTACGTCATGCTCGCCGAGGCGATCGCGACGACCAGCGGGCTCGGCGTCATGCTCAACAACAACGAGCGCCTGGGCAACATCGAGCAGAACTACGCCCTTTTGTTCATCATCGCGCTGCTCGCGTTCGGGATCGACTTCGTGATCCGGTTCTTCCAGCGCGGCGTGTTTCAATGGCGGCGCGATCTATGAGCGCGTCCAAGGACGACCCGCATCCCCACCTGCCCGGCGGCACCGGCACGGGCCCCGCCGGAGGCGCGCCGATCGCCCCGACGACGCCGGCCCGCGATCCGGCGGCCGAGGCGGCGGCGCTCGCGGCGCTCGAGGCGCAGGACGAGCGGCTCGCCGAGGTCGATCTTCCGCGGGCTGCGGCCGGCGCGGCGGTGCCGGTGGCGAGCGCGCCGCAGACAAGCGGCGGCACCAAGATGGCGCCGCTCGGCAAGCCGCTGGCCAAGCCGCCGGTCGTCGCGTTCGACAAGGTCACCAAGACCTACGGCACGGGCAGCACCGCGTTCACCGCGATCAAGGACGTGTCGTTCGCCATCGAGGACTACCCGGGGCGCGGCGAGTTCGTCTCGATCCTAGGCCCATCGGGCTGCGGCAAGTCCACGGTGATCCGGCTGATCGCCGGCCTCCTGCCGCAGTTCCCGCAGAGCTCGGGCAGCGTGCTCGTCGATGGCAAGCCGATCCGCGGTCCCGGCCCCGATCGCGGCATGGTGTTCCAGGACTACACCTCGTTCGACCACCGCACCGTGCTCGAGAACATCGCGTTCGGCCTCGAGTGCCGCGGCGTCGCAGCGGCGGAGCGCCGCGATCGCGCGCGGGCCTGGATCTCCAAGGTCGGCCTGTCGATCAAGCGCGACGCCGACAAGTATCCCCACGAGCTGTCGGGCGGCATGCGCCAGCGTGTCGCGATCGCGCGCACGCTGATCCTCGAGCCCCGCATCATCCTGATGGACGAGCCGTTCGGCGCGCTCGATCCGCCGACCCGCACGCGCATGCAGGATAACCTCGTCGAGCTGTGGCGCGAGCAATCGCCGACGATCTTCTTCATCACCCACTCGATCGAAGAGGCGGTGTTTCTGGGCGATCATATCCTCTTGTTCTCCAACTCGCCGGGCACCGTGCTGAAGACGATCCGCGTGCCGCCCCCCGACCGGCCGTCGATCGAGATGCAGCGCGATCCCAAGTTCCAGGCCGTGGTGGCCGAGATCCGCGATACGATCGACCAGCTGGAGTCGTCGAACCGAGCGGGAGATTAGCGATGGCCGAACGCACCGCACAGCCGGCACGCCCGCGCTGGATCGCCGCTGGAGGTTGACGTGGTCGAACCGAGGAAGGCCGGCGTCGGCCGCTATCTCAAGGAAGCGTTCGTGTTCCGCTGGAACCTGCTGGTGCTCGGCGGGGCGAGCGCGGCGGCGATCCTGTTCGGGCCGACCGATATCGCGCTGCCGCTGATCGCCGCGGCCGAGGTCACGTACCTCGCCGGCCTCGCGACGCTGCCGAGGTTCCAGCGCGCGATCGACGCCAAGGCCCACGGCGAGCTGCGCGGGCCGCCGGCGCCCGACCCCGCCACCCGGGATGCGGCGGCCGCGCCAGGCCGGATCGTCGAGGTGCTGAACTCGCTCGCCGAGGATCGCCGCGCGCGGTTCGTGCGGCTGCGGGCGCGCTGCGTCGAGATGACCCGGATCGCCAACGCGGTGCGCGGCGAGACGGTCGACGCGAGCGGCGCGTCGACCGAGCTGCGCCAGCCCGCGCTCGATCGGCTGCTGTGGGTGTTTCTCAAGCTGCTGCTG